>Ga0102590_1004355_pt1 | contig 12156 bp, 6 predicted proteins | sample AraplaMF_Col_mMF_FD_76859 | JGI IMG/M metagenome (GOLD analysis project Ga0102590, IMG submission 76859) | Arabidopsis root microbial communities from the University of North Carolina, USA - plate scrape MF_Col_mMF | ecosystem: Host-associated > Plants > Roots > Endosphere | place: USA...
GGCGGTAGCCCGGCTCGCGCAGCACGAATTCCAGCAACTGCGTGCGGGCGGCAAATGCCGTCAGCCAGAAACCTCCGCCGGCGGCGGGGGTGAGCCGGGAGGGATAGACCGGCAGGTGACGCAGCACCGTCCTGCGCGTGCCGTCGGGCGCGATCGACACCACGCGATGCCGCCAGCTTTCGCTGACCAGCACGTCGCTGCCATCGGCAGCGGCGCCAAAGGCGTAGCCGAGCCCGCGCGCCAGTTGCGTTATCGTCCGTGTCCCGGGATCGAGCCGGAACACCCGGCCGGTCTCGCCGAGTTGCAGGAGATCGCGCGCCCATTCGCCGACGCCGAGGGTCGACGATCCGTCGGTGGCAATCAGCGTGCCGTCCGGTGCGGCAGCGAGCGCGTTGACGCTGTTGAACTCGCCGGTGAAGACCGCGCCCGGAGTTTTGGCCGTGACGCTGTCGTAGACGTGAACGTGGGTGCCGCCGAGCGCCACCGCCATTCCGCCGGACGGCAGCGCCGCCAGCGCGGAGATCGGCCGCTCGAAGGATCGGATCACCGCTGGCGCCGGTCCGGCAAGGCGGAGCAGCCGGTCGCCGTCGGCAATCAGCAGCGAATCGCCGTCGACCGCGAGATCTTCCGGCGCCGCGCATTCAAGGATGGTTTCGGCCTGCTCGAGTGCCTGGTTCGGCTTCAATGCCCCGTCGAACGACGGGACGGTGATGGTCGCGTCGCCGCGGCCGAGAATGCGGTTGGCGAAGTCGCGGACAGCGGCGATCAATTTTGCTTCCTCCAGCGCCGGTCATACTGCACGAAGTCCGGATCGGCATTTTCCAGCTTGAACCGGCCGATCCGGTTGTTGGCGATGCCGCCGAGATACAGATAGCCGCGATGTTCGCGCATCGAGGTGATCATCGGATGGTTGACACCCTTGAGGTCCCAGAACGACTCCAGGATCTTGCCCTGCTCGTTGAACTTGACGACGCAGCCGGTGTTGATGTTCGGGAACAGCCATTCGTCGACCGGCACCCGCTTGGCCATGCGCCGGCGGAAGCCCGGCATCTTCCAGGCGAGATCGAGCGACGGGCTGCGCATGCCGACCAGCGCCAGCCAGTAGTTGCCGTCGGACGCCAGGTTGATGTTGTCCGGATAACCCGGCAGGTTGTCCATCACCACCTCGACCGCCCCCTTTTTCGGCCCGGCAAACCAGTAGCGCTTGACCGAACAGCCGAACGTCTCAGCGAACAGGATCGATTGCCCGTCACTCGCCACCGCGACGCCGTTGGGAAATTTGAGCCCACGCAGCGCGGTGTGGGTCGCGCCGGTCTTGGTGTCGTAGCAGATGATGCGGCCGTTGCCGCGGGCTTCCAGCCCGTCGACCGGCCACTCGTCCATCTCGTAGCGCACCGTCGCCTCGGAAAAAAAGATCAGTCCGTCGTCGGTGATGTCGAGATCGTCGGCGAGCCGCAGCCGGCTGTCGTCGTTGACCGAGTACAGGCTGCGGTTGGTTTCGTCGGTGGCCTTTTCCACGGTGCCGTCGGGCTTGATCCGGTACAGCCCCATGCCGCCGATGCAGACGTAGAGGTTGTCGTGCCGGTCGAACGCCATGCCGAGCGGCTGGCCGCCGATATGGGCGAACACCTCCATGCGTTGATAGTCGGGCGGAAAGAACCGGATGATGTCGCCATGGCGCGATCCGGCATAGAGCACGTCGTTGCGGTCGAGGATGACGTCCTCGGGAGCCTCGATGCGGCCGAGCCCGATCAGCGAGACGTCGCGCAGCTTGTCGTTCTGCTCGAACGGCCCACCCTCGCCGATTTCGGTGGATGGCGGTGGCGGCAAGGCGTGGTAGGTCGGCGCGACGTAGACCTTGCTGATGATGCGGGTGCGGTTCTTCTGCCAGCGGATGTCGATCATCGCGGCCACCAGCAGGATCGAGGCGAGCGCCATCCGGTTGATGCCGCCGCGGGCGTTCATTGCGGTGAGGCCGTTGGTGATCAGCAGCACCACCAGCACGCCGACCAGCGACCGCACCACCGAGCCCTTGCCGCCGCCGAGTGTGATGCCGCCGACCACGGTGGCGGTCAGCACGATCACCTCGAGGCCGACGCCGATGTCGCCGCCGACCGTGCCGAGGCGGGCGGCGAAGAACAGCGCGCCGATGCTGGTCAGCACGCCGCTGGCGACATAGCACAGCGCGATAGTCCGCCGCACCGGGATGCCGGAATTGTACGCCGAGCGGCGCGATCCGCCGATCGCCGTGATGTGCCAGCCCGGCCGCAGCCGCGTCAGGAAGATGTGGCCGAAGATGGCGACGGCGATGTAGACCAGCGCCACGCTCGGAATGCCGAACACAGATCCGTCGCCGATGAAATTCCACGACGGAATGTCGGGGAATGCCGAGGCGATGGCGTTCGAATGGCGCTGGATCAGCAGGTCGTAGGCCGAGCGATAGATGATCAGCGTGATCAGTGTGGTGATGAAGGCGCGCAGCCGCAAATATCCGATCAGGACGCCGTTGACGGCGCCAAGCAGGGCGCCGAACGCCATGGTGGCGAGGATGACGGCGGGAACCGGCCAGCCCAGCACGTCCAGCAGATACAGCGCGCAGAAGTCGGTCAGCGCGAACATCGACCCAACCGAAAGGTCGATGCCGCCGGCGATAACGACCAGCCCCATGCCGAGTCCGATGAAGCCGATCTCGCCGGCCTGGCGGGCGGTGTCGGCAAGGCTCGACGATGACAGGAAATGCTCGAGCGTCTGGCTCAAGGCGAAGCCGACGATCAGAAGCAGGATCACCGGAATGGTGGTTTCGGTCCACCGCTTGGACAGGATCTCACCGAGGAGATGGTCCGGCCAGTAGCGATACCGCAGCCGGGTCAATGTCTCGCGCATTTGCCTTCCGGGATTGATGTCATCGATAATGACTTGAGGGGCCTTGGCAGCCGCCGCGGGGTGATCGCGTTTGAACGAACGGCTGCTCTTCTCCCCTCCCACCCGCTCTTGCGGTGGGGAGGGGTCGGGGGTGGGGGGACGATGTTCGCCGGGTATCTCGATCGGTCGACGAACACGTCCTCATATGGCGTTACTTTTTGAGGTCCGACAGATTCCAGCATGACGTCTGGCTGTCGGCGTTTTCCTTGGTAATCGCGATCAGCGTCGAGTACTCGGCACCCTTGATCGACCCCGGCTTGACGCCGGACGACAGCAGCCACTTGATCGTTCCCGCCATCTGCGCGGCCTGGGTCGGCACGTCGTAGCTCATGTTGAGATCGAACGAGCCGTTCTTGACCAGTTCGCAGGCGCCCTTGCGCTCGCCGCCGCCGGAGGTCGCCAGAAACACCTTTCCGGTGAGCCCGGCTTCCTTGACCGCGGCCGCGGTGCCGATGTCCATGCCGTCCCAGAAGCCGACGATGCCGCAGAGATCGGGATTCTGTTTCAGCACCGTCTGGGTGATCGCCTTGGCCTTGGCGGCGTCCCAATCGGCGGCCTGGCTGGAGACCACCTTGATTTCCGGATGCTTGGCCAGCACGTTCTCGACGCCCTTCAGCGTATAGGCGCTGGCGGCGGCCGACAGCGCGCCCTGGATGATGGCGATCTTGTTCGACTTGCCCTGGCAGGCCTTCACCACGCCTTCGGTCTGGCGTTCGCCGATCTCGATCCAGTTGGCGCCGACGAAGGCCGAGCTGCGATAGGCCGAACCCATGTTGATCTGGATGACGTAGATGCCCTCGTTCTCGGCCCGCTGCAGCAGCTTTGCGTAGGTCTGGACGTCCGGATTGTGGATCACCATCACCGCCGGCTTCTCCGAGATCAGCGAGGTGACGGCCTGCGCGCCGGCGTTGGTGTTCCAGTTGGGATCGCGGATCTGGAACTTGACCCCGTAGGGCTCTAGCTCCTTCTTCAGGCCGGCGTACCAGCCTTCCGTCAGGTCGAAGTTCATCGCCACCGGCACATAGGCCACGGTCTTGCCGGCGAGCGCCTCCCTGAACGACTTCTGGAACGGCTCATCGAGACCTTGTTGGGCCAGCGCCGGACCGGCGCAGACCGCGAGTGTCAGCGCGGCAATGCTTCCAAGCGTAGATTTGTGAACGCACATCATTATTTCCTCCTTGGTTGGATATTTTTTTAGTCGCTTCAGTTTCTGCGTCATCACCGGGTCAAGCCCGCGCATGACGTGGTGAATTCAGATGTCGCCCTGCTGGGCCGTCTCCTCGTTGCGTGGGTTCAGGAACGTGTCGGTGATGACCGCGATCAGCAGTACGATACCCTTGATCAGGTTCTGGCCGGCATAGGGAATGTCCAGGATGGTCATGCCGTTCAGCATGGTGCCGATCAGCAGCGTGCCGATGATGACGTTGACGACACCGCCGCGACCGCCGGACAGGCCGATGCCGCCCAGCACCACCACCAGGATGACGTCGTAGATCAGCGTCGAATTGAAGATCCGGGTCGGCATCGAGCTGACCGAAGCCGCCAGCACCAGCCCGGCGAAGCAGCCGATCAGCGCGGCCAGGACATATTGCAGCACCACGATAGGCCGCGACGGAATGCCGGTGACCCTTGCCGCGAACGGGTTGTCGCCGATGGCATAGATATAGGCGCCCCAGCGGGTCTGGCGCAGCAGCACGAAGACCACGGCGCAGGCGATCGCGAACATCACGATCGAGGTAGGGATGCCGAGAATGCTGCCTTGCCCCAGTCGCTCGAATCCCGCCATGCCATCGCTCCATTGCACGACGTCGAGCTTGAACAGGCTGGTCTGGCCCAGTCCCGCGACCAGCAGGCCGGTGGCGAGGGTCGCGAACAGCGGCGGGACTTCCGCATAGGCGATCAGCCATCCGTTGGCGAGCCCGATGGCGATCGCCAGCAGGAAGGCGGCGAGCAGGGAGGTCGGCAGCGAGTGTCCGTCCTGCACCATCTGCAGCATGAGGCCGCCGGGCACCGCCAGCGCGGCGATCAGCGACAGATCGATGCCGCGCCCGATCACGACGATCGCCATCGCCAGCCCGAGGATGCCGAGCACGGCGACGTTCTGCAGCAGCGTCAGCATGTTTTCCGTGGTGAGAAAGCCGTTCAGGAAGACCGAAAACGCCAGGAACAGTGCCGCGAACACCGCGAACACGATTTCCTGCTGACTGAACCGAAGACGCTTCATGGCTTTGTATCTCATCGATCCGGATATGGTCCCGTCGTCAGGACGAAAAACCTTCTATGCGATAGGTTTGCGGCAACGCTTCGAGACTCCGGGCGAGGTCGTTCAGCAAGGCGTCGTCGCCGCAATCGACCGAAACGCGAACCAGCGTGTTGAGCTTGTCGTCCCTGTTGACCTGGATGCTTGCAGCGGTGGCGGCGCCGAAGATCCGGTCGATTTCCGCTCTCACGTTCTCCTGGACGGCGAGGTCGCGAAGCGTCGGCTTGAAGATCTTGCCGACGGCGGTCACCGGAAGCGCGTCCAGCACCACGACACGCTTCGGTCGTGCGGCAGGCTCATGGACGTTGCGCTCAAGATGCTCGCGCAATTGCACGAGGTCAATCGTCTGGTCCGGGGACGGCACCACGAACAGTATGGGCACCTCTCCGGCGTACGCATCAGGCATGCCCACGGCCGAGCTCATCTGCACACCGGGAAATGCGTTGGCGACGTCTTCGATCGCAGCGGGATCGATATTGTGCCCGCTTCGTACGATCAGGTCCTTTTCACGGCCAGTGAGCACCAGCCGCGCATCTTCGGTGAGATAGCCGATATCGCCGGTGACGATCCAGTGATCGTCGGTCAGCACGCCGATGTTGTGCCTGGGATCGACGTAGCCTGGAAACACCTGCGGTCCCTTGACCAGCACCAGGCCGCTGGTGAGCGGCGGACAGGCCCGTTGCATGTCCGGCTCGCCGAGCGACACGATCTTGGTTTCGGCAAACGGCGCCCTGAATCCGACGCTGCCTTGCAGCGGCTCGCCACGCCCGGGGTTGAACGCGATCGCCGCCGCGGTTTCCGTCATGCCGTAGGTTTCGAACAATCTGATCCCGGTTCGGGCCTGGAAGCGGTCACCGACGGCTTTCGGGAGCACGGCGCCTCCGGTCAGCGCCATGCGAACGGTGCTGACATCGCACGATCCGATCGGCACTTCGGCAAGTGCGGCGATCGACGTCGGCACCCCGCTGACGATGGTGGCGCCAAACCTCGCGGTCGTGTGCCAATAGTTGCGGATGGCGTCGGGGCTTCGCAGGCTATAGGGCGAGGGGATGATCACGTGGCCGCCGGCCGCCAGAATCGACAGTCCGACGGTCATGGTGCCGCCAACGTGAAACAGCGGGAAGCCGTTGATGGCGATATCGCGTTCGTCCAACCCGAAAACCTGCGCAAAACTCCAGGCCGCATGGATCTGGTTGCCATGCGTCAGGCGAACCAGTTTTGGCCGGCCGGTCGTTCCACCGGTGTGAAACAGCGCGCAGACCGAGTGGCGGTCGTCCGAGGGCGCGAAATCGAGCATGTCCCGCTGACCGGAAACCGCCGCGCCGAAATCGACGAAGCGGTCCGTCGGAGGTCGGCCCTCTCCGACGATCAGGATTGTCTTGAGCGATCCGACACGCGCGGCCACCTTGCACGCCTTTTGCCAGACTGCGGTATCGGCCGCTTCGGACGCAATGACCAGGACCGCCGCATTCTGGGCTTCGAGCAGGTCGACGATCGCACTTTCGCTCAGCAGATAGTTGATCGAGCTCGCCACGCCCGCCACCTGGGCGCCGAGCAAGGCAGGAAAAATCGGCGGCAGAATCGGGCAGAGGAAAGCGACCGTCGGCCCATCCGGTGCGATGCCGTACGAGCGGAATAAGTTCGCTGCACGAAATATCGCGGCGCGCAATTCACGATGGGTGAAGCCGACCTCGCCGGACCCCGGCGAAGTTGGCGCCAGTACCGTCAGCGCCGATCGGTCGGGATGCAACCGGGCCGTCGCTTCGAAGAGCTGACAGAGATTGCGGGCAGGCACGAGCTGTTCGTACGGCAGCCGCTCCAGCGCCTCGATGTCGGCGATGGTCGTGACCGGCGTCGTGAACCGCGTTGTGACAGGCAAAGGCAGACCGGCACGCATGGTTGTCGTCCCTGGGATGTGCATGTCGGCGCGCGCGAATGCGTCCTCCCGCTTGTGAGCCCTTTTGGTTGTCATAACTCACCGCTCCCACTGACGCTTGCCCATCAGCGCAAAGGTTTTGCTTTTGTGCGCAAAGTTAGCTTGCGCCGCGCCGGCCAGCATCTAGAATCGCGTCGCTCCGCCTTGTGCGGCGCACAAGAATTTCGACCGCCGCAATCAACGGGGCAGGCGATGGATCTCGTGTTCACCACGGAAGACCTCGAACCATCCAAGCGTTACGCGGCCTGGCAGGGCGCGATTTGCGACGTCTATGTTCATGTCGACGTCGACGCCGAAAAGCGCTCGGACTACCAGGGCTTCATCCGCGAGGCCCGGTTCGGTCCCGTCACCATGACGGACGTGCTGTTGTCGGAGCAGCGGATCTCCCGGCGCGAGCGACACATCGCCAAGCTCGACAAGGATTGCTACTACGTCGAGTTCGTCCAGCAGGGAAAACTCAACATCCTTCAAGCGGGCCAGACCCTGTTCACCAATGCCGGCGTCGGCGCGATCTTCTCGGCGTCCGAGGCTTATGACCTCGAATGCATCGGCAGGGTCCGATCGCTCTATCTGGAGATCCCGCGCGAGGAATTCTCGGCGCGGTTCAGCGAAAGCAAGATTCCGGTCGCGACCACCATGGCGACGGGGCGCGGGCTCGGCCGCATCGCCGCCGAATTCTGTTCGATGCTGGCCGCGGAAGGCGCGCCGCTGGAAGAGGCCGCCAGAGCCCGGCTGGGCAACGAACTCATGGACGTCCTCGCGCTCGCCCTCGACATGGGCGACAAGGATGATTTTTCCGAAGACGCAACGGCGCAAAAGGCCCGCTTGCGCTCCGTCAAGGCCTGGATCGAGGAGCACCTCACCGACCGCGACCTGTCGCTCGAAAAGATTGCAAAGAACAACGGCGTCTCGCTGAGGCATCTGCATTATCTGTTCAGGCTCACCGACGTGTCGGTGTCCGAGTGGATTCTGGATCGCCGGCTTGCGCGCTGCTACGATGTGCTGACCCGCCCCGAGCTGCGATCGCTGTCGGTCACCGAGGTCGCCTATCAGCTGGGGTTCAGCAGTTCGTCGCACTTCAGCACTGTGTTCCGGAAGAAATTCGGGCACAGCCCGTCGGAGCTGCGCAGGCGGTAGGATCAGTCGATCCGCCCGTCTCGAAAGTGCTATTAGGCGCAATCGGTGACATGAGCCCGGTCATTGCGAGCCAACGGGTCCCGCGAACGCGGGCCCGATGACAGGCTCCCCGAAGCAATCCAGTGCCGCGGACAAGAACTGGATTGCTTCGTCGCAAGAGCTCCTCGCAATGACGGGGCTAGCTATCCCGCTTCAACTTGAAGCCATCACGCCTTAGAAATCGAGGTGCGAAGCCGGAGCGGCCTCCTCGGTCATTGCTTGAGGCTTTTGGCCTTGACCGCGATTGCGGCCGCCGCGGTGCGGTTCTCGACGCCAAGCTTGGCGTAGATCTGCTCGAGATGCTTGTCGACGGTGCGCGGGCTCAGGCCCAGGATCTGGGCGATGTCGCGGTTGGTCTTCCCCTTCGACAGCCACGACAGCACCTCGCTCTCGCGGGTCGTCAGGCCAAGTTCGCTGGCGAACTCTGCCGGCGCGTCGGCGCCGGAATCCTTGGCGAGCCGCAGCAGGAATTCGTTGGGGGCGAGCTTGCCCATGTATTGCAGCCGGAGCAGTTCATTGCCGGGAAACGCCGCCATGGCCTGCGCCTTCGATCCGGTCTTGGCCTTCTGCGCCTGCTCCAGCCATTGCGGCATCGGATCAGGAAGCACGACGTCGTCGCCGGCGTGGGCGCTGAGCGTGTCGGACAATAGTTTCTGCGCCTGCGGCGTCGCCCACATGATCTTTCCGGCGCTGTTCACCGCCAGCAGATAACGGCCGGAGACGTCGAGTGCGGCGTGGGCGCTCTGCGTCAACCGCGCGTTGGCGAGATGGACGCGGATCCGCGCCAGCATCTCCTCGATCGCGATCGGCTTGGTGACATAGTCGACGCCCCCGGCCTCGAGGCCGCGGACGATGTGTTCGGTCTCCGCCAGGCCCGTCATGAAGATGATCGGCACATTGTCGAGCCCGGCGTCGCGCTTCAGTCGTCTGCAGGTCTCGAATCCGTCCATGCCCGGCATCACGGCGTCGAGCAGCACGATGTCCGGCGTGATCTGATCGACGATCCGCATCGCCGCGGCGCCGTCGAGCGCCACCATCACCGTCATCCCGGCGCCGTCGAGCGCGTCGGTGAGCAGCCGCAGCGTCTCCGGGGAATCGTCGACCACGAGAGCGACGTCGCGCTTTTTGGATTCAATGGTCATGGCTATGCAGCGTCTTCAACGTTGCCATGTATTGATCGAGATCGAAGCGGTCGATCAGCGAGCGCATCTGCGTGACGAAGTCGGCGTGCTCCGGATAATCGCTGCCGATTTCGTCGAGCTTGACCTGGATGCCGCGGATGTAGCCCAGTTGTCCGAGGCCCATCAGTTCCTCGACATGCCTCACCAGCGGTCGCGAGCCGGTGTCCGGCCGCCACCTTGGAACCGTGACCTGGTCGACCTCGTAGTCCCACTCGATTCTGAGCAGTTGGCGAATGGTTTCCAGCAGTCTCGGAATATCGATCGGCTTCATCAGGTAGCCGTCGTGGAATGGCTGGGACAGCGGCGTGCCGTGCGCCTCGAGCGCGCTTGCCGATACCATCAGGATGCGGGCCTGATGATGACCGGCCTTGCGCAAGGTTTCCGCCACCGTCCAGCCATCCATGGCCGCCATCGAGATATCCAGCAGGAAGAGATCCGGCCGGCAATGTTGCGCCAGCGCCAGACAGCCCGGGCCGTCGGGTGCGCTGAGCAGGATGAAGCCGAGCGGCGTCAGCGCCTCGCGGAGCAGGTCGCGGTGGGTCGGATCGTCGTCGGTGATCAGGATCGTCTTGCGCGGACCGTGATAGCCGTGGATCGGCGCCCCGACCGGCGCCAGGCGCGTCGGGTTGATGACTTCCGACAGCAGGATCTTCATGCGAAAATTGCTGCCGGTCCCGACCGTGCTGGTGACCTTTATGTCTCCGCCCATGACGCCGGCAAGCAGCCGGCTGATGGTCAGGCCGAGCCCGGTTCCGGTCTGCGGTTGCGAGACGCCGAGCGCGCCGCGTTCGAAAGGCGCGAAGATACGTTCGAGATCACCAGCCTGGATACCGGGCCCGGTGTCGATCACCTCGAATTCCGCGACCGGGCTGCGGTAATGCACCACGAAATGCACGCTGCCGGCCTGGGTGAACTTGATCGCGTTCGACAGCAGGTTGATCAGGATCTGGCGCAGCCGCTTTTCGTCGGCGAACACCACCACCGGCAGCACCGCCGGACGCTTGAACACGAAGTCAATGCCCTTGGCGGCTGCCTGCAGGCGGAACATGCCGACCAGCTGATCGAGGAAATCGCTCAGGCGGACTTCATCGCGCGACAGATAGAGCCGGCCGGCCTCGATCTTGGAAATATCCAGGATGCCGTCGATCAGCCCCGACAGATGATCGGCGCTGCGCCGGACCACGCGGACCTGGTCGCGCGGCTTGGCGTTGAGGCTCGAATCCTGCTCCAGCAATTGCGCGTAGCCGCTGATGGCGTTGAGCGGTGAGCGCAACTCGTGGCTCAATCCGACCACGTAGCGGCTCTTGGCCAGGTTGGCGGATTCGGCGACTTCCTTGGCGCGCTGCAATTCGGCGTCGGTGCGCTTGTGGGCGTCGATTTCCTGGATCAGAAGCGCGGTCTGCCGCCGAGTCTCGGCTTCCGCGGCGCGGCGGCTCTGCTGGGCCAGCACGAACAGCCATGCCACCACGCCGATGATGATCGTCAGCGCGAAGAACACCTTCCACAGCACGTCGGCCAGTTGCAGGTCGTCGGTGGGAATGGTCGCCGACGTCTGCAGGTAGATCAGCGCCAGCGTCAGCCCGACCAACCCGGCGGACACCGCGAACACGCCGAGATAATGCCCGAACTGGGAATTGATCCGGGCGAACACCGGCTCCGGCAGCAATTTGCCCAGTGTGTCCGACAGCTGCGCCTGGATCCGCGCATGCGGTTTGCACAGATCGTGGCAGCGCGCATCCAGCGAGCAGCACAGCGAGCAGATCGGGCCGGAATAGGCCGGGCAGGACGCCATATCCTCGGGCTCGAACGAATGCTCGCAGATACAGCACTGGATCGCTTCGAGAGTCTGCCAGCTCCGCCTCGGCTTGCGCGCGATGTAGTATTTTCCGTCGGTCGCCCAGGCGATCAAAGGCGCGGTGACGAAGGCGACGGCGAGCGCGACGAATGCGGAGAGCGCTTTCGGCGTCGGTCCGAACAGGCCATAGAACGCGCTGATCGAAACGACGGTCGCGATCGTCATCGCGCCGACACCGACCGGATTGATGTCGTAGAGATGGGCGCGCTTGAATTCGATCTGCTGCGGGCGCAGACCGAGCGGCTTGTTGATGACGAGATCGGCGACCAGGGCGCCGACCCAGGCGATCGCGACGTTGGAATACAGCGCCAGAGTCTGTTCCAGCGCCTTGTAGACGCCGATCTCCATCAGCAGCAGCGCCACCAGCACGTTGAAAACCAGCCAGACCACGCGGCCGGGATGGCTGTGGGTCAGGCGGGAGAAGAAATTTGACCAGGCGATGGAGCCCGCATAGGCGTTGGTGACGTTGATCTTGATCTGCGAGAGGATGACGAAGGTGCCGGTCAGGGCCAGCGCCAGATCGGGCTGCGACAGCACGTAGCGAAAGGCTTCGAGATACATGTGCGCGGGCTCGGCGGCGTGCTCCTCGGAGACGCCATGGCTCAGGGCGAAGTAGGCGAGGAACGATCCCGCAAACAGTTTGAGTGCGCCGAGGACGATCCAGCCGGGGCCGGCGCTGAGCAGCGCGATCCACCACGATGTCCGCGAGGTCCGCCGGTCGCGCGGCAGGAAGCGCAGGAAGTCGACCTGCGCGCCGATCTGCGCCACAAGCGAAAACGCCACCGAGGCGGCGGTGCCGAACAGCATCAGGTCGAGATGGCCGCCG
>Ga0102590_1004367_pt1 | contig 12126 bp, 9 predicted proteins | sample AraplaMF_Col_mMF_FD_76859 | JGI IMG/M metagenome (GOLD analysis project Ga0102590, IMG submission 76859) | Arabidopsis root microbial communities from the University of North Carolina, USA - plate scrape MF_Col_mMF | ecosystem: Host-associated > Plants > Roots > Endosphere | place: USA...
AGCCATCGTGGGATCGCCGTGCAGCGGCCTACCGCGCATGAGCCGCCACCTCCCCACCTGCCACCCCGCGCGGTGCCAAGCGCGCCCTGCGCACCGCAGCCCGCTGCGCCAGCAACGCACCGCCCGTACGGGCCGCCTTCATCAATCCCGTCCGGGTGAAATGCCGCGGCTGCTCGGCACCGTCGGACAGCACCTTGGCCTCCTTCGGCGCATACGGCAGCGTCGCCACCACCGGCACCTGCAGCACCCGCTGCACCTCACCCGCCGGATAAGGACCCTCATCGATCACGATCAGGCCGACACCGCCCACCCGCTCCTCCAACGCACGCACCCGTGCCTGGGCCGCCTGCAGACAGCGCAGCGTGTTGCGCACCACCACAACCACCGCATCGGCCTGCTCGACCAGCACAGCGGACGGCCCGAACGCGCCACCGCGCCCCACATCGACCAGCACGTCGTGGCCGTAGTCGGCATCGATCCCGCGGAACGTCACCGCCAGCGCCTTCCACACCGGGCCCAGGCTCGCCGCCTGCGCCGGATCACTGATCCCCGGCAGCAGCAGCCGGTTGCGCGGGGACTCCTCCCGGCCGTCCTCACCGCTCAGATCGATCAGCTGCCGCCAAAACCCCTCGCCGAACTCACCCTTGCGCGCGGCAACCGACAGATTCCGCAGCCCGTACCGGTCACCGAGCTGCCCCAGCAGCAGCCCGTGCAACACCGCGCCACCATCCGGATCGCACTCGGCCAAGATCATCCTGCGGCCCGGCTCCAGCGGCCACGCCAGCAGCAGCGCCAGAGCACTCGTGGTCACCCCCGGCGCACCACTGCACCCCGCCAGCGCGATCACAGCCATCAGGACCCGTCCGGAGCGGTAAGGACCAGGCGGAGCGTGCCGGCCGACACCCACGCGGCCACCGTCGGGCCGTCGTCGGCGGAGGTGGCGACATCGACGACCACCACCCCCGTACCCGGAGCAGCCCCGGACGCCTTCACCACCCGGCCCGCCAACGTCTGCGGTGCGACGGCGGGCGTCCGGCCCGTGTCCGCCGCGTCCTGAGCCGGCACGTGCACCAGCCGCACCTTCTGCCCCGGCACCAGAGCACTGGCCGGCACCTGCTCCGGCTTCAGCCCGATCGGCACCACCTGCTCACCCGGCCGGACCAGGGAATCCTGCGTCACCTGCGACGGAGCCAGCAGCGAGCCGGGCCTCAGCTCCACAGCGGCCCGCTGGCCCACCACCTCATCGAGGTCGTCGGCCCGCACGGCTTTGACCGCCGGATCCAAAGCGACCGACGCCCTGCCCAGGTCCCGTTCGGTCAGCACCTGACCGACCTGCACCTCGCGGACCACAGTGACCACCTGGGTGCGGTGGCCGACCTGCAGCACCAGGACCGCAACACCGGCGCCCCCCGCGGCGATCAACGCCAGCGACAGAGCGATCACCCCGGGCCGCCGCCGGCGGACCGAGACACGAGGCGGCGCCACCGGCCCGGCCCCCTGCCCCTGCACGGGGATGCCCTGTGCGCCGGCTGCGCTGACGCGTTCCTTCGTCTTACTCAACGTGGGTTCCTTCCGGCACCTGTTACCGGACGACCTGCAGTTCGCCGATCGCCACCTGCATCTGGGACTGCCGAGACTCAACGAGCCGGCCACTCTCGCCACCGCCGCCGATGACCTGCCAATCGACCGTCCACGTCGACGTCGCGGTCACGGTGTAGACGCCGGCCGGCTGAGACGCCGACGTCGCCGTGTAGGTGTGACCGCAGCTCGGCGACTCCTGCCGTCCGTACACCGGCGAGTATTTTTCGCCAGGTCCATGACAGCTCACTATCGACCCATCGCCCATCTTCCAGACGATCTTCGACACCTTCGCCGTCGCCGTGACCGTCACACCGCCTGCCGTCGCACTCGCCGAGTTCGGCCCGTACGTAGTCGGACTCTGATCCACCCACATCCACATCGGCACACCCACGATGTACTCGCCGGCCGCTCGAGGGCTAGCGATGTCTGGACCGAGCAACGTCATGGAGTCGACTACGCGGCGGGCCAGTTCTTGCGGATCCACTTGCGGTGGAGGCTGTCCCTGCGGGACGACGATGAAGCCAGCGGGGTTGTCGTTGCTGCCATCCGTGCAGGCGCGAAAGTAGAGATCCGCCTTCTTTGGGTTGGCGCCGTGCCAGGCCGGATGACTGGCCGGAGGCTTCGGATCTACCTTGGTGAGCTTGCACTGCATCTGGCTTTTGCTGTTGCCACTGATTGGCGCGCTTGACTGCCCGGCATCCCCCTGGGTCTTGTTCTCGACGTTGACGCCGACACAGAACTTGATGACTTGACACTTGCCAGCATCCACGTCTGGGTCGTCGTCAGCGTGCGCCGTGACTGTGACGCCGAGAATGAAGGCGCCTGTAAGTGCAGCGAGTTGGCGAGTCAGCAGGCGCGGTCTTGCGCGGTCAACTTCGTGACCATCCACTTCGTCCCCCACTTCTCAAGGCTTGCGGTGGTGATGTACTTGGCAAGTCGCCCTGTTGGCAGCGGGACTTTTTTCCTTGAGGCCTTATCGACCAGCGCCCAATTCGTGGTGTCGACGCAGTCTGAGACGGTGGCCTGGGGGATCTCACCGCTGGTGACCTTGATGACCCTGGGGTGGATGACCGGTCGGCCGATCGTGACCTGGCCCGCCTTCCGCATGGCCGACAAGTCGCTCTCGACGTCAGCTAGAGCCCGAAGTGTGGTGGACTTCTTCAAGCTGGTGCCTGCAGAAGAGGCCCGCCTGTAAGCCTCTGTCTGTGCATCCCACGAGTCGGTGTACGCCGCGATTACCAAGGCTTCCTCACCGCGGCTCGACGAACTGGGGGGCTTCGACGGCGACGCCGTGCGCGCACTGGGCGTTTCGGCGGGTTGAGCGCTGTCGTTCGGTTGTTGGGCGTTGCAACTGGAGGCTCCTGCCAGGCTGGCAGCAAGCAGCAGTGCGGCCGCGTACCTTCGAGTCTGCCTTACTGCTGTAGTCACGTTGCCTCCCCGTGGCGATCCCGTGCGATGCGACCGCTCGCTTTGGCCGAGCAGGTGCGTGGCGGCCGTTCGCGGCTGGTGGAGCTGTGGTCGCGTTTGCGTTCGTACAGGTTACGCATATGCCTGATTGAATTTGAACCGAACTCAGCCAGCTCATGCGTAACTTGGCTCAAACTCAGCCACAGATCTTCTTTGCGTAGGTAAATGTTCAACTAAAGGGCGTACCACGGGCACTGGTCCTCGCCTCCGGCGAGCGGAGTCCATACGTCTGCGGAGGGTCCGTGTGCTTCGAGGTCCTCGAGCACGGCTGCGCCGAGGGGCACGTCGCGGGCGAGGGCGGCGACGAGGGGGTGCTGGGCAACCATGGCTTGGAGATCGCTGATCCGGTGCTGCAGGACGTATAGGGTGGCGCCGGTCAGCACGAACAGGACTCGGGGGAAGACGGGGTACCAGCGCAGCCAGGCGGCGCCGGATGTCTGGCGGGCGCGTTGGCGGCCGGCGGGCTGGGGTTCGTAGGTCCAGAGCCTGGCGTATTCGATGAGCTTGGTGGCGAGGCGTTCGCTGCCCATGGTGGCCCGGTCGACTTCGATGAAGGCCCTGAGTTTCGTGCGCTGTTCGCCGCGGATGAGGGTGTAGTGCAGGACGGCGTCCGTAATGACTTTCTCGCCGTCGCTTAAGGGGTGGGCGACCTCGGGTGTCCAGTCGAGGTGGCCGTGTTCGTCGCCGCGGTGGCGGGCGTCTTGTGCGAAGGCGAGATGGGCGCGGACCGCGGTGAGGGTGTGCGGGGTCTTCAGGGAGGCGGCGGTGGCGGAGGTGACGGGGTAGGGGGGCCGGCCTCGCATCTCGGGGAAGTCGCGGGCCAGTCGGGCGCCTTCGCTGGTGAGGTACCAGGCGCGGGTGCGGTTCGACTGGGGCAGCACGGTGTAGTCGACCAGGTGGTGGCGGCGCAGTTTGTTCAGCGGGGCGGAGATGCTCTGGCGGGTGGCGTCGGGCCGTAGCAGGGTGTGGAGTTGGCTGGTGGTGGCCATGCGGTGCTGGGCGAGCGCGGCCAGGAGCTGGTGGGGCAGCCGCTCGCCGGGAGGCGGCGTGTGCCGGGCCTGCACGGGTTCGGTCGCGGGCGTGAGGGTCATTTGTATTCCTTTGCTTTGTCCAGTGATACGGCCGGCGTGCGGCGGGTGGGGGTGTGCTGGGCGAGGAAGGCGTTGACGCGGTCCAGTTGGGTGGCGGCCCGTTCGGTGAGCTGGTCGAGGGGTTGTGCTCCGGCGGTGGTGCGGGCCGTGTGCTCGAGGCGGGCGACGTCGCGGGGGCGGGCGTAGTCGGCGAAGACGTCGTCCAGGTGCGGGCCGGTGACCTGTACGGGGCCGATGCGGCGGCCGTGGACGGTGAGGGTCATGTAGTGCTCGTACCGGTCCAGCGCTGCGACCTCGGCGGGGCTGGGGGTGTCGCCCCATTCGGCGGTGATGGGGGCGATGGCGGTGGTGGAACCGGCCGTTGAGGCGAGGGTGGAGGCGTTCTGGGTCAGCGACATGCGGACCGGGGCGGGCAGGCGGGCCAGGAGCTGGGTCATGCCGTGCACGGTGACCTTGTATTTGCGGAAGTCCTCGAACATGGAGGCGATGGTGTCGGGGGCGGCGCCGGTGAGGGTGATCAGTTCGTCGAAGTAGAGGCGGAAGGGCCTGCGGTGGTGTTCGGGGGTGTCGCGGCGGGAGCGCACGGCGCGGAGCAGGTCCCGGGCGAGCAGGGCGGTCAGCAGGCGGTCGGTGGGGCCGTTGCCGGCGGGGCAGATCCATACGATCAGTCCGCTGTCCATGGCGGCGCGGCTGTTGTAGTTGCCGGTCGGCTGGCCGAGGAAGGCGCGGGTGACGGGGTGGGCGGCCAGGCGGGCGAGGGGGTTGAGGACGACGGCGAAGGCGTCGGAGGGCAACGTGGGGAAGACGGTCTGCCACCACGCGCGGATTTCCTCGCTGAGCCGGTCGGACACGGCGGTGAGCGCGGCCTTGCGGAAGGCGGGGTCGCCCAGGAGCGCGCGCACGTGGAAGAGGGTGGCCTGGTCCTGGGGGCGGCCGGCGTGGCAGGCGGCTTGGTTGACGGTGACCAGGACGGTCAGGCACGCGGTGAGGATGGTGATCGCCCGGGGGGCTGATGCGTCGTCCCAGCCGAGCACGGAGGCGAAGGCGTCGGTGACCGCCTCGATGACGTCGTGCGGTGCCGGCCCGTGCTGCATGGCCAGCGGATTCCACGAACTCAACAGCGGCGTGGGACCGGCCGTGTTGAGGTCGATCAGGGCGATGCGCTGCATCAGGGGGTCGTGGGCCAGGAAGGGGGCGGCGCGCGGCCAGGAGTCGCGGTGCGGGTCGAGGAACATCAGTGCGCCGCCGGCGTGGGCCCAGCCGATCGCCTGGGCCAGGGCGCGTTCGGTCTTTCCGCCGCCCGCACGCCCGACCGCGCATTCGAACAGGGTCTCCTTGGCGTGGGTGGCGACCAGGCGCCTGCGCCCGTCGGGGCTGCGGTAGATGCCCTGCAGCAGCAGGTCGGGGTCGCCGAAGGTGAAGGTCGGCAGGGAGTCGGCGAGCAGCGGCAGCCGGCAGTGGACGGTGGGCGGCTTGAGCAGGCCGGTCAGTTCTTCCAGGCGGACCCAGTTCGCCCGCGGCGGCTGGCAGTGCCCCAGCTTCCAGCGGCGTTCGAAGCCGCGGCGGCTGGGCCAGCGGTCGGCGCCCAGGCGCCACGGGCCGACGTGCAGCCCGCGCATGGCCCACCTCGAGTGTCTGCCGAACACATCCAGGGCGGCCTGGAGTTGGGCGAGGCGGGCCTCGGCGCGGCCTTCGATATGGGAGGCGCACATCACCAGCAGCTGGACGCGCACGAGCTGGTCGTCCTCGGCGAGTTTGCCCAACGCCTGCGCCGGATCCACCCGGCGCGGGATGGGCGGCATGACCAGCCGCCGCCCGCCGGCCGGCCGGCGGGAGCCGTGGAGCAGTTGCTGCAGCTGCCAGGCCAGCGAGTCCTCCAAGCCGGCGGCGTCCCGCCGTATCCAGCGGGCGGCGCGCTGGGCTTCTTTCTGTTCGGCGCGGCGGGCGGCGGTCATTAGCTGCAGGCGGCGGGCGCGCAGGGCCCATTTGGGGGCGCGCTGGATATCCAGGCGGATCTCGGCCAGGTCCCCGAGTTCGGCGCGCAGGTCGCAGACGGCGTCGACCAGCGGCTGCAGCGGGTCGGGATCCAGCGGCACCTCCCGCAGCGGGGCCGTGGGCTTACCGCGCAGGAGGAATTCCGCGCGCACGACGTGCTCGCGCGGCTTGTCCGCGATAGGCCGCGCCCGGCGCACGGCCACGTGCGCGCCGAAGGGGGTGATGGACAGCAGGCGTTCGCCGCCGGCCGGGCCTTCGATGCGGTAGCGCAGCGGGCGGGTGCCGTCCGCCCGCAGCCGGATCTGCACCGCCTTCGATCGGCGCGGCGCCCACCACGGCATGCTGGTGGAGGCCCGGGCGAGTTGCACCCCGCGCCGGAAGATCTCCTCAAGGCTCGGGTCGAAGTGCCGGTCGGGCACGAGCTCGAGGGCCATCCGTTCGGCCGAGGCCCGCCTGGCCAGGTACCGCAAGAGAGCTTCGCCCGCGCCCCAAGCGGCGGCGACGGCCACCGCGAGGAGGTACCAGTGGGCTGCCAGCCAGTCCGCGATCTGAGCGATAGAGGTGATCGGGCCGAGAACGGGCCCGGGGCCGATCGTTGCGGCCTGCTGGGTCAGAGGCGGGGCGGCTGTACCGTCCACGCGGATCCCCCCTTCCGGGTGCGGGTGAAGTGCCAGTCGGTGATGCGGCCGTCCGTATAGGTGCCGCCGCGGTCGGCGCCCGCCCACACCAGGTGCACCACCGCCTGGCCGGGGCGGGGGCCGCGGCGGGCGATCGCCGCTTGGATCCGGAACCGGGTGAAGGCCGGTGGTGTTACCGTCTGCTTGCGGTCGGGGAAGAGGGCGGGCCAGGCGGTGCGGTCGATGCCGGTGGCGTCCGCGCGCAGCAGCGCACGGCCCAGGGCGAGTAGGCGCCGTGCGTCACCTGCCGGCAGGTCCGCGGGCCATGCGGCTTCGAGGGCCTCTTGGATCGCCTGGTCGCCTGCGCTGCCATCGTCGTGCGGCGGCAGCGCCGCTCCGGAAGACCAGGACGCCGACGGTTTAGCCGGGCCCGTCTCCGCGGGCTTGCTGGCCGGCGGTAGATGCCTGGCCGGGGTGGTGCGCGCGGGCGGGCGTCCCTGAGCGGCGGAGGTCGGCGGCCGGGCGGCGCGGGAGTTCGGATCGTGGGGCAGGGTGAGCAGGAGGGTCCCGGCGAGGGCCAGCAGCACGGTGGTGATCAGCAGCAGGCGCGGGGAGCGCGGCGGTGGCGTGGTCATAACAGGCGTGCTCCTCCCGCGTAGCCGGACATCGCAGCGACCGCATCGAGGCGGACTAGAGTGCCGGGCCGGGCCGCGTTGATCATCTGGCCGCCGCCGGTGTAGATACCGACGTGGTAGATCGTCGTGTCGCGGCCGGGGACGTACGCGTAGAAGACGAGGTCGCCGGGCTCGAGCGCGCGGATGCCGCGGCCGGCGGGAATCCTGTGGCCGATGCCGGCTTGCGCGGCCGCGGTGCGCGGCAGGCGGATCCCGGCCTTGGCGTACGCGTACAGGGTCAGGCCCGAGCAGTCGAAGCCCGTGATGCGCGTGCCGCTTTTGCCGCCCGGGGAGCAGCAGCTGCCGGTGCTGGGCCCGTGGGGGCTGCCGCCGCCCCACGAGTAGGGCACACCCCGCTGGGACAGCGCCGCCTGAAGCACCATACGGGCCCGCGCGGACACGCCGGTGAGGTCCGGGCGTGAGGCGGCCGCCGTGTACTGGTCGATCCAGCCCAGCACAGTCGACAGGTAGGGCGCGGAGTGGTTGTACTGCCAGATCGCCGCCCGCAGTTGGGCGCGTCGGGTCAGGTCGCGGCCGTGGCCGCACAGATAGGTGGCGGCACCGAGGGCGGCGTCGTCGGCGTTGTGCGGGTCGGCGACGTGATCACCGCTTGCGTCCTTGCCGGTCGACTCCCAGGTGGCGGGCAGGAACTGGAAGGGGCCCACAGCCCGTTCCCCGTGGGCGGTGCCGTCCCACCTGCCGCCGTCGGTGTCCGGGAAGGCGGTGGTGTTGCCGCCGGCGCCGGAGCCGTCCAGGAGCACTCCATAAATCTTCGGGCGGATGTCCCCGCTGGCGGAGATGGTGTGGCCGATGGCGTGGTTGGACTCGACCTTCGCGATCCCGGCGAGGATCGGCCAGCGCATGCCCCGGCACGCGGGCGCGTGCTGGTCGATGAGGTGGACGGCTTTTTGGTAGGCCGTGAGCATGCGCGCAGGGATGTCCGCCGCGCTGCCGCCAGGGATTGCGTCGCTTGCCTGGGCACGTGTCTGCAGGGCGATGACGGCGCTGATCGCGCCGGACAGGGGAGCGGCGCAGCACACGGCGGCGAACAGCACCAGCACCACCACGGCCGCGCATCCTGCACGCGGGGTGCGGTGACGGGTGGGCCTCACGCGCCCTCACCGCCCTCGCCCCGGCGCCGGGCTTGCTCCTGGCGGCGCCGCTCGGCGTCGTGCGCGGTCCTGCGCAGCAGGTCCTGAAACCGGGCGCGTGCCTGGTCGCGCGTGGCATCGCCGGCGCCGCGTCCGCCGGGCAGAACCGGCCCGGCCTCCCGCCGCAAGGCCGCGCCGGCAGCAGAACCAGAACCAGGACCGGGCGCGGCGGTGGGTGCGGCAGGATTCCCGGCCGACGAGGGCGGGGACGGGGGTGTGCCGGGCCGCGCGGTGGTGCGTGCGGGTGCGGCCGGTGCCGTGCGGGTGGGCAGGCGGCCGCTGAGGAACGGGCCCATCCCGCCGCGGTCGCCGCTCTCCTCCCGCACGAGGTGGGAGGCGTGGCGTCCGGCATCGGCCCAGGCCCGGCCGTCCTCGCGCAGCGTGTTCCCCCACACCCGTACCTGCTGGCGGGCGTCCTGGGCGTAGCGGGAGCCGCCCGAGCCGGCTCGGCGAACGTCGGCCGGCAGGCCGAGGGTGGTGCCGTAGGCGGCGCGGCCGGTGCGGTGGAGGATGCGGTAACCCCGGTAGCGCACCAGCCGGTTGTGGGCGCGGGTGGACAGCAGGGTGCGGTCGGTGCTCTGGTCGTGCAGGAGTCGACCGGAGAGGGGGTCGATGATCCGGCCTTCCGGGGTGCGGTAGCGGTCGGAGGGACCGCCGGGCCTGCCCGGACCGGAACCACCCCGGCCCCCGGGCCCGCTACTGCTGCCCGGGCCTGCAGGCTCGCCGCCTGGTGGACCGCCTGCCGGGGTGTCGCCGTCGGCGGTGGGCTTGCGCCACCTGTTCAACCGGTCCTCGTCGGGCCGCGTGCCGATCAGCAGCCCGTGCGCGCCCTTCGCGCCCAGCCGTGCCGCCATCCCGGCTCCCACCGCGGCCGCGGTGAGCGGTGCAAGACCGCGTCCGGCTTCTGCAGTGGCATCCGCGAGCATCCTGCCGGTGTCCACCGGCATGCCCGTGCCGTCGGCCATCGCGGTCAGCGCGTTCATCAGCCGGTGGCGGGTGCCGAGCCCGCTGTACCGGCCGCTCCCGGTGACGGTACGCAGCCCGCCGCCCATGCCGAGGGCGGGGGAGTTGAGGGCGAGGGCGGCGCCGAGGTCGGAGGTGTCTCCGGGCAGGTGGGTGCCTCCGACCTTGGCGTAGCGCATCCGCAGGGCCATGCGCCGGCCGAAGGAGGTGATGCCGGCCAGGAGCCAGCGGTGCCCGGCCGTACCGGCGATGGCCAGCACGTCGATCAGCAGGATCCGCTCCACGACCAGGTCGGGCCCGTTCGTGATCGTGGCGTCGACGGCGATGCCGAAGAACGGGATGAAGGCGCACACGCCGACCATGGCCAGGACCGCGATGCCCCACCACGACAGCCACTTCCACACCGCCTGCCGGGCGGGCCCGGGCAGCATGCCGGCGATGAAGGTCACTCCTCCGGCCGCCGCGGCGGCCGCGCAGATGCCCTGAGTGCCCAGCAGCACGATCACGCAGGACAGCAGCATGCCGCAGATGAACAGCGCGGCGATCAGCAGCAGCACCGCGCCGCCGACCCGCCACCAGGTGGGCTCCTGTGCGTAGTCGGCGCAGTCCTTGCCCACCGGGCCCGCCTTCTTCAGGTCGGCGAGGAACGCGGCGAACTGCCGGTCCCCTTCGGTGACCAGGGGGCTGGCCGTATCCAGCAGCTCACCCCCCGGAGTGAGGGAGGGAAGCCCGGCGCTCCGGTGAGGGCCAGCGCCGGTGTCGCGCTCGCAGTACTGCTTGCCGGGGCCGTGGACCAGCGAACACGCATGCTTCCTGCTCTGCGCGGTGGCGCCCGGCTGGTAGCCGCCGGTGATCCACTTCAGGTGGACGGCATAGGCCGCGCGATCGGACGGCTTGCCGGGGTCGAGGATGCGCCCGTACTGCAGCAGCATGTACGGCTTGACGATCAGCGCATTGGTGATCGAGTCCTGGATCGGGCGGGCCACCTCGGCCGCGGAGACGGGACCCTCGCCCTGCCGCTCGAGACAGGCGCGTTCGGCGTTGCCGGCCATGCCCTCACACGGCCCCCGGCTGGCGATCTTGCCGCCCCAGTCGTAGGAGTTGACGCTCTGCTGGGCGACCTCGGCGGCCACCTGCTGGCCCTGCCCCAGCGGACCGCCTGGGGCGAGGAGGTAGTCGGGGCGGACGAACACGGACGCGGCCAGGGCGCCCAGAAGCAGAGTCAGGAAGATCTCGCCCAGGCCGCGGCCCACCTTCCCCCGCACGATCATGAAGGAGGCGAACACGAACGCCCAGGCCAGCAGCAGGCCCTTCAGCCCGAGCGCGTCGACGACCACATGCTCATACGCGTCGGCGGTCTTCTGCGCCGGCTGCAGGAGGATCTTCAACAGGGGGAAGCGGAAGGCCAGTTCGATCGCCCACCCCGCCAGGCCGACCAGCAGCCGGATCAACGTGAACAGGCCGGACAGGGCGAAGGCGAGGGCTTGGGAGGTGAAGGCGACGATGGAGCCGCCCTCGGCAGTGAGCTCGTAGCCGTCGATCGGCACCCCCTCGGAGGAGGTGATGTTCAGCGGGGCCAGCAGATCCCCGCTTGCCCCGCTGCTGCCGGCGGCCGCATATACGACCTGGCTGTTGACCATGACGAACACGGCCGTAAGCAGCGCCATGAAACCGGCAGCACGCACCGTGCCGCGATCCAACCTGCGCATCTCAGCACCGCCCCCTATCCACGGCGCTCACCGGCCGCTTCACCGTCAGCCGCCGGCGCCGACGGGCGGGCCGGGGGCGCGCCCATGCCGGTTGGGGCTTGTGGCGTGGTGGTGATGGAGGCGGCGATACGCGGGAGAGCGGGGATGATCGTCTTGATGCGGCCGGTGTTCTGTCGCGGGCAGGTCAGCAGGAACTCGCCCTCGCGGCCCGGTTGCCCGACGGGGGACAGGCCGGTGGTCACCAGCCGCAGCAACTCCGGGTCGTCCGGGTTCAGTCCGACGAACTCCAGTCCACGGCGGGCGCGTTCGCGGCTGGTGGTGCGGGCCAGGGCCCGGTAGGCCATCAGGCCGCGGTCGGGGCCGAGTTCCTCGGCGTCGTGGCTGCCGGCGAGCAGGCCCGCGCCGTGCTTGCGGCCGTCGTGGAGGATCTCGTGGACCAGGGCGGTGCCTTCGGCCGACGAGGTCAGCCAGTACAGCTCGTCCAGCACCACCGCCGTGAACCGGCTGGGGTCCTCGAACGCGGTTTGCCGGGCGATCGCCGCGATCAGGTAGAGGACCGCCCGCCCGATCAGGGCCTCCAGCGGCTGCTGACGCAGCACCTCGGGCTGGTCGAACGCGGCCTTCGGCGGCAGCCGCAGACCGGCCGTCGTGATGACGATCATGTCGGTGTGAGGGGAGGCGTCCAGCCGCACCGGCGGCAGCGCCGGGTCGAACACCATCGCGGAAAGAGGGTTGCCGGCAACAACCCGGATCAGGCCCGCCAACGTGGCGGCCGCGTCCTGCCGCGTGCCCCCCTCGCCCGCAGCCATCTTTTGAAGGACCTCAAGCACGCGGTGCATGGACGGGGCGTCACTGTCGGCGGCCTGCTCGACGGCGTG
>Ga0102590_1004369_pt1 | contig 12119 bp, 9 predicted proteins | sample AraplaMF_Col_mMF_FD_76859 | JGI IMG/M metagenome (GOLD analysis project Ga0102590, IMG submission 76859) | Arabidopsis root microbial communities from the University of North Carolina, USA - plate scrape MF_Col_mMF | ecosystem: Host-associated > Plants > Roots > Endosphere | place: USA...
TGGAGCGCGCCAATCTGAAGGTGCTGCTGGAGGCCGCGCGCGATCCGGACAGCGTCACCGGCCGCGCGCTGCTGACCGCGATGGCGAGCGCCGCCGACGTCACCTTCAAGGAGGTCGTGCGCGAGGCCTGTCTGAGCCGTGACCATTTCATGGCCTGGACCGACGAGGCCGGCAATGCGGAAGCAGCTGCGGCGCAGATGGCTGCCGCGCTGGGCGTGGATGCCAGAGACCGGATCGAGGACGTTGAGACGGAGATTCTCGACGGCCCGTTCCTGCCGCGATCGCGCTGGGACGACATCGCGTTTGCACTGGAGGACGGCAGCAAGTCCGATAACGACCAGGCCAGTCGGCTCCGCGAGGCAAAAGTCTTCTCCGGCGCCGCGCAGGTCGACGCCTATCTCGGCGTGTTCCTCACCGACGAGAAGCTGCCGCGCAAGGCGGTGCTGACCAAGAAGTTTGGCGAGCACAACCCGTCCGTCGCGCGCCTGTTCGAGAACGAGGCGCAGCGCGTCAGTGGCTTGATCGAGAAACGCCGCGCCGTGGCCATGCGCGACCGCACCGCGGCCCTGCTGCACATCGCGACCGCTGCCGCCGCAAACTACCGGCGCGAGAAGCAGGAGCGCGGCCTGCTCGACTACGACGACCTGATCGACAAGACGCTGGCGATGCTGGACCGCGTCGCCTCGGGCTGGGTCCATTACAAGCTCGACCGCGGCGTCGATCACGTCCTGATCGACGAAGCCCAGGACACCAGCCCGCGGCAATGGGATATCGTCGCACACATCATCTCCGAGTTCACGGCCGGCGAAGGCGCGCGCGAGGGGCTGAACCGCACGGTCTTCGCGGTCGGCGACGAGAAACAGTCGATCTTCTCGTTCCAGGGTGCGGCCCCGCACGAGTTCGACGCGCGGCGGCGCGAGCTGCACCGCAAGTTCACCGCGGCCGGGCTGAAGTTCGATCCCGTCGCCTTCACCTATTCGTTCCGCTCGGGCGCGGCGATCCTGCACTCGGTCGACCACGTCTTTCGTGATCCCCAGATCTACAAGAGCATCCATTCCGTCGAGATCGGCCATCCCCTGCACAACGCGCTCGCCGACGCGGGTCCGAGCGTGATCGAGCTGTGGGACCTGGCACAAGCCGACGAGAGGCAAGACATCGAGGGCTGGCGCGCGCCGTTCGACGGCGTCGCCGTCACCAGCCCCGAGGTCAAGCTCGCCCGCCGCATCCAGGCCGAGATCAAGCAATTGGTCGAGAGCGGCACACTGACCGGGCACGAAGGCGAGCGGCGCCCGCTGCGCTATGGCGACATGCTGATCCTGGTGCGGCGGCGCGGCAATGCGTTCGATGCGGTGATCCAGGCGCTGAAGCACGCCGGCGTTCCGGTCGCCGGCGCCGACCGGCTCAAGCTGACCGAGCACATCGGCATCATCGATCTGATGAACCTCGCGGATGCGCTGCTGCTGCCGCAGGATGATCTCGCGCTCGCGGTAGCGCTGAAGAGCCCGTTGTTCGGGCTCGATGACGACGATCTGTTTCAGCTCGCCCATGATCGCAAGGGATCGCTGCGCCGCGCGCTGGGCGAGCATGGCGGCACAAGCGAAAAATTTGCGACCGCGCTGCGGCGGCTTGAAGCCTGCGAGGCGCGCGCGCGCGATGAAACGCCCTTTGCCTTCTATGGCTGGCTACTCGGCGGCGACGGCGGACGCGCGCGCATCCTGCGGCGGCTCGGGCACGAGGCTAACGACGCGCTCGACGAGTTCCTGGAGCTCGCGCTGAACTACGAGCGCAAGGCGCCGGCCTCGCTGCAGGGCTTCATGGCCTGGCTGCGCTCGGCCGACACCGAGGTGAAGCGCGACATGGAAATATCGCGCGACGAGGTGCGGGTGATGACGGTGCACGGCGCCAAGGGCCTCGAGGCGTCCGTCGTGTTCATGGTCGACACCACGTCCTCGCCGGCGGACTCGCAGCGGGTCCGCTTGATCCACGTGCCGCGCGGCAATGGCGGCGAGGTCGTGGTCTGGGCGGGGCGCAAGGCGGATGATCCCAAGCCCGTCGCCGACGCACGCAAGGCGATGATCGAGGAGACCGAGGACGAATATCGCCGCCTGCTCTATGTCGCGATGACGCGCGCGGCCGACCGGCTGATCGTCGGCGGCTGCATGCCCGGCAACATGAAGACGGTGCGCAAGCTGAGCTGGTACGACCTGATCGACACCGGGCTCAAAGGCTCAGGCCTCGACAGGCAGACGATCGAGACGCCGCTCGGCAAGGTGACAAGGTTCGCCCGGCCCGAGGATGTCACTGCGCAGGGCACGCCCGCCACATCGGTGGATCAGGCGATCACGTTGCCCGGCTGGCTGCGGACGCCGGCGCCGCGCGAGATGATCGACGACGATCCGGTGCGTCCCTCCGGCCAGTCGGCCGAGGAAGGCCGCAGCGTGCGATCGGGCGAATCGGTCCAGTCCCGCGCGCTGGCGCTGCAACGCGGCACGCTGGTGCACCGGCTGCTGCAATCCCTGCCCGACATTGCCATGGAGCGCCGGCGCGAGGCCGCGCTCGGCTTCATGGCGCGCAACGCCGCGGGCTGGCCGGAGGCCGACCGCACAGCACTGGCCGACAAGGTGCTCGCCCTGATCGCCGAGCCGCGTTTCGCAGCCGTCTTTGCGGCCGGCAGCCGGGCGGAGGTCGCCATCGTCGGCCGGCTGGAGCGGCCGGGACGCGCCCCGGCGCTGGTGTCGGGGCAGATCGACCGGCTGGTCATTCGTCCGGATGAGGTCTTGATCGTCGATTTCAAGACCAACCAGGCCGCGCCCAAAAGCGCTGCACAAGCCCCCGCCGCCTATGTCCGGCAGCTCGCGCTGTACCGGGCGGTGCTGGCGCGGCTTTATCCCCAAACGCCGGTCAGGGCCGTCCTGCTCTGGACCGAGGCCCTTGAATATATGGAGATTTCAGCCCCCGCGCTGGACGCGGCGCTGGCATCCCTTCATGTCGGCGTGAGCGTCCTTGACCCGGCAAGGGGCCGTTCATAGGTTGGCTCCATGATCCCCGGCGCGATTCCAGGTCGCGCCGATTCTCTTTCAACCAAACGAGGTACTCCCATGGCCGTTGGCAAGGTTTCCGACACCGATTTCGAAGCCGAAGTGCTCAAGGCGAACGGTCCCGTCGTCGTCGATTTCTGGGCCGAGTGGTGCGGCCCCTGCCGCATGATCGCACCCGCGCTCGACGAGATCGCCGGCGCGATGGGCGACAAGGTCAAGATCGTGAAGCTCAACGTCGACGAGAGCCCGAAGACCGCGTCGAAATACGGCGTGATGTCGATCCCGACCCTGATGATCTTCAAGGGCGGCGAGATGGCCTCCCGCCAGGTCGGCGCAGCGCCGAAGGCGAAGCTCCAGCAGTGGATCACGTCGGCGGTCTGATCGGCGGGGCGACTTGCGATGATCTTTCGACAACGGCCGGCGGGATGCCGGCCGTTTTATTTTTTGCCCGCGGCAATCATGCCGATCTCTTTTGGGCGAGTTTAGCAAGGCGAGCACCAACATCGAGAAAGTCTGACGCGACAGCGGGACCGATCTCGGACGCTGCGGGCCCGTCGGCGTCCGAGGGCGTAAGCGCCGCGTGCGCCAGTACGGCACATCGCAACTGTTCTCACCTTCCGTTAGCTCGCCGAGCCGCCCGATTGGGAAGCGGTTTGCGGCGCATTCGACGCCAGATATTGCTAAAGAACGTTCTTACCTTGGGCAAATAGCCGACCAGCACAGCAAGAGGAGCAATCGCCGCTGCGGTCGCAACGAAAAAGCCGTTTGCCTGGCTGATATACAACTTGAGTTGCTGAAGGGGAGAAACCTGAATGATCATCTCGTGGTCCAGCGTCTTCACCTGAACACGGTGATGTTCAGGCCCGACTTGAATGTTCGCCGCAACTTCGATCGTAAGGATTTTCTTGCCTCCGGATTGCGGGATAACCGTCCAATCCCATTCAACGGATTTGGACGTCGTTGCGGTACGCGGCTGAGGCCCTCCAGGTTTGATCTCGAGATCGTCGCCACGTAGCGTTGCCTCGATCGACTGAGCAAACTGCCCCTCTACCTTCGTTATAGTGCCTGGCAATCCAGAAAATGCATCGTTAGCCGATTGCTTATTCGAGGTCGTCAATACGAGCCGGAATTTGAGCGGCTCTCCGATGTACGCCGAACTTGGCTTGTTGAAGATATATTCGCCCTTGAGCAAATTATCGACGATGTCACCGACATCAACGCAAGGACCGCTCGACACAACTCCCAGCTTTCGCGACTTTTCCTGACAGGCAACTTCGGTAATAACTTTCTTTTCTGGGTTCGCGTCAACTTCCGCCAGGAACTTGTCCAGCGCCGACTTGATTGAATCCTTCGAGACATCCGCCCCCGTATCCCGCATATCGTTATGCTGGAAGCCAGTCGTCACGACAGTGATGCCGGCTTTTTCGGCCTGTTCGGCGTCAGGCACGATACCGGGGTCAGGTTTGAGCTGGTTATCTTTTGAGCGGAATGACAATATCTTGAATTTGCCGCTCGTCAGCAGCGGCACGTTCATATTGTCCAGCGTCACGACCTTCGTGACCTCGTCGGGATACTGCTTTGCGAAATACATCGCGATGTCGCCACCCGCCGAATGACCGACCAGCGTTACTTTGTCGTATTCAGCGTTGGGCTGCACCTTCTTCATCTCTTCAAGAGCGAAACGGATGTTGGTGACCCCGCGCTGGAGCTGCGGCAGGCGGCCTACGTAAGGCTCGCCCACCTTGGTTACCATCTGCGGATCGGTCGGCAGATCGTGCTGCGGGCTGATTGTGAGATACCCGCGCCTGGCCAAGGTATCCGCAAGGAAAAGGTAGTCCGCGTTCTTGGCGGCGCTGTCGCCATTCAAGATAGCGACGGGCAGCTTAATCAAACCGGCATTGGCCTGCATTTCGCTGTCACGACGTACAGCAATATTGACCGTGACCAAACGATTGTCGCGAGCAGAATCATGGAATGCAATGGTTTCGTGCCGGATCGCCCATTTGCTCGCGGTAAAATGCGCAACGGCGACTAGCACGGTGAGCGAAAGCAGAATGAAAATTCCACGCTTCATGCACAACCTCAGCCTGAGCTAATAATCTAGCGGATTAAAATCCTTACTTTGATGCTTGCCGTCGTTGCGGATACGACAGAATGCTTCGCCCTTCAACGCCAGATTGTGACACAACCCAGCGATCGCGCAAGATAACTTCTGTTGCGAGCTCGCGACCGCCTCTTGGAGGGATCCTACTTGATCCATCCCGTCGCCAGCGCGTTCGCCAGTTCCGGCTGATTGTTGCGGCGTGCCAGCGCAGCCATGGCTTCATGATCGTAGGCGATGTGACGGAACGTCACCTGCCACGCACCATCCGCCAATTCGAGAATTGCGTAGCGCGCGTGCGGCGTGCCGGCTTCGACGACATGCGGGAATGGATGCACGTCACGATAGCCGGGGCTGCCGACGCTGCCGGGATTGACGACCAGCCGGCCATCGCGAAGCCGCACCGCGCGGGCGAGATGGGTGTGGGCGCAGAGGATCAGCGATTGCGTGATGCCTTGAGCAAACTGCTCGATCCGGTCCAGCGGCGATAGCGCCACCGTACCATTGGGGTGCACCGTGTCGAGCCAATAGACTTCGTCGTTGCCGGGCGTCGCGTGGCAGAGAAACACCTGGTCACGGAAGACGCGCGTCGTCGGCTGCGCGCGCAGCCAGTCGAGTTGCGCGGCATCGAGCGCTTCGTAGGCGGGACGGTCCCACGAGCCCATCTTCTCCGGCGGGCGGTCGAGCAGATAGCGGTCGTGGTTGCCGAGCACATGCACGGCGTCGAGCGTCATCAGGATCTCGACGGTTCGCCCCGCATCGAGCGGCCCGCTCAGCATGTCGCCGAGATTGACGATGTCGGAGATGCCCTGCGCGTGGATATCGGCGAGCACCGCTTCAAGTGCGAGATGGTTTCCGTGGACGTCGGCGATCGCGGCAAAACGCATGGGCAGTCTCTCTCCTGCCTCGGACGCAGCGCAGCACTTCCTCAGCGGTGCGCTGCAGAGCCGGGGCTTACGTGGCTTCTGGGTCCCGGATCAGCGCTTCGCTTGTCCGGGACACGCGACCAACTTATGCAGGAGGCGTGCCGTTGAGGCCCAGCACGTGGCCGGCCAGATAGAGCGACCCGGTGATCAGGATCCGCGGCGGCACTTCGTAGGCGAGCTTCGACAATCCGCGCAAGGCGGCCTCGATGCCGGGCGCGATCTCGACGCGCATGCCGAGGCTGCGCGCGGCGTCCGAGAGCCGGTCGACCGGCATCGCGTTTTCGATGTCGGGTATCGGCACCGCGATGATGTGACGGGTGAGGCCGGCGAAATTGGCGAGGAAGGCCTGCGCGTCCTTGTTGGCCATCATGCCCGCAATCACCACCAGCGGCCGCGACACCCGCTCTTCGAGATCGCCGAGCGCCGCCGCTGCGACGCGGCCGCCCTCCGCATTGTGGCCGCCATCGAGCCAGAGCTCCGAGCCCTGCGGTCCGAAGGCGAGCAACTCGCCCGAGGTGATACGCTGCATTCGCGCCGGCCATTCCGCGCCGACGATGCCGGCCTCGAAGGCCGCATGATTGACCGTGAATACGGGAATCGCGCGCAGTGTCGCGATCGCGAGGCCGGCATTGTCGAACTGGTGACGGCCGAACAGGCGCGGCGCCGCAAGATCCATCAGGCCACGCTCGTCGGAATAGACCAGGCGGCCGTGTTCGACATTCACGTGCCAGCTCTCGTTCGCGGCAAACAGCGGTGCGCGCATGCGTTTCGCCTCCGCCTCGATCACGGCCATCGCTTCCGGCGTCTGCTCGGCGCAAATCACGGGCACGCCGCGCTTGATGATCGCGGCCTTCTCGCCCGCGATGGAGGTCAGCGTGTCGCCGAGGAAGTCCATGTGATCCATGCTGATTGGCGTAATCACGCAGGCCGCAGGCGTATCGATGACATTCGTCGAATCGAGCCGGCCGCCGAGCCCCACTTCGAGCAGCACCACATCGGCCGGATTCTGCGCGAACAGATGAAAGGCCGCGGCGGTCTTCAGCTCGAACACGGTTGCGGCCTCGCCGGCATTGACACGCTCGACCTCTTCGAGCGCCGCGCGCAACTCGTCATCGCCGACGAGCACGCCGCCACCGACGCGGCCGATCCGAAAACATTCGTTGATGCGGACGAGATAGGGCGAGGTATAGGCGTGGACCCGCAGGCCTGCCGCCTCCAGCGTCGCGCGCAGATAAGCGAGCGTCGAGCCCTTGCCATTGGTGCCGGCGATATGGATCACCGGCGGCAGCTTGCGTTCGGGATGGCCGAGCCGCTCGAGCAGGCGGTGCATCCGCTCGAGACCGAGATCGATGCGCTTCTGATGCAGGGCCGACAGCCGCCCGATCAATTCAGCGAGCGGCGGCTTTGCATTGTCGGCGGACGCGTTCACGCGTGCGGCGCGGCCGGCGCCACTTCCGGAGCCGATACGATCTGCGCCGGGCTGATGACCGGCTGCGCTGATTTGGACGCACTTTCCAGCGCGGGCGCCTTGGTCAAGAGACGACAAAGCCGCGCCAGCGTCGGGCGCAAATCATGGCGATGCACGACCATGTCGACCATGCCGTGGTCCTTCAGGTACTCGGCGCGCTGGAACCCCTCAGGAAGCTTTTCGCGGATGGTCTGCTCGATCACGCGCGCGCCGGCAAAGCCGATCAGCGCGCCGGGTTCGGCGATCTGCACGTCGCCCAGCATCGCATAGGACGCGGTGACGCCGCCGGTGGTCGGATTGGTCAGCACGACGATGTAGGGCAGCTTGGCTTCGCGCAGCATCTGCACGCCGACCGTGGTGCGCGGCATCTGCATCAGCGACAGGATGCCTTCCTGCATCCGCGCGCCGCCGGATGCGGCGAAGACAATGAACGGCGACTTCTTCTCGACCGCGAGCTCGAGCCCGCGCACCAGGGCCTCGCCCGCGGCCATGCCGAGCGAGCCGCCCATGAAATCGAAATCCTGCACAGCGATGACGACGGCGGCGCCTTCGAGCTTGCCGTAGCCGACCTTGACCGCGTCGTTCAGATTGGTCCGCGCGCGCGCATCCTTGATGCGGTCGACATATTTCTTCTCGTCGCGGAACTTGAGCGGATCGGCGGTGACATCAGGCAAGGCGACATCGAACCAGGTCTCGTTGTCGAAGATCGACTTCAAACGCGCCACCGCGCCCATGCGCATGTGGTAGTTCGAGCCGGGGATGACGAACTGGTTGGCCTCGACGTCCTTATAGAACACGAGCTGTCCGGAGTCCGGGCACTTGATCCATAGATTCTCCGGCGTCTCCCGCCGCAGCATGTTGCGGATTTTCGGCCGGACCACATTGGTAAGCCAGTTCATGGTTTGCTCCGATGTGCGAGCCCGCCCGGGGATCGCCTGAAGGGATATATGGCGGCCGGGCCGTTGCCCGGCAAGCCGCCGTGTCGCCCGCCCTGGAAGCGGAATTATGGCCTATTCCGCCGCCTGTTGCGCACCCCTGACGCCCTGGGCCAGGGACGCCGTCAGCTCGGCCACGGCGTTGACGGTTTTGGCGGTCGCGCGGCCTTCCGCATCGAGGCTGTTCTTGAGCGCATCGACCAGCGCGGTGCCGACCACCGAACCATCGGCCTTCTCGGCAATGGCGCGCGCCGCCTCCGGCGTACGAATGCCAAAGCCAACGCAGATCGGCAGATTGGTATGCCGCTTGATGCGCGCGACCGCTTCACCGACGGCAGTCGCGTCCGCCGCCGCTGCACCGGTGATGCCGGCGATCGAGACGTAATAGACGAAGCCTGACGTATTCGAGAGTACGGCGGGCAGACGCTTGTCGTCAGTGGTCGGGGTCGCCAGGCGAATGAAATTCAGGCCCGCCTTCAGCGCGGGAATACAGAGCTCCTCGTCTTCCTCCGGCGGCAAATCGACGATGATCAGGCCGTCGACGCCTGATGTCTTGGCATCAGCCAGGAACTTGTCGACGCCGTAAATGTAGATCGGATTGTAATAGCCCATCAGCACCAGCGGCGTGACATTGTCGTCCTTGCGGAAGCCGCGGACCAGCTCAAGCGTCTTCTTCAAGGTCGTGCCGTTCTTGAGCGCGCGCAGACCTGCCGCCTGAATCGAGGGGCCATCCGCCATCGGATCGGTGAAGGGAATGCCGAGTTCGATGACGTCGGAGCCTGCCTTGGGCAGCGCCTTGACGATCTCCAGCGACGTCATGAGATCGGGATCGCCGGCCATCACATAGGTGACGAAGGCCGAGCGGCCCTGCTTCTTCAGCTCGGCAAAACGGGTGTCGATACGCGTGGTCACTTGCTCTTGCCCTTCAGGATATCGCCGACCTGCGGGACGTCCTTGTCGCCGCGGCCGGAGAGATTGACGACCATCAGGTGGTCCTTCGGCCGCTTCGGTGCGAGCTCCATCACCTTGGCGATGGCGTGCGCGGGCTCGAGCGCGGGGATGATGCCTTCGAGCTTCGACAGCAGCTGGAACGCGGCGAGCGCCTCGTCGTCGGTCGCGGAGAGATAGTTGACGCGGCCGATCTCATGCAGCCAGGAATGCTCGGGGCCGATGCCGGGATAATCGAGGCCGGCCGAGATCGAATGCGCGTCCTGGATCTGGCCGTCCGCGTCCATCAGGAGATAGGTGCGGTTGCCGTGCAGAACGCCCGGACGGCCGCCCGCGATCGAGGCGGCATGCAGCTGCGTGAGCCCGTGGCCCGCGGCTTCGACTCCGTAGATCTCGACGGTGGAATCGTCGAGGAAGGGATGGAACAGGCCCATCGCGTTCGAGCCGCCGCCGATGCAGGCCACCAGCGAATCCGGCAGGCGGCCTTCGACCTCCTGCATCTGGGCCTTGGTCTCGTTGCCGATGATCGACTGGAAATCGCGCACCAGCGTCGGATAGGGATGCGGGCCCGCAACCGTGCCGATGCAATAGAAGGTATTGTGCACGTTGGTGACCCAGTCGCGCAGCGCCTCGTTCATGGCGTCCTTCAGCGTGCGCGTGCCCGACTGCACCGGCATCACCGTGGCGCCCAGCATCTCCATGCGGATCACGTTGGGCTGCTGCCGCTCGACGTCGACCGCGCCCATGTAGACGATGCATTCGAGCCCGAACCGCGCGCACAGCGTCGCGGTGGCGACGCCGTGCTGGCCGGCGCCGGTCTCGGCAATGATGCGCTTCTTGCCCATGCGCCGCGCCAGCATGATCTGGCCGAGCACGTTGTTCACCTTGTGCGAACCGGTGTGGTTGAGCTCTTCGCGCTTCAGGTAAATCTTGGCGCCGCCCAGATGCTCGGTCAGGCGCTCGGCGAAATACAGCGGCGAGGGCCGTCCGACATAGTTCTTGAGATAGCCGTCCATCTCGGCCTGGAAGGCCGGATCGGCCTTGGCCTCGGTGTAGGCCTTTTCCAGATCGAGGATCAGCGGCATCAGGGTTTCGGCGACGAAGCGTCCGCCGAAAATGCCGAAATGGCCGCGCTCGTCGGGGCCGCTTCGGTAGGAGTTTGGTTTGGCGATGTTCATCGGACGCTCAATTCCTGGGTGGCGCGCGCGGCGCGAATGAAGGCTTTGATCATCTCCGGATCCTTCACACCGGGAGCGCTCTCCACACCGGAGGAGACATCGACGCCGCCGGCGCGGGTGACGCGGACGGCCTCGGCGACGTTCCCCTCATGCAGACCGCCCGAAACCATATACGGCAGCGCGAGCTCCAGGTTTTGGAGCAGGTGCCAATCGAAGGGGGCGCCGAGCCCGCCGGGCCGCGTTGCGTCCTTCGGTGGCCTCGCGTCGAACAGGATGCGGTCGGCGACCGCAGCATAGCCGGGCAGCACGGCGAGATCGGCGGCGGTCTCGACCGGCAGCGCCTTCATCACCGGGCGGCCGAACTTCTGCTTGATGTCGCGCAGCCGGGCCACGCTCTCCTTGCCATGGAGCTGAAAGATATCCGGCGACAACGCATCCATGATGTTGTCGAACGTGGCATCGTCGGCATCGACCGTGAGCGCGACCTTGAGCGCGCGCCGCTTCACCTGGCGGCCGAGATCGCGGCCGGCCTCCAGCGACAGGTGCCGCGGCGACGGCGGGAAGAACACGAACCCCACCATGTCGGCGCCCGCGTCGAGCGCTGTTTCGAGCGTCTCGCGCGTGGACAGGCCGCAGATCTTGACGAGCAGGGACATGGTCTCAAAGCGGGTTGCGGCCGCAGCTTCGCGGCCGGAAAGCAGGGTTTTCGGTTGCGGCCGCTTCTACAACGTCGCGCGCTGCTTGTCTCGCCCGACGGGCCCGTAAAGGCCGACCCCGGCGGGAACGGGGAGGCGCTGCTGGGACCCGGGCTTTGCCGCGGCGGCCTGGGCGCGCAGATCGGCCAGTTCGAGCCTGGCAGCCCGCGCATCCGCGTCGTTTCGGCGCGCCGCACGCCGCCAGTGCCGCTGGCCGAACCAGACCGCGCAGCCGCCGGCCACGACCCCGAGGGCGCCCGCCAGGATCAGCAGCAGGAACAGCGGCAGCGTGACCGACAGCGAGGGATCTTCCGAGATGAAGGGGTCGAAGGAGACCGTGACGAAATGCCGGTTGGCCACAGCGAAGGCCACCAGGATCAGGCCCAGCGGAATCACGATCAGCGCGGTCAGGAACTTTCGCATCGCGATCGCTCGTCTTGAATCAAGCTTGCTGCCGCATCATGCGGCCGTTCGGTTAAGCCCGGACGACAGTCGACGACGGCCTTAATCCGGCGCGCCGGGATCCGGATGGTCGCGGTTCAGCCGCTCACGCATTTCCTTGCCGGTCTTGAAGAACGGAACGCTCTTCTGGTCGACGGGGACATGGGCGCCGGTGCGGGGGTTACGCCCGGCGCGTGCAGGGCGATGCTTGACCGAGAAGGCACCGAAGCCGCGCAACTCGACGCGATCACCGCGCGCGAGAGCCGCTACGATCTCTTCGAGAATCGCATTCACAATGTTCTCGACATCCCGCTGGTACAGATGCGGGTTGTGCTCGGCGATGCGCTGAACAAGTTCGGATTTGATCATCGAGAGATAGGACCCGGAAG
>Ga0102590_1003394_pt1 | contig 12116 bp, 15 predicted proteins | sample AraplaMF_Col_mMF_FD_76859 | JGI IMG/M metagenome (GOLD analysis project Ga0102590, IMG submission 76859) | Arabidopsis root microbial communities from the University of North Carolina, USA - plate scrape MF_Col_mMF | ecosystem: Host-associated > Plants > Roots > Endosphere | place: USA...
ATGGCGCTCGCCGATTTCGACAAGGTGATCAAGGTCAATTTGATCGGCACCTTCAACATGCTGCGCCTTGCCGCGACCGAGATGTCCAAGCTCGAGCCGCAGGCGACCGGCGAACGCGGCGTCATCATCAACACCGCCTCCGTTGCCGCCTATGACGGCCAGATCGGCCAGTCGGCCTATTCGGCCTCCAAGGGCGGCATCGTCGGCATGACCTTGCCGATCGCGCGCGAGCTGGCGCAGTTCGGCATCCGCGTGCTCACCATCGCGCCCGGCCTGTTCCTCACGCCGCTGCTTGCCAATTTGCCTCAAGAGGCCCAGGACTCGCTCGCCACCGCGATCCCGTTCCCGCGCCGTCTCGGCAACGCCGACGAGTTCGCGGCCCTTGCCCTGCACATGGTCGAGAACTCGTACCTGAACGGCGAAGTGGTGCGTCTCGACGGTTCGCTGCGCATGGCGCCGAAGTAGGGCGAGAATCGCATGTTCGTGAACCGGCGCGACGTCCAGATCCAGTGGGGTGATTGCGACCCCGCCAACATCGTCTACTACCCGCGCTATTTCGCGATGTTCGACGATTCGACGTCGACCCTGTTTGAGGTCGCCGGATTCTCAAAGCAGGACCTGGTCCGCAAATACGGCCTGGTGGGCATCCCCATGGTCGACACGCGGTCCAGGTTCTACATCCCCTCGACCTATGGCGACTGGATCACCATCGAGACGAAGATCGAGAGCATCAAGCGCTCGAGCTTCGAGGTGAAGCACAACGTCTACAAGGGCGAGGCGCTGGCGATCGAGGGGTTTGAGACCCGCGTCCTGGTCGGCCGCGACCCCGTTAACCCCGACAAGCTGAAATCGGCTCCATTTCCTGCGGAAATGGTAGCCAAATTCACGGGGAGTTAGGTCCGGAGCTAAATCGCCGCATCGCCAAAAGAGGGGGCTGAATTACCCCCCGATTTCTGCTTTCAAAGAAACACGTCAAGGGAGGAATAAATGAAACGCTTTTACCTGACCGCCGCCATCACTGCTGCGACGCTTGCTCTGCCGGCCCTGCCCGCACTGGCCCAGACCGCCGAAGTCACCATCGGCATCACCACCACCACGACCGGCCCCGGCGCCGCGCTCGGCATTCCCGAGCGCAACGCACTGGAATTCGTGCCGAAGGAGATCGGCGGCGTGCCGCTGAAGGTGATCGTGCTCGACGACGGCGGCGATCCCACCACCGCGACCACCAACGCCCGCCGCTTCGTGACCGAATCCAAGGCCGACATCATCATGGGCTCGGCGCTGACCCCGCCGACCATCGCTGTCTCCAATGTCGCCAACGAGGCCGGCATTCCGCATTTCGGCCTCGCGCCGTTCCCGATCACACCGGAGCGCATGAAGTGGTCGGTGGCGATGCCGCAGCCGATCCCGATCGTGGGCAAGGTGCTGTACGACCACATGAAGTCAAAGGGCGTGAAGACGATCGGCTATATCGGCTATTCCGACTCCTATGGCGACCTCTGGTTCAACGATCTGAAGGCCCAGACCGGGCCGATGGGCATGACCATCGCCGACGAGGAGCGCTTCGCCCGGCCCGACACGTCGGTGACCGGACAGGTGCTCAAGCTCGTCGCCGCCAACCCCGACGCGATCCTGGTCGGCGCTTCCGGCACCGCGGCCGCGCTGCCGCAGACCGAGCTGCGCGAACGCGGCTATCAGGGCCTGATCTACCAGACCCATGGTGCAGCCAGCATGGATTTCATCCGCATCGCCGGCAAGGCTGCTGAAGGCGTGCTGATGGCGTCGGGTCCGGTGATGGATCCCGAAGACCAGCCGGACGAGGCCGCCACCAAGAAGCCGGGCCTCGCGCTCAACACGGCGTATGAGGCCAAGTACGGCCCGAACAGCCGCAGCCAGTTCGCCGGTCACTCCTACGATGCGTTCGAGATTCTGAAGCGCGTGATCCCGGCGGCGCTGAAGACTGCAAAACCCGGCACGCCGGAATTCCGCGAAGCGATCCGTCAGGCGCTGTTGTCGGAAAAGGAAATGGCCGCGAGCCAGGGCGTCTACAATTTCACCGAGAAGGATCGCTACGGCCTCGACGAGCGCTCGCGCATCCTGCTCACCGTGAAGAACGGCAAGTACACGCTGGTGAAGTAACCGCAGCAACAGGTTTGAGACGACGAGAGCCGGCCCGATGGGCCGGCTCTTTTCGTTTGGATTTGAGATCGAGCTGCCGCGGCGTTGTCGCTGTGCCCCCTCTCCCGCTTGCGGGAGAGGGTTAGGGAGAGGGTGCCTCCGCAGTGGGATTGTCTTCGCATTACCGAGAATATCCCCCAGAGAAGAGAGCCCCCACCCGGCGCTTCGCGCCGACCTCCCCCGCAAGCGGGAGAGGTTGCAGCGAGTCCGCGGGTACGCCGAGCCCTAAGCGGCCTGCCGCAGCGGGGCCCAGGCGAACTCCGGATAGTACGCGTCCATCATGCGGTCGACATAGGCCGTGAGATTTCCAAATCCCTCCGCCCGCTGGCGCAGTCCGGATTCGAAGAACGGCGTCAGGATCCCCGCGAGCGCGCCAAAGGCGGTGGCATCGACGCCGCTGGGCTTGTTGCCCATCAGATAGGATTTGTCACCGAGCTGCACCGACAGCGCGAACAGCGAGCGCACCGCTAGATCGACATCGTCGTCCGGCCCGTGGCGGCCGAGGCCGGAAAGCAGATAGTTCTCGGCAACACGGAATTGCGCGTCCTCGCGCAGCTTCTCGCGATTGTGCTCCGGTGCGCCGTCGAAGAAATGCGCGGGGCCCTTGGCGAAATTGACCGGATCGACCCAGCGCGCGCCGACCAGCGCCCAATAGACGTGATGCTCGATCATGCGCTCGAACGCCCAGGCCTGCGCGCGCTCGGCCAGCGACAGGCCGGCGTCGAAATCGAAACCGTAGCGGCGCTCGATATGGGCGCGGATGAAGGTGGAATCGGCAACGGCCTCACCGCCGTCGTCGATGAACGGCAATTGCCCCTTGGGCGAGGCGGGCGGCATCGCGCGTTCCTTCCGGTAGGGCAGTCCCGCCATTTTCAGCTGCACCTCGGTCTTGGTGACGAAGGGGCTGATTTCCGGCAGGCCGAAGCCCGCGCCAAAGCCATAAAGCGTGATCATGAAAGCTCTCCTGAACGACCGAAAGAGTTGACGGAACCTAGTGCCGGGCTGCTGCCACCATGGTGGCAGCAGCCGTGATATCTTCTGCGAAACGGGCTCCCCGCCAGGCGCGGCCCATGACATGGCGGACCAGCGCGTCCGCGGCCTGGACCAGCGAGCGTGCCACCACGCTTGCGACTGCAAATCGGAGGTCGGCGACCATGAGATCGAGCGAAACGAGGCGGCCGAACGCCCGGGCGTGCCACAGCTGTGCTCGCCACAGCGGCGCCGCCGAGCCGAAATGGGTTGGAATGATCATGGACAAATCCTCTTCAGTCGATGTGTTGTCCCGGTATAGAACTCCTCTGCTGCCAACATCCTGTCAGCATCCACGCGCCGTCGTCTGATCCGCCCCCGATGAGAGAATCGTCATGAGACGCGCCGACCGGCTGTTTCAGATCATCCAGGTGCTGAGGCGCACGCGTAAGCCGCTGACCGCAGATGCGATCGCGGCCGAGCTCGAGACCTCGAAGCGCACCATCTATCGCGACATCGCGACCTTGATGGGCCAGCGGGTGCCGATCCGCGGCGAAGCCGGCATGGGCTACATCCTGGAGAAAGGATTCGACCTGCCGCCCTTGATGCTGACACCCGACGAGATCGAGGCGGCGGTGCTGGGCGCGCAATGGGTTGCGGGCCATGCCGATTCCACGCTGGCGCGCGCGGCCGAAGATCTGATGGCCAAGATTGCCGACACCGTGCCCGAACGCCTGCGCCCCTTCGTGCTGGAGCCCGCGAGTCGCGCGCGGCCGAGCTGGAACAGGGAGCCGGATCGCCTGGACATGGCGCGCACCCGGTCCCAGATCCACGAAGGCAAGAAGATCATGCTGCGCTATCGCGACGAGCAGGGACGCCCCAGCGAGCGCATGATCTGGCCGATCTCGGTAGGCTATCTCGAAGCCGTGCGCCTGCTCGCGGCCTGGTGCGAGCTGCGCAGCGATTTCCGCAGCTTCCGCACCGACCGCGTGGTGGACGCCACCTATCTCGACGACAAATACCCTGAAAGGCGCGACGTGCTGCGCGCAAGATGGCGGCAGAGCCTGGTCTGGGGCCCGCCAAAGGACACGTGACGACGATGGAAGAGACCTCCCCCATCGACCTGTCGACCTGCTGCCAGAATTGCGGCGCCTGCTGTGGTTATTCGGAGAACTGGCCGCGCTTCTCGATCGAGAGTGACGAGGAACTAGCGGCAATCCCGGAAGCGTTCGTCAACGCACGCCAATCCGGCATGCGCTGCGAGGGCGATCGCTGTTCGGCGCTCAAGGGAGAGATCGGAAAGCAGACGGCCTGCGGCATTTATGAAGTGCGGCCGGAGGTGTGCCGCACCTGCATGCCGGGCGATGCCGAATGCGCGATGGCGCGGCGGAAGTTCGGGCTGCCGATAATCGAGGCCGTTTAGGCGGGAACGGCTTCGCCGATCTCGTCGTCGAGCTCGTCATCGAGCGGTGCGAGCACCGAGAGCGGCTTGGTCGACAGCGTGATCGGCTTGCGGCCGCCTGACAGCGACGGCGATGCCTTGGCCGAGCTTTCGCGTGACAGCGCGTAGAGCGTCGAGCCGACACGGCCGCCGTTCTCGATCAGGTCACGCTCGTTGCAGCTGCCTGCGATCGCAACAGCCAGCGAATGCAGATGGCTGCGGCGGTAGCAGAACAGCGCCAGCTTCGCGCGTGCGTCTGGGGAAACACTCTCAACCAGCCTCGGCAGGCCACTCTCGCTGGCGCGATACATCTCGCCAAGGAGTTCGTCCTGAACCGGGCAGAAATCGCTTTCAAAGGCGTCGCGGCTTGAAAACATTGCAGTTCTCCCTCGACGCCGAAGATGCAGCGCAATTCTCTAATGAAAGGTTAACCAACCCCGCCGGTAGTCACCCGGGGTGCTTGCGCGCCGGCCGCGAATCAGTGGGGCACCGAACAGAGGCGCTATTCTCTCACAGGCGTCATGGCCGGGCTTGTCCCGGCCATCCACGGAGCGCCGGGCCGCACGACGAACGCGGATGCCCGGGACAAGCCCGGCCATAACGACCTCATAGTGCGAGGGCTTGCCTCCAACCGGAGACCACAGGACGACCGCTCTCAGTTCGCCGCCATGAAGATGGAGAGGCCGAAGCCGGTCAAATGATGCAGCGCCTGGTCGACGCCGATCAGGGTCCAGAACCAGGGATGCTGCAGGTCGACGCCGAAATTGGCCGAGACGAGTCCCTTGGCGCGGTCGATCGTGATGTGGATCACGAAGTCGATCAACGCCACGAACCAGAATTTGGGCGCCACGATCAGGATCAGGGGCAGCGCAACCGCGAGGTGAATCAGGCAGTGCACGAGCAGCGGCAGGGCCCAGCCGTGCTTCTGATCCTTGCCATGCGCCATCCACGCCGTTTGCAGGACGAAATCGGCGATGATGTGCTTGAAGGTGAGCAACAACATCCAGCCAATGAGCGCTTCGACCGGAACCGCCGATGACATGGGTGGAAACGACAAGCTGACGCCTCATTGAGGTGACAAGAAAAATTGGAGCGTTCAGCGCAACTTCTTCTTGGACCGGTCAAATGGCCGGGACCCCTGATTTATGACATCTCCCGCGGCGGAATGCAGCCGGGGGAACCGGAAAATCGCCAACTGTGGCTAACTGGTGATAGGATGACCAATCGCCGCGCCTGAGTTGAGTAAGGTTACCTTCGGCTCGAAATTTGCTTTCCGGCATCGGCGCGCTATCATTGAAGATAGAGAATAACGTTCTTTTTTCAGGCATTTAGGAATTACAGGGCGCCCGCCGCGATCGCATCCCGCGAGCCATCGCCATCCAGATACAAGGCCAGAGTGCTGCCATGAGTGCTGAAGGCCCCACGACGTCACCAACAGAGCCGCCGCCGCGGCGCCCCACTGTGATCAAGACCAATCAGCAGCAGGTGTTTCTCTACGTCGTTCTGACCCTGCTTCTGTCGCTCGCCACCGTCTGGGGCGGACGCGCCTTGCTGCACAATTCGGAGACGCTGACCTTTGCCGTCGGCGCCCCCAACAGCGATGAGGCGCTGTTCGCCGCCAAGCTCGCCGCCGTCCTGAAGAACAACGCCTCGCGCGTCCGGATCAAGATCGTCAACAACGGCGATAGCGCCAAGGCGCTCGCACAGTTCGACCGCAAGCAGGCCGACCTCGCCGTGCTGCGCACCGACGCCAAGGTTCCGCTGCGGGCGCGCACGCTCGCGATCCTCGAGCACGATCTCGTGCTCCTGCTGGGTCCGGGCAACAAGAAGATCAAGTCACTTGCCGAGCTGAAGAAGAAGAAGGTCGCGGTCGTCGCCGAGAGCGAATCTTCGCTCGCCTTCGTGCGCAGCATCCTCGACATCCCCGACGGTCCTGATTCCGCCAGGATCCAGATGGCGCCGCAGGGCGCAACGCTCGACAAGCTGTTTGCACCGTCGAGCGGCTTCGGCGCGGTGATCGCCATCGTCCATGCCTCGAGGGCGGTGCGCGACAAGGCCTATGAGCAGGTCGCCAAACGCGGCGGCTTCACGTTGAACGCCATCGACGAAGCCAAGGCACTGGCGCGCAAATTCCCCGGCCTCTCGAACGAGACGCTGACGGCCGGCACGCTATCGGCCTCCCCCGAGATCCCCGACGATGACCTCGACACGATCGGGCTGGAATGGCTGCTGGTTGCGCAATCCAGGATGTCCGCGAGTGCAGCGGGCGACCTCGCACGCACCATCTACGAGAACAAGTCCGCGCTCCGCCTCGACAACGGCTTTGCCAGCAGGATCGAGCCGGCCTCCGTCGAGAAGGACGCCTTCGTGATGGCGCATCAGGGGGCCGCCGACTACATCAATGACGACACCAAGTCGTTCATGGATAAGTACAGCGACCTGATGTATCTGGGCGCCGCCGCGCTCAGCGTCATCGGCTCGATCTTCGCCGCGATCTACGCCAAGATCACCCGGATCGCGCCGGAGAAGGCCAGCGAGCTCTCCACCGCCATCCTCGACATTGGCGAACGGATCGAGCACGCCCATTCGCTCGATCAGCTCGAATGTCTCCAGGACGAGCTCGAGGGCATCTTGCGCGGTGCCGTCATCGGCCTCAGGGACGGCACGATCAGCACCGACGGGCTCGACACCTTCAAGCTCGGCTACGAATTCGTCCGCGACGAGATCGGCATGCGCCGCGACTACCTCAAGCGCCATGCCGGCGAGGCCGACAAGGTCGCCCAGGATACAGCCCCGCCCCAGCATGACGACAGCAAGGTCGTGGTGGTGAAGACGGCTCAGAGTGCCTGACCTTTCGTCGGAGATCTCGAAATCGCGGTCCGCCGGCATGGCGGCCCGGCCCGCCGAAGCACCGGAGCCGCGCCCCCGTTCAACGACATTGCAGGCGGCCAGCACCCATCGTTGACGGCCCCTGCCCGGGCGGGCACTTTGGCATCGAGGTCCCGACCGGGACCGCCGGATTCACGACCGAGCCCGCCTCCCCCATGTCCAAGCCGCTGATTCCCGCTCTGGCCCAGTTCGTGGCCGCCACAGCCGGCCGCAACATGACCAAGGCGGCCTATGTGGCGGTCGGTGTCGGCGCGCTCGGCATGGTGCTGCTGACGGTCGGCCCGGCCTATGAGACGGAGCACCGCTGGGTCGATGCCGTGCTCTGGGCCTGCCTCGTCTATTTCGTGTTCGAATGGGTGGTCCGGCTGCGGCACATGGCGCGCACGGGGCGCCTGTCGCTCTATATGTCCTCCTCCGCCGGGCTGGTCGACGCCGTCGGCGCCCTGGCTGTGCCGGTCGCACTCCTTCTCGGCGTCGAGCCCAAGACAGCCTGGCTGCTCAGCGTGCTCTGGGTCCTGAAAGTGGTGCCGGGCATTCCCGGCCTGCGGCAGCTTCGCCGGGTGCTGGTGCTGGAATCCGGGCCGCTGGTGAGCGTGCTCGTGATCTTCCTGATGGTCGTCTTCCTCGCCTCCGTCGCCGAATATTTCTTGGAGCGGGACGTACAGCCGCAGACGTTCGGCAGCGTCCCCGCCGCGCTGTGGTGGGCGGTGGTGACGTTGACGACGACCGGCTATGGCGACGTCGTGCCGGTGACGCCGCTCGGGCGCATGGTGGCGGCGCTGGTGATGATCTCCGGCCTCGGCGTGTTCGGCCTGTGGACCGGTATTCTGGCGACCGGCTTTGCCGCCGAGACCCGCCGCGACAACTTCCTCAAGACCTGGGAATCCGTCAGCAAGGTGCCGTTCTTCGCAGCGCTGGGGCCTTCGGCCATCGCCGACGTCACCCACATGCTGCGCACCATGGAGTTGCCGGCGCGCACCATGATCATTCGCAAGGGCGCCCAGGGCGACTGCATGTATTTCATCGCCGCCGGCGAGGTCGAGGTCGACCTGCCCGGCAAGAAGGTGCGGCTCGGCGAGGGCGCCTTCTTCGGCGAGATGGCGTTGCTCGGCAACAATTCGCGCGGCGCCAATGTCTCGACCACCAAGGTGTCGCGGCTGCTGGTGCTGGACCTCGTCGATTTCCGCGTGCTGATGGCACGGCATCCGGACCTCGCCCACACCATCGACGCGGAAGCCAAACGCCGCGCGCTCGAAAACAAATAAATGGAGACAACAATGTCCGATACCGCCGACGCGGCCTCCAGCCCCGTGCTCGACATCACCGGCGCGCGCGCCACCATCCGCCTCAACAGGCCAAAGCATCTCAACCGGCTTCAGGCCGAGGATCTCGGCGACCTGGTCAAGCTGTTCGACCGGGTCGAGGCGGATCCAGATATCCGCGTTCTGGTGCTGACAGGCACCGGGCGCGCGTTCTCCGCCGGCTACGACCTCAACTCGGTTGCCCAACGCGCAGTAAGCGCGAACGAGCAGCAGAGCGCGGGCTCCGCGTTCGAAGTGGTCGTCAACCGGCTGGAGGATCTTGGCGTGCCGACGATCTGCCGGCTCAATGGCGGCGTCTATGGCGGCTCGACCGACCTCGCGCTCGCCTGCGACTTCCGCATCGGCGTCGACACCGCCGAGATGTTCATGCCGGCCGCGCGGCTCGGGCTGCATTATTACAGGGGCGGCATCAAACGCTACGTGACGCGGCTCGGCGTGGACAATGCGAAGAAGCTGTTCCTGACCGCGCAGAAGATCAGCGCGCCGGAGATGCTGCGGATCGGCTATCTCACCGCCATGGTGCCGGAGGAGACGCTTGACGAGGAAGTCGACAAGCTCGCAGGCATCCTCGCCGGCAACGCGCCGCAGGCGATGCGCGGCATGAAGCGCGCCATCAACGAATTCGCTCGCGGCGAGCTCGACGAGCCCGCCGCCGACCAGCGCCACCGCGACAGCATGCGCGGCGACGAGATCAAGGAAGGCATCAAGGCGTTTGGAGAGAAGCGAGCGCCGCGGTTTTGAACGGCGTAATCAGGGAGTCCGAGGACGCGCCTCTTGCTCAACTGTCGTCCCGGACAAGCGAAGCGCCGATCCGGGATCCATAACCACAGGGAGTGGTTATGGTGCAAAGCTGGCAACTCCGAATCTTCGCAAAACTCCTTTCTGTGGTTATGGATCCGGGGTTCGCGCTACGCGGGCCCCGGGACGACAGCGGAGATTGAGGCACGCGCCGGCCTACCCCCCAATCGCGGCCGCATGCTGCGCCGCCATCTCGTCATCCGCCGCGTTGATGCGCTGGAACGCGGGCCGCGACGTCATGCGCTCGGCATAGCGGACGAAAACGTCTTTCTTCGGCACGATGCCGAACATCATGGTCCAGCTGAACGCGACGCCCCACAGGACGTCGGCGGCGGTCATGCGCTCGCCGAGCAGATACGGCCCCTTCGACAATTGCGTCTCCAGCGCGCCCAGCATGGTGTCGTAATCGGCATAGGGCGATTGCGTGATCGGCGCCGGCTCGCGCTGCATGAACTTGTCGATCAGCGCCGGCTCGAATGACGAGCCGTAATAGGCGATCCAGCGCAGATAGGGACCGCGCAGCGGATCGTCCAGCGCAGGCGTCAGACCCGCCTGCGGAAACAGATCGGCGAGATAGATCGTGATTGCGACCTGCTCGGTCACGAGCGCTTCGCCGTGCCGGATCGCCGGCACCTTGCCGAGCGGGTTGACGGCGAGATAGGCCGGCTTCCGCTGCTCGCCCGCCTTCATGTTGAGGACATGGAGATCGTAGGGCGCGCCCAGCTCCTCCAGCAGCACCCGCGTGCCGGTGGCGCGGCTTTGCGGCGAATAATACAGGGTGATGCGGCGGGAATCGGTCATGGCAGCTCTCCATCTGGCCGGCTGGCGATGGCGCGCTTGTAGCCAAGCATACCTGACATCTTGTGTCAGGTATGGTTTAAGGGATCATGCGCGCGAGCCGGATGCTGTCGATCCTCACCACCCTCCAGGCCAGGGGGCGGGTCACCGCGCCCGAACTCGCGGAGGCTTGCGAGGTCTCGGTGCGCACGATCTATCGTGACATCGACGCGCTCGCGGCGTCCGGCGTTCCCGTCTATGCCGATCGTGGCGCCGAGGGCGGCTATCGCCTGCTCGATGGCTATCGTGTGCGGCTGAACGGTCTGTCGCAGAGCGAGGCGGGCGCGCTGTTCCTTGCCGGATTGCCGGGCCCCGCCGCGGCGCTCGGACTGGATGCCGCGATGATCGCCGCGCAGAACAAGTTGATGGCGGCACTGCCGGCTAACTTGCGCGAAGATGCCGGGCGGATGCAGGAGTGTTTTCACCTCGATGCGCCCGGCTGGTTCGGCGAGGCGGAAGAACCCAGACATCTGCGCACCATCGCCGGCGCGGCTCTGCGCGGAACACTGATCCAGATTCGTTACCAGAGCTGGCGCGCCGAGAAGCAGCGCCGCGTCGCGCCGCTCGGCCTCGTGCTGAAGGGTGGCAGCTGGTATATCGCGGGCCTGGTCGACGGCAGCGTACGCACCTATCGCGTTGCACGCGTGCTCGACTGCACCGCGCTCGACGATCGCTTCGATCGTCCCGCCGATTTCGATCTCGCCGCCTATTGGCAGGCCGCGACGCTTCGCCTCGAAGCCGAGATGCATCCGAATGTCGCGATCGTGCGGCTGTCGCCGTTCGGCGTGAAACTGCTCGATGCGCTGAGCCAGCCTTACGTCAAGGCGCGCACGCAGCTCGAAGAGACCGCTGATGTTGACGGCTGGCGCATCGCCAGAGTGCCGACCGGCAAGACGTCATGGCATGCCGCGGCCGAATTGCTCCGGCTTGGGCCCGAGGCCGAAGTGCTGGAGCCGGCCGATCTGCGCGAGAAGATGGCGGAACTGACGCAGGCCATGGCCGCGCGCTATCGCACATCGACTCATGACGCGGCGCGGGCGGCGCGGAAAGCCTGATATCGGCGCATGTCGCCGAGGCCCACGAAACAATCCTGAAACACGATTCTCCTCTCCCCGCATGAACGCGTTCGCGCGTCGGCTCGACCGAGATGCAGGGACACAACAACGGCCCCGCGCCACACTGGAGAATGACGATGTTTCGTAAGCTTACACTTGGTCTGATCGCCGCCGCTTCGCTCGGCGCCGCCGCTCTGGCTCCCACCGCCGCCTCGGCACATGGCATCCACCCGCACTGGGGCCATGGCTGGGGTCCCGGCTGGGGCTACGGCGGCATCTACGTCAACACCGGCGTCAACAACTGCTACCAGGAGCGCGTCGTCCGCACCCGCCATGGCCTGCGCGTCCGCGTGGTGAATGTCTGCGCGTACGGGATCTACTGAGCACGCTCCGCATCGGCTGGCGCAACCCCGGTCGCCTTGCGACCGGGGTTCGTCCCCTCAGTTCGCGAAGGCCGTCAGCCCCGGCCCGCCGCGTTGTGGCAGCGCCGCGGCAGCCGCCTGCTCCTCTACGAGAGAATTGCGCTGCGATATCCACCTTTCGGCGCTCGAGCGCCGCAGCGAGGGTGCGAAGAAGAACCCCTGGGCAACGTCGCAGCCGATCCGGCGTATGATCTCGAGCGCTTCC
>Ga0102590_1004370_pt1 | contig 12111 bp, 5 predicted proteins | sample AraplaMF_Col_mMF_FD_76859 | JGI IMG/M metagenome (GOLD analysis project Ga0102590, IMG submission 76859) | Arabidopsis root microbial communities from the University of North Carolina, USA - plate scrape MF_Col_mMF | ecosystem: Host-associated > Plants > Roots > Endosphere | place: USA...
TTGCTTTGCCATGTGGAAAAATATTTAATCACTACCTATTGGTCGCAAATGTAACGCATCCATCTTTACGAACCAAGTTTTATAGGTTTTGATTAATACTTATAGGTAGAGTATTTTTGCAAGAACCCATTAAAATGGGTCTGTTTCAATACGTTTCAGTATGACAATAGGCGAACATATAATGCTGCTGCGCAAGCAGAAGGGCTTATCCCAGGCTGATCTTGGTAAACAGATCGGTACTTCCGGTGATATTATCGGCCGTTATGAACGTAACATTATGACCCCATCCATTGAGGTGATTATTAAAATTGCGGATGCATTGGCAGTGTCTATCGATTACCTGGTTGGTAAAACCAACCTGGTGTTGGATCAGGATACTTTAAAGCGCCTGGAAGATATTAATGCATTACCGGGTGAGGCTAAGGATTATATCCTTAATCATATCGATATTATGATCAGGGATTTTAAAAACAAAAAGACCTATAGTCATAAATGAAAAAGCCGCAAGCTGATGCCTGCGGCTTCGATATTATAATGTCATAGACCTAAGGTGCAAATTCATCAAACGCTATTGTTTCTATTTGGGTATTATGATTGTCGTAAAACTTGACTTTCGTCGCTATAAAAACAAAACCATCAGATACAGATGATCCTAACTGCTTCTTCTGGTGATTGATGTATATAGTATCCCATGATCTGACTTTATCAATGACGTTTTTTCTAATCCCTGTTTCTTTCTCAATATCATTATCAAGATTAATCGGCCGCAAATCCCATTTTCCAGTAGTGCTATTACTATAAAAATAACTCGTATCATCACTGATAAGTAGCCCTCGATAATATCCCCACCCAGAACTAAACCCTTCCAGAATAATAAAATCCTTCATTTGAACAGGGTGTATTCCATTTTTTTCATACAACTTCGCCCTCCCTTTGCTTCCAAAATTTATAATGTTGGTGTAATCAGGCTTATCACTAAGACGCTTGTTATAGTAAGATTTTTGGTTCTGATACACCAATTTCATTAAATCATTCTTATTGTCAGTTATTGGGAGTTTACACGATACTCCTAACACTATTACTCCTATTAAATATATTAAGCACTTCATTTTACTTGTAATTTTACATACTACCAATTGGCTGGCGTCCAACTTGGCTTTATTGGTTGATTCTTGCTATCTAAAATACGCGGAGCCGCACCTCCTAATTGATTACCACTAGGATCTACTGCTGAACGATAATATTCTCTAATTGGCCATCCATTAGCGGCTCTAATCAAATTCTCCTTATATGATGCCTGCCATTCGTCACGCGCTAATCCTTGATATAGTCCTGATGCATGCTGTCTGTCATATAATTGCCCTCTGTTTGCATCTCTGCCATGGAACAACTCATGGGCCAGGTTCGAGACAGGATTATTATCCTGCTTACCTCCCAAAACCCAAACATTTGCACCATTAGGATCCCAAGTAATTCTACCTCCGGCACCACCTGTTGCAGGCTGCAAAGGAGATACAGTAGGGTCTGAAATTATATGTGCAGCATATGCACCAGCAGCTTGGTTTGAGTTGGGATGAAAGTTATTTGCATTACCATTTTGTATTATAAATGCATTTGTATTTGTTAAAGAACTTAGCTCACTAACAAGTTCTTGCCCTTCTTTTCCGCTGATTCTAATTCTACCCAAAGCAGCAGATACTTGGTTTACAAAATTATCGGTCCCTGTATATAATGTCTGAATAGGAAGACCTGTTTCTGAATCAGTTCCAGTTATGGAATAAAATCCGTATCCACCTTCAGAAGTGTTAGTATAATAAAGCCGTTCACCAGTACTTGCTGTTATAATAATACTATCACCATTAACATCAATGTTTGTTATAGGGTTATTTGCACCATATTGGTAAGGTGTCATAGGGTAATATTTTTCAGTAAATCTGTCTTGCGTGAAGAATCGACCTATCTGTTGATCATACATCCTCGCGCCATAGTCGAACCACTCTAGCCCATTACCATCACCGAACTCTTTACTCTGCAACTCCTTCCCGTTATATCTGATCCGGTTTTCCTTGTAATCGGTCCCACGCAGAGCGTTGAAGCTAATGCCCGCCATTGTAAGTCCGAACGGATAATAATGCGTCTCCTCCAACAAAGGTCCATTCACCGCCGTTACCGTAACATTATCAAAGAGCACATCCTGTTCCGTCTCATTGCTGGTATACACATACAGAAATCCACTTTTCGTAACCGGCATCTTATCCACCGCCAGCGTCTGCAGTTCATCCGGTTCTCCTTTTACCTGCCTTACCCCACTATTCTCTTCCACTAAGTTAAACTGATCATCGAACAATACAAAATTCAGATATGCTTTCGGTTTATCCTGCTGATTCTGATCGGCATCCCTTTCCTTTAATCGCTGATAATCATTGCTATTAAAGTTACCTAAGGGTGTTACCTGCTCCGCTACACGATTGGCATGGGAGCCATTAGACGCTGCTTCGCCTCCAAACGCCTGCAGCAACCCTGCCACCATATCTTCCGGACTAACAGATTTATTATCTTTCGGACCGTTTGATTTATAAAATGCCCTGGCGCCAATCTGTATCGTATCCCCCGCCATCACTTTCAATACCAGCGAAGGACCGATCTTCTTGCCATTCTTCGCATTCAGCTTAGCCACATATTGATTACTATCTACCACCTGGTCCTCCGGATATCCCACGGGCTTCTCTGCTCTTGTCTCGTCTACATTACTAAACAAGGCAACTTCTGTGGGTGCATTGGCCGCTTCCATCGTGGCGGTATACGTAGAGAGATTCGTCTGTTCAGTAAGTACCGTCCGCACATTTCCCAGGTGATCCTTCAGGAAGTAATCATAATAATACTTAACCGGTTGTCCAGCTACATATACCGGCCGTATCCGTCCTTCCTCATGGCCTATCAGCTCCAGTGTATCATTCCGGTACACAATGCCCCCATTCAGATAGTCAGTAACGGTGATTTTAGTGGAGGTGCCGGTATTATCGGTAACAATCTTTCTCAGCTTATTACCCGCTGCGTCATAGACATATTTGATGTTACCTTTCCCGGTAATGGCAATACTGTCCGGAAGGTTCAGATGATTATACGTGATGACGGCAATATTTTTATTCAGATCTTTAAGCAGGTTGCCATTCAGATCATAATCATAGTCTGCAGTCTCATTATTATTGATCTCTTTAAAGTCGCCTAGCTGGCTTTGGGTGTTATTCCTGCCGTCTGTTACAAAAGATAGTTTGTTGCTGTTGGTAAGATAACCATATTTCAGGCTGTCTATGGTCTGTATATTGGCGCCGTTCATGCCCCGCTGCTTCATAGACAGCATATTACCGTTGGCATCATAAGCGAGACCGTTAACGGTAAAATCTGCCTGATCCCTGGTCCAGTTGGTGCTTCCGGTGTTCTGCTGATTAAAATCAGCAATGGTTAAACGGTTGGCGTTATCATAGCTGTAGCCGTATGCCCTGGCTATGTTGTCTCCCTTACTTTTCCATTTGATCCCGGCTATATTACCATTGTATTGGTTTGCAGAGAAACCATAGTCATAGCTTAATTCCTGACCAAACCAATTGCTCGTGCTACCGGCGGTGGTTACAAAACCCTTATTAATTCCTTTTAGCCAGCCTCTTATGTTGTATTCGTAACTCAGCGTTTCTATCTGCCCGGTGCTGGTCGCCCCCAGGCGCTTGCTTTTGAGCTGGCCCAGTTCATTGTAACTGCTGAAAGCAATCGTCCGTTTCAGGCTGTCCAGATCATTCAGACGTTTTTTCAGGGAATCTACCCGCCCGCCTGCGTCATAATGCAACATGGTAAGCAGGGTAGTCTGTGGGGACGTACCACTCCGTAAATTCTTCTGACGCAGATATGAGCTGAGCAGCTTACCGCTGAAGTCGTAGAGGTTGGTGGTCACATCCTGTCCTCTGCTTATATTGTCCGAAATGGTCTGTATCACCCGGCCCTTATCGTTGTAATAAGTAGTCGTGGTCAGCCACTGGTCGGTTGTGCCTAATACCTTTATTCTGTTTCCGGTAACCCGGCCCCTGGTGATCTTGCTAACAACGGTTACCGCCTCAGCATATTGGTTGCTGCCAGCCTGCGGTTTATCGAAATCCCCGGATTGCGGTGGCTGAACGTCAGTAAAACTGTAGTCATCGTAAAACGTATAAGTAAGCGGTAATAAGGCAGGGGATGTTATCCCAGGCAATGGGTTGCTAACCGCCACACTGAAAGTATCCTGGTTAGCGGTATTATTTATTTCAGTATCCGTTTCCCCATTGATACCAGTATCAAAGCCTCCCTCGAAAGCAATGGAATTGCGCGCTATATATTTTACTCTGCCGTCATGGTTATTCGTCACCAGGTCCGCTATCCCGGGAATAGAATGAGTGAACGTCTGTGTCCCTGAAGTAACAGTGCTCAGGCTGGCTTGCAATGTACTCCTGGTAGCATTGGAATTATACAGGGCTGTCATTACCGGCCGGTTCTGTTCATCATAAAAACTGGCGAGCCATTGACCGTCCGCTTTCAGGTTGCCGTCACGGGTAAATACCAGCCTGTCCCTGATGTCGTAAACCATTTCGGTAGAATCTGCCCCGGGTACTTTCTTCATAACCATTCTGTTGCGCTGATCATACCTGTACTGGAAACATAGTTCATTGGCAATAGCTGCAGTGATGGTCCAGTTGCTCCTGATGATTTCCGTCGCCTTGGGAGGGATCACAAAGCGTAAACGGTCAAGATCATCGTATACATAATAGGTGCAAAGCCACCCGGTATAACCAGGTGACAGCTGATCCGGCAGCTGTACTTTTTTGAGAATAATATGGCCCTGAAAATCTTTGTACTCTATTATTTTGTTATTATGCTCGTCTGTTGTTTCATGCAGATACAATGTGCCCGGTACATAATACCCTGCCTGTGTTGGTAACAGGCTGCCTTCCAGGTTAATATCCCATACAACAACCGAATCATATTGAGTGTTTATCCTATCCTGCTGACTGGCGCCTGTTGCCTGACCGGTCCAGCTTCTGCCTGGTGCAGTGCTTTCCAGCACACGGTTTAAAGGAGATGATTCATAAATAGTATTATTGTAATAATAGCCTTCCTGGTTATTGTATTGCGTGTTATAAAAGGCCGGTTGTTTAGAAGCGGCATCAGTCCTGAAATTACCACTGTTGCTATTGTCTGTATAAGGGAGGTATTGCTGCAATTCCCTGCCGTAAGGATCATAGAAGTTAGTAGTGATCAGGTCAGCCATGGCAGGTGTTGCCTGTTTCGCAACTGTCTGACGTGGACGGCCAAGCCCATCCAGGTATGCCGTTAACTGTTGCACATCCGCCGCATTTGTTTGTGCATCAGCTGTAGCTTGATCAGTGATCCCCGATTTAGTGAACGTCCTGGTGCGTACATAGTTCATGTTATTAGGATCTGTCCCCGCAACATATGCGGGCATCGCTGCTACAGGTGCTGTCCCTGCAGGTGCAGCCGTAAGGGTATTAGGTGTTACCTGGGATTGCGGATCCTTCACTCTTACGCTCACCGTGTTTGATGCAACGGCGTTCGTCCCGCAGATCGCCTGTCTCCTGAACCAGGTGCTCTTTGTGATCCCATTGACTGTAGCTGATGAGATATTGGTCCAGTTGTACCCATCTATTGAGCTTTGCCACTGGTAGGTATAGGAAGAACAGTCACTGCCTGAAGCTGCTTGTACACTGCTGAGGGTAATGCCTCCCCCGCTGGCTATAGTAGCTGTATTGATGTTAATAATCCCTCCATTCAGGGGTAAAATGGCTGTGATAGTATTGCTGTTGACTGTTAAACCAGAGCTGGTCACCTTTAAGCGGAAATAAGTGGTTGCTGTCAACACTTTGGGGGCATAGCTCAGGGAGGTGGCCCCGGGAATATCCGTCCAGGTACTGTTGTTTGCGGAGCGCTGCCACTGATAGCTGTACGTGCCATTGCCACCAACGGCTGGATAGGCGGTAAAGCTGCTTGCGCCGTAAAGGTAAGTAGTGTAGGTGTTTGGGAGAATATTGATCAGTAAAGGATAAACATTTATGACAGCAGTATTGGAATACGCCGTAATGCCATCGCTGCTTACTGCCCGGCGAAAGTAAGTCAGCTGGTCCACCGGGTCCGGATAATAGTCCTGCCCAATGGCTCCGCTGATATTCGTCCAGCTGCTCCCATTCGCTGACGTTTGCCACTGGTAACTGTAGGTACCGTTACCGCCTGTCGCGGCTGTACCTGTCAGCAAGCCCGGGTAGGTATGGTAGTTGATATTGGCGGAAGCAGGACTGATACTTCCTGCTATCAGCTCCGCGTCATAAGTATGTACCCCTACCTCAATACTGTCACCCATATTGGCGAAAGCAGCATAGTAAATGGTACAGAAGATCGTCAGTAAAACAATTCTCTGTACCGCTTGGCCGCCTTTATTAGAGATATATTTGAGCATTCGCATAATTCAATTTTATGTGCAGATGAGCAGATTATTGTTTGTAGCGGTAATCGTACGTTTTAAGGATATTCCGGCTTTCATCCCTGATCAGCTTCAACCTGTTAAACCCATCATATTCAAAATACGAGATCCTGTTATCTGCCTCACAGCGGCTGGTCATTCCCACCAGTGGATCATAGGTAAAAGAGATCATCTGTGCATCTGAAGGATACAACCGTAACTCATCAATGATCACACTACCGCTTACCGTTATAGTGGAAATACCTGAAGCAATTTTATGCTCGTAATAGTTCCAGCCGTTCTTGTTGTAAGTGGAAGTAGCGGTGCTACCATTTACATTAGCTGAGCCGCTTTTACTCCAATACGAGACAACGAAGCTTTCAGTAGTGCTGAGGCCATTTCTCGTTATGGCGCCATTAGCTAAACTGTATGACTGCCGGCCGGTAATCCCTTGTGCGGCATCCCGGTTTGCAGACGGAATGGTCCAGTAACCAGTGGCATCCGGTTCAAAACTGGTATAAGCAATATCACTCTGGGCGGCATTGGTAACAGCGGCAATAGGGTATAAGGTGTCGTATCCCCATACGTAGCTTTGTTTAATATTACTCTCTTTCTGCTGTTCCTGGATATTGCCGTATATGTCAAATTTGTTGAAACGGATCCTTGTTTCTGCCGGATAATTGCTAATCTGCTCAACCACAGTTTGCGGCAGCAATAGTTTATTATTGTTATTCCAATCTGCGTAATTGATACTCGTTAATGATAGTTGTACGCCATCTTTCTGCCGTATCTGTTGCACTACAGGAGAAACGATGTTCCGGTTTACCATCTTCTGGTATACATTCCCGCTTACAGCCAGGTCATGCGGGTATTTGCTAAGATCGGAGATGATTTCACCTGAACTGGTGAAACTTCTCTTTAGCGTAGGATAAGTATGAGTGTCATCGTTATATTCCAATTGCCTGGTGGTATATGCTTTATTGCCGTTGTCGTCCCAGGTGGTGTCCGACTCACTTTTCAACAGCATAGCTCCGGTGTATTGCAATATGGGTGTTAACACAAAGTCTATTCCTGCATAAGCTGCGGTTTTGTTGTTTTCCTGGCAGCAAAAAGTCAGGTACCTGTTCTTTATTTTTAAGCGAAGCTCCGAAGTGCCACGGTAAGGTTGGTAGTCATATACCTTACTATGAAGGATCTTATACCCCGATGACGTATACTTATATGTGTTTTCATAAGAAGGGAAATTATTCTTCCAATCGTTGGAGCTCAAATAAAATCCCCTGATAGGGAAGTTATGTATGCTGGATTCTGCACCGAATGTAGGCGCTGCCCGCTCATCAGGATAAATGCTATATCCATATTCGGTTTTGCCATTAGTGTTACCTGCATCATCCACCTGGTACCTGGTCACAGTGCTATATAACACGGGGCTCCCGGCTGATTCAGACATCGGTATGACACTATTGGTATGATAAATATAGGCATACCCCGGAGGTATCTGCGGATAGCTGTATAAGCAAGTAGAGCCATTGGCAGAACCACCACCGCGGGGCGACACTTCTTCATAATTAATATCCTGGTAATACATATCTGTAAGCATCATGCCGCCTTCGTATTCATACAGCTCCTTTCCCACCATATTTCCGTTCTCATCATAATTAGTGATGGTCTTCACTCTTAGTCCGCCACCTATTCTCCGGATGTTGGCGTACCCAAGGTTATGCGTCCATTTAATTTCAGCTTCCGCATAAACGCTGGAGCTGGTGGTATATATGTTTATGGTCAGGAGATAGGTATGTCCTGCTGTAAGTGTCACAGCAACGTCCCTCCGGCTGTAACTGCTTCCTTCACTGCCTGGTGGAGTGGCGATGCTCAGCACCTCGGTTCCGTTGGTCTGGTCAGTAAGAGTGATACGTGGCCTGTTCGTTACATTTGCGCTTGCAAATGCGGAAATAAGGAAACTGTAATTAACGTCAACATCGTCGGCGCCGATCGTAAACTGCCTGGAGCTGGTGGATTGTACTCCTCCGGTACAGGACGTAAAAGCAGAAACAGCCTGGCTTTGCATTTCCTGCCGTGTAAAGGCATGCGGGGTGAATTCAAATACTGTTTTCCCTTTAGTGGGATATTGAATGGACGTAATGGTGCCGGCCCTCATATTGACGGAGTCAGGCAGCCGGTTCGCACTTCCAATGGTGTAATAGGCCCCAAAATAGAGGACTGTTTGCTGCGGCATTAAAATAGCATTGTCAAAAGCTCCGTTATTAAAGCCCCACCTGTCCTGTGCGGCAGATTCCCTTGGCGCCAGTGTGGTGTTATCATAGGTCATCTTGTATACCTGAGGAGCTGTTGAGCCGCTTGTTGCCACAAATCCGACAGAATCTAACCGTAAGCGTTTTTTCTGGTCATCCGTTGCATTGGTAAAAGCAGCCCCTGTACCTGTGCTGGTGAAGTAGGAGTGATATAGCTGTACCCGTTTTACCTGTTTAAAGGTACCTTCCTGGTTAGCATATACGTCTACTCCCGTCAATCGCATCATGGGAACTGCTACATCGGACCTGTCGCAGGTGTTATTAAAGACTAATTTACCACCCCGCCAACGGATCTCCTTCGGGAACGCCTCGTATAGAACCATCGTCTGATAACGTTCTGTTCCTTCATTTGAGAAAGTTTCTGTGCCGCCGCCTGGGCTGCATCCCATCTTTTGCCCGATATAGTGAGTATAGTTCTTATTCTTCTGGATAGTATAATTGCAGGTAGTCTCATAGCTGAAATAGATGGTATCTGCTGTATTGGCCGCCACCATCTTTGTCAGCCGCCAGGAAGCTACATAATCATTATTAACGGAGGGAATGGTGATCTGGTTCCTTACTGTAAGGTCAAATATGTAAACAATCCCATTAGCATCAGTAATGGTAAAGCTGTTGCCATAGTACATGATCCTGTTATTGGTAACAGGTGTTTGCATAATGGAACCATCGCGGCGGAAAGTGAATTTTCCACCTTGCCCGTTAATGGAATAAGAAAATAGGTCCGGCTCATTATCCGCCCTTCCTTCCTGCACTTTAAACAGATAATCGTAATAAGCCCCCGGGTTTGAAAATACGGCATTCTGATCCGGTGCTGTTGTCAATCCAAAGCCTCCTTCATCCGGTGCGCCTACTAACTTCCTGGAAACAACGCCCATGCCCGACAGCGCCCATCCTAAGCCCACGCTGGAAGCTGTTTCATCTACCCTGATGCCCCCGGCATGATAGTCCAGCGATATAGGTAGTTTTATGTCCCCCACATTTATCTCATAAATGGGGATAGTGATGGATGGTATACCGGTAGCATAGCTGACAGGAGTATTGCCAAACTTGCCCAGGCTCGCTACGTCTGGTGAATTTGTACTGACATCAATAAGGCTCTGGAAAGAGGTACCTGATTGCATCTGAGCGTGAGCCTCCGCAACAAGGAACAATACAGAGAAAAGTAGAATGACTTTCTTCATATAATAAGGGATATACTTTTTTGAGATGAAATTGCTCATGAGGTGGTCGACCGATTTCCTCCAGCTTTATTGCTCCGGTGAGGGGGCCCCCTTTTTCATCAGATTCAGAAAAGCCTTATTTTGATCCCGTAAAGCAGTTATCTGCTCTTGCTGAACCTTCAACTGCTTTTGCTGTTCAATCATATACAACGTCAACTCCTCCACCTTCTGCAACAACTTCTTATTCATCTCCCCCACATCCAAACCTTCCTTCTCTACCTCGTTCGCCGATGGGATCTCCGGTAAATGATGATAGCTGTCTATATATTTTTCCACGTCCATCAAAGATGGTAGCTGGTAACCAGGCTGAAACACATAATCCGGCCATCCTGTTTGAAGCACCTTCACTCTTTTAGCAAACATTTCACCATTGACAGCTAACTTTGCCTCGGGTGTGGCTGTACCAATCCCCACATTACCGTCAGCCCGCACATATAACAAACTCTTGGTGCCACCGGCTTTTCCTTTGCCCAATGAATCCACATTTGCAACTACATGAAAAGCATAACGTGATGAAGTGTCGTCCGATACGCCCACTGCTGCTCCGTACTCTTCTCCCCACAACAGGGCCGATGCACCACCGGTGTTATTATAGGCTGCACTATGTAAAGCGAATGTTGGATTGGTAACGCCAATACCCACTTTTCCTCCAAAATAATTGTTGCCTGCGCCATTGAAATAAGCCGTATTGTCGTAGGTCATCCCGTAAACATTTACCGACGGATCAACAGCCGTTTTGTAAGAGTGATCAATACTGGATGTCGTGCCAACCAATTCTTTGTAAGGCAGGGGATTTTGTACGTTATCATATATCGCCGGATTGACAGCATAGTTAGATGTGTAAGTATAGGTAGTACTGCCTCTGAGCCAAATAATGATAGCGTAGCTGCCATTAGCTATTGAGGCGTCTTTCCATCCGCCTATCAATTTACTATAAGCGCCCGTATACTGGCGGATATCAGCATCAATAAAACTGGATCCATGGCTCCAGTTGGTTACATGATACCGGAACTTGGCGATCAATGATCCCCTGTTGGAGCCATCCTGGTGAACATTAGAGCGTCCCAGCTGTAGTTCGGTGGCAGCCTGGTTTGCCCACCCGCCATCGAAGAATGTAACAGGATAGAATTTAGTGAGATCCCCATTGACGGAGAAGGTACCTGATTGCTGAGCTGCGGCGGAAGAAATAATAAAAAAAAGTGCTAAACCAGTCAGTAAAGTTCTTATTAATTGCATCATAAAGGTTGTTTATATAAGTTCTGTAATTATTTTTCAAAAGGTATATCCCAATCTAAGTTTTATAGGATCTGTTCTGGGTACATGCTGGTTATGTAAGAAATCATACAGCAGGATGATATTGCCTTTCAGCTTGCTGCTTACTTTATACTTCTTGCTGATACCGATCAAAGCGCTTCCCTGCCAGTTATTGACGTTTTTTAACTGGTCTGTATTAGTGAATGCGGCATTATAGTTTTCTTCAAAGCCGCCATTTATATAGAAAGAACCTTTTAATTTCCAGTCCAGGAAGGAACGCAGGCCCAGGCCCTGGTGACTAAAGCGAATATTATTAAACCCCGTTCCCAGACCCAGTTTATAAGCTGCGCCCAAACCAGCGCTGCCGTTCTTATGGAACTTATAAGCTACCTGTCCCGCAACATCACTGGTAGTAGGAAAATATTGTGTAGACCGCGCAAACTGCATATTCCCCCCAAATTCCAGCCTTTGTAAGAAACTTTTCGTCTTCATCTCATTTGGCATGAATCTCGGCATATCAGCCGCATTATCCACATCCGGGAACTTATCTTTCAGCTCGTTGAATCTTTCACGTGCCTGTGACATCTGCTGACTCACGGCCGACTGCGCATTAGGTCCCCCTCCACCCAGCCGCTGCTGAATAAGCTGTTCTACCTGGGTACGGGTTTGCAGCCCTTCGAGGTTCGCTGCGGATCCCGCAGCAGAGAAATTGAATAAACCTGCTAGCTGAGAATTCTTTTGAAGGAAATCGTTATAAGCCGGTACTTTCTTCAGCATCTCCAGCGCTTTGGCCTCTGCTTTCTTTTTATCCTTCAGCAATTCTTTATAT
>Ga0102590_1004372_pt1 | contig 12110 bp, 10 predicted proteins | sample AraplaMF_Col_mMF_FD_76859 | JGI IMG/M metagenome (GOLD analysis project Ga0102590, IMG submission 76859) | Arabidopsis root microbial communities from the University of North Carolina, USA - plate scrape MF_Col_mMF | ecosystem: Host-associated > Plants > Roots > Endosphere | place: USA...
TCTCATGCAGGGGCTGGCCACCGAACCTGACAATGCGCAGTTGCTTGCCCATGCCGCATGGGCGCTCGAGCATCGCTACACCATGGGTTGGCCGGCACTCACCGACGACGATGTGCAGGCATGTGCCGCGCTGGCGCGGCGGGCGCTGGAGCATGGCGCCGGCGACGCCATGGTCATGGCGCATTGTGGCGTAGCCTTGATGCAGACAGTGAAGGACTACGATTGGGGTCTCGCGGTTCTGCAAGCGGCGGCCGAATCCAATCCCAACAATCCGATGGCCGTCGTCAGGGCGGGCGTCGGGCATCTTCATTGCGGCAATGTCAGCGACGCGCTCAGCCACTTCCACAGAGCCAACCGACTGACACCCGGTGACCGCGGCGCACATTTCTCGCATTGCGGCATCGCGCATGCCCACGTGATCCTCGGAGAATACGAGCAGGCGGTGGCCTGGGCTTCGAGAGCGCTGGCCAGCAATCCGAATTTCGAGCCAACGCTGTGGGTGCTCATTGCTGCGAGCGCACATCTCGGGCGCATGGAGGAAGCCCATCGCCACCTTGCTGCGTTGAGACGACTGACGCCTGATATAACGGTCGAGCGCATCCGCGCCGGTCAAGCCGGCAAGTACCCGGATCGTATCGCCGGTATCCTCGAAGGATTGAGACTGGCGGGTGTTCCCGAGCGCTAGCCCGCATCTCTCAAAGTAAAAGGTGCATCGGACCTACGAATCTGAGAAACTGCTTTTGCTACAAAGGCTTACCAGATTTGTTAAGGAGGCCCGATGCCAACACACTGTATCTCCGCGCAACTCGAATTTGAAGGCTTCGACGGTCATAAAGTAGTGGCTGGTTTTGACGGCGGGGCGATCACCTCGGACGCCGGTGCTCTGCTGCTTCGCCACGTCGATGGGGCCATCGGACTGTTCGACCGGGTGGCCGCTTGCTTCATCGATGGCCGCGATCCGAACTGCACGGTTCACAGCGTACGCACGCTGGTCGGACAGCGCATTGCGGCGATCGCACTGGGCTACGAGGATGTTGATGACCACGACACGCTGCGCCACGACCCGGTACTCACCCTTCTGTCGGAGCGGCTGACGCCGAAGCGAGACGATTGTGCGGTGCTTGCCGGCAAATCGACGTTGAACCGACTGGAGCACGGCCGCCTTGGCGAGACGACGCGCTATCACAAGATCGCTTACGACAAAGGCGCGCTGGAAGCGCTGTTCGTGGAGCTGTTCCTGGACGCACACGACAGGCCGCCGGAGGAGATCGTGCTCGATCTCGACGCCACCGATGATCCGCTGCACGGCGAGCAGGAGGGGCGGTTCTTCCACGGCTACTATGACTGCTATTGCTATCTGCCGCTCTACATCTTCTGCGGCCGGCATCTGCTTTCGGCCAAGCTGCGGCGCTCCAACATCGATGCCAGTGCCGGTTCGGTCGAGGAGGTCGAGCGGATCGTCAAACATATCCGCGCACGCTGGCCCAGCGTCCGCATCATCCTGCGTGCCGATTCCGGCTTTGCCCGCGAAGAACTGATGGCCTGTTGCGAGGCAAACGGCATCGACTATGTCTTTGGCCTTGCTCGCAACAAACGTCTGGAAAAGCAGATCGCCGAGGCTCTGGAGGAAGCGAGCCTGGCGGCCAGGGCAAGCGGTGAGACTGCCCGCGTCTTCCGCGACTTCCTGTGGTCGACGAAGGACAGCTGGTCATGCCGACGGCGGGTCGTGGCCAAGGCCGAATGGATGGAGGCTGGGGCTAATCCACGCTTCATCGTCACCTCGCTTGCCCCGGAGCGCTCAGCGGCACGACCGCTTTACGAGGAGCTTTACTGCGCCCGCGGCGATATGGAGAACCGTATCAAAGAGTGCCAGCTCGATCTCTATGCCGACCGCACCAGTGCTCACACCATGCGCGCCAATCAGTTGCGGCTCTCCTTTGCATCGTTGGCCTATGTGCTCGTCTGCGCGCTCCGCCGCCTCGGTCTCGCCCACACGCGGCTTGCCGATGCCACCTGCGGCACGATCCGATTGAAGCTCTTGAAGATCGGCGCGCAGGTTCGTGTCTCGGTCCGCCGCATCAAGGTGGCGATGGCATCGGCCTGTCCCTATGCCGCGGAATTTGCATTGGCACATGCCCGAATACGCGCTGCGGCCCGATGATGCCGCCGGACCCGAACCCTTCCCGCCAACAAAAGAGGATACATCGCCAGCCCCAACAAACGCCACACACCGCGGCGCTGGCTGCACCCGTTCTCGCTATCGAGCCCAGCACCACGGCCGAGACAAGCCATAGCGAAAGCCAAAACTACGGGGGCTGTGAGAAAACCGGGCTAGCGCAATCACTGAACCAGATCGTGGCCTTCCGCCTGCTGCAGGGCCTCTTTGGCGCATCTCTGGTTCCACTCTCTCAGGGCATCCTCCTCGACATTTATAGTGCCGAGGAGCGCGGCTCGGCCATGGCCTTATTTGGCGTCTCGGTCATGGTCGGGCCGGTCCTGGGACCCGTCATCGGCGGGTGGCTGACCGATAACATCAGCTGGCGCTGGGTGTTCTACATCAACGTGCCGATCGGCGCGCTGGCGTTTGCCGGCATCGTGATCTACGTCACCGAGACGAAGCTCGATGCGCTGGCGAAGCTCGACTGGTTCGGTTTCGGGATGATGAGTCTCGGCATCGCATCGCTGCAGCTCTTCCTCGATCGCGGCGAACAGCTGAACTGGTTCGCATCCGGCGAGATCATGATCGAAGCGATTGTCTGCGCCGCCGCGTTCTATCTGCTGATCGCGCATACGCTGACGGCGGAGAAGTCCTTCGTGAACCCGAGGCTGTTTCTCGATCGGAACTTCTCGGTCAGCATGCTTTTCATCTTCGTGATCGGCATCACCTATCTCGCCTCACTGGCGCTGATGACGCCATACCTGCAGACGCTGATGGGCTATCCCGTCATCACCGCGGGCATCGTCATGGGGCCACGTGGGCTCGGCACGATGCTCTGCATGTTTATCGTCGGCCGGCTGATCGGCAAGGTCGATACGCGCTTGCTGCTGGTATCGGGCCTCGGCCTGACGGCCTGGGCGATGTACGACATGACCGGCTGGACGCCCGATGTTTCGCAGTGGACAATCGTTTCCGTCGGCTTCGTTCAGGGCGCCGGGCTCGGCTTCCTCTTCGTGCCGTTGACGACGATCGCCTTCTCGACGCTGCCCGCGCACATGCGCGGCGACGGGACCGGCCTCTACAACCTGTCGCGCAACATCGGCTCAAGCGTCGGTATCTCGATCGTATCAGCGCTTCTTGTCGAGAACGCCCAGGTGAATCACGAGAACATCGCTGCCTATGTGACGCCGTTCAACCGGGCCTTCGAGGCGTCGGCGGCGCAGGCAATGAGTCCGTTGACAGCCGCCGGTCGCGCCTCGCTCAACGAGGTGATCACCTTGCAATCGACGATTATTGCCTACATGGACAATTTCAAGCTGTTGATGCTGATGTCGCTCGCGGTCATTCCGCTGGCGCTGCTGCTGCGCAAGCCGAAGGTCGCCCCTGTCATGGATCACAGCGCCGTCATGGAGTGATGCTCAGCGGAACGGTTTGCTGAGATAACGAGAGCCAGAAATGCCGAAGCGCCATGGTGCTTCGGCATTTTTTGTTATGCCGATCCTTTTGCCGGTAACGATTTCGACAGGAGCGGATGGGGCGATCGAGAAGGGTGGGCGATCGAGCAGCTTGTCGTTCAGCGTGAGATCGATACCGAGCGCCTGGCAGAGTTTGCCTGGACCGCTGCAGAGCTGCGTCAGTGCGTCGTTGCGGCGGCGCTCAATCATGGTCGCGATGCCGGCTTCCGGCTCCATTGCGCGGATTAGCACGGCGGAGCCGGGCGTGCAGACGAAATTCAGGCACCAATGCATGCCGTAGATGCGGTAAATGTAGACATTGCCTGGCCGACCGAACATCGCACCGTTTCGCGGCGTGGGACCGCGAAAGCTGTGCGAGGCTTCATCATCAGGGAAGTAGGCTTCGGTCTCGGTTATCCGTCCGCCGACATCGCCGACTCGCAGGTGGCAGCCGAGCAAATCCCGGGCGACGGCAACCGTATCACGCGCGAAAAAGCGCGTGAGATCAGGACCGGCGAGGGGAGCGGCGCCGATCGCACCGACGGCATCTGTCATCTGTTTCAGGCTTCCGGTCCGTGAGGTTCTAATGGCCGACCTTCGGGTCATGCGCCGGGATGGAGGAGCCCGTCACCGATACTGGATCGCTTGCCGGGAAAGTATCCTCGAGACCTTCTTCCAGTTCTTCTTCGAGAAGCGCAGCATCCTTGCCGCGTGCGCCATCTGCCTGCGAACTCTGCAGTGTTGTTGCCAGCAACGCCCTTGCACGGGTGATTGCATTGTCGCTCGTCAGGCCGGGAGAGGCAGCGGCATAGAGCGTGACCGATATGTTATTGCCGGACTGATCCGTGAAAATGACGGCGAAAGAGCCTTCCTTCGGGTGCACGGTGACGTCTGTGATAGCCATGGAAAGTCTCCTGGTTCTTACAGTTGCTCCAAGTGAAACGCTTTTCGCTAGGATTGTCGAGCAAAGACCTTCACCAGCCAGTCGATGAAAACGCGAACGCGCGGAGAAAGCTGTCGGTTGCGGGGATAAAGGAGAGAAACCGGCGTCTCCGTCAGTGGGAAATCCGGCAGCACGTGAACGAGCGTGCCATCGGCCAAATCCTCTTCCGCATGATATCGCGGCACTTGTATCAGGCCGAGGCCGAGCCGTGCTGCCGACATGAAGCTTTCGGCGGCGTTGACGGTTACCGTTGCGGGCAGGGTGACGTTGCGGATGCTGCCGCCGACCAGGAATTCCAGAGGCAGAACACCGCCTGTTGCGCTTGAACGGAAGCCTACCATCCGATGACCGTGGAGCCGGTCGGGATGTTCGGGGAGGCCATGTTTCTCGATGTAGCGGGGAGCTGCAAGGGTAACTTCCTCCAACATGGCGACGCGTCGCGCCACCATGTCGCTGTCACCAGGCACGCCGACCCGCAGCACGCAATCGATGCCTTCGCGGACGAGATCGACCAGCCGGTCGCCCTCGCTCATGTAAAACTCGATGTCAGGGTAGGTTTCGAGGAAGGACGGAAGGCTCGGCAGCACGAAGTGGCGGGCAAGCGTACCGTGCACGTCGACGCGCAGCATGCCCTTCGGCTTGGCGCCGGCGAAGGCACCTTCCGCGTCCTCGATGTCGGCGAGTATGGCGAGGCAGCGTTGATAGTAGGCTTCACCATCGAGCGTCGGGCTGACATGGCGCGTGGTTCTCTGCAGCAGGCGCACGCCGAGTCGGGCTTCCAACTGCTTGACCGCATCCGTGACCGTGGAGCGCGGAAGGCCGGTATCCTCTGCTGCGAGCGTGAAACTGCGTCTCTCCACAACGCGGGAAAATACCCGCATAGCATCGAATCTGTCCATTTTGTTTGTTCGCCATATCCGGATAGTGATGCCGGATAATGGCTGATTATCCGCGCTTCGAAAAGCGGCATCTTCTTCTCATCGAAAACGCGGCGAGCCGCACAGGATGAAGGAGAAAGGCAATGAGCAACGAGAACAAGGTCGCACTGGTCACTGGTGCATCGAGGGGCATCGGCGCCGCAATCGCGGAACGTTTGGCTAGGGACGGTTTCACCGTCGTCGTCAACTACTCAGGAAACGTGGCGCTCGCCGAGGAGCTTGTGCAGAGGATCGAGCAGAGCGGAGGTAAGGCGCTGACGGCGCAGGCCGATGTCAGCAACCCCGAAGCCGTCCGCCGGATGTTCGATGCTGCGGAAGCAGCCTTCGGCGGCATCGATGTGCTGGTCAACAATGCAGGTATCATGCAGCTCTCGTCGATTGCCGATGCCGACGATGCCAATTTCGACCGTCAGGTCAGCGTCAACCTGAAGGGCACCTTCAACACCCTGCGCGAAGCCGCAAAGCGTCTGCGTAAGGGTGGCCGCATCATCAACTTCTCGACGAGCGTCGTCGGTCTGAAGCTCGAAAACTACGGCGTTTACGCCGCGACCAAGGCTGCCGTCGAAACGCTGACGGCGATCATGTCGAAGGAAATGCGCGGTCGCGAAATCACGGTGAATGCCGTGGCCCCCGGGCCGACAGCAACCGACCTTTTCCTCGATGGGAAATCAGATGAGCTGATCGCCCGCATGGCCAAGATGAACCCACTGGAGCGCCTGGGAACGCCAGAAGATATCGCCGCGTCCGTTTCCTTCCTGGCCGGCCCGGACGGCTCCTGGATCAACGGCCAGGTGCTGCGCGCCAATGGCGGCATGGTCTGATCTCCAACACTAGACGTCAACAGTCACCTTAGAAGGAATAGGACAATGGAAAAGCAGGTCATCGTCATTACCGGAGCATCCAGTGGCTTCGGCGCTCTCACCGCCCGCACACTCGCCAGGGAAGGGCATATCGTCTACGCCGGCATTCGCGATACAGCGGGTCGCAACGCAAAGGCTGTCGCTGATATCGCTGCATTCCGCCGGGACAACAATGCCGACCTCCGTTCGGTCGAACTTGACGTTGTCTCGGAAGCCTCCATTGACGCCGGCGTCGCCAAAGTCCTCGAAGAGGCGGGCAGGCTCGACGTGATCATCCATAATGCCGGTCATATGTCCTTCGGACCAGCCGAAGCATTCACGCCGGAGCAATACGCGGAGCTGTTCGACATCAATGTGCTGTCGACGCAGCGGGTGAACCGCGCCGTGCTTCCCCATATGCGCAAGCGGGGCAAGGGGCTCGTCGTCTGGGTGTCATCGTCCAGCACGCGGGGCGGCACGCCACTCTATCTCGCCCCCTATTTCGCGGCCAAGGCAGCGATGGACTCGGTTGCGGTCTCCTATGCGTCCGAGCTTGCCCGCTGGGGTATCGAAACCGCGATCATCGTGCCGGGTGCTTTCACCAAAGGCACCAATCACTTCGCACATTCCGGCTCGCCGGCGGATACGGCGCGCGCAGCCGAATACAACGACGGACCCTACAAAGGTGTGCCGGAACAGGCACTGCAGGGACTTGCAGCGCTGGAACCTGTCGACGCGGATGCCGGTTCAGTCGCGACGGCGATCGCGGAGGTCATCGCGATGCCCTTCGGCAAGCGTCCATTCCGTACGCATGTCGATCCGTCGGAAGACGGTGCCGAGGTGGTCAACGGCGTTGCCGATCGGGTTCGCGCCGAAATGTTCCGGCGGATCGGGCTGGAGGATCTCCTCAAGCCGGCTGTTCACTAAACCGTGATGGTTCCCATTGTTCCGTTTTCGCGAACCTGCTGTGCACGAATCAGCACTTAACAAACGGCAAGAAGCAGGATTATATAACTTCAGTAAAGGCGACTGGAAGACCTCCAACTCCTGGCGCCAACCTCAGATACCGGTCGAGCCATTTCCCTGGTGACGCGGCAGGGTCTGAAAGGAATTCGATGACAGACTGTTGCGGCCCGTTGAAGGAACTCCTTCCGGGCCGCGACTGCGTCATGGGTCGTTCAGTTTCGCATCCGAGAGCAGTTTCACCAGCCAGTCGACGAAGACGCGAACCTTATTGCTGAGGTGCCGGTTCGGCGGATAGACGATGTAGAGCGGGAAGGGTTCACGGCTCCATTCCGGCAGGATTTCCACGAGGTCGCCCTTGGCCAAAGCGTCGCGGATCATGAAGCGCGGCAGCTGAGCAATGCCAAGCCCGTTCAATGCCGCATTGACGAAAGTTCGGCTGTCATTGACCGATAGCAGGTAACGAGGATTGATCTCCAGATCTTCATTGTCCTTGCGGAATTCGAAGGGAAGCGTCCGGTTGGTCTGTGCGCGGAAATAACTTACTGAATAATGGTCGTTTTCCAGCTCTTCGGGGCGGGTCGGAATGCCGAATTTTTCGATGTAGAGCGGTGCGGCACAGGTGAGCATTTCTACTTCCGAGACGCGCCTTGCGATCAGCGATTGGTCGGCGGGCGTGCCGCCGCGAAGCGCGCAGTCGACGTTCTCCGCGAGGTAGTCGACGGTGCGGTCGCCGACGCCAAGATCAACCCGGATATCCGGGTATTTCTGGTAGAAGTCGCAGAGCGCGGGCACGACGATCCAGTCGGCGAAGGCGCCCGCCATTTCGACGCGCAAACGGCCGGTCGGCAGGCCCTGCGAGTTCGAAAGGCTGCCATCCAGTTCCTCGAGTTCGGAGACGATCTGTGCCGCTCGTTCATAATAGAGCGCGCCATCGGTCGTCACCATGACGCGGCGCGTGGTGCGGTTAAGAAGCTTGGTGTGCAGATGCGCTTCAAGCCCCTGGATGAGATTGGTCACCGTCGCCTTGGGCATGGCGAGCGTGTCGGCGGCCCGTGTGAAATTGCCCGTCTCTACGACGCGGATGAAAGCGCGCATTGCCGAGAGCTGGTCCATCGGAAATCACCTAAGCAGGTTGCACTGCAGTATTGTTCGAAATTCGGAACAGTGTAATCGCTCTGAAGCTTCTTATTCCGTCAGAGGAATAACAATATCTTTTTTACAGAAATTGCAAGCCGTCGCGGCTCGCAACACGTTATGTCGGTGAAAACGAGAGCCGAAACGATGACGGTGCAGGTGAAAGACATAGTGATGGAGAAGGTGGCCACCGGCCCCGTTTCCGCACGCGTCTATCAGGGCGCCGAATTTGGCAAGGGTTCGCCGATCGTACTGTTTTTTCACGGCGGCGCTTTTCTGCAGTCGGGTGTCAGGGATAGCCTGGTTGCGGAGAGCTTGGCGAAGGCCGGCGCGATTGTTGCCGTCCCGGATTACAATGCACCGCTGGGCAATGTCTTTCCGAAGCCGCTCGAAGTTGGCTATTCTATCTTTTCTTATCTTGCCAACAAGCGCGCCTCCGGTATCGGCGACCGCAATTCGTTGCTGATCGTCGCCGGTGAAGAGGCTGGTGGGAACATCGCTGCCGGCGTCGCTTTCAAGGCGCGCGACCACTATGCGGATGCGCTCAATGGCCAGGTGCTGATTTCGCCGCTGCTTGATCCTTTCATGGGCACGTCGTCCATCCGCAAGGCGGATGGTATCGGCATGCGCCAGCGTTGGGCCGAGGGCTGGAGCCACTATCTCAGTGGCGGCGGCTGTCATCCCTATGCGGCACCTTGCTTGTGTTCGCGTATTGCAGGGGTGGCGCCGGCACTCGTTTTGACGGCCGAGGATGATCCTCTTCGTGACGAGACGCTGGGTTATGCCGACCGCCTGAAGCAGGCAGGCGTTGCAGTTCGCCGGAATGTCCTACCCGCCGGGGCAGGCTGGCCATCGCTTTATGGCGGGAAATGCGAACAGGCACCGAATTGGGAACAGACGATCACGGACCAATTCGAAAGCTTCGTTCGGGATATTAGCAGCCAACCTATTGCATTGAAGACGAACTGATTGAATTCGGCCACTGAGAGAGGGCCGTAAGGAGAGTACCAATGACGTCCAGTAAGAAGCGCTGGGCCCTCGTGGGCGCCGGCTTAGGGCTTGTCGCGTCCGTTTCGGCCGCGGCCATCTTTTTCGAACTGCCGATGAGCACGACCGCCACGGCTGCATCCACACCTGCGCAGGCTCCCTCTGTGCCGGTAACGGTTGCCGTCGTCGCCAGCCGTGATGTAACGACATGGCAGGAGTTTTCGGGGCGGCTCGAGGCCGTCGACCGTGTCCAGATCCGTTCACGCGTCGCCGGGGCGGTCCAATCCGTGCACTTCCGCGAAGGCGCGCTGGTGAAGGCGGGTGACCCGCTCTTCTCCATCGATCCCGAGCCCTATCAGGCGGCTGTTTCCCAGGCCGAAGGCCAGGTTGCTTCCGCCGATGCGAAGGTCAATATCGCTCAGATCGAACTGGAGCGTGGCCGCAGGCTTTCTGACAACAGGACGATTTCGCAAAGTGATCTCGACCAGCGTCAGAATGCCTTCACCGAAGCGCAGGCCGGCCTTCGCACCGCTCAGGCAGCCCTTCGTTCAGCACAGTTGGAGCTCGGCTACACCGAAGTCCGCGCACCGGTTGCCGGTCGTGTCGGCAAGATCGAGATCACCGTCGGTAACCTTGTTGCCGCCGGCTCTACATCACCGGCCTTGACGACGCTCGTGTCGGTCGATCCGATTTACGCGAGCTTCAACGCCAGTGAGGAAATGGTCACCAAGGCGCTCGCTGAGCTGCCGGCGGGTGATGGCGCCGTTCGGGCGGTCGAGCAGATCCCGGTCGAGGTCGGCACGCTGGCGGATCAGGGAACCCCGATCAAGGGTAAGCTGCAACTGATCGACAATCAGGTTGACGCGGCAAGCGGCACCATCGGTGTTCGCGCTGTCTTCGACAATCCCGGCGGCAAGCTGATCCCCGGCCAGTTCGTTCGCGTCCGTATGGGCGAGCCGAAGGCCGAGAACAAGATCCTGATCAGTGACCGCGCAATCGGCACGGACCAGGACAAAAAGTTCGTGTTCGTCGTCGATGCCGAAAACAAGGTCAGCTACCGACCGGTCCAGCTCGGCGCGACAGCCGACGGTCAGCGTATCGTCGAAAGCGGGCTGACCGTTGGCGACAAGATCGTCGTCAATGGCCTGCAGCGTATCCGTCCCGGCGCCGTGGTTGCACCGCAGGCGGAAGAGAAAGTGGCGACGGCTCAGTAAGCCGAAGCATCCGGGGCGTTTCGGCGCTCCGCGGAAATCCGAATGACGTGATCCACCGGCGGCCTCCCAACCGCCGGAGAGGGTCGTTGCATCATAGTTTCATCCCGGAGAGGGCTTTGAAATGAATTTCTCCAGATTCTTTGTCGACCGTCCGGTGTTCGCCGGAGTCCTATCGGTCCTCATTGTGGTCGCCGGTCTGCTCGGCCTGCGTTCACTGCCGATTTCCGAATATCCGGAAGTCGTTCCGCCATCGATCGTGGTGCGCGCTACCTATCCCGGCGCAAACCCGGAGGTTATCGCCCAGACCGTCGCCACGCCGCTCGAAGAGCAGATCAACGGCGTCGAGGGCATGCTCTACATGTCCAGCCAGGCGACATCGGACGGCGTCATGACGCTGACGGTCACCTTCAAGCTTGGCACGGACCCCGACAAGGCACAGCAGCTCGTTCAGAACCGCGTGTCTCAGGCCGAACCGCGCCTGCCGGAAGAGGTGAAGACCATCGGTATCACCACGGTCAAGAGCTCTCCCGACCTGATGATGGTCGTGAACCTGATCTCGCCTGACAACCGCTATGACATCACCTATCTGCGCAACTACGGCGTCCTCAACATCAAGGACCGGCTGGCGCGTATCGACGGCGTCGGTCAGGTACAGGTCTTCGGTTCGGGCGACTATTCGATGCGCGTCTGGATCGATCCGCAGAAGGCTGCCGAGCATGGCCTTGCCGCCAGCGACGTCACCAATGCGATCCGCGGCCAGAACGTGCAGGCCGCAGCCGGCACCATCGGCGCTTCGCCAAGCCTGTCGGGTGTAGACCTGCAGCTCAACGTCAATGCGCAGGGCCGTCTTCAGACGCCTGAGCAATTCGGCAACATCATCGTCAAGACCGGCACGAACGGCGAGATCACCCGCCTGCGCGACGTCGCCCGCATCGAACTCGGTGCCGCCGATTACTCGCTGCGCTCGATCCTCGATGGCAAGCCGGCAGTCGCCATCCCGGTCTTCCAGTCTCCGGGTTCGAACGCCATCACCATCTCGGACGAAGTCCAGAAGACGATGGAAGAGCTGAAGACCGCCATGCCTGACGGCGTCAGCTACGAGATCGTCTATGACACGACGAAGTTCGTTCGTTCGTCGATCGAGAAGGTCGTCGACACGCTGCTCGAAGCCATCGCGCTCGTCGTTATCGTCGTCATTCTGTTCCTGCAGACATGGCGCGCCTCGATCATCCCGCTGATTGCCGTTCCGGTCTCGATCATCGGCACGTTCGCGGTGATGTATGTCTTCGGCTTCTCCATCAATGCGCTCAGTCTCTTCGGCCTCGTGCTGGCGATTGGTATCGTGGTGGACGACGCGATCGTCGTGGTCGAAAACGTCGAGCGAAACATCGAAAACGGCCTCAGCCCGCGGGCTGCCACCTACAAGGCCATGAAGGAAGTGTCTGGCCCGATCATCGCGATCGCGCTGGTGCTCGTC
>Ga0102590_1004374_pt1 | contig 12104 bp, 10 predicted proteins | sample AraplaMF_Col_mMF_FD_76859 | JGI IMG/M metagenome (GOLD analysis project Ga0102590, IMG submission 76859) | Arabidopsis root microbial communities from the University of North Carolina, USA - plate scrape MF_Col_mMF | ecosystem: Host-associated > Plants > Roots > Endosphere | place: USA...
TCTGGGTTCACCGCGGTTTCCTCGGTTTCGCACCCCCTCCGCACCGCCCCGCGAACCCTGCGGGTAAGGTCAGGGGGCATCGTTGGCTCGTTTCCCGCAGGAGGCCCCGGGTGGAGGTCCAGGAGACCCGTGTTCAGACGGACCGGGTCCTCACCATCCCGAACATCCTCAGCATGGCGCGTCTCGTCGGCGTGCCCATCTTCCTGTGGCTGATCCTGAGGCCGGAGTTCGGCGGGCCGAAGAGCGACGGCTGGGCGCTGCTCGTTCTCGTGCTGAGCGGTGTCAGCGACTATCTCGACGGCAAACTCGCCCGCCGCTGGAACCAGATCAGCAGTCTCGGCCGGCTGCTCGATCCCGCGGCCGACCGCCTCTACATCGCGTCCACTCTTGTAGGCCTCACCTGGCGAGAGATTCTGCCCCTGTGGTTGACCGCCGTCCTTGTCGCCCGTGAGCTGGTCCTGCTCGTGATGGTCGGCGTCCTCAGACGCCACGGCTATCCGCCGCCGCAGGTGAACTTCCTCGGGAAGGCAGCCACGTTCAACCTCATGTATGCGTTCCCGCTTCTGCTTCTCAGTGACGGAAGCGGATGGATCGCGTCACTCGCTGCCATTTTCGGATGGGCGTTCGCAGGGTGGGGTACAACCCTGTACTGGTGGGCAGGAGTCCTCTACGTGGTCCAGGTCCGCCGCCTTGTCAGGGCGGACGCCATGGTCGATTGAGCCCGCCGTTTGGCAGCCGTAGCGGCTCGATGGCCCGCGCGCGGAAACTGCGGGACAATCTAGACGGGTGAAGTCGGCTGGACCGTCGTCTCTTAGAGGAGGACGCTTCCGACATGAAGGCCGTCGTGATGGCCGGAGGCGAAGGCACGCGCCTTCGTCCGATGACCTCGAGCATGCCCAAGCCGCTCCTGCCGGTGGTGAACCGGCCGATTATGGAGCATGTGCTGAGGCTGCTCAAAAGGCATGGGCTCAACGAGACCGTTGTCACCGTGCAGTTCTTGGCCTCTCTGGTCAAGAACTACTTCGGAGACGGCGAAGAGCTCGGCATGGAGCTCACCTATGCCAACGAGGAGAAGCCACTCGGTACCGCCGGGAGCGTCAAGAACGCAGAGGAAGCACTGAAGGACGACGCGTTCCTCGTCATCTCCGGTGATGCCCTGACCGACTTCGACCTCACGGATCTGATCAGTTTCCACAAGGAAAAGGGCGCGCTGGTCACGGTCTGTCTGACCCGGGTCCCCAATCCGCTGGAATTCGGCATCACCATCGTCGACGACGAGGGAAAGGTCGAGCGCTTCCTGGAGAAGCCGACCTGGGGTCAGGTCTTCTCGGACACCGTGAACACCGGGATCTATGTGATGGAGCCCGAGGTCTTCGACTACGTCGAACCCGATGTTCCGGTCGACTGGTCCGGCGATGTCTTCCCCCAGTTGATGAAGGAGGGCAAGCCGATCTACGGCTATGTCGCCGAGGGGTACTGGGAGGACGTCGGCACCCATGAGAGCTATGTGAAGGCGCAGGCCGATGTCCTGGAGGGCAAGGTCGACGTCGAGATCGACGGGTTCGAACTCTCCCCCGGCGTATGGGTCGCCGAAGGTGCGGAGGTGCATCCGGAGGCCGTCCTGCGCGGACCGCTCTACATCGGTGACTACGCCAAGGTCGAGGCCGGCTCGGAGATCCGCGAGCACACCGTCGTCGGCTCCAACGTCGTCGTGAAGAGCGGAGCCTTTCTCCACAAGGCCGTTGTCCACGACAACGTGTACGTCGGCCAGCACAGCAATCTCCGGGGCTGTGTGGTCGGGAAGAACACCGACATCATGCGTGCGGCCCGGATCGAGGACGGCGCCGTCATCGGCGACGAATGCCTCATCGGCGAGGAATCGATCGTCCAGGGCAATGTGCGGGTCTACCCGTTCAAGACCATCGAGGCGGGCGCCTTCGTCAACACCTCGGTCATCTGGGAGTCCCGCGGGCAGGCGCATCTCTTCGGCGCCCGCGGTGTGTCCGGAATCCTGAACGTTGAGATTACGCCGGAACTGGCCGTGCGACTCGCCGGCGCGTACGCCACCACGCTCAAGAAGGGGTCCACCGTCACCACCGCCCGGGACCACTCCCGGGGTGCGCGGGCCCTGAAGCGCGCGGTGATCTCGGCGCTCCAGGCGAGCGCCATCGACGTACGGGACCTGGAGAACGTCCCGCTGCCCGTGGCGCGGCAGCAGACCGCGCGAGGCAGCGCCGGCGGCATCATGATCCGGACTTCCCCCGGTGTGCCGGACTCCGTCGACATCATGTTCTTCGACGGACAGGGCGCGGATCTGTCGCAGGGCGGTCAGCGGAAGCTGGACCGTGTGTTCGCGCGGCAGGAGTACCGGCGTGCCTTCCCCGGGGAGATCGGCGACCTGTACTTCCCGTCGAGTGTCTTCGACTCGTACACCGGATCGCTGCTGCGCAGCGTGGACACGTCTGGGATAGCCGAGTCGGGACTCAAGGTCGTCGTGGACGCCTCGAACGGCAGCGCGGGACTCGTTCTGCCGAGCCTGCTCGGCAAGCTGGGTGTGGACTCGCTGACGATCAACCCGGGTCTCGACGAGTCCCGTCCCACGGAGAGCGCCGACACGCGTCGTGCGGGCCTCGTACGGCTCGGCGAGATCGTCGCTTCGTCGCGGGCCGCTTTCGGTGTGCGGTTCGACCCGGTCGGCGAACGGTTGTCGCTCGTCGACGAGAAGGGGCGGATCGTCGAGGACGACCGTGCGCTGCTGGTGATGCTCGACCTGGTGGCCGCGGAGCGGCGCAGCGGGAAGGTGGCGCTGCCGGTGACGACGACCCGGATCGCCGAGCAGGTGGCGGCGTATCACGGGACGCAGGTCGAATGGACCACCACGTCGCCCGACGATCTCACGCGCGTCGGTGGCGAGGAGTCGACCATCTTCGGCGGCGACGGGCGCGGTGGCTTCATCGTGCCGGAGTTCAGCAGCGTCTTCGACGGCACGGCGGCGTTCGTGCGGCTGATCGGGCTGGTGGCGAGGACACAGCTCACCCTCAGCCAGATCGACGCGCGGATTCCGCGGGCACACGTCCTCAAGCGTGATCTCGCGACGCCCTGGGCCGTCAAGGGCCTGGTCATGCGTCGTGTCGTGGAGGAGGCCGGGGAGCGGTTCGTGGACACGACCGACGGTGTGCGGGTCGTGGAGACCGACGGGCGGTGGGTGCTGGTGCTGCCCGACCCGGCCGAGGCCGTCACCCATCTGTGGGCCGAGGGCCCCGACGACGCCTCCGCGCAGGCCCTGCTCGACGAGTGGGCGGCGGTCGTGGACAGCGCCGGCCGATAAAGGAACACGCGACACGCCCGCGTGCCGGACATGTACCCCCGAGGGGGTATGTCCGGCACGCGGGCGGGGCCATTCGGAGTATGCGCTCACGACATGCGACTATGTGCCCCATGCCGCAGCCGCCCCCCGTTCGGAGCACACAAGGGCGCTCCCCGCGTCCGGATGCTTCCATGTCGTTGCTCACCAACGTCATGGATCACAGCCTCGACGACGGATACGCCGAGGCTGCCGCCCGGAAGCACACCGAGGGCGAGGGCGGCCTGCCGAGGACGGTGCGGGCCAAGCTCGGCCTCGCGGCCGGTCTGGTGCTCGCCGGACTCGTGGTGACCGTGGGCGCCGCACAGGCGCGGGTGGCCGCCCCGACGGTCGCCAAGGAGCGCCAGGAGCTCATCGACCGCATTCAGAGCGAGACCGCCGCCGCGGACAAGCTCGAGGGCACGGTGGACACGTTGCGCGACGACGTCAGCGCGCGGCAGAGGTCCGCCCTGGAGAGGGACGGCGGTTCGGACGCGGCCGATCTCGTCGGGGTCCTGTCGGGCGCGGTCGCCGTGCACGGTCCCGGCGTGAAGCTCGTGGTGAACGACGCCAAGGAGGCCACCTCGGGTGGCAACGGCGATCCCCGGGAGACCTCCGACTTCTCCGACACCGGCCGGGTCCGGGACCGCGACATGCAGCGGGTCGTCAACGGCCTGTGGGAGTCGGGCGCCGAAGCGATCTCCATCAACGGGCAGCGGCTGACGGCGCTGTCGGCGGTCCGGGCCGCGGGCGACGCGATACTGGTCGACAACAGGCCGCTGGTGCCGCCGTACACGGTGCTCGCGGTGGGGGACGGCGACCGGCTCAGCACCGGGTTCCAGAACAGCGCCGACGGGTTGTACCTGCACGCGCTGCAGGAGAACTACGGCATCAGGACCGGCATTTCAGTCGAGGGTGACGTCCGGCTGCCTGCCGCTCCGAGCGTGATCGTACGTACAGCACAGCCGACCACAGAGAAGGGCACATCGTGATCGCCGTACTGGGCCTCGTCGTCGGAGTCGTGGCCGGGTTGTTGGTCCGGCCGGAGATTCCGGCGGTCGTCGAGCCGTACCTGCCGATCGCCGTCGTGGCGGCACTCGACGCCGTGTTCGGTGGTCTGCGGGCCATGCTCGACGGGATCTTCGACGACAAGGTCTTCGTGGTGTCGTTCCTGTCGAACGTGGTGGTGGCGGCGCTGATCGTGTTCCTGGGCGACAAATTGGGTGTAGGGGCCCAGCTGTCCACGGGTGTCGTGGTCGTCCTGGGCATCCGTATCTTCTCCAACGCCGCGGCGATCCGCCGCCATGTGTTCCGGGCGTGAGGACGATGAACAACGAGGAAGAGACTCCCGAGACGCCGCGGGGCCCCGAGCACCGGTTGCGCAAGGAACTGCCCCAGGAGAGGCCGGCGGACGCCGACGCGCCCGGGGCGGTGGAGGAGGCGGCGGGGCCGGAGGAGCCCGAGGCGGCGCTCACCGGCCGTCAGCGCCTTGCCCAGGGACTGTGGCCGCCGCGCGTGTCGCGGGCTCAACTCATCGTCGCGCTCCTGCTGTTCGGCCTGGGCTTCGGTCTGGCCGTTCAGGTCGCCTCCAACAGCGACAGCGGCAGCGCGCTGCGTGGCGCACGCCAGGAGGATCTCGTACGCATCCTGGATGAACTCGACGACCGTACTCAGCGTCTTCAGGACGAGAAGCAGGGACTCGAGGACCAGCGGTCCGAGCTGGAGAACAGCTCGGACCGGGCCGAGGAGGCTCGCAAGCAGACCGCCGAGAAGGAGAAACAACTCGGCATTCTCGCGGGCACGGTGGCGGCGCAGGGCCCCGGCATCACGATGACCATCCAGGACACGAAGGGAACGGTCCAGGCGGACATGCTGCTCGACGCGATCCAGGAACTGCGCGCGGCCGGCGCGGAGGCGATCCAGGTGAACGGGGTGAGGGTCGTCGCAAGCACCTACCTCTCGGACTCCGGGAAGAGTGTGAGCGTCGACGGGAACAAGATCACCCAGCCCTATCGTTTCCAGGTCATCGGCAAGCCCCAGGACCTCGAGCCCGCGCTCAACATCCCCGGAGGCGTGGTGCAGACACTGGAGAAGGAGCAGGCCACAGTCGCCGTGGAGCGTTCCACGAAGATCGTCGTGGATGCCTTGCGGGCGGCCGAGCAGCCTGACTACGCTCGATCGTCCTCCCAGTGAACCGGGGGTGCATGGAGGCCGTCGGGCAAGGGCATGAGGTTGCGGGGGGTCGGCGCACCGAATGGGGGGTGCGTGGTGGAAACTGTCTGGTGGATACGGACGTTGTGAGGATGTCCGGGTCGGTCGGTGTATGTAATCAGGGTTCGTCCTGCCCCACGGGCGGGTCTGTTTCGGTCAAGGGGAATCGCCCGTGAAGTTGTTTGCGAAGTTGTTCGGCAAGAGCACGCGAGAGGGTGGCGAGAACGCGACTGCCCGCCATCGTGCCCAGCCGGGAGAAGCAGAGGGGCACCGCCCCCTGTTCCGGGACCAGGTCGCTGGTCCGGGTGGTGGCATTTCGGGAGGTCAGGGCGCGGCGTCTGTTGACCCCGGTGCGTCCGGACCCATAGGTTTCGGGGACATGTCGGCCCTCGTGTGTACAAGGTGCGGTCACCGCAACGCGGACAACAGCCGCTTCTGCTCCAACTGCGGTGCGCCGCTGCGACCGGGTGCGGTCCCGGAGCGTGCGTCGGAGACGACCTCCACGATCTCGATCTCGGGTCTGGAGGCCTACGACGCGGAGGCCACCGGTCAGACGTCGGTGCCGACGCTGTCCCCCGAGGCGCAGGCGGCCGTCGACGCGCTGCCGGCCGGTTCGGCGCTGCTGGTGGTGCGCCGCGGTCCCAACTCGGGCAGCCGCTTCCTGCTGGACAGTGATCTGACCACGGCGGGGCGTCACCCCCAGAGCGACATCTTCCTGGATGATGTGACTGTCTCACGCCGGCACGTGGAGTTCCGGCGCAGCCCGGACGGGTCGTTCACGGTGGCCGACGTCGGCAGCCTGAACGGTACGTACGTCAACCGTGAGCGCATCGACCAGGTCGCGCTCACCAACGGCGACGAGGTGCAGATCGGCAAGTACAGGCTGGTCTTCTACGCGAGTCCGCGGGGCATCTGACCCGCCAGGGAAGGGTCCATGCTTCACACACCGAGCGGCGGTGCCGACAACGGCACCGCCGCCACGGGCAACGGGCCGATGAGCATCGGCGTCGTGCTGAACGTGCTGCGCGAGGAATTCCCGGAAGTCACCATCTCCAAGATCCGCTTCCTGGAGTCCGAGGGGCTCATCGAGCCGCAGCGCACGCCTTCGGGGTACCGCAAGTTCAGCAGGCGCGACGTCGAGCGGCTCGGTCATGTGCTGAGGATGCAACGGGACCACTATCTGCCGCTCAAGGTCATTCGCGAGCATCTTGACGCCCTGGAACGGGGCGAGGAGGTCCGTCTCCCGTCCCTGGGCCGTCCGCGTGACCCGGGCGAGGGCGAACCGCTGGGGGACCTTCTGGGCGAGACCGACTCCGCCTCGGTCGCCCGGATCGCCCGTGACGAGCTGCTGACCGCCACCGGGATCAGCGTGGAGCAACTCGAGGAGTGGGAGTCGTACGGCCTGGTCGTACCGCTTCCGGAAGGTGTGTACGACGCGGAGAGCATCACGGTGGCCACTCTCGTGGCGGAACTGGGCCGCCATGGGATCGAGCCCCGTCACCTGCGGGTGATGAAGGCGGCGGCGGACCGTGAGGCGGGGCTCGTGGACCAGGTGGTGGCCCCGCTGCGACTCCACCGCAACCCCCAGACCAGGGCGCATGCCGAGGCGCGCGCCAAGGAGCTGGCCGGGCTGGCGGTGAAGCTGCACGCCGCTCTGATCCAGTCCGCGCTGGGTGTGCGGCTGCCCTGAGCCGGGCTGTTCGCCGTGGGCGGATCAATGGGCCGATCTGTGCCCGACTACCCAAACATCCCGGGCACGGCCTAGGGTTGCTGTGTGAACGAGCTCGATGTCGTAGGTGTCCGGGTCGAGATGCCCTCCAACCAGCCGATCGTGCTCCTGCGCGAAGTGGGAGGCGACCGCTACCTCCCCATCTGGATCGGCCCGGGGGAGGCGACGGCGATCGCTTTCGCCCAGCAGGGCATGGCCCCGGCGCGGCCGCTGACCCACGACCTGTTCAAGGACGTGCTGGAGGCCGTCGGCCAGGAGCTCACGGAAGTGCGCATCACGGATCTGCGTGAGGGCGTCTTCTATGCGGAGCTGGTGTTCGCCAGCGGTGTCGAGGTGAGCGCGCGCCCGTCCGACGCCATAGCGCTGGCGCTGCGCACCGGCACGCCGATCTACGGCAGTGACGGAGTGCTCGACGACGCGGGCATCGCGATCCCGGACGAGCAGGAGGACGAGGTCGAGAAGTTCCGCGAGTTCCTCGACCAGATCTCCCCCGAGGACTTCGGCACCAGCAGCCAGTGACGGTCTCCCCTCGCAAACGGGCCGGAGGGTGTGTGCCGGTCGGGGATCGTGTGATGCGAGTGCCTGGTGTGACTCCGGGGATTCGTGCGTCCCATGTGGTGCCGGAGATATGCCGTTGACGGTCGTGCTCGGTCGGGAGTCCTGATCCGGAACCGGCTGCCCGGAGCCGGCGGGGCCGTGCAGGCGCCGTCATGTCGCCGGAGTGCCGCGGACAGGCGCCGGTCGGGACGGCCGACGAGGATCGGTCGCCTCAAGATCGTTGAACGGGTGTGGCGGGAGGCGCACGTGGGCGCGCACTGAAGCACATGCCGGGGGCTCGTGCCACATCTCGGAGGCCGCCGCCGAAGCATTCGGCTAGCCTTTCCCCGCGGAAGGGCGCGGGAAACCACTCCTAGGGTGATTATCACTCGGCGTGCCGAGTGTGGCGATCGTTGACGTGCCCTTGGTGACTGCCTACCGTCGAGAAGGCAGGTCAAGGACGGAGGTCGGCGTGAGAATCAGCGGCGGCGGTACGGCTGGGGGTGCCCCCGGACGGAGTCTGGGGGAGAGTGGCCCGCACCCGCTTCACGGCAGCGCGACCGGCTCCGCCCCTCAGCGGCCGACGCCCGTGCCGGGCGACGAGGGGGCGGCTTCCCAGCAGATGGGCTATCGAGGTCCGACGGCGTGCGCCGCCGCGGGCATCACCTATCGTCAACTGGACTACTGGGCCAGGACGGGGCTCGTCGAACCGAGCGTGCGACCCGCTTACGGATCGGGGACGCAGCGGCTCTACAGCTTCCGGGACGTGGTCGTCCTGAAGATCGTCAAGCGCTTTCTGGACACCGGTGTCTCCCTGCAGAACATCCGCACCACCGTGCAGCACCTCAGGGAGCGCGGTTTCCGCGACCTCGAGCGGATGACGCTGATGAGCGACGGCGCGACGGTGTACGAGTGCACGTCGCCGGACGAGGTCCACGCCCTGCTCCAGGGCGGCCAGGGCATCTTCGGAATCGCCGTCGGCGTGGTGTGGCGGGACGTGGAGAGCGCGCTCTCCCAGTTGCACGGCGAGCGCATCGACACCGGCGAGACCATCGTCGGCCACCACCCCGGGGACGAACTGGCACGGCGGCGCAACCGGGCCGTCTGAGGGGCGCCGGGACCCGGGCGAATTGTCAGTGGCGTAGGGCAGCATCGGAGATGTGAGAACCGCGCCCACGATCCTGCATCTCGACATGGATGCCTTCTACGCCTCGGCGGAGCAGGCATCCAAGCCGAGTCTGCGCGGCAAGGCCGTGATCGTGGGCGGGCTCGGTCCGCGCGGAGTGGTGGCCACGGCCTCGTACGAGGCGCGGGTCTTCGGAGTGCACTCGGCGATGCCGATGGCCCAGGCACGCCGCCTCGCGCCGCACGCCGCGTATCTGGTGCCGCGATTCGGCTTCTACCGGGAGATCAGCGAGCAGGTGATGGCGCTGCTGAGGGCGCTGTCGCCGCTGGTGGAGCCGTTGAGCCTGGACGAGGCGTTCGTGGATCTGGAGGCCGGGGGAGCCGCCTGGGACGAGGAGTCGGCTCGCCGCACGGGGATGAAGCTGCGCGCGGACATCCGGGACAGCACGGGCCTGACGGGCTCGGTGGGGCTCGCCGCCTCCAAGATGCTCGCGAAGATCGGCTCCGAGGAGGCCAAGCCGGACGGCCTGGTGCTGATCCGTCCGGGTACCGAGCGCGCGATGCTCGGCCCGATGCCGGTGCGTACGTTGCCGGGTGTCGGTCCCGCCACCGGCGACCATCTGCGCCGCGCCGGGATCACCACGGTCGACGAGATCGCCGAGGCGGGCGAGGACGAACTCGTAAGACTGCTGGGCAAGGCCCATGGGCACGCCCTGTACGCCATGGCTCTCGCTCAGGACGAGCGGCCGGTGGTGGCCGAGCGGGAGACCAAATCGGTGTCGGTCGAGGACACCTACGACGTGGACATCCACGACCGGGTGCGCGTCGGGCTGGAGGTGCAGCGGCTCGCGGACCGGTGCGTCCGCAGGCTGCGGGAGGCCGGTCTGTCGGGTCGCACCATCGTGCTCAAGGTCCGAAGGTACGACTTCTCGACGCTGACCCGGTCCGAGACCCTGCGCGGGCCCACGGACGATCCCGCGGTGGTGCGGGAGGCCGCCGGGCGGCTGCTGGAGTCCGTGGACACGACCGGCGGGGTGCGGCTGCTCGGCGTCGGGGTCAGCGGCCTCGCCGACTACACCCAGGAGGACCTGTTCGCCCAGGCCCACCTTGCCGCTGGGGACGTACGCACCGAGGAGCACCCGGAGGAGGGGGAGGCGGCCGAGACGGCCGAGGAGGTGCCGGCTGAGGTCCCGGAGCACATCTGGCGCGCGGGTCAGGACGTCCGGCACGCCGAGTACGGTCACGGGTGGGTGCAGGGCAGTGGTCTCGGCCGGGTCACTGTGCGGTTCGAGACACCGCAGTCGGAGCCGGGCCGCGTGCGTACGTTCCGCACCGACGACCCCCGTCTCGAGTCGGCGGATCCGCTGCCGCTGGTACCCCGAAGACCCGAGCCCACGGAGCCGCGGACGGTGGCATCGAGGACCGGGGACTGACGACCACGGGACGGGCCGAAGCCGGCATAACCGCGATCGGAGCGGCCACGATTCGGGGCGGGCCGGTTGTCAGGGGCGCCGGGTGCGCATGGCCTTCAGGTCTCGTCCGACCCCGCCAGATGCCCGAAATCGCGGTCCGGCGGTGGGGGAGAGGTTACGTCTAGCCCGTAGTGGTGGTAGAGCTGCAGTTCCTGCTCGGGGGAGAGATGGCGTCCGACGCCGAAGTCGGGAGCGTCCTTGATCAGGGCCCGTTCGAAGGGGATCCACAGCGCGCCCTCCACGAGCTCGCTGGGTTCCAGGGGGACGAAGGCGTCCCTGCTGAACAGGCCCGTTCGTATGGCCGCCCACTCGGGCGCTCCGGTCGCGTCGTCGAGATAGACCTCGTCGATCGTGCCGATCTTGTTTCCGTTGCGATCGAACGCCTTGCGGCCGATCAGACTCCGCGGATCGATTTCGGTCTTCACGGTCCCTCCAGCAGGTCGCAACGCATCCGTAAGCACTACGAAAGAGCACATTGGGGAAGGCGGCCACTCGAAGGTGCCTGTGTTGTCCCCGCTGGTAGTCTGGCTAGCGGCTGCTGACCCCGTGCGGGAGAGTCCTCCGGAGTGAACCGGAGGCGCCGAAGGAGCAAACCCTCCCCGGAATCTCTCAGGCACACGTACCGCACGGACGAGGTCACTCTGGAAAGCAGGGCGGGTGTCGACGGCTTCCGCTCTCACCGACGGTGAAAGCCGGTGCTCCTTCGGGCGGACCGGTGAAGCTCTCAGGTTGAGATGACAGAGGGGGAGGCCGTCGGGGTACCCGTGCCGTGGTGCCCCTCGAAGGTCGTGTCAGACCAGGAGGCCTCCGCAATGACCGCCCACCGCATTCCCCTCGCCGAGCTCGAACGAGGGACGCCCTTCGAGCAGCGCCACATCGGTCCCGACCTCGAGGCCCGCGCGAAGATGCTCGCGCAGGTCGGCTACGGCTCGCTCGACGAGCTCACGTCCGCAGCGGTCCCGGATGTGATCAAGAACACGGACGCCCTGGACCTGCCGGGTGCGCGCACCGAGCGCGAGGTGCTGGCCGAGCTGCGCTCGCTCGCCGATCGCAACCAGGTCCTCGACTCCATGATCGGCCTCGGCTACTACGGGACCTTCACGCCGCCGGTGATCCTGCGGAACGTGATGGAGAACCCGGCCTGGTACACCGCGTACACGCCCTACCAGCCGGAGATCTCCCAGGGCCGCCTCGAGGCCCTGCTGAACTTCCAGACCATGGTGGCCGACCTCACCGGTCTGCCGACCTCCGGCGCCTCCCTCCTCGACGAGGGCACGGCCGCCGCCGAGGCGATGGCGCTGTCCCGCCGCATGGGCCGGAACAAGAAGGGCCTCTTCCTGATCGACGCGGACGCCCTTCCGCAGACGATCGCCGTGATCCAGACCCGTGCCGAGCCGACCGGCGTGGAGGTCGTCGTCGCCGACCTCGGCGAGGGCATCCCGGCCGAGATCGCGGAGCGCGAGATCAACGGCGTACTGATCCAGTACCCGGGCGCCTCCGGTGCCGTGCGCGACATCAGGCCGGTCGTCGAGCAGGCACACGAGCTGGGCGCCGTCGTCACCGTCGCGGCGGATCTGCTGGCGCTGACCCTGCTCACCTCGCCCGGTGAGCTGGGCGCGGACATCGCCGTGGGCACCACCCAGCGCTTCGGCGTGCCGATGGGCTTCGGCGGCCCGCATGCCGCCTA
>Ga0102590_1004377_pt1 | contig 12099 bp, 7 predicted proteins | sample AraplaMF_Col_mMF_FD_76859 | JGI IMG/M metagenome (GOLD analysis project Ga0102590, IMG submission 76859) | Arabidopsis root microbial communities from the University of North Carolina, USA - plate scrape MF_Col_mMF | ecosystem: Host-associated > Plants > Roots > Endosphere | place: USA...
GCGAACAGCTTGGTGAAATCCGCCATCGAGATCTCGTCGGCGCCGTCGCGGGTGAAGGGATAGCGGCCGTTGACCGCCTCCTCGCAGGCGCGCGTCACCGTCTGGTCGAGGGTCTGGTTAAGGTTGGCGACGGAGGTCTCGGCGAGATTGCCTTCGAACTCGTCCGCCGCCGCGTTGACCATGCGCGCCAGCGGCTTGGGCAGGCGCGAGACATTGGCGCGCAATGTCGAGATCTGCAGCTGCAGGTTGGCGTTGACGCGCTCGGTCTGCGTGGGGACATCGGCGGCGAGCTTCAGGCTCTGGAAGATATCGTGGAAGTTCTGTGTCAACGCATCGAGCGGTCGGCGTCCGGCGGCGCCGCCGACCAGCGCCTGGAACGGCCGGAACTGCGCCTCGACGCTCGCGCCTGCATTCTGCGCAACGGCCGAGCTTGCGCCGGCGCGGCTTTGCGACTTGCCCCCGGCGATCTGCAGTCCGATGCGGGCGAGGCCCTTGGCCATGGCGGCGGGATCCTGCTGCGCCGTGCCGGTCTCGCCTTCGCCGGCGCTGTCCTTCGTCAGTGCGGTTTCATCGGCGATCGCGCTGAAGAGCTGGTCGAGTGGCGAGTCCGGGGCGGCGATGGCGGAGAGCGCCAGATATTGCGGCTTGTCCTTCAGCATCGCCTTGAGCTTCAGCTGGTCGAGCACGCCGTTCCAGGCGGCGGCGAATTCCTTGCCGTAACGGTCGATGAGCTCGGGACCGAGCCTGGGCAAATCCTGATCGATGCCACCCTGTTCGCCGCCGCCGCCGAGCACCCATTGATCGTCGACGAGCATCTGCGCGATGCGCGCGAGCTGCGGCAGGAAGAAGCGATTGAACCCGGCGCGCGTATAAAGGCCGGCGACATGAAGATCGGCGAGCTCGCTGCCGTCCGCCCGTTCGAGCAACAGCTGCGCCTCCGGACCGGCTTTCGCCGCGATCGAGAAATCCTGCAGCCTTGCCGCGTAGACCGCCGACTTGATCTGCGCCGAGGCGCGGTCGGCAAGGCTCATGCGTCCGAGCGAGCGTTGCGCGGCCTCGACCAGCGGCTGGTTGAGCTCGAAGACCGGATCGTAAGCGTCGTCGAGTGCAAGCATGGCGCGCAGATGTTTTTCGAGCTGCGCGCGGCCCTCGCGGTTGTTCTCGCCGGGGTAGCGGTTCTCTTCCCAGTCCTGCTTCATCCAGGAGACGATCAGCTCGTCGTCGACCTTCGGCGCCTTGCCGCCCAGCATCAGGTAGATCTTGAGCGGCTCGTAGAGCGCGATCGGATCGGCCATCCTGGCCTGGATCGTCCGCTCGGCCTGAACCAGCAGCCGCGAGCGGAAGGTTCGCTCCAGCGCTTGCCGGTAAGCGGTCTTGGAGGCCGACGACAGCCTTTCCCGCTGGCTGAGCCCGAACGTCTCCTCGATCGGCTTTCCCTGGTCGCCGTTTTCGAACCCGGCCGGCAGGTTGCGCAACTGGTCGAGCGGACCGATGACGTTTTCAAGATCGACGTCGGTCACCGTCGTGCTCTTCAGCAGCGTATCGGCGCTGTCGCGATAATGCGCCATGGCCTGCCTTGTGGAGGCGACCAGCTGCTTGTTGGCGAAGAAGCTGAGGCCCAATACGCCGAGCGCCGCCAACGCAGCCAGAGTAATCGCGGCCAGGCCACCGAACCTGGCGAGCCGCGCGCGCCGCTCGGCGGCCCGGTCGAACGACACCCAGCCCGATTCCGGGAAGATCACATCGGTCAGCAGATCGTGCAGGAAGAAGCTCTTGCCGGCGCCGGAAAGATGCGCTTGCGAAGCGCTGCCGAAACTGCGGCCGATCGCGCCCAGCACCTGGTCGAAGGGCGTGCCTTCCTGAGTGCCCGACGAGAAATAGAGCCCGCGCAGGCTGACATTGACTTGGCTGCGCGATGTATCGAACAGGCTGCCGACAAACTGGGTTATCCGGTTCTTCAGCGCGCCAAACTGGGCGGGGAAGCCGAACAGCGCGATCCGCGCCACCGGGTCGGCCTCTTCCTGCAGGCGGTCGGCTGCCTCTTCGGCGAGCCGCTTCGCCAGTTCGTCGAATTCCGCCGGCGCCTCGCCGGCCATGTTTTTGGTGCGGTCGGCGGTCTGGAATGTCGCGCCCCATACCTTGCGCCTGCGCGCCTCGTCGAAATCGCCGAAATAATCCATGAAGCCGGAGACAAGGTCGGCCTTGGTGAACAGCAGATAGACCGGGAACTGGATCTTCAGCGTCTCGTGCAATTCGCGCAGGCGGCTCCTGATCTCGGTGACATGCTGGTCGAGCTGCTGGTCGTCGAAGCCGATCAGGTCGGCAAGGCTGATGGCGAGGATCACGCCGTTGATCGGTTGCCTGACGCGGTTTCTCTTGAGCAGTCCCAGGAAGGCGAGCCAGCTCGCCCTGTCGCGCTCGCGGTCCGACTCCTGCGTCGTGTAGCGGCCGGCCGTATCGATCAGCACCGCCTCGTCGGTGAACCACCAGTCGCAGGACCGCGTGCCGCCGACGCCGGCCACCGGCTGCGCGCTGCCGGAGCCGGCAAGCGGAAATTTCAGCCCTGAATTGACCAGCGCCGTCGTCTTGCCGGCGCCTGGCGGGCCGATGATGATGTACCAGGGAATGTCATAGAGGAAGTTGCGCTTGCCGCTCGTCCGCTTCAGCGTCGCGATCGCTTCGCCCATGCGCGCTTCGAGCACTTGTGAATCGTCGTTGCGCTCGTCGCTGCGCACGATTGCCGTTTCGAGCGCCTTTTGCGCCTTGCGCCGCTGCCAGAAGCGGATCCCGTAGAACAGCGCGAGCACCGCAACGGTGACGCCGATGATCATGGCCCTGAGCCACGCAGGCCCAAGCGGGCGTGTATCGGCAAAGCGGATCAGCGGTCCGGCATACCAGACCGCCGCCGAGAAGCCGGCAAGCGCAGCCAAGCTGAAGAGCCGCAGCATCCAGCGCATCAGTTGCCGTTCTCCGCAGACCCGTTCTGCAAGGTCTGCTGTTTCGGGATCATCACGTCGACGCGGCGGTTCCTGGCGCGGCCGTCCACCGTCCCATTGTCGGCGATCGGTTCGTCCTCGCCCTTGCCGTCGGCACTCAGCCGCGGCGGGTCCTTCAATTGCTTGGCCACCAATGCCTGAACGGCCTTGGCGCGAGCGACGGACAGATCGAAATTCGATTTGAACGCGCTCGACTTCTTCGGCTTTACATTGTCGGTGTGGCCGATGATGTTGATCGGTCCCGGTTCGGCATCGAGCGCCGCGGCGATGTCTGCGGCGACAGGCTTGAACTGCGCCTTCACCTCCGCCTGGCCGGACGCGAACAAGAGCTGGTTGTTGATCTCGACGACGATGAACTCGCCCTTCTCGCCGACGCTCAATCCACCCCCGGCGATTTCCTTGGCAAGTGCCGCGCGGATGCGATCGATCTGGGTCGTGTCTGGAACCATGGGCGGTGGCGGGCTGGCTTGCACCGGTTCGGCGGGCGCCGCCACGCTGGCGCGCTCGATGGTGACAGGCGCCGACGGGTTGAGCGCCAGCAACTCGCCGGCGGTCGCGTCGCCTTCGTCCGTGATCATGACCCGCAGTCCGAAAAAAGCGGCGGTCACCAGCGTCGCCGCGGCGGCCGCGACCGCCCAGAGCGGCAGCCGCGCCCCCGGCTTCGGCATTGCCGCCGCCATGCCTTGCCAGCGGGGCGAGATGTCATCATTGGCGCGCGGCTTGAGGTAGCGTAGCGTGTCGTAGACATCGCGCCGGACGCGCTCGAGCGTGTTCCGTTCGCCCGTCAGCCCCCGATACTGGCCCTCGAAGCCCAGCGACAGGCAGGCATGCATCAGTTCGAGCAGGTCGTAATGCGCTTCCGGCTTGGCGAGGATCGTGTTCAGCGCTCCGTAGAAGCCGGCGCCCGTCGGTTGGCTGTGGAAGAACTGTGCCACCAGGCTGTGCTGAAGCCAGCTGTCCTTGCTCGGCCAGGGCAGATTGCCGACAAGGTCGTCGGCGGTTTCGCAAAGAGCAAACTTTGCGATCCGCGCGTCTTCTTCGCCAGTGCCGGCTTTCGCGATTGCGCGGTCGAAGGTCTCGATAGCCTCAGCTATGTGCTCCGCCAGTGGCGCCGCTTGCCGTTCGACCGGTATCAGTCGCAATTGGCCGAAGAGCATCAGCAGCGGTGCCGCGGCGGCAAGGATCGGATTTGCCGCAGGATATTTAACGCCGCCCGCGGCGTTGAGCAGGGCATCCTGCTGCAACCCTGGCGCCACACTTGCGACCGCTCCCGGAGTTGGCGCCTGAAAGAGCATGGTTCCAGACGACCAGCCGGTGGGGATCTGCCGGCCGCCGGGGTCGAATACCGTCGATTCCCTGGCGGATGATGATGGAGCAGGCCGCGCGCCTTCCGGACTTGATCTCTCGGGAGCCGCAAGCGGCTTCTGCTTCGGCCGTGGCGCGCGGATGACGGTTTTGTCCACCGGCCTGAAGGGGTCGTCCTTCGAGCTCATCGGCAACGACCCACCGTCGCGACGCGATGAACATGCCTTCGACCGGGGGAACGCATTTCAGCCTGAGCCTCGGCGGCGGGCCGCATGGAAAGGCTCATCTCGCCGAAACATGACATTGCTGCACACGCCCCAAGCCACGCCGCTTTGCCCGCCAGGCAAGCTTCCTTGCGCATTCTAGTCGCCCGGATACCCAATTGAAACGGGGCCGCCGATTGAAATCGGAGAGCAAGATGCTCGAAGAAGCGGCTTCTTCTATGAGACCCGTCACATATGGCTGGCGCCGTTCCGTGCCGATCCACGCTATTTCTGCTTGCCGGCCTTGGCGTAGGCTTCGGCGAAATAGGCGAGGAAGACATCCAGCATGCCGTTCTCATGCTTGTCTTCCATCGTCCGCCAGGTCGCGACAAGCGCATCCCAGGCCTGGCTTTTCCTGGACGAGAAGGACGCAGGCGGGATCTTTTTGGCGATCGCCTCCGGTGACAGGTCGTCGAGCAACCGGGACAGCGCGGCCTGCATGGCGGCGTAGGTTGCGAGTTCGTGCGTCTTCAGATCGCGGAACGCGTCCTCGATGCTATGTCTTGCGTCGAGATAGCCCGCCCTGCGCTTGGCGAACATGATCTCCAAAATGTCGTCTGTGCCCGGCACAAACTTCAACGGGTTGTTGTCCTCGGCGCCGATCATCGTGCGGTTCGCGGTTTTGGCGAGCACCTTCGCCGCCGCGCGCGCCTTGAGCAGCAGGGAGAGTTGCTCGACCGTGGTCCTTAGCACTGCGCCGATCTCGGCCGCGATGTCGTGCGGGTCGCGCGCTTGCAGCAATTCAGGCGCTATGCCCGCCGCCCTGGCGATCTCCCGCAGCATTGCGCCCGCTTCGGCCGGCCGATTGGCCGGGGCTGCCGGGCCGGGCTGCAGGGCCGAGGATGTCGAGACCGGCGCCGCCTCGGCCGATCGCTGCTCCGTCGGATTGAAGAACGGCTCACGGCCAGGATCCAGCGGGCGGCCGGTCGAGGGCGGCAGCTCGCGTTGCATCGATCCCGTACCGGCCTGCGGATATCCTGTCGCGGCCCGTTCGTCTTCGATCGAAACGCCGACGACATAACGGCCGATCAGCAGCCGGTCGCCCTGGGCCAGCCGATGCGGTCCGGCGATGCGCTGGCTGGAACCGTTGACGAAAGTGCCGTTGCGCGAGACATCGTAGAGCCAGAACGAGCCCGCCTGATAGCGGACCTCGCAATGCCGGCCCGAGATGAACTTGTCCGGATCGGACAGCGTCCAGTCGCAATTCTCGCGGCCGATTTCGAAACTGCGGTCGCGAGCGGAATAGCTGGCGGCGATGCCGGCCGGCAGCCTGTCGACATTGCTGATCTGGAGAGTGATGAACATCCGGAAGCGTCGCCGAACTTGGTCAATAAATACTTATCTTTCGCGCGATTCCGGGCGGAAAGCCGCCAGGCGCCTTCCCGGAATTGCTTCGGTATTCTAGCAGGTTGCAGGCTGAGCGGGAGAGGAGCGTTTCACACCGGCGCGGGGGCGCGGTTTAGCCGTTGCTTTTATTTGGCCTGTCTCAAACATGTGCTAGGCTTGCGGTCGTATGGTGCGGTGAATTCGAACGCTCCCGAACGTGATGCAGTTAATAGAGCGGGGGTTTCAAACCATCACACTGGCGGCCGCGTCGAGGAGGGGCACGACCCATGCCGAACGAACGTGCCACGGTTGTACAGACGCCGGCTGGCGCCGACCTGACCTTCACCCATCTCGTCGGCCGCGATGAGATCAGCCGCTGTTTCGCTTATACCGTCGGCTTCGTCTCGAAGAACCGTGACGTCGATCCGCTGAAGATGCTGGGCGGCGTCGTTTCGGTCGAGGGCGAATCCGATCCGAAGCGTTGGTTCAGCGGCCTCGTGTCGGATTTCAAGCTTACCCGCATCGAGGACCGGCTGGCCTTTTACGAAGCCACCGTCAGGCCATGGCTCTGGTTCCTCGGCAATACCACCGACTGCCGCATCTTCCAGAACATGACGGCGGTGGAGATCGTCGAAAAGATATTCTCGAAATACGGCATCGCCAAATTCGAGAAGCGGCTCCAGGGATCCTACCCCCAGCGCGAATATTGCGTTCAGTATGACGAGAGCGATCTCGATTTCGTGCAGCGGCTGCTCGAGCACGAAGGCATCTTCTATTTCTTCGAGCATGACGAGGGCAAGCACACGCTCATCCTCTGCGATGCGATGAGCAAGCTGAAGCCGGCGCCCGGTTACGAGAAGGTGCTCTATAATTTCGAAGGCCAGGGCTCGCGGCGCGACGTCGAATACATCACCGAATGGATCCCGGGTAGCGCCGTGCGGCCGGGCGCCTATGCCCATACGGACTATGATTTCGAGAAGCCCGGCGCCGATCTGATGGCGAAGTCCGCGCAACCCTTCGGCCACAAGGAGGCCTCGGGCGAGAACTACCGCCAGCCCGGCGCGCATCTCGATGTCGGACGGGGCGACAAGATTGCCGGGATCCGCCGCGAGGAACTCCAGGCCGTGCACCAGCACAGCACGGCGGTGGGGACGGTGCGCGGCCTTTTTTCCGGTTGCAAGTTCACGCTGGAAAGCTTTCCGCGCGACGACCAGAACCAGGACTATCTGGTGGTCAGCGCCGAATACCGGCTGTTCGATCCGGGCTACCGGACCCAGAACGAGGCCCACAACGAGAATTTCAAGGCGGTGCTCGGCGTGTCGCCGACCAAACTGCCCTACCGTCCGGCGCGCATCACGCCGCGGCCGGTCATGCGCGGCCCGCAGACGGCGACCGTCGTCGGCCCTTCGGGCGAGGAAATCTTCACCGACAAATATGCGCGCGTGAAGGTGCAGTTCCATTGGGACCGGCTCGGCAAGAAGGACCAGAACTCGTCATGCTTCGTGCGCGTGTCGCAGACCTGGGCCGGCAGCAACTGGGGCTTCATCCAGATTCCGCGCATCGGCCAGGAGGTCATCGTCGATTTCATCGAAGGCGACCCGGACCTGCCGATCATCACCGGCCGCGTCTACAACGCCTCGCAGATGCCGCCCTACGGCCTGCCGGCCAACGCCACGCAGTCGGGCTGGAAGTCCAACTCCTCGAAAGGCGGCGGCGGTTACAACGAGCTGATGTTCGAGGACAAGGCGGGCTCCGAGCTGGTCAATTTCCAGGCCCAGAAAGATCACCACCTACTGATCAAGCACGACCGCAACAAGACGGTCCAGCACGACCAGTCCGACCGCATCGACCATGATGCCAAGCACTCCGTCGGCCACAACCTCGACGAGGACGTCGGCAACAACAAGACGGTCAAGATCGGCGTCGACCAAACCACCAACATCGGCTCGAACGACACCGAGACGGTGGGCGCGAACAGGTCGCTAACGGTGATGGCAAACGAGACCATCCACGTCGTCTCGAACTCGACGGAAAACATCGACGCCAACCACTCGCAGACGGTGGGCCTCAACCAGACGGTGACGGTGGCCGTGGCGCGAGTGGACACGGTGGGGGCCGCCGAAGCGAGGACCGTGGGCGCCACGCAGACGAACACGATCGGGGCCACTCGATCGGTCACGGTGGGCATCAACCAGAGCCACAGCATTGGCGCCGCGGACAGTTGGGACATCGGTGCTGATCAGAGCGTAACCATTGGAGCCAATCAGTCGGTTACAGTTGGAGCAGCGCAGGGGTTCGATATTGGCGCTGCGCGCTCCGCCAAGATTGCGGCTGACGACACGACAGAGGTAGGTGGCGGTCACGTTCTCAAGGTGGCGAAGGGGAGTCTGACCGATGTCAAAGAAGATACTGGCATCAAGGTCGGGAAGAATTTGACGATCGACGTCACCGATTCGATTTTGATCAAATGTGGCAGTTCCAAAATCTCGATGAAGAAGGACGGAACCATTGTGATCGAAGGCAAGGACATCTCCGTGAAGGGATCGGGAAAAATTGATGTGAAGGCTTCGAGTGACGTTATTATCAAGGGCTCCAAGATCAATGAGAACTGAGGGTTCGCCATGGCTGCTATAAAGGAGCGCATTGAGGGCGTCGTGATCGGCGTTTTCCTCGGATTCGATGATGATGGCCCCTTGGTCGTCTTTCCTGGCAACCCCCAGGAGACGGCCTTGCGGGCGCGCAGCCTTGCGGAACTGAGCCAGGAGATGGTTGGCCAGCAAGTGGCGCTGCTGTTCGAAGAAGGAGATCCGCTAAGGCCGCTCATCGTCGGCAAGATTGTCGAACCGAAACATAGCCTTCGCACACTCCAGATGAGCCGTGACGGAGAACGGGTCCGAATTACCGCTGAAGAGTCCATTGAGCTTCAGTGCGGCTCGTCCAAGATCATTCTGGAAAAGGACGGCCGGATCGTCATTCGCGGTGTGCGACTTACCAGCCATGCCAGCGGAGCAAACAACATCCGCGGCGGTTCGATAAATCTCAACTGATGCAAGCCTCGCGTTCGAAGGTAGCGGCAACTGCTGTGTTTCAGCGGCTAATCGCAGCGGACGTGGTGCGCCAGCATGCTGAACTAGTTGCCTTTCTTTGGGGGCAGCGCGACACGCTGCTGTCGGAAGACGCAGCCGACCTCAAGGTCGTTGAAGGGATCGATCGGCGATTGCATGTGAATCTCGATGCCATGCGCATCGCCGGAAAGGCCGCGTGGCCGTTTCTTATGGAACAGTACGAAGCTTTTCCTGAGAAAGGGGAACTGTTCGCATTTGCCTGGATGGCGCTAGAGCTGAAGGATCGGGAACGCATAGCGCAATCGGTGCAATTCGGGCAGGCCTCCAAGGATGATGCTTTGGGTTTTGTGGGAGCTCTAGCCTGCAGGCGACCTGAGGATATCGGACCGCTGGTGCGCGAATGGATCTCCGGGCAAGACGGTTTCAAGCGATATCTCGCCGTGTCCGCTTGCGCGGAGCATGGAGTCGATCCGAAGCGATTGTTGGCACGGCTTGTGCAGGATGCGGACGCGAGGGTGCGTGCCTCGAGCTTGCGATTGGCCGGCAGACTGGGGCGGACCGACCTTGTTCATGAGATGGAAAACGCGCTTGACGCCGACGACGAAAGGGTTCGACTTTGGGCTGCATGGGCTTTGACGGAACTTGGTTCCGGTCAATTGGCGCGAGCCGAATTGCGAAGGGTCGCGGTTGCGGGCGGCCCTGAAGCGCTTACCGCCTTGCGGGCAGCGATCAAGGCGGGGCCGGATAAGGATGTTCGCACATGGATGGGCGGACTCATGAAGTCTCGCGAATCTGCGTCGCTTGCGGTACGGGGAGCTGGGATGCTGGGCGATCGTTCGGCTTTGGCTTGGCTCATTCAGCAGATGCGAGTGCCGATGTTAGCCATTTCCGCTTCGGCGGCCTTCCTGGAACTGTTTCCCGAAGCACGACACGAGGATGATTTCTTCACCGCAGACCCCGACAAGGCTGGGCAGCTTTTCGTGGAGTACTTTGGTGACGACAGCGCAACCATACCACTGGCCGACAAGATCGAAGCCTGGGCGAAGTCGAAAGGAATGCTGTCCGTTTTCTGATCCACCCTTCAGTCCGGAATGGGGTGGCCGAAGAAATAGCGGCGCCCGACCGCATAGCTCCCCATTGTGCCGCCCTCAAGGAAATCTTCTATCGCTGCAGCGATGCCAATCAGGTCTGGGTCGCCATCAATGTAGAAGAAACCCGTACAGTCGACACCTGTATACGCTTCGAATCTGTGCCGAAAGTTGGGCAGCGACAGAGGGACCTCATGATCCAGTTCGGCAAGAAAGCTGTCCACAAAATTTTTCATTGACCAACGGGAACCGTGCCACAAGAAGGCGGAGTCGTCGTTCAGTTGCTTCACCACTTGCGCGTATCTGGCCTCCACCAATCGAGGAAACTCGGCTTCTCCTTCGGCGAGAATTCGCAGTTGCGACTCGGCTTTCCGAAATGACGGGTTTTCTTCGAGGAAGCGGTCTACGTTCTTGAACGGGAAGGTGTCGGCATGCTCGAGCAGGTCCCCCCCAGGCTCTTCTAGCATATCTGCGATGCGAGCGCCGATCATTGCGTGCTCTTCGACTGTATCCGCTGCGTCCCAAGCCTCAAGCATGTCCGGAACCAGCCATGCCCGGCCGGCCAATGCGGCCCCTTGGGCTGCATAGACCCGGGTCAAAGGGTCGGCATGGGACAGGGCCTCCGCCAGGAGCTTCAAATCTCTTTCCCTGCCGATATCTCCCGTCAGCATCAATGCGACTTGCGCCAACCGATGTATCCTGTGTTCCGCATAATACCGGCTTAGGAGTGGAACCTGGCCGTGATCACCTTGTTTCGCACGCTCCACAACTGCGGCGAGCACAATCCAGGGGTTTGAGTTGCTCAGCGCGGCGGCCGACATAAGTTCGGGCGGAGCGGCTTCCGCGAAATGGAATCCATCCTCACGCCAGTCGAATGTCCTGGCCATGAATTTGGGCACTTCTGCCGATATCGCATTCAAGGCTTCACCTCCACGTCAGCGGGCGACCATCCGGTGCAACTCGGTGAGCTTGTTCTGGGCCGCACTCAAGGCGTCTTCGACATGCTTGCAGTGCTGGTGAACCGCTGAGTGGTTACCCTTGCCAACAGGGCAGCCTCCGGCGGTCAGTGCCGTCTTGTGGCCGATCGTGACAATCGGATTGCTCGGATGCGCGCCTTTCCTTGCGGCCCTGATCCGCTCTCCTTGCCTGCGGACCTTCTTCCCAATTTTGCGGCCGTACCTCTTTCGAAATTCGGCAGCAGGGGTCGCCTCCTGCACTTGGGGCTCATACTCATTGTCGCGCGCATCCTGTCCTTCCTTCGCATCCACGAAGTAGTGAGGCGAGCAGGGGTCTTCGGGATCGTCACTTGGAAGAGAACCGTCGCAACCCTCGTCCTTGCCGATTTGCTTGGCCATCTCATATAGCTCACTGGCCGCCTTCGCCTCTCTGAGCTGCCTCGGACCAAAAGCGCTGCCATCCTTCTTCTTCGCCGCGCTGAAATCGAAGCCGTACCATTCCTTGGCGGTGACTTTTTTCCCGGCCTTTTGGGCCGCCGAATGCGCCGGGCCCTTGCAACATGGGCACTTGCCTTCCTTGATCAAGGCGTCCTGCTCCGCCAGGCTCATGTTCTCTCCGGTTGGGAGGGGCGCAGTGGTGGTCGGTGGAGATGCATGGTTGCTGGTGGTGATGTCAAAATGCCGGCAAACATTCTTGCCTTCGAACTTAACGTCCATACACCAAGCCTGAAAGTAGGTCTTCCCCGTGATCTGATGGGTCAGTATGTTGGCGCCAAAGGTCCGGGTTGCCGCTTCATCGCCAAGAACCGAGGGCTGGTAGTATGATTTCTGGGCAAGCGCCGCTGGCTGTCCGCCGATGTTCACCGTTTCTGAGCCTTCCTTCAGATCGGTCGAAAAAGAAGTGTCTGGATAAGGTATCGGAATCGGTCCCGCCGGGGGCGACGGGGGAGACAGGCACACGTCGGGGAATCTGGCTATGGATTTGTTCATGCCATTCTTGGCCGCGATCTCCCACATACCGGCAAAGACGTTCTTGGTCATCGTCGTTTCCTGATTTAGTGGGTTATGATGGCTGCAGCCCTGCCGCCAAAGAAGGAGCT
>Ga0102590_1004382_pt1 | contig 12089 bp, 15 predicted proteins | sample AraplaMF_Col_mMF_FD_76859 | JGI IMG/M metagenome (GOLD analysis project Ga0102590, IMG submission 76859) | Arabidopsis root microbial communities from the University of North Carolina, USA - plate scrape MF_Col_mMF | ecosystem: Host-associated > Plants > Roots > Endosphere | place: USA...
GGCGCGGATGTCGCGCATCTTCGAGCAGCTCAACGGCGCCTGGGACGTGCTGCGCACCATGACGCCGAGCGAATATACGCGCTTTCGCTCCCAACTCGGCCAGTCCTCTGGCTTCCAGTCACGGCAGTACCGGTTGATCGAATTCCTGCTCGGCAACCGCAACCACGCCATGCTCAAGCCGCACGCGCATGACGTGGAAACGACGAAGCTGCTCGAAGCCGAGCTCGCGACGCCGAGCCTTTACGATGAAGTGCTGCGGCTCGCCGATCGCAACGGGCTGAAGATGCCCGCAGCGGTGCTGGCGCGCGATGTTCGCGAGACCCACAGCTTCAACGAAGGCGTGCTGCAGGCCTGGCGTCAGGTTTACGAGGCGCCGGAAACGCACTGGATGCTCTACGAGGTCGCCGAAAAGCTGGTCGACTTTGAGGACTACTTTCGCCGCTGGCGTTTCAACCATGTGACGACGGTCGAGCGTGTCATCGGTTTCAAGCGTGGCACCGGGGGCACCGGGGGCGTCAGCTATCTCAAGCGCATGCTGGAGGTCGAGCTGTTCCCCGAGCTCTGGCGTGTGCGTACAATTCTGTAGAGATGTCCAAAGATGCCCACTCGCAAGACCAAGCTTCGCGTCTATGACGACACCAGAGCCTTGTTCCATCTGCCTGAAGGCGTGATCTATCTCGACGGCAATTCGCTCGGCGCGCTGCCGCTGGGCGTTGCCGAGCGCGTCAACCGCGTCATCACCACGGAGTGGGGCAACGAACTGATCCGCGCCTGGAATAGTGCAGGCTGGTATGCCCAGCCGCGCCATGTCGGCGATCGCATCGCGCGATTGATCGGCGCGGAAGCCAGCTCCGTGATGGTCGGCGACACGCTGTCGCTGAAAGTCTATCAGGCCCTCGCGGCGGCGCTCGACATGAACGCATCGCGCAAGGTCGTGCTGTCAGACATCGGTAATTTCCCGACTGATCTCTACATGGCCGAGGGCCTGATCGCGACGCTCGGCCGCGGCCATCAATTGCGCTTGGTGGCGCCGGAGGAGATCGAGGCTGCATTGTCGGAGGAGATCGCAGTCCTATACATCACCGAGGTCGACTACCGCACCGGCCGGCGCCACGACATGGCGAAGCTGACCGAGAAAGCGCACGCGCTCGGCATCGTCACCGTCTGGGATCTCGCCCATTCCGCCGGTGCGTTGCCGGTCGATCTTGCGGGCTGCGGCGCCGATTTCGCCGCGGGCTGCACCTACAAATACATCAATGCCGGTCCCGGCGCCCCGGCCTTCCTCTACGTCGCGCCGCGTCACGCCGACACTGCGCGCGCAGCTCTGTCCGGATGGATGGGGCACGAAAAGCCGTTTGCCTTCGAGCTTAGCTATGCGGCCGCGGGGGGCGTCGAGCGCATGCGGGTGGGCACGCCGCCGGTGCTGGCGATGGCAGCGCTGGAAGCCTCGCTCGACATCTGGGATCGCGTCGACATCGCGGAGGTGCGTGCCCGCTCGCTGGCGCTCGGCGATCTCCTGATCGCGGAGGTCGAGCGCCGTTGCCCGTCCTTGAAGCTTGTCACGCCGCGCTCGCATGAGCACCGCGGCTCGCAAGTCTCCTTCGCCTTCGAGGGCGGCTACGCCGCCATGCAGGCCCTGATCGCCCGCGGCGTCATCGGCGACTTCCGCGCGCCCGACATCATGCGGTTCGGAATTACGCCGCTTTACATCGGCGAGAGCGAGATCATGCGGGCAGCCGAGATCATGGAAGAAGTGATCGGAGACGAGGTGTGGCGCCGGCCGGAATATCAGGTCGTCAACGCGGTAACGTGAGAAGCTATCACCGTCACCCTGAGGTGGCCGCTTCTTCAGCGTTCCTCGAAGGATGACGGGATCAAGGAGGTTGATGCTGAGAGTTCAGGGGCGTTCGCCCCATAGCGCGGTCACGATCGCATCCAGCCCATCCGTCAGCGCCGCTGGCCCCGGTTGCAGGATGATCGGCGACTTGATCTCGACGATGCGATCATTGCGCACGGCCGGAATTTCACTCCAGCCGTCGCGCGCGCGGATGCGGGCGGGCACGACCTTCTTGCCGCACCATGACGCCAGGATCACGTCAGGCGCCGCTTCGCGCACCGCGTCCGCCGAGATGATACGATCCTTTCCCGCCTGGCAATGGCGCAACTCCGGAAACACATCCGCGCCGCCGGCGATCTCGATCAGCTCGGAGACCCAGCCGATGCCGGAGATCAGCGGCTCGTCCCATTCTTCGAAGTAGACTCTTGGCCGCGGTGAGGGGCGGGATGTTGCCGCAATCGCGGCAAGGCGCCGCTCGAGGCCGTGCGCGAGTTCCCCGGCGCGCTCGACCGCACCGACCAGCGCGCCGAGTGTTCGGATCATCGCCAAAATCCCGGCGATGTCGCGCTGATTGAAGACGTGGACATCGACGCCGGCGCGAACGAGATCAGCGACGATACCGGCCTGGAGATCCGAGAAGGCGAGCACCAGGTCCGGTTCCAGCGCCAGGATTTTCGGCATGTCCGCCGAGACGAAGGCCGACACCCGCGGCTTCTCGCGCCGCACCTGCGGCGGACGGACGGCGTAGCCGGAGACGCCGACGATGCGGTCCTGCTCGCCGAGCAAATAGAGCGTTTCGACGGTCTCTTCGGTCAGGCAGACGATGCGGCGGGGCGGGAAGTGGCGCATGGGAGGAGCATATGCGCAAATGAAGGCGCCAATGTCAGCAGGGCGATTACCTCTGACGTCATTGCTTTGCCGCGCCAGTCAATTCACGCTGAGACAACAATGAATTGGGAGGAGATCCGATGACGCCGCTCGAGAAACTTCAAGCGATGAAGATGCCATTCGCCGAGCTCAAGGGCGTCGAGTTCATCGAGGCCGGGAGGGATCGCGTCGTAGCGCGGATGACGGTCCGTCCCGATCTCTGCACGCTCCACCACACCATTCACGGCGGTGCGGTGATGGCGCTCGCCGATTCCGTCGGCGCGGCGGCAACCGTGATCAACCTGCCGGAGGACGCCAAGGGCACGACCACCCTGGAGAGCAAGACCAATTTCATCGGCGGGGCAAAGGAGGGAACTACGGTTATCGCGACAGCGACGCCGGTCCATCGGGGCCGGCGGACCCAGGTCTGGACCACTCGGCTTGAAACCGAGGACGGCAAACTCGTCGCAGTGGTCACCCAGACGCAGCTCGTCCTCGTATGACTACGGGACTTTGATTTTGTTAACGAATTAGTCGCTTGCGATGCTCGAAACTTGGGCAGGTTCCCGTCTTGAAAAGTTTGTTGCGATGCACAATATTGGAGGTCTAGGGATTCGAACGCCTCCTCGAGGGACACCAAGAGGAGTTTTGACGTGATATTGGAAGAGAACGTCCGCACGACGCCCGTTCCGGGCTATGTACGGACCCTGAGCCAGCAGGAAGAATTGCCGCTCCTGCGCGATCACCTGCTGAGGCTCGATGCCGGAAGCCGGCATGACCGTTTCAACGGCTTTCTCGACGACAGTTTCATCGAGCGTTACGCCGCCCGCTGCGCCGAGGACGGCACCGTGATTGTCGCCTACATCGTCGACGGCGTGGTCCGCGGCGCGGCCGAGCTGCATCCGCCGGAGGGCGATTCGCTGCCCGAGGTTGCCTTCAGCGTTGAAGCCTCGGCGCGCCGCCAGAACGTCGGGACCATCTTGTTCAGCCGGCTGATCGCGGAAGCGCGCTGGAAGGGCTACAAGCGCCTGCGCATCACCACGGGCTCCGAGAATCACGCGATGCGGGCGCTCGCCAGGAAGTTCGGGGCGCATCTTGCTTTCCGCCATGGCGAATCGACCGGCACGATCGATCTTGCCAAGACGCCGGAGGCCGAGCTCGCTGAACTCGCGGCCTCGCCATTCGTGGCCGGCCGCGCCTTACTCAGCTTCAACTCGACATGCTGGAAGATCATTTCCAGCATGTACGGTAGTCGCGCCGCCTGACGCATAGAGCCGGCAGGAATCAAAAAAGCGGACCGGCAAAACCGGTCCGCTTTCGTATTGGGGTTAGAGGATTAAGCGCTCAGGTGCCGGTGCGCTTGTCGTTGCCGAAGCGGCGCACGACACGGCGTTCGACCACCACCGAGCGCTGTGCGCCCTGTTCGCCGGCGATCACGCGGGTCGCGGTGATGCGGCTGTTGGTGCGAGCCTGCTTCTTCACTTCGGCCTGCACGACATCGAGCGGCATGCCCATCAGCGCTGCAGCGATCTCGGCCTGCTGCTCCTGGTCGTCGGTGATGCCGACGGCGGCGAAGATCGCCTCGTCCAGGGTCGGGGGATCGTGGCGCACGCGCCGCGTGCCATATTTGGTATTCCAGTCTGCGCTCATAACGGCCTCGTTTCGATGCCGGGATACCTAGTGCTGCCAATGTTGCATTGCAATATGAAATCGGTGTGGCATCTCAGCTATGCACCGGTCGGGTGTCAGGGCGCTGACACGACACCGGCATCGCGTTCCATCCGTTGTTGCGGCCAGCGCTTCAGTGCGGCGTGTCCAGCCTCCGTAAGCCCGTAGATTCCCCGGTCGGCGCGTTCGAACCAGCCATACACATTGTTAAGCAAGATCTTGCCGGCGTCAGGGCAGCGTTCGCGCAATTCGCGCACGCGCCGCGGGCCTCCCGCGAGTTCCGATGCGCACGCCAATGCCTGCTGCCGATAGGCCGTCATGATCGGCGCGCGCGTGCTGCCGCCGAGCACGGGGTCGCCCTGGCGGCGCTGATGCTCGGCGACGAGGCGCGAGCGAACCTTCGGCTCGCGGCGCTGTGCCGCTGTCGGCGGCTTCACCAGCACCTCGACCTGGCCGCGGTCGGTCACCCCGAGCATGCCGAAGCCGAGCCGGCGGCAGAGGTTGCGGTAGCGCGCATCGCTCTCGCGTCCCTTGCCGCGGATCGACATCCTTGCGGCGATCCAGACCTCGTCGCCGGCTGGCGCGCGATCGACCGCTTGCAGAATGAGTTCGAGATTGAAGGCGAGCTTGAGTTCGCCGATCACCACGACCGGTGGATCGCCCGCGCTGAGGCCCACGAGATCGCAGCCGCCGATCTCGCCCTTGACCGTGAAGCCGAGCTCTTCGAGGAAGCGTTTGACGGGCAGATAGAGTGTGGTTTCCACGGCGTGTCCGATCGGAGAATCAGTTGCGGACAGTCTAGCCCGGATGGGCCGCAGGCCGAGGACCGCGTTTCAGTCTACGAGGCGATCGTAGTCCGCATGGGAGCCGATCCAGAACCAGACGTAGGCGTCGTCGGTCTCAACCGCCAACGCGCGATAGCGGAGACCAACTCTGGCTGACCAAAATCGTCCTACTTTCTTGAATTGCAGCGAGGGGTGGGCAAGATCGCTCTTCAATAAAGCGAAGTTCGCGTCTGCCAGTTTCCGGACATTGGCAGGCAAGGCCGCATAAGCTTTCCAAAATCTTGGTGAAGCCGCGTGTCTCACAAGTCGCGCGTCTGTCCCGCGCGATAGGCGTTCAAGGCCTCCTCGGCGAACGCGTCGAGCCTTCCCGCCTGGGCGTCCCGCTCCAGGGCTTGATCAAACCGCCGCGCATCAAACTGCTCGAACCACGCGCGAAAGCGCGCCAATTCGTTCGGTGTCAGCAGCTCTACGGCTTTCTCAATATCTTCAGTCGTCATAATCCAAATATAGCAACTTCAGCTTGCCACGCAAAGATGCGTCAGGACCACAATCTTACACCCGCCCGCTCACCGGGATCAGCGCGCCGGTGATGCCGCTGGCAGCGTCGCTGGCGAGAAACAGGATCACCTCGGCGAGTTCCACCGGCGTCACCCACTTGGAAAAATCCGCCTTCGGCATATCGGTGCGGTTGGCTTTGGTGTCGATGATCGACGGCAGTACCGCATTCACCGTGACTTTGCCTTTCCACTCGCTCGCCAGAGCCTCGGTGAGGCGATGCACGCCGGCCTTGGACGCCGCATACGGGCCCATTCCGGATCCGGCCTGAAGCGCGCCCATCGCGCCGATATTGACGATGCGGCCGGACTTGGATGCGGCGAGATACGGCAGGGCGGCGTGCGAGGTGTTGAGGGCGGTCAGCACGTTGAGCGCATGCATGCGTTGCCACGTCTTGATGTCGCCGTCGCCGACGGTCTCGAAGGCGAAGCCGCCTGCGATGTTGATCAACGCGTCGAGCCGGCCGAAATGCTTTGCGGCCGCATCGATCGCTGTCTTCGCCTGTGCTGCGTCGGACAGATCGACGCCGCCGATCTCGATCCGGTCCGGCGTCGCCGAAAGCTGCGAGGGGGCGTGATCGATGCCAGCGATACGCGCGCCGCGTGACTGCGCGGTTTCGGCAACGACCTTGCCAAGCGCGCCGAGCGCGCCGGTCACCACAATCACTTTTCCCTGCACGATGCTCTCCGTCGTTCAACTCGCGCCGACTATTGCGCGGTCCGAATTGGACTTGCAATGGCGGCGGCTTCAAGGCTGAATGATCGCTGTAACCTTGGATGGCAGGAGGGATCGACATGTCCGACAGTCTGCCGGTGATCGACGTTCCCCCAAGCATCATCAAGCTCGAACACCCGCTGCGAAATTTCTTCGACGCGCTGCGCCGACCGGATCCGGTTCGCATCGTGGCGATGGGATCGTCTTCGACTGCCGGACGGGCGGACGTCGTGCCTTATCCTCATCGCCTCGAGATGTATTTGAGACAGCACTATGCCGAACCGCTGCCGGACGCCCGGATCGACGTCGTGAATCGGGGCAAGGGCGGGCAGGAAGCGCCGGAAGAACTGAAACGCTTCAAGTCCGACATCTTTTCAGAAAATCCCTCGCTGGTACTTTGGCAAATCGGGACCAACGCGGTTTTTCACAGAGATCAGTACAAGTTCCAGGATGTCCTCGACGCAATCGCCGACGGGGTGAACCAGTTGCTCAAGCCGCGTCAACGTCCGATGGACGTCGTGTTGATCGATCCGCAATACGTGACCGCCATGCTTCGCGACGATAAGGCCGAGCTTTCTGAAAGGATCGTCCTGGAGATTCGCAGGATAGCGGCATCTGCAAAGGTGAACGTGTTTCAGCGCTGGGCCCTGATGCGGCATTGGCATGTGCAAAACGGCATTTCTTTCGAGCAACTGCTTGATCCCACTGATCGTCCCGACATGCTTCATCAGAGCGACTGGAGCACGCTTCAGGTTTCCCAGGCGCTGTGCAAAGCGATTACCGATGCAACCATGTCGTCAGGCTGGCTAGCGGTCGGACCGAAACCCTGATCACGTCTGCAGATAACGCGCCCGCAGCGCCTCCCGCTCTTGCGGACCAATCTTGAGTCCGTCGCGCAAATAGGTTTCGAGATCGCCGTACTCACTGTCGACGGCTGCGAAGGCGGCAGCAAGATAGGAGGTCTCGACGCTGCCGATGGCATTGCGCACATCGTCCGGCAAATCGGTGGCGGCGGTCGCATCGCGCTTGTAGTGCGTGTTGGTGAGGAGATAGTCCTCCGCAATGATTTCGTCGGGCACGCCCAGCGCATGCAGGATCAGTGCGCTGGCAAAGCCGGTGCGGTCCTTGCCGGCGGTGCAGTGGATCACGAGCGGGGCACGATCTTCCAGCAGATGACCGAACAGCGCGCGGAAGCTATTCGTGTTGTGCCGGACGTAGTTGCGATAGGATTCGCGCATGATCTCGATCGCGACCGGCGCCGTCAGCCTGCCTGCGACGAGCTCGGCGCGCAACGCGGCCACGACCGTGGGCTCGATCGGCAGTGAATGCACGGCGATCTCGTTCACGACGCAGACCCCGGCCGCGCGCTCCTCGACGCCGCGAAAGTCGAATGCGCTGCGCACGCCGAGTGCACGCACGACCTCGATGTCTTCGGCCGTGAGCTGGCCGAGATGGTTGGACCGGAAGATGTGCCGCCAGCGTGTGGTGCGGCCGTCGGCGGTCGGATAGCCGCCGAGGTCGCGAAAATTGCTGGCGCCTTGCAGGCTGAGATGGCGGGCAGGGGAGTCTGACATGGGTTCGGCTTGGGCTATGTTTCCACCGGACGCGCTTGATAGGCGTCCTTGAGTTCTATTACAGGGGGCGATCATGGGCCGGCACAAGGCCATTCTTTTGGCGATCACCATGCTTGCGGGCGGAATTCTCAGTGCGCGCCAGGCGGACGCGCAGACGTTCCGGACCTACCGCTGCGCTGATGGTACGCAGTTCATCGTCGGATTTTATGACGACGACAAGCGCGCCTTCGTCCAGATAGACGGCGAGCCGGCGACTCTCGCCAAGCGGCTGACGGTCTCGGGCGCGCGCTATTCGGGATCCGGGATCACGTTGAGAATCCCCAACAGCGGGGCGACGACGGTCAAGCATCTCAAGCGGCCGGCGACGGCCTGCTCGGTGATCGAAAAGGCAGGGCTCTAGCGGGAGGGTTGCAGGAATCAAAAAGGGTCGAAACCTCGTTGTTTCGACCCTTTTTCAAACTGCCGCCGGGCGCTTGTGAGAGCGCGGCGGTATTTTACCAAGCGTTGGCATTAGCGTTCCCATTTGGGCTTTGCTTCGTCGACCGCGTCCTGGTGGTACCAGCTGTCGCTGCAGATCGAGACGTTCGCGGGAAGCGAAGCGTGATCGGCAGGAAAGCGGGGATCGCCATAGCGGTGTCCGGCGAGAGCCGCGCGGCCCCCGACGGGGAATTGATAGATCTTCGCAGATCCGTGACTCAGTCCGTTGTTCATCATTTCAATTTGCTCCCGGGTCGAAGCGCCTTGGCCTCCATGGTGCGCCCGACTCGTTCGATTGTGGTTACTGGAATCCCCATATCGGCCACGCATTCAGCATTTGAAAGTGCTGAAAAGGAAATCAGTTTCAGCTCATTTTGTAGGCAGTTCGCCTTCTGCATCCGCCAAGGCAGCCGATGAGTGACCAACGCTTGGGCCATTCCAAAGGTTGCTGAGCTCGGTTGGAGACTTTGCGAAAATTGCTGGACGCTGATGCGTGTTTCATCGGCAACCTCCGGAGCCGGGGCGGCTGCTCCGGAATCAGGCGTTTTCCTCGGGATTTTTGCAGTGCAGCTTCACATAACGGTGCGCGGCTATGACGCATGCCGCTGGGGACGGTTTGCCGCCTTTGGGGACATCCCCGGCGACGTCGAAACCCCAGCGCGCTGCGGCCTTTTGGCACGTTAAATGCTTGTAAAGGGCCGGCCGATGTTGGCCGGGTAAACAATCGTGCGGGGGCCTCCCGGGCCCCCACCTTTCGCATCATCTACAGAGAGGCTCAATGACCAAGTATAAGCTCGAGTACATCTGGCTCGACGGATATACGCCGACTCCGAACTTGCGCGGCAAAACACAGATCAAGGAATTCGCGTCGTTCCCGACGCTCGAGCAGCTTCCGCTCTGGGGCTTCGATGGCTCCTCCACCCAGCAGGCCGAAGGTCACAGCTCCGATTGCGTGCTGAAGCCGGTCGCCGTCTTCCCGGACGCCGCGCGCACCAACGGCGTGCTCGTGATGTGCGAAGTCATGATGCCCGATGGCAAGACCCCGCACCCGACCAACAAGCGCGCTACCATTCTCGACGATGCCGGCGCCTGGTTCGGCTTCGAGCAGGAGTATTTCTTCTACAAGGACGGGCGTCCGCTCGGCTTCCCGGTCTCCGGCTATCCGGCGCCGCAGGGCCCGTACTACACCGGCGTCGGCTTCTCGAACGTCGGCGACGTCGCCCGCAAGATCGTCGAAGAGCATCTCGACCTCTGCCTGGCCGCCGGAATCAACCATGAAGGCATCAACGCGGAAGTCGCGAAGGGCCAGTGGGAATTCCAGATCTTCGGCAAGGGCTCCAAGAAGGCCGCCGACGAAATGTGGATGGCCCGCTACCTGATGCTGCGCCTGACCGAGAAGTACGGCATCGACATCGAGTTCCACTGCAAGCCGCTCGGCGACACCGACTGGAACGGCTCCGGCATGCACGCGAACTTCTCGACCGAGTACATGCGTACGGTCGGCGGCAAGGAGTACTTCGAGGCGCTGATGGCGGCCTTCGACAAGAACCTGATGGACCACATCGCCGTCTACGGCCCGGACAATGACAAGCGTCTGACCGGCAAGCACGAGACCGCGCCGTGGAACAAGTTCAGCTACGGCATCGCCGATCGCGGCGCCTCGATCCGCGTTCCGCACTCCTTCGTCAACAACGGCTACAAGGGCTATCTGGAAGACCGCCGTCCGAACTCGCAGGGCGACCCATACCAGATCGCTTCGCAGATCCTGAAGACGATCGCGTCCGTCCCGGCCGACAAGAAGGCGGCCGCCTAAGATCCTCCCGGCCCGGGCTGGGGGGCTGGCCCGGGTTGGCTCTCAATCCGCCGGAGCGACAAGCTCCGGCGGATTTTTTGCATTCTGATGACAGCCGTTGTTGTGGGTCTGCCGGCCATGCCGGCTGGACGTCTGTCCATCGCCGCCGAAACCGGAGTAGGATGTCGGCGGATGCGCGCGGGGCCGGGGACACGGCTGGTGTTTGAAGGCTTCTACAAGGTCAGATTTCAGCTCGGCGACGCGGTTGGCCGGAGCGTGATGCATGTCGGCAACGGCACGATGCTCGGCGGCAATTCCGCGTTCGCCCATATCGGCAGCTATGAGAAGACTGAAGGCGGCGTCGATATCGTCATCAAGACCGTCCGCCACAATCCCGACCCGGCCTATCGCGCCATGGCCGGCACCGACGATGCCACGCTGCTGGCGAAGGGCCAGGCCGACGGCGATCTCTATCATTTCAAGGGCGAGCTCAAGGAGCTGCCCGGCGTTCCCTTCCAGTCGTTGATGACGCCGATCACGGAGGACGAGGTGCCGATCGCCGGCGGCGTCGGCGAGGACGGCATCGCCGACGGCCTCTATTCGATCCATTTGCGCATGCTCGATGGCGTCGACGGCGGCCTCACCGGCGTGATGCTGCTGAACGGGGGCCGCATTCTGGGCGGCGATGCCTCGTTCTACTATCTCGGCAGCTACACCGCCGCGCACGGGCGCTGGAAGGGCCAGATCCTCAACCAGGAGCACACGCCGGCCAAGGACGATCCGATCTTCGGCGGCCACGAGGTTGGCATCGGCTTCTCCGGCAGCTACGACGCCGAGCAGGCCGTGCTGGAGGCAACCGCGCTGGCCGGCAAGCGCAGCCTGCGCCTCACCGCCGCGCTCAGGCTGATGCACCGCGCCTGACCGCGCCAGGAATCGCCCATGGAAAAAATTCGCATGCTCTCGACGCTCGGCCTGATGGGCGCGATGCGCAGCCTGTCTTCCGCCTTCGAGAGCGCGACAGGCATTCATGTCGATGCCGACTTCGCGCCGACGCTGGCGCTGGTCAAGCGGCTGCGTGACGGCGAGGTCGCCGATCTCGTGATCCTCACGCGCGAGGGACTCGACGAGTTGATCGGCGAGGGCCGCGTGGTCGCGGGCAGCGCGGCTGATCTGGCGCGCTCCTTCGTCGGCATCGCCGTGCGGGCGGGGCAGGCGCATCCCGATATCTCGACTGAAGCTGCACTGCGCAGGACGCTGCTCGCGGCGCGGTCCGTCGCCTATTCGCGGCTGGGCGCGAGCGGGGTCTATTTCGCACAGTTGATCCAGCGCTGGGGCATCGCGGCCGAGATCAACGCCAGCGCCACCATAGTCGAGCAGGGATTCACGGCCGAGCGACTCATCAGCGGCGAGGCCGACCTCGCCGTGCAGCAGATCAGCGAGCTGAAACAGGTCGAGGGAATCGAGGTCGTCGGCCCCATTCCGCACGATTTGCAGACACCGGCCGTATTCTCTGCCGGCCGCATGGCGAGCGCAAAGCATGCCGAAGCCGCTGACCGGCTGCTGCGCTATCTGGCATCGCCCGAAGTCGTTCCGGTTCTGCGCCAATCGGGACTCGAGCCTTGAATTTGCCGATGCGCGGACGCAACGTGGGGCCCATGCGGACTTATCTCCTTGCCATCCTCTTCGCGCTTGTCGCGCCCCTGGCGGCGCAGGCGCAATCGGCCGACCTCGTGCTGTGCGACCGCCTCGCCGCCGATCCCAGCGATCCCGACAAGCCGGCCGATGTGAGGGGCGTGGCGGAACTCGCCGCCTCCGACGTC
>Ga0102590_1004385_pt1 | contig 12079 bp, 13 predicted proteins | sample AraplaMF_Col_mMF_FD_76859 | JGI IMG/M metagenome (GOLD analysis project Ga0102590, IMG submission 76859) | Arabidopsis root microbial communities from the University of North Carolina, USA - plate scrape MF_Col_mMF | ecosystem: Host-associated > Plants > Roots > Endosphere | place: USA...
CTTTTGTTCGGCGATGGCCGGCTTCTCTTCAACGGGCGCGGGCTTCTGTTCAACGACGACCGGCTTCTCCTCGCTGGCTGCCGGTTTCTCCTGCGCGACGACGGGCTTTTCTTCGGCGGGCGCGGGCTTGGGTTCAGCGATCGTGGGCGGCTTTTCCTCCGCGGGCGCCGCGGCGGCCGGCGCCGGAGTGTCTGATGTCGATGTCTGCGCGAGCGCTTGCGCGCCTGCCATCATGAACAAGACGCAGCAAAACACGCCGGCGCGCGCGGCGGCGGCGGCCGAAAAAACTGACAAACGCATGGAATGATACTCAGCTGATGTGGACCCCATCGAAGCACCACACGCATTTGCGGCAAGTCTGTGATCAGCGCCGCGCTTTCGCGCGCGACAAAGCGCATCAGGCTGACAGTGTGTGTTGGCGGATACAGCCTGCAACTTGGAGACGCATGACGCGGGATGATCTAGCCAGTCGCGCGAACTTGCACCCGGAATTGAATGGCGCGCTGGCGGCTTGTTGTTTATGCTTCGGGAATGTCACGACTATTATGTCTGTTCATTGCTCTCGCCCTCGCGCTTGGATCGGCCACGGCGTCCGCCGAGCCGGCGAAGAAGCGGGCGCCGGCGCGCTGGAATGGTTATGGTTTTCTGCCGGGCTACCAGCAGCCGCTGAACAACAGCGCTCCGCTGTACAAGCAGAAGGACGCGCTGCAGCGTCTCGCCCGCCAGAATCGGCGGCCCTGGTACATCGACCGGACGCCCGGATATTATGACTGGAACGGCGACCCGCGCTATTTCGGCCGGCCCGGCTTTTACGGCGGCCGCTTCAATGGCGGTAGCTTTGGCCCGTGCTGGACGCGGACGCCGATCGGCCCGGTGTGGAATTGCGGGTAATGACGCCGCGCTGATCCGCCCTACGCCTGCTCCCTTGACAATAGCGCGCGCCGCCGCCGGAATGGTGGATAGCGCAAAACGCGCGGCGTCACACCAGGCGCATCAAAACAAGGGGGAGGGGTTGCGAATGTTTCGCCAGATAATCCGCCATGCCAAAATTGTTGCGCTTGCGGCCGCGACTGTCTTCGGTGCCGGCAATGCGCAGGCCGCTTTCCCGGATCGCCCGATCACGCTGATCGTGCCGTGGGCGGCCGGCGGCGGCACCGATGCGGTGGCGCGGCAGATCGCGATTCAGCTGGAGCGCGATCTCAAGCAGCCGGTGAATGTCGTCAACCGCACCGGCGGCTCGGGCGTGGTCGGCCACCAGGCGATCGCGACCGCGGCGCCTGACGGCTACACCTTCGGCCTGATCACGCTCGAGATCACCCTGATGCACTGGGCCGGGCTCACCGATCTCACCTTCGAAAAATTCACGCCGCTCGGGCTGGTCAACCAGGATTTTGCGGCGATCCACGTCAAGGCGGACGCGCCGTACAAGAACGTCAAGGAGTTGTTCGCGCATATCAAGGCGAACCCGAACAAGGTGGTGGCGTCAGGCACCGGGCAGGGCGGCAGCTGGCACGTCGCGCTCGCCGGCCTGATGCAGGCCGATGGCGTTTCGCCCACTTCGATCCGTTGGGTGCCGTCGACGGGTGCGGCGACCGCGCTGACGGATCTCGCGGCCGGCGGCGTCGACTTCGTCGCGTGCTCGATGCCGGAGGCCGAGGCGCTGATCAAGGCCGGGCGCATCCGCAGCCTCGTCTTCTTCTCGCCGAAGCGCGCGCCGAATTTTCCTGATGTGCCGACCACCGAGGAGGCGACCGGCCACACCTTTCACAAGGGCGTCTGGCGCGGCTTTGCGGCGCCAAAGGGCCTGCCGCCGGAGATCGCCAAGACCTACGAGGCCGCGATCAAGAAGGCCTGGGACAGCGACGAGTTCAAGGAATTCATGACCCGGCGCGGCTTCGACATGATCTATCTGGACGCTGCGAAGTACGGCGAGTTCATGAAGGCGGACGACGAGGACAACGGCAAGGCGCTGAAGTCGCTCGGGCTGGCGAAGTGAAGGGATGGAGAGAGCGTAGGGCGGGTTAGCGAAGCGTAACCCGCCGTCTTGTTGCTTGCTTGAAATGGCGGATTACGCCTTCCGCCTTCGCTCGTTGAGCTACGGCGGACAAGTCGGCTAATCCGCCCTGCGCTTGCTATCTTCTTCGGGCAAGTCGGCCGGGTTATGATCATTCATGGCGAAGAAGACAGCCAAGCTGAAATCGCGGCAGACGGTCCTCGTGATCGACGTCGGCGGCTCGCGCGTGAAGGTCATGACCAGCACGGAGCGCGTCAGGCGCGCGTTTGCGTCCGGCCCCGGGCTATCAGCGAAGGTGATGGTGAGGAAGGTCAAGGCGCTGACCAAGGACTGGTCCTATGACGTCGTCGCGATCGGCTATCCCGGACCGGTGGCCAACAACCGGCCCTTGTCGGAGCCTCACAATCTCGGTCAGGGGTGGGGCGGTTTCAATTTCGAAAAGGCCTTCCGCCGTCCGACCAAGGTCGTCAATGACGCGCTGATGCAGGCGATCGGCAGCTACCAGGGCGGCCGCATGCTGTTCCTGGGGCTTGGGACGGGTCTTGGCTCCGCGATGATCGTCGACGGCATTCTGGAGCCGATGGAGCTGGCGCACCTGCCGTACAAGCGCGGCAAGACGTTCGAGCAATATGTCGGCGCCGCAGCGCTCAAGCGCGTCGGCCGGAAGAAATGGCAACGTGCGGTCGATGACGTGATCAGCCGCCTGCTCGCCGCGCTGGAGCCGGATTACATCATCCTCGGCGGCGGCAACGCCGACAAGACCGGCAAGCTGCCGCGCAAGGTTCGCCTCGGTGCCAACACCAACGCGTTTGAGGGCGGGTTTCGACTGTGGAGGAAATGGGCAGTGAGACCGGCCGGTGTGGGGCGATAGAAGACCAGAACCCGCAGCACGAGACAAAGGCCGGGCACGCGAACGCGGGGAACTGCCACCAAGTCGCCGCAACTGCCGAAATTTCCGGCTGTTCCGCGATCCCCGATGCCGGAACACATTGCCGCTGCTCTCGTTCTGAATGGCGTAACCCGTTCAACGCGTTCGACAGGAGTTCACCATGCGACATGTCATTATTTCCGTTGTCACCGCTTTGGCGATCGGCACAGCGATGCCCGCCATGGCTCAGGATTCCGGTGGCCAGATATCGATGCAGGTCGCGCTCGACGTCGCGACCGGTCTCGGCATCGTGACGGTGTCCCACACCGAGTTCCAGGGTAGTCAGTGGGAGATCGAAGGCCGCGACCGCTTGGGACGATGGATGGAGGTCTATGTCGACTCACGGACCGGGGAAGTGCGGCACGTGAATCGCGGATGGTGAGATTCGAGACTTTGCTCCGCCATCCAAACCTGAGCTGATTTAGTAGGGCGGGTTAGCGAAGCGTAACCCGCCAGCTTGGTTGCGCAAAACGGCGGATTACGCCGTCGGCTAATCCGCCCTACGTTTGCTCTATCGCTTCGGTCGCCTTTGGTACACCCCCGAAAACGACACGTTGGCGCCGCCGCAATGGAGATTGTCGCCGACAAGCAGGTGCTTGCCGATGAGCTGCATGGTGACCTGGCAATCGAGTTCGTCCGTGCCGTCGCCGAACTTCATTTTATCGGCGGAAGGTTTGGCGTCGTGATCGAGCTCGCCGGTATGGGTGCGGCTGCCTGAGCCCCAGGTGGCCTCGCCCTTGATGGCCAGCTGGCCTGCCTCTTTCGATTTCGAGATGCGAATGACATTGTCGTAGGCGCGCCATTCGCCGAGCCAGTCCCGCATCTCCGGCGGTGGTATGTCTCCGCGCCACGCAAGTCTGTCGGTCTCGATCCAGCCGACCGTTTCACTGCCCTTGCGCGGCTGAAACCAGCTGCAGGCGAACTTGCCGAGCGTCCGGGAAACGATGACGTCATCGCCCGGAATGAGATAGGTTTTCAGGCGACAGGCCTGGTCGTCCGGGCACCGCTCGTTGTCATCGCCATGGAAATGGATCCTGTCGCCGGCCGCGCCCTTGATCTTCGCCAGGCGATAGTTCGTGCTCTCGCGCGGAAAATATCCGTTCCGGCACGTGTTGTCGTCATTGCCCTTGAGCTGGGCGGAGGCGGGCGAGGTCTGCAGAAGGCTCCATGCGAGGAAGCCGAGCGAAGCCTGGACAAGGCGTCTCATGGTGTCTTCACCTTCGGTCTCTCAGGAGCCAAATCACTTGAACAGCGCGAAATAGATCACGTACAGCCAGCCCAGGATGCCGTGGATGATCGCCCACAGGATCGAATGGTTGTTGGTATAGGAGATGGCGATCGCGAGCGCGGAGCCAAAACCCACGCCGTATTTCGCGCCCTCGACCCGAACCCCGTAATATCGATTTCCGTTCATGCCGGTTTCCTTCCGATGCGTGCATTTCAATCGATTGTCGGCTGATCTTAGCGATCGCGTTACACGGCGCAATTGCACGACAGGAAGAGAGCGGATCGCAACATGATTTCGGATGTTGTTGACGCGTACAGGTTCGGCTCCCAGCGCCATCGTTGGAGTGCGGCATGTCACGGAAGGCTGGACTTGCCTGTGCTTTATGGACGGCGCCGTCACAGGCGCCCGGGCGTCGGCATGCAGCAGGCGCGGGCCATCCGACACACGCACCACGCTGGAAAGGGAGTAGGAAGATGGGAGACGGAGTAACCGGTTCGACGAACGCCCCCGCCAATCAGACGACCAATGCCGGCCGTAGCGGCGCCACGTCGGTTGAGGACATGGCGACCAAAGCCAAATTTGGCGAAGCGCTCAAGCAGGAAAGCTGCCCTGAAGGACTGAGCCGGCGGCCCCGCGAGGGCTGCAACTACCTGCGTCCTCCGGCCGATCCGTTCCAGCCGTCGAAGCCCATCAACATCAAGATCGAAGGCGATCCTGATCGCTTCAAAGGCCCCATGAGCGGCCCCCGCTCTGACGGACCCGACCTCACGACGCCCATTCCTAAGAAGCCCGATTCCTCCCTTAAGCTCCCTGACACTGTTCCTTTCCACGACACGACACCGAGTGGGACGCACGTCTTCGGGGTTAAAGGCAAGATCTGAGAGTGACGGGATAGCGCGCGCCGTCATCGGGGCGAAAGTCATGGCGGCCCGGCCGGAGGACGACAAGTCACCCGGCCAGCGAGCAGGGCGGGCTCGCCACCGGGTCGCGCGAAAATCGCCGGGTCAATCCCCAGACGATTGCGGCCGTGGCTGCCGTCGCGATCAGGTGTTTCAAGGTGTGTCCGGTGACGAAGCCGAGCGCGGCCGCGATCTCGTGGTCGAGCAGCTCGGCGGCCTTGGCCAGGATGTACAGCAACATCGCGCCGGCGAAGGCGATGCGATCGGTGCGCGGGCAGCGATGGATCGCCTGCCATAGCGGGATGAGGATGAGGGCGAACCCCTGCAACAGCAGATACGGCCGCAGGTCACCGGCGCCATTCCTCTCGGTGATGGCCCACCATGCGACGCTGGCGATCGCGGTGAGGGCGAGAACGATCACGTCGATTTTGCTTTGCGATCCGCCCTGGATGTCGCCGCGGACGCCGGCGATGAGGCCGGCGCAGACCAGCGCGATCGGCAGCCTGTCCCAGATCAGGCTGAAATTGTCGGGGGCGAGATGATAGAACGCGGACCCGAAAGCGGTCAGCAACAGTCCGGTCAGGAACAGCCTGTAGCCGGGCCATCCCGCGCGCAACTGCTCGCTGGCGCATCGGGGCCGCAACGTCATCCAGCCCCAGATCGCGACCAGCGCGAAGCCCGCATTGGAAAACACATCGGCTGCGTGGGGAATGCCTGATACGGCCGACTGGTCGGCAAAGTCGTGATAGTGCGCCGGCTGCGCAATGCGTCCGTGCAGCGCCAGGATCACGATCATGCCGACGGTGATGATCGTCGGAGCGTGCTTGATCCATGGGGCCAGGGGGTGGCCCTGGCCGATCGAGACGGCCGTGCTGGGGGAGGGTTGCATGGTCGGATACTCCATCTTGAGCGGTGCTCAAGTTGGTATTCCGAAAATGAACAATGTTCAAGATGAGTTTTCGATAGGAGTTCTGGCATCCGGGGATGGGTGATCCTGGCGCAAGACCTACTTGCCGATGGCCCGTGGCTGATCCGGCGCGGTCCAGCCCGGCGGAAGCGGTTCGGAATAGCCAGCGGGGCTGGGATAGGCGGCGCCATAAGCAAATTGCCCGGTCGCCAGCTTGAAGCCGAGGATGTACCAGATTTCGATCAGATACTCTCCGGTCCGGTCACGATCCTCTGTGGCGAGCCAGGAGACCTGCCTCGTCGCTTTCCCGATCAGACGGGAGACCATCCTCGCGGCGACTGGACCGTCGGGCTGCGCGAGGACAGCGTCGATCACTCCGTTTACGGCGTCCGTTGCGCGCGCTGCCTCCTCGGGTGTTTCGGCACCGGTATAGTCGCGGGGCGGAAGACGATGAGCCTGGAATTTGGTTTCCTTCCTCAGACTCTCCAAAAGCGCGCGTTTCTCGGGCGTGAGCTGGACCACCTCGTTTGAAGGTTCGGGAAAGAGCTGAGCGTATTTCCAGTAGATGAAGCCCGCGAAGGCGAAGGCACCGAGCGCCAAGGCCCCAGCCACTATGAGCAAGTACCGCATTTGCACAACTTAAGCGATTTGATTGGGGGTCTCTACTAAGATGATGCCGAGGTCTCTCTTCGGACCGGTAGCGAGTAGGGCGGGTTAGCGAAGCGTAACCCGCCGACTTGGTCGCGTGGAATGGCGGATTACGCCTTCGGCTAATCCGCCCTACGCTTGCTGAACTTCCGTTGTGCCGACCAGGGAGGAGGCAACGGGTCACACGCGGGCTCCAGCCCCGGGAGTCGAGAAGACGGCACAAAGAGCTGGAGCCGCAGTGGCGTCGCCATCGGATGAACTAAGTGCACTCTCACCGCAATCAGGAAGGAGACGGCTTGCGGGCGGCGCGCCCGTCAGCCCTGCAGGGGCGTGGGTTGAACCGCGGTGGTGCCCGCGTTAAGCGTCCGCCATGAACCAGCCGACGCGCGGCGGCGATGCTCCGGCCCAAAAACGTGACGCGAAGCCGGCCCTGCTTGGGGTCGCGTGCGGCTTCGGCGCGGCGCTGTTCTGGGCGCTCGGCTTCGTCGCGACCCGGCACGGGCTGAAGGTCGGCTTCACGCCGCCGGACCTCTTGATGCACCGCTTCCTGTGGTCCGGGCTGGTGTTCCTGCCGCTGGTGCTTCGCGCCGGGATCGCCGATCTCGGCGGCATCGGCTGGCGACGCGGGATGGTGCTGATGGTGCTGGGTGGTCCCGTGATGTCGCTCATCAGCTATACCGGCTTTCTGTTCGTGCCGCTCGGCCATGGCAGCGTCATCCAGCCTTCCAGCGCGACGCTGGGCAGCCTGCTGCTGGCCGCCTTGTTCCTGCGCGAGCGGGTGCCGCCCTCGCGCGTGGCCGGGGCGGTCGTCATCATCGGCGGGCTGGCGGTGATCGGCGCCGAGTCGATCGGGCATATCGGCATCGACGGCGTGCTGGGCGATTTGCTGTTCGTGATGACCGGATTGATGTTCGCCGTGTTCGGCACGCTGCTGCGCCATTGGCGCGTCTCCGCGTTCTCGGCCGCCACCGTCATCAGCGTGGTGTCGCTCGCGCTGCTGCCGCTCTATGCGGCGATCGAAGGGTTTGCCCGCGTGGCAGTGCTGGGCTGGGCTGAAAACGCGCTGCAGGCGCTGGCACAGGGCATCCTGGCCGGCCCCGCCGCGCTCTATCTGTTCGCCTTCTCGATCCAGACCATCGGCGTCGCCCGCGCCGCCGTATTCCCCGCGACCGTGCCGGCGCTGACGATCCTGGCCGGCTGGCTTTTGCTCGGCGAAACCCCGACCGCGCTGCAGGCGGCGGGACTGGTCACGGTGCTGTGCGGGTTTTATCTGGCGCAGAGGCAGCGGTGAGGGGTGTGATCGGATCAGGTGACAGTGCAGTAATTTGGCAGATTAAGTGCACTGTCACCGTAATCCCCAACGACGCCAAGATGGCGGGCCGCTTATGACTAGCTCTGAGCGGCTTTCGTTTGTTCTTTTTTGATGATGATCTCGATCCACCTCACTGGAATTGAAAGCCGAGTTGACGCGATTGGTTGGCGTTGATGCTTGTTCCTTCGATCATCTGGCGTAACTCATCTCTCGCGCGCACCGACCTAAACAGTCGGTATGCGGCTATTCGGTCCGCATTCTCATAATATCGTCCAACAATCTGCATCGCTTCCTCAATCATCGGAGCGCACGCTTCATGCAGAGATAAGTCAGTCTGCTGCTTCCTGGCGATCAGTCCCACGCAATACAATACATGGAACGACCCTTCGACGAGCCAGTGTTCCACGCTTGCCGCCGAGAGACCCGATGCCCGCATCGTCAGCATGGCACGGTGCTTCTGCTCTTCGATCGCCAAAAATAGATTGTGAGCTGAGACCAAAAGTTCAGGCGTAACGAGGTTTGGATGAAACACCTCCTCAAAGGCCTCTCCAAACATTGAGGTTGTGTCTGTTTTTGCTTTTTCGGGAAGACCCTGAAGAAATGCGAGGATGAGCTGGCCCGCCCGAAGAGCGTCTATTGTCTTCTCAGGAGGTCGCAAGGAGGATTCGCCGCGCTTCCGGACATAATAGTATCCCAGCTTGTCGAGGCCCGATCCCAACTTCTTCGCAATCGAGCTATTCGCTCGCAAATCTCGCGCGCCGATGCGAGATTGGCTGTTGGTCGCTACTGAAATTTCCTCGATTAGCTCCGGATCAGAAGTCTCGATCACGCGGACTGTCACCGTCACATTTCCCACGCGTGACGACCGTTCCCGGTGAACGGCGAACGCTGTTTCTGCGGTCTGACGTCCGTTGACAATCTGCGGACGATGCAGTGTCACGGGAAACCCTCCAGACTGATAGAGGTATTTGTCGCAGATGATCGTGATTCCGTTGTTTAGGAAGAAGAAGCGATGATTGTCGGCTCCTCTCAATGTCGAAGCAATCTCACGATTGACAGGATTTTGAATCCCCAAGTGCCCGCGAACATTGGCGTGAAATAAGTTCTCGTCCACGAAGCAGGATTGCGGATCGCGGAGGAATTCGCAAAGGTCGGAGAGCCTTACTGTGCCGATGAGCGCCTTTGTTGTCTCGTCTTGATCGATTGTCACTCGAGCGTGTTCAAATTGTTCTCCGCCAACAAACTTTAATGCCTTCAGGGTTGGCGGTGACCAATTCTTTGAGACCTCGTCCGAAAAGTGACTCAATGGGTGTTCGAACGCGAGCGCGCGAAATTCGACCAGCCCGTCCTTGAGACATTTGAAGTCTCGCTCAATCAAGTTGCTTTGATTTGAGCAGACATGGACGCAGATGGTGAAAACATTTCCTGCCTCCATCGCATCCCAAGCCTCCGTAATCTTAGAGCGCAGGAGCGGATTGCAGCGGAGCGGTAGGTTGTCTGATTTTCGAACGAATTCTCTGACGAAATAAATGAGCTTCGCAACTTCGGCGCCCGGAAAATTCTTATTTGACTTGTCGTAGCTTTCAACGGTCTTGGTGGTGACCAGATGAATCTTGCCGTCATTGTAGTCGATGACGAAGCAATCAATTCCGCAGTCATCGCCGCCGTCGGTGATGAACTGATCCGACTCAATAAGGGCGATGCCAAAAAGCTTGTTTAACGCCAGTCGTTGAAACTTGGTCGTTCGAGGTTCGTCGATATTTCCGCTTGTACTGAGCGCTTGTTCGACCGTTGCCCAATCTAGACGACTTGGAGAACGCGAACTGCCGTTAATAACTTTGAGGTTGGGACGACTCATGAAGCTCCTAGCCAACAACGCGCGTCGCTTGACCCGCGCGATTGCTGCCAATGGTTTGTTGCGTGCTACTGCATTGGATCGACTCCGAATCACGTTCTGTCACGATACTGCAACAGGCCAGTGTTCATGACCGTTATCGGCCAGATTCCCTGGAGGGACGTGTTAACAACTCAAATAAGTTCTCTGTTTGTTCTTCTTTATCCAAAGAAAGTGGTGCCGAGATGGACAAGAAGCCGCTCATGAGAGCGCCGTTGTTCGTGATCAGACTCAAAGAGTGACTCAATGGCAAACTTAGTTCTCAAAGAAATTCCCGACAGGATCTTAACGCTCGCTGTCGGTGCTCTCGCCCAAGCGAATACGCATGCGGTGTTCGCCGACCCAGGCAATGAGCATTGGGATTTTATATCCGTGACGAACACGGCTCATGCCGGCGAACTTTTCCTAAAGGCGATTATCGCTAAGGAGCATCCGCTTCTAATTTTCAAGGAATTGTTCAATCTCGACGACAGTCGTTCCGAAGTGCTGGACTTGGAGAGTCTCATCAGGCGAGGGAGAACGCATGATTTCGAAAAATTGCCGCAGGTCCTGTGGGTCGCGACGGGACAACGGCTGCCGAATCCCGGTTGCTTTGAACGTCTTCGGCGCGCGAGAAATTCAATACAGCACTTTTGTGCGCCCGAGGACGAAGACTTCCGGGCCTTGTCACTAGAGTTCATCTACACGATCATTGATCCCTTAATACGGGAGAATTTCGGCCTCTTCGCAATTAACTATCATGAGGACCATGTTGGTTACGACTATGTGGTTGGATGCGTAGTGCAGCACGGACTGAAGTTTTCGATACCAGCTGATTTTGACCTCGGAGAGATTCGACTTCGCGATCAGCTTGATGGAGTTGATAGGAAGTATCGTACCTGGTTGGCTCGCGAACTGAAGAAGGTCGGAAGAGAGAAGCTGCTGGAGAAATAGCGAGCATACCGGGTGAGCGCAGCAAGATCCGAGATAGTGCTAGAATCGTCCCGGATGGCGCTGCGCTCATTCGAGCTACGTGCTGCGGTCATTCCGAGCGACGCTCGCTAGACCAGTTCGATCGATGTGACCAACCAAAGCGCGTGACTGCCAACAACCTTTGCTTCGAGATTCGCGAATACCATCTTGTTTTTCGCACTATCGGGTAGACCGATCGCCGCCGGTAAGATGCACGTATAGGACAGGTTTGGCCGCTCGCTGTTAACAACGAGGGTGATCTGCCAAAGCTTTCCCTGCGGGAGGTTCAAAAATCTTGCACCGACGCTGTTCAGCAGGTCGAGTTTTGCAGTTCGCTTTGTGCCACGTGAGATTTCGCGAACGACGGCAAGAAGATGGAGTGTCTGACCTGATTTCGGGCCGATTTTCTTGATCGGCTGAGGCTGCGGCGCCCCCGCCTTTTTTTGACTGAGCTTGCCGGGAAACAGCATCGACATTATTTGGGAACTGATGCCGACGCCGTTGGCGCGAAGAACGTCAGCCGCAACCCAGCCCTTCAGGCCGCTGCGGCCGATCGTTCCGGTCTCCTCGCAATTGTGCTCGCCCCATGGGGACGTGGCTCATCGAAGAGAACGGCACTGCCGCAGGTGCATTGAAGGACGTGTATGGATGCACCGCAGTCCCAACACTTAGTTGAGTACATCCACGTCTGGCACGACGCTCGATGATTGGGGACAGGCAAGGCCAACAACCCCAGCAAGACAACCCATAATAGAGGATATCTTGCTCGCCGCAAGTTGGTTGTGCGAGGGCTTCCGACGAAGGCGGGAAGTTGACATACTTGGAAGCCGCACAAGTTCACAAAAAGGGGCGACTATCAGCCGCCCCTTTTGTCTATGCCCGAGTCAAGCCAAGGCAAGGCATAATGTTCAACGAAGCCTCACGAACACCCCGTCGTACTTCCACACGTATCACACTTCATGCACGTGCCATTCCGCACCAGCGTGAAATTGCCGCACTCCGAGCACATCTCGCCTTCGTAGCCCTTGGCTTTGGCTTCCGCGCGGCGCTCGGCCTTGGATGGCGCAATCGCCACCGCCGCGCTGCCGGCCTTGCTCCAGTTCAGCGCCTCCAGCCGTTCCGTCGGCGAGAGGTCGTGGCTGGCTTCCTGCTTCAGGGCGACCGCGCCTTCGTGGGTGTCGGCGAGGCGGGCGCTGGGGCCGTGGCCGCCGATCGCGGTGACGCTCGCCGAGCCGCGGGCGTCGTCGCCGCCGCCGCGCATCACCACCAGATTATCCGTGCGCGAGCGGGTCAGGCCC
>Ga0102590_1004386_pt1 | contig 12075 bp, 11 predicted proteins | sample AraplaMF_Col_mMF_FD_76859 | JGI IMG/M metagenome (GOLD analysis project Ga0102590, IMG submission 76859) | Arabidopsis root microbial communities from the University of North Carolina, USA - plate scrape MF_Col_mMF | ecosystem: Host-associated > Plants > Roots > Endosphere | place: USA...
TTCCGAAATCCTCACCCGAGAACAGGACGTGAGCCCCGTGCCAGAGGATGAACAGCCCTGACGCCGGAATGAGGACGATCGCGGCCAAGAGATCCAACCACCACGCCGGCTGCCGCATGTCCCCACCATGCCGCTGCCGGGGCGGATGCAACTGAGTATGCGTACTCATGTTGCGCCCCGACCCCGACTGAGGTGCGGTACACCGATTTCCGCCGCTGGGGTGCCGGCGGAGCCCGCATCGATGCTTCGAGACACCACAGCCCGGCGCGGCAGTGATGGGCGGAGCCCTCGGCGGTCTCGTCTAGTTGGAGCGGTCCTCCAGATAGCGGGTGTGGATCTCCTGGCGTCGTGCCTCGGTTTCGCGCAGGGCTGTGGCGAGCCGGCCCGCCTCGTCCTGGAGCAGGCCGAGCTGCCGGTCGAGATGGCGTTCCGGTGGTTCCTGCCCGGGTGCGAGACGGTTCCACCAGCGGGTGCGTACATAGGTGTCGACAGCTTCCGGTACGTCCTGCCGCACGGCGCGGGAGAGCATGTGGACGCCCTCCGGGTCCTGCGCGAGCACCTCGGCGACCCAGCCCGGGTCGAGCAACGCGCCAATCAGCTCCGTCAGTTCGGTGAGCCTGCCCGAGGCGGCGGGCGGTAGCTCGACGTCGGCGAGATACACACGCAGCTTCTCGAAGTCGGAGCGCAGTTCGTCCAGTTGCGCCGACGGGTCGGGGAAGTCGGGTGGCGCCGGACGCTCCGGCGGCGCGATCAAGGCGCCCGCACCGTAGAGGCCGGCGACCACGACGGGCCAGAACGCGCCCGCGACGCCGGTGAAGGTGAGCCCGAGGCCCACGATCCCACCGGCGCTCCCGAGGAGGTTCTTGCGGGATTCGACGTAGCGCATGAACCTACTGGTAGCCACGGATCTCCTCGAAGGCCCCGTCGAGCGAGCCCTTTTGGGCGTCGAAGAGACGGCCGCCGGTGAGTTCGGCGATGTGCTCCAGCTCCGTCTTGTCGGAGTCGCCGAACAGGATGGGGAAGACGGGGATGTCGCGCTGGTGGCCACTGAGACCGCGATGGAAGCCGTCGAACTCACCGGCCTTTGCCCCGCTGGTGTTCTCACCGTCGGTCATCAGCACGATCGACGTGAAGGTGTCACGGTCGTCACCGAGGTGCTCGTAGGCCTTCTCGAGCGATGTGTAGATCGCGGTGTTGCCACCGGCTTCGAGGGCTCGGGTGTCCGCGCGGATCGCGTCGAGGCCCCCTTGAGGATCGGCGGGCTCGACGATATGGGTGCGCACACTCTTCACCTCCGAGCCGAACGGCATCAACGTGACCTCTTCACGGTCGCGGAAGTCTCCCGTGAGGTCCAGCAGAGCCGTCTTGAGTCGTTCGAGGCGCTCGCCCTCCATCGAACCCGAGGTGTCCAGCACGTACACCGTGCGGGAGGGCCGGCGGAGCTTGTTCTCGTACGAGTCGAGGAGCCGGTCGGCGACGGAACGGGTGCCCGGGAAGGGGAGTTCGCGGCGCCGGCTCGTGTCGAGACCCGGGCCGGGCGCTACTGAGGCGACCACCGGGCGGCGGTGGGTGCGCTCGGTGATCAGCCGCTGTACGGCCGGGGTGCGCAGCGCCTCGGCGAGCCGGCGGACCTCGTCGCGTGTGTCGGGATCGGACGACGCCAGGGAGGAGAGCGGATAGTCGGCGGTGACGACGCCGTCGCGGGGGCGGATCACGGTCAGGCCCGGGATGCCCTTGAGGACGGACTCGTAGTTGAGCAGGGCGTCGACGTTGCCCCGGTGGGCATAGGCGGAGGCCAGCCAGCCGGACGACCCCGACGTGAGCTTCTGTCCCTTGAAGAACTCCTTGAGCTTCGGGGTGGCCTTCTCGACGTCCGCGTCGGTGAGGGCGGACTGGGCGCCGGACAGACCGGACGCCACGGAGATCAGTGTCGAGAAGCCCGAGTTGGAGCGGGCAGGATCGGTCATGCCGTACGTCAGCCTGCCGTCCTGCACGGCCTTCTCGATCTGCGACCAGGTGACGTGATCGGGCTTCCAGCCGAGGGAGCGCACGGTCTGGGCACGGACACCGATGGCCACCGGGCTGGACATGACCGGTGTCTCGGAGACGACCTTCTTGGCGGCGTCGGGGCGCAGCCGGAGATAGTCGTTGGAGGACAGCCAGAGGGCGTCGTATGCGCCGTCCGCCTTGCCCTTGGCGAGCAGGTCCACGGCATCGAGAGTGCCGATGTAGGTGGGGCGGACCGTGATACCGGTGCTCTTGCGGACCTGGTCGAGGACCGGGGCCATGTCGCTCAGTTCACTGGACGCGAGAACGCGGAGGGTGCCGGGCCGGGGCTGCGCCCCGTCGTCCTCGGACTGCTGGTGTTGTGTGGTGCAGGCCGTCAGCAGGAGGGCGAGGCCGGCGATCAGGGCGAGGCGTCGTCTCACGCGAGGCCTCCCTCCAGGGCACCCTGCGACCGGCTCCGCTGCAGGTACGCACTCGCCTGCTGCAGTTCCGACGTCAGCGACTCCACGGTGACCGCCATCGTCTCGGTCGCCTGGGCCTTGTAGGTGTCGATGGCGTCCAGGGTGCGATAGATCTGCTGGAAGGCCGAGCGGAGGGTCTCCGCGCCGACGGCCGGGTCCGCGGCGATGCGCTGGATCTCACCGCTCTGCGTGGCGAGCATCTCGGCGTTGCCGCGGATCAGATCCTCGGTCGTGCCGCGCAGGGCGTTGACCTGGTCGACGACCTTGCGCTGGTTGTCGAGGGCGGAGGCCAGCATCACGGAGATACGCAGGGCCGAGACGGTGGTGGTGGCCGCCCGGTCCACGCCCTTGATCAGCTCGTCGTTGTTGCGCCGTACGACGTCCATCGCGAGGTATCCCTGCGCGCACACCGCGAGCTGGGTCAGCAGGTCCTGGTGCTTCTGCCGGACGGGGAAGAGCACGTCCGCGCGGAGTGTGTCGGCCTGGGCCGGGTCGCTCGCCTCGACGCCGGAGATGTGCTGCTCGACCGCCGTGTCCAGGGCTTCGGTGAGCACGACGTACTCCTGGAGCTTGCCCATGGTCTCCCACAGGCGGACCCGCTCGGTCTGCAGGGCGGCGTTGTCGCGGCGCAGCTCGTCCTGACCGCCGCGCAGGGATCCAACGATCTTGTTCAAGGTTCCTTGTGCGGAGGCGTACTTGGCGACATGGTCGCGCAGCTTGTTGCCGCCGGGGAGCCGGGAGAGGAACTTGCGCCCCTTGCTCGCCGGCATGTCGCGGGGGTCCAGGTCCTCCACCACGCGGCGCAGTTCGACGAGCGAGCCGCCGACCCGGGACTGGGCGTCCTCACCCTTTCCGGGCAGGCTGCGCACCGTGCGCTCCAGCATGCGGTTGGACTGTGCCGAGGCTGCACGCATGTCGCTTGCGCCCAGGGCCGTGATCTCCCCGATCTTCCCCGCGAATTCGGGCGAGCGGGCGTCGAGCGAGGCGAGCCCTTCGACGTAGCCGGCGGCCTTCCTGGCCATGTCGTCGCGGACGGAGTCGTCCAGCGGCACGAGCCCGGCGGCCTTCTCCCGGGGCACGGGTGCCACCGGCTCGGGCGGGGTGAGGGTCAATGCCTCGTTGTCGGTGTTCGTCATATGTGGTTCCCCCCTAGTTCCGGGCCCGGCGCGCCATCTCGTGCAACACCGAGGAGGTGGGCACGGGCACCTGCCGGATTCCGGTCAGTTTCTGGTTGATGTACGAGGCGAACGGGGCCGTGGCCGCCGTGAATTCGGCGCCGTCGCCCTGCGGCCGGAACCCGTGCCGCACAGCGAGCTTGCGCAACGCGGGGTCGGTGCTGAGCAGTTCACCGAGGTCGCGGCCGGCCCGCGTGAGCGGTACGACCGTGTGGTCGCTGTTGGCCGTCGTGTCCGGGTAGAGGACGGTGAGGTCGTCCACGCCCTGGCCGTCGTGGAGGAGGGCGGCCACCTGGGACTCGTACACGAGGACGAGCGGATTGCCGACACCGCTGACGAAGTCGCGGAACGCCGCGTCCGAGCTGGGTTGTTGAGCGCCTTGGACGCTGATCAGCTTGTGCATGAGTGGTGCCGTGCGGTCTACGTCGGACTTGCCGGCCGCCACGCGACCACCACCGGCCACGTAGCTCGCCGCGGCGAGATACAGAGCGCCCGAGTTGGAGGTCTCCGGGTCCGTGGTCGCGATGTACAGAGTTCCCGTCAACTCCGCATGCGACCGGGCCCCCTTGAGCTGCTGCCAGGTGCGGTCGTGGCGTGCCGCGTCGAGGTAGGCGGCCATGTGGAGGGTGCCGCGGTCATGGTCCAGGGTCGCGAGCCCGTTCGCGGCGAGCACCTGGGCGGAGCTGCGGTGCGCCACGACGACCAGCGGTGAGTAGAAGGGCCGCGGCAGGGGCTGCCGTGCGTGGTACTTGTCGGCCAGTGCGTCGGCCGGTGCCTGGCTGGAGGGGAAGGCGAAGTCGTACCCGTCCAGTTTGAGATCCTCCATGGCCCAGGAGCCGGAGGTCTCCGTCTTGACGGTGTAGCCCTTGGCGGCGAGGGCTTTCACCACGGCGGGATCGGCGAAGAAGTCGGCCTTCTCCGAACCGATCACTCCTCGCACGGTCTTCGTTGCCGTGCCCGTGTCCTTACCTTCACGGCCTGCTACGACGGCTGCCACCACACCGCCGATCAGCAGTACCGCGAGGACGATTCCTGCGATACGTCTCACGCGGGGGAGCGTGCTCTCGGAACCCAACGTTCCCCCCGTCAAAGGGTGAACGCCGGGTGACAGACACATCCCGGTATGCAACGGGAACAGACGGTTCCGCCAGGGGAGGGAACGGCGGGGCGTCGGGATGCCCTCAGGGGCACTGCAACGGTGCCCTGTTGGTCTTCCCAAGAGGATCGGCGCAGCAACTGCCGGGGCTCGTCCACAAGTTCTCGGGACGTCGTAGACGTCGTCCGATGCACAGGAGTTGACTCTCCAAGATTGTGAGAGAACACTCTCACATCATGGTGCAGGGAAATCGTCTGGGTGACATTGAGATCACCGATCCGAAAGCCATGCGGGCGCTGGCGCATCCGGTGCGGCTTGCTCTCCTCGAACGTCTGCAGCGGTACGGGCCCGCCACGGCCACGCAGTTGTCTCCGCACGTAGGTGCCACCCCCTCCGTGACCAGCTGGCACCTGCGCCACCTCGCGGGCTTCGGACTGGTCCGCGACGCCGAGGCGGGCGGGGACCGGCGGGAGCGGAGATGGGAGGCCGTCGCACGGGGATTCCGGTTCGAAGTCCCCGAAGGCGACGAGGGGCAGTCGGCCGCCCATGCGCTCTCCCGGCAGATGTTCGCCGGTGCCGCCGAGCTTCCTCACCGATGGCTGTCCGAAACCGAACCGGAACTCGAGCCGCAGTGGCGGAGGATCGCGGGCCTGGCCAACACCCGGGTGGTCGTGACCGCCGAGGAACTCGCGGCCATCGAGGACGCGATGGAAGCCGTCCTCGCCCCGTATGTCATGCGCGATCCGGCACAGCGACCGCACGGCAGCCGTGATGTGCGGCTGTTGCGGTATTTCCTGCCGGAGGCGGCAGCAGAGGAGCGGAGAGGAGACACGGAGTGACCTCCACACCGGACACGGCACCCAAGGCATCCACGGCGCCCAGGGCACCACTGTGGAGGGACCGGCGCTTCCTGCGCTTCTGGGCCGGACAGACGGTTTCGCAGTTCGGCGACCGGATCACCGAGCTCGCGCTGCCTCTGATCGCCGTGGCGGCGCTCAACGCCTCGGCCGGCCAGGTCGCATGGCTGACCGCGTTGATCTGGGCCCCGAATCTCCTTGCCATCGTGCTGGGCGCCTGGGTGGATCAGCGAGTCCACAAGCGACGCCTGCTGATCCTCGCCGATCTGATGCGGGCGGGCGTGCTGCTCACGCTGCCGGCCGCGTACCTCCTGGACGCGGTGACGCTCGGCCAGTTGTATGCGGTGGCAGTACTGACGGGCCTCGCCGGGGTGGTGTTCAACACCGCCTATCCGCCCTTCTTCGCCCACCTGGTGCCGCCGTCCTCCTACGTCGACGCCAACAGCAAGCTCAGCGCAGGCCGTTCGGCTTCCTTCGTCGGGGGACCCGCGCTCGGCGGTGCCCTCGTCCAGGCCTTCAGCGCGCCTCTCGCCCTGATCGCGGACGCACTGTCCTTTCTGGCATCCGCGGCGCTCATCGGCACGGTACGGGTCGACGAACCGGTCCACGGCAACCTCGGGCCGACGGCGGACTCACTGCTGCACCGCGCCCGAGACGGACTGGTCTTCGTGGTCCGCCACCCGATACTCCGGGCAAGCCTGGGCTGCGCGACGACCGTCAACTTCTTCACCTTCCTCACAGGCACCGGTCTCATCGTGCTGTTCGCCGACCGGGTGCTGGAGCTGTCCGCGGGGACCATCGGACTGGCATTCGGCGTCGGGTCCATCGGGGCGCTGCTGGGCGCCGTGACCGCCCCGAGGATCTCGCGCCGGATCGGAGTGGGACGGAGCATCGCTGTCGGCGCGGTCCTGTTCCCCGCCCCCATCGCCATCATCGCCGCCGCCGGCGGTCCGCCATGGGCAGCCGCAGGGACGCTGGCCGGAGCCGAGTTTCTCGTGGGGTTCGGCGTCATGCTGTTCGACGTCAACCTCAACTCCCTCCAGACCGCGGTGACCCCGGACGGCATGCGGAGCCGCGTGGCGGGTGCGTACAGCACCGTCAACTACGGCATACGCCCCCTCGGTGCCGTGGTCGGAGGCGTGCTCGCCACCTTCTTCGGGCTGAGGGCGACGCTGGTCACGGCCGCCGTCGGAGGAGTGCTGTCGGTGCTCTGGCTGCTGAACTCCCCGATACCACGTATCCGGTCACTGGATCCCGGCGAACAACTCACCCTCCACGGCAGCGCCGAGAGAGCCGGTCGGTCATAGTGCAATGACGAGATGGTGCTCGTGACCAGAAACTTTCCCCGCTGGACGTAACGTCAGGGCGCAAGGTGCCGTTGTTCGCAATGTTCGGCCCGATCTTGATCACGCTCCTCCTCGTCGTTGTCGGGGCGGTTCCGTATGCCTTGTGGGTGACCTGGAGGAAGCCCTCCGGGCCGGCCCGCTGGGCTGTGATCGGGATCGCAGCAACGCTCGCCGCCTACGGCGCCGGAACCGTCTACGGGCTCGCCTTCACGAACCCGCTCGACATATGCGGGGACAAGACCGGCGACGGCGTGTACATGGATGCCCGCCGGGACTACAGCCTGACATCGGTGGACGTGGACAGCTTCCCTCCGTCCGTCACCTGTCACTGGACCGGCGACCACAGCACCGAAGTGGTGTGGCCGTGGGCGGCGCCCCTGCTCTACGCAGGGCCGGCCTGCTCCGTCTTCTGCTTCGCCCGGCTGCTCATCAACCGCCACAAGCGCCGCAGGACTCCCCACGACCACGAGTTCGAGGCATAGACGGCTTCTCTCCGTCGCAGCCGGGGTCGAGGCCGCCCTGAGACTGCCGAAGGGTTGGCGTCAGGGGTTGCCGTCTCCGGCACGCGGCGTCCACGTGGGCGCGGACGGCGAAGCGTCGACGGCTCAGATCGAGATGACCATGAGCGTGGCGGTGGGGACCAATGTGCCGAGGATGCTGAGCAGCCAATAGTGATGCGGTGCGAGCCGGGTCCGTCGGGCAAGGGGCCGGTTGGCCAGCCACCACAGAAGTGCACCCGCTGCGACGACGGGTCCGAATACCACCAGACCCACACCCAGGCCGTCGTTCTCGGTCGGCTCCCGCTCTGTCACTCCAAGGCCCACGAGCGGCCAGTTCGCCGCGATGTACCACAACATCCAGATCGGAATCACGCCGGGAATCCCAAGCAGCACGTTCAGGCCCAGGGCCGTGTAGCAACGTCCGGCCAACTCCACCCCTTCTCGTGATCACCTGCGGGAGACCGTACACCGTTGGTCGGCGTCACGACGTCGGGCGGGAAATCACAGTGGCCCGGCAGCCGTCGTCCAGCCGGCACCGGCACAGCTCATGGCGCCGGGCCCACGAACCTCTAGGGTCGCTCAAACGTGCCGTACATGGTCGCTCTCGCCAGTGCGTGGCTGAACAGGAGGAAGTCGAGGTAGGCGGGGGTCGTTTCCGCGGACACCTCCAGTGCTTCCACGTCGACGGCGTGCACCACGAGAAAGTAGCGGTCCGGGCCGTTGCCCGGCGGTGTCGCCGGACCGAGGTACCTTCTGCGGCCCGCGTCGTTGGCCAGCGTGATCGCGCCGCCGGGCAGATCCTTCCCGTCGCCCGCGCCGGCCGGAAGATCGGTCACCGATGCTGGCAGGTTGGCCACCGCCCAATGCCAGAATCCGGAAGCAGTTGGGACGTCCGGGTCGAACATCGACACAGTGAAGCTCCGCGTCTCCTCCGGGAAGCCTGCCCAACTCAGTTGCGGCGAGATGTCCGATCCCCCCGCCCCCAAGATGCCGCTCACCTGCTCTTGGGCCAATTGCCCGCCGTTGGCCAGGGACTCGGAGGTCACCGAGAAGATGCTGATCGGCGGCATGAAGTCGTAGGGGGCATAGGGCTTGATCATGGCAGTCCTCGGGGAAGCGCCGGACGGGGTCGCTCTGTGTCAGGTTGCAGTCTGCTCCCGGGCGGCGTGGTCGAGATGCGTCGCGAGCCGTACTGGACCTGCTCAGGCGCCGGAGGGCTTGCGCCGACCGGCCGGTCCGGCTCAATCCACCGTATGACCACTTGACAAAACCGGCAATTCACCCATCCTTCGCGCTCTCGCTCGACCCTCGGAACGCAATGCCCAACGGCGGAGGCATGCCATACACGGCGTTTCGCGAGCCCGCGGCCCGACCGCCGCCACCCGGCGAACACCCGCCAAAGCCGCTGCCGATCACCGGCACACCACCGGATGCGCTGCCGGTGGGGTCACGCGAACATGGTCATATCCGAAGCGGGCGAACTCGGTGACCGACACCTGACCCCGAGTCCTGCCCACGCTGCACGGCCCTGGCCGCATTTCCGCTTGCAGGCGAAAGCGAGGCACACGTGATGCAGATGAGAGCAGCCCGGATGCACGGATACCAGGAACCCCTTCGGATCGAAGAGGTCCCGGTACCTGAGATCGGGCCGGACGAGATTCTCCTGAAGGTGGCCGCAGTGGGCATGTGCCGCAGCGACTACCAGCTCCTCGACGGCTACTTCAGGGGACCGTTCCCGGTGGATCTCCCCTACATCCCCGGTCATGAGGTCACGGGCCGAGTGGCGGGCCTGGGCAGCGCCGTACCGTCGGCAGTGGGCTACTCAGAGGGTGACATGGTCGTCGTCAACCCCAGTTGGGGAGACGGTACGTGCCGGCAGTGCCGCGAAGGCAACGAGCAACTGTGCAGTGGCAACGGCAGGTGGGTGGGCTTCGGCCCTCCAGGGGGTTTCGCCGAGTACATGGCCGTGGAGCACCGGCATGCGATCCGGGTCTCCGAGGAGGCGGCGAAGACTCCCGAGCTCCTTGCCCCGATGACAGACGCCGGCATGACCCCGTACCGAGGGATGAGGAAGCTGCGGGACGCAGGCAAGCTCGGACCGGACCGCACTGTGGCGGTCACGGGCATAGGCGGACTGGGAAGCTACGGGATCCAGTATGCGAAGCTGCTCGGAGGCGGTGCGACGGTGGTGGCGTTCGCGCGCACGGACAGCAAACTCGACGTAGCCACGGAGAACGGCGCGGACCACGGGATCAACGTCAGGGACAAGTCCATCGAGGCCATTCAGGACGAACTGGAACGCCTCACCGGGCGGCGGACGGTCGACGCCATCCTGGACTGCGTCGGCAGCGAGGCGTCCGTCTCCATGGGATTCGATCTGCTGGGTCCCGAGGGGGCGCTTGCGGCGGTCGGCCTCATGAGCCACCGCGTGGAGCATCGTCAGTTCCCCTTCGTAGGAACGGAGTTGTCCTACCTCGGGTCCTTCTGGGGCAACCACCTGGACCTCGTCGAGGTGCTCTCACTGGCCGAGGCCGGACTCGTCAGACACAACGTCACCAAGGTCCGGCTCGAGGACATCAACGAAAATCTGGAAGCCCTGGGCCGCGGCGATGTCGTCGGTCGTCAGGTCATCGTCTTCGAGTGAGAAGGCGCGGCAGGGGCGGCGTATCCCCGTGGACGTCCCGGGCCCGTTCACAGGCGCACGATGACGAGGGCGGTGTCGTCGGTCACGCCTTCGGGCGGGAGCAGGTCGCTCAGCAGGGCGTCGGCGAGAGCCTCCGCGTCGGAGGCTCGCCGGTGGTGGGTCAGGCAGTCCGCGAGCCGTGCGACGCCGGTGTCGATGTCCTCGCGTCGGCGCTCGACCAAGCCGTCGGTGTACAGCGCGAGGAACGCGTTCTCGGTGAAGTCGATGGTGGCCTGTGGCCAGGCATCGTGTTCCAGGCGGGCGCCGAGCGGAGGGTGGGTGGCCTGGTCGAGGAATGACACGGTGCCGTCGCCGTGCAGGAGGGCCGGCGGCAGGTGCCCGGCACTGCTGTAGGTGATGTCGTGGGCGTCCCAGTCGACGAACGTGCAGGCCGCTGTGGCGTTCTCGGCGCCGGCGACGGACCGCGCGTACAGGTCGAGTACCTCCAAGGCCCGGGCGGGACCGGGGGCGACGCGGGAGGACGCGCTCAGTGCGCTGCGCAGTTGCCCCATGACACCGGCCGCGGACAGACCGTGTCCGACGACGTCGCCCACCGCGATGCCCAGACGATCGCCGGGCAGGTCGACCAAGTCGTACCAGTCACCGCCCACGTCCAGTGCGCTGCCTGCGGGCCTGTAGCGCACGGCCACCGGATGGCGCCCGGTCGGACGATGAGTGGGCAGCATGGCCTCCTGCAAACTCAGAGCGACCGCGCGGGCCTGGATCAACTCCGTGACTTCCTCGGCCCGGTGCAGCAGGAGCACCAACTGCCCATTGGAGTCGAAGACGGGAATGTTGGTCATGCTCCAGTAGCGGGCGTCCAGTGTCTCCGGCCGGCCGTGAGCCTCCGACCGGTCCTCGTCCCTCACCGCGGGTCGGTACAGCCCCTCCGGCTCGAAGCGCTGCACCTCCATGGCGTCGCACTCGCCCGTGTCGGCGACCCGGCGCAGTGACGCCTGGAGGTTGCGTACCACCGTCGCGCCCGCGCTGTTCGGGCTGGAGGCGAAATCGTCGGGCAGGTAGCGGCCGATCTCCTGGTCACGAGCGCGGCCGAGTATCCGCAGCCATTCCCCGTTGACGTCCGCATAGATCAACTGCGGGGTGAGGAGGGCCACTGCCCCTGGCAGGGCCTGGAACACCGCCTTGTAGTCGATCTCCGGTTCCGCCATGTCTGTCTCGCCTCGACGAACGGACCTTTTTCTCATGCTAGGCGCGCCGAGCCGAAGCGGCAGCACTTCCCTTGGGGCCGGGCCCTCCGGGCCCCACTCATGCTCCGAGTATCTGCGAGCTGGACCGTGGTCAGCCGCAATGTCCATCCCGCTAACCCGCTGGACCGTCACCTCAGCCGGAGCACCGAGCGGACCGCTCCTGCTGGTGGATCCCGGACGCGCCCCGCGCGGTGACCGGGATCCGCATCTGCCGCAACGAACGGATCCGGCGGTGCCTTTCCCCGGCACGGCTGGATCCACGTGCCTTCCGCGACGTCAACTCAGCTACCGCGCGCGGCCGCGCGCCCGCTCCGCGCCCGGACGGGCGACGGCTGCGGAGAACGGGAGGTCCGGCCTCCCCGCAGTTTCAGGCCGCCCGCGCGGCCAGGCTCCGAAGGGTCCGCGCGGCGGGTGATCCGGGGTCGGCCGTGATCAGGACGACCTCCTGATCATCCTCGGGTACGAGCAGGACGTCGCAGTTCAACCGAAGGACGCCGGCCTTCGGGTGGTCCAGAGTCTTGGTGCGGTGCCCGGGAGCGTGGACCGGACGCGTCTCCCAGATCTCTCGGAACTCCTCGCTTCCCGCGTGCAGTTCGGCGAGCAGGGCGGTCAACTGCGCGTCATGAGGATAGCGGTCGGCGGCGCGTCGCAGCCGGGCCACCACGATGTGCCCGAACTCCTCGGCGCTGGAGCTCTCGTGCATCCGCCCTTGACCCAGGAAGCGGCGCCGGGCCAGGTTTGT
>Ga0102590_1004388_pt1 | contig 12074 bp, 12 predicted proteins | sample AraplaMF_Col_mMF_FD_76859 | JGI IMG/M metagenome (GOLD analysis project Ga0102590, IMG submission 76859) | Arabidopsis root microbial communities from the University of North Carolina, USA - plate scrape MF_Col_mMF | ecosystem: Host-associated > Plants > Roots > Endosphere | place: USA...
TCGGCTGTGCCTGCCATGCCGCCGCTGGCGGAATGATAGGTATCAGGATCAAGGATGCGCTCCGTCGAATAGCGGACCACGCCGGAAGAGGTGACAACCGAATCCTCGCATCCCATCGGCTGGGGTTCCGGCGTCGCATTCTTGTAAGGGACGGCAAGGCGGGCGCGATCCGTTACATGAAACGCAGTATCGGAAAGTCCGAGCGGTCGAGTGACGAGCGCGGCGACCGCTTCGCCCAGCGGGCCGCCGGTCTCCTTCTCGATGACGCCGCCGAGCACATCCATCGAGATCGAATAGCGCCAGCCCGTGCCGGGTGCGTAAAGCAACGGTGCGTTTGCAAGCCGGCGAAGCTTTTCTTCGAGCGCGATGCAGGCAGGGTGTCCACCCGCGAGATTGGTACCGCCTAGCCTCCCTTCGCCGGCATCTCCTGGCAAACTGTCGTCGAGGCCAGCCGTATGCATCAGCAGATGATGGATCGTGATGGCAGGCGTGGGCCCGTCCGGAAACCGGGGACGAAAATAGGGCAGCCAGCGGGTAACAGGATCAGCCAGATTGATCCGCCCTTCTTCGACGAGCCGCATCGCGGCGATGGCGACGATTGGCTTGGTCACCGAGGAAAGCCGGAAGATGGTATCCGTGCGCATCGGCAGGCTGTTCTCGCGGTCCGCCATGCCGGCGGCGCGACCGTAGATGATGCTGCCCTCTCGGGCGACGAGGACAACAGTTCCGACGAGCCGCTTCTCCTCCAACGCGGAGTCAATTGCGCTGTCGAGCAGCCGAGCCATTTGCGGGTCCGGTCTGATGGCGATTGCGTCGGAAGACATGTTTTTCCTCTCAAAGAAAATGGTGTGCAGTATCGGTCTGCCGGTCGGGGGGGCCGGCAGTGTGTAAAGTCGGAAAATGTGGGGTCTCGCCGAGGAGGGGGACTTCCTAGCGTCATTGACGACGGGGAGGACCTTAATACTTGCGCACCATTGCGATAATCGGCTCTATATCTGCAAGAGCTTGGCATGGAGCGCAAAGATGACGGGTTTCGCGGATCGACTGGACATCTTCCTCAAGGTCGTTGCCACGGGAAGCTTTTCCGCTACCGGTCGGGATCTTGGCATGCAGGCGTCATCGATATCGCGGCAGATCGACCTGCTGGAAACTGAGCTCGGAGTCGAGCTATTCTATCGGTCGACGCGCCGGCTCGCATTGACGTCAGCAGGGGAGACACTTCGCCACCGCGCCCGGCAGGCGCTTGGCCAGCTCGAGGAGACCAGGAGCGTCGTCGCGGCAATGGCGAGCGAACCGCAGGGATGGCTTACGATTTCGGCGCCGGTCTGCTTCGGGCAGCGTCATGTTGTACCGCTCGTGCCAATCTATCTGGAACGGTTCCCGAAGGTGCATCTCGAACTGTCTTTGGAGGATCGGGCCGTGAATCCGATCGGGGAGAACATCGATCTCGCTGTCCGCATCGGCAAGCTACAGGATTCCGCGCTTCTCGCGACGAAGCTTGCGACAACGGCGAGCGTCGTCTGCGCCGCGCCGTCCTATCTTCAGCGGCACGGTGTTCCGGCCGTCCCGGCAGACCTCGTGCATCACGCCTGCCTGAGCACGCCGAAGCCGATGAAGGCCGGGATGTGGCAGTTCGACGACGCTGGATCCGAAGACCGGCTCGAGGTTTCCGGTCGTTTTGTCTGCGCCGACATGGATGGGCTTCTTGCAAGCGCCATCGCCGGCCTGGGGATCATCCATCTGCAAACATGGCTGGTAGCCGAACCACTCAGGGACGGCAGGCTGGTGCGGCTCTTCCCAACGCTGCCACCGAGACCGGATGGCAGCGGCATCCACGCGCTCCGACCGCCGGGCGCGCTGACGGCGAAGGTGAAAGGGATGATCGATCTTCTGAAGGCGCGGATGGCCGCACTATCGGAATAGGTCGATTCCGACGGATCTATATCGGATAGATGCCGAGAAAGCGTTGCAGATATTCGGACAGCATGAGCGACGGCACGAGCAGCACCAGCGTGAGCGCGCCGACCATCAGGCCTTGGCCGTAGAAGATCATCCTCAGGATGCGGGCGATCGCAAAAACCTGCGCAAGCATGAAGGCCAAGAGCAGCAGCGAGACCAGCCCGACCAGCTGCGGCAGGAAGAAAACCAGCGCGAGCAGCAAGCCGTTGATGTAGGAAAGCGGAACGCCGAGCCAATTAACGCTGACAATGACGGGCGCAAAGCGCTCGCCCTTCTTGAAGGCGAGTAGCAGTAAGCCCGCAAAGACCAATGGCACGAACCAATTGGCGGCTTCGACAAGTCCGAGCCGGAAATAGAAGAGCGCCCCGACATTGGTATGCGGCGGCATCGTTTGCAGGAAGGCCTGGCGCCACCAGAGCCACGAGATCCCCATCGGCGGCAGGCACCAGAAGATCGCCCAGAACGAGCGGTTGACGCCGCGCTCCGACATATCGAGGAAGCGGAAACCGCGTGGGTCCATGCGGATCAGCAGCCAGATCCCCGCGAGATAATACTGAACTTCTCTAAAGCCCGGCATTCGCGAACCAGCGCTCGATGAAGGTTTCATAGATTACCGTGAGTCGCTCGAGGTCGGAAACAGCAACGCGCTCATCGACCATGTGCATGGTCTGGCCGACGAGACCGAATTCCACGACGGGGCAATAATCCTTGATGAAACGGGCGTCCGACGTGCCACCCGTGGTGGAGAGCTTCGGGGACTGGCCGGTCTCGCTCTCGACGGCGAACGAGAGCGAGGCGATCAGTGCATTGTTACGCGTCAGAAAGACGTGGCTCGGTCGCTCCGCCCAGACGATATCATACTTGAGTGCCTCGCGACCGGGACGGAGGACACCCTCAGCCGCGGCGGCATCAAGGCGGCGCAGGATCTCCTGCTGCAGGCTCTCCGCTGTCCAGGTATCGTTGAAACGGATGTTGAAGCTGGCCGTCGCCTTGGCCGGCACGACGTTCGTCGCCGGATTGCCAACGTCGACGGTCGTCACTTCGAGGTTGGATGGCTGAAAGTTGTCGGTGCCGCCATCGAATGGCGGGTGCATCAGCGCGTGCGTCAGCTGCAGGATGCCGCGCACGGCATTGTCGGCAAGATGCGGATAGGCGGCGTGGCCCTGGACACCGTGCACGGTGATCTTGCCGGAGAGCGAGCCGCGACGGCCGATCTTGATCATGTCGCCGAGCTTGTCCGGATTGGTCGGCTCGCCGACGAGGCAGGCATCCCAGCGCTCGCCGCGCTCGGCGGCCCATTGCAGCAGCTTGATCGTGCCGTTGATCGCCGGGCCTTCCTCATCGCCGGTGATCAGGAAGGAAACCGAGCCCTTCGGCGCGCCATGCTTTTCGATATGGCGGGCAATGGCCGCAACAAAGCAGGCGACGCCGCCCTTCATGTCGACAGCGCCGCGTCCGAAGAGTTCGCCGTTCGCGATTTCGGCGGCAAAGGGCGGATGCGTCCAGGTGGCTTCGTCGCCGACAGGCACCACGTCCGTATGCCCGGCAAACATCAGGTGCGGACCCTCGGTGCCGAGCCGTGCGTAGAGGTTCTCGATATCGGGCGTTCCCGTCGCCGTCGCCTTCACCTTGTCCACCTTGAAGCCGAGCGGCAACAGCATCGCCTCTAGCGCCGAAAGCGCACCGCCCTCGGCGGGCGTGACGGACGGGCAGCGAATCAGGGTCTGAAGATTGGCGACGGGATCGGTAGCGGTCATGGGAGTGGAACTATCCAGCGGTAGTGGCAAAGAAAAGGCAAGGCGACGATGCCGCCTTGTTGAAATGTGCCGTTCATTTTGCCGGATCAAGTCCGACTATCAGCGTTCGGGCGGCGCGCGTCGTTTCAGGCGCGCTGACCGCCGGAACCTCAGGATTTATCAGTCGCGAAGCAGTTCGTTGATGCCAGTCTTCGAGCGGGTCTTTTCATCGACGCGCTTGACAATAACGGCGCAGTAAAGGTGCGGTGCCGGCTGGCCGTTGGCCATGGTGGCATTGCCCGACGGCATCGAGCCTGCGACCACGACGGAGTAGGGCGGCACTTCGCCGTACATCACTTCGCCGGTGGCGCGATCGACGATCTTGGTTGACTTGCCGATATAGACGCCCATGCCGAGGACCGAGCCCTCGCGGATGATGCAGCCTTCGACGACTTCCGAACGCGCGCCGATGAAGCAGTTGTCCTCGATGATCGTCGGGCCGGCCTGCATTGGCTCAAGCACGCCACCGATGCCGACGCCGCCCGAGAGATGCACGTGCTTGCCGATCTGCGCGCAGGAGCCGACCGTCGCCCAGGTATCGACCATCGTGCCTTCGTCGACGAAGGCACCGAGGTTGACGAAGGATGGCATCAGCACGACGTTCTTGGCGATATAGGCGGAGCGACGGACGACGCAGTTCGGCACGGCGCGGAAGCCGGCGGCGCGATATTGGTTTTCCCCCCAGCCTTCGAACTTCGACGGCACCTTGTCCCACCAGGTCGAATTGCCCGAGCCACCCTTCACGACTTCCATGTCGTTCAGGCGGAACGAGAGGAGCACGGCCTTCTTCAGCCACTGATTGACCTTCCAGGCGCCGTCGCTGCCACGCTCGGCAACGCGTGCCTTGCCGCCGTCGAGAAGTTCGAGCGCTGCCTCGACGGCATCGCGAACTTCGCCCTTGGTGGACGTATTGACGTTGTCACGGTTATCGAAGGCGGCTTCGATTGTCTTTTCAAGGGAAGAAAGGTCACTGGCGCTCATGGGAATTCCTTAAACTTCGATCTCTATCGTGGAGACCGAAGCCTCCGGAATTGTGATTGGCGGGATGCGATCTGCTCTATCGCATGAACGGCTAAAATGGAATGATTTTTCCGCGGCGATTCAACGCTTCGAGACGACATACCGGCTATAAAGCCGGCGGTATTGAAAGGCATTTTGACATGGCAAAGGCACGGAACGGCAGGCTGCGGCGCAAGGATGGCGTCTGGGATCCGCTGAAGACGAGCGCAATCGACAAGCACCGTGCCGAGGCCGTGCCGAAGACGCCGCAGACGCTGTCGCCGTCCTATCGCCTTGCCTATGTTGACGAAGAGTTTCTGTGCCGCGAGGAACTGCGGCCGATCCGACTGCAACTCGAACTGCTGAAGGTCGAGATGATGCTGGCGGAACGCGGCATCCGGTCGACGGTCGTGATGTTCGGCGGCGCCCGCATTCCCGCGCCGGGCCAAAGCGCATGGGCCGCTAGAAACGAAACGCAGCGTGCCAACCTCGAGGCGGCATCGGTCTACTACGACGAGGCGCGCAAGTTCGCGCGACTATGCTCGAAATATTCGGCCGGCTTCGATTTCCGTGAATACGTCATCGTGACCGGCGGCGGCCCGGGCGTAATGGAGGCCGGCAATCGTGGCGCAGCCGACGAAGGCGCCCCTTCGATCGGCCTCAACATCGTACTTCCGCATGAGCAGGCACCAAACGTTTACGTGACGCCGGAACTGAGCTTCAATTTCCATTATTTCGCGATCCGCAAGATGCACTTCATGGTGCGCGCCAAGGCCATTGCTGTCTTCCCGGGTGGCTTCGGCACCCTCGATGAATTTTTCGAGTGCCTGACGCTGATCCAGACCGGTCGCATGGAGAAAATGCCGCTCATCCTGTTTGGCGAGAAGTTCTGGAGGAGCATCGTCAATTTCGAGGCGCTTGCGGAGTTTGGCACCATTGCGCCTGACGATGTCGATCTGATCAGCTTTGTCGATACCGCCGATGCTGCCTGGAAAATCATCCAGGATTTCTACGAGCACCACGAATAGAAAAGCCCGCCGAGGTGGCGGGCTTCGGTTTCGGTAAGTTGCCGCTTACGGGAACGGGCGATCAGGCATGTCGTCGAGCGAGATAACGCCGTCCTTGTTGCGATCCATCCAGGTGAAGAACTTGTCGAATGCGGCTTCGGCTTCCTGCTTGGAAATCTGACCATTCTCGTCGGTATCGAAGCGCTGCATCATCATCATGCCTCGCATCATACCGCCATGCATGCCGCGGCGATCCGGTCGGGCGTCGGGCCCAGGCTGCGGTGGTGCCGGCTGGGCGCTGTCGGCATCCGGAGGCGGTGCCATCGGCATAGTGTCGTCATCTGTGGTATCATCGGCGGACGCCTTTACCTTGGCCATCTGGGCTTCGCGGTATTTGCGGATTTCGCCCGGCGTCAGCGAGCCGTCCTTGTCGGTATCGATCGCGACGAAGATCGCCTCCATCCCGTCCTTGGCTTCCTGCTTGGAAATCTGTCCATCCTTGTTCGTGTCGAATTGCTTGAGCATGCGAACGAAGATGACTTCGCGGATCGCGCCCATGCGCGGTCCCATCATCATGCCCATGTCGTGTTGCGGACGGGGCGGATGATGCTTCTTGTCGTGAGACGCAGCAAAACTGGTGCCGGCTGCGGCACCGACGATCATGACGGAGGAGAGTGCGGCCAGTATCAGCTTGTTCCGAGACATTTCAGCTCCTTTCAAAGTGCAATCGCAATGGGATTACAGACAAAAGGGTAGGGCCGATGTAGCAAATCGCCCAATTAAAGATCGGTAAGCTGGATGAAACTTTAGTAATCTAGCCGGCAATCTTCGCAAGAAAATCAGTGAGATCGTCGGTCACGAAGTCGATGTGATCATCCTCGCCACTGGTCTTTTCCCACCATTCGACAACCGTCTCCTCAAGGTTGTTCGGCACCAGCAGGACAGTCTGCATGCCAAGCGTCTTTGGAACCTTGAGATTGCGGGGAAGGTCCTCGAACATCGCTGCCTTGCCCGTCTCGATCCGCTTCAGTGCGGCGAACTTGTCGTAGGTTACCTGCGCTGGCTTCGGCACGAAGTCCGCAGCCACGATGTCGAAGATATCGTCGAAATGCTCGAGGATGCCGAGCGCGCCGGCCGCCATCTCGGCATGCTTGACGCTGCCATTGGTGAAGATGAACTTGCGACCCGGCAGCGCCTTGATGGCTGCACCCAGTTCGGGTTGCGCCGTCAGGCTTGAATAGTCGATCGCATGCGCCTTCTCGAGGAAGTCGTTCGGATCGACGCCGTGGTGGATCATCAACCCCTGCAGCGTCGTGCCGTGATCAAGATAATATTGCTTCTGCAGCCTGCGCGCCTCCTCCCGCTCCATCTGCAGCAACGTTGAGACGTAGGCCGTCATGTTCTTGTCGATCTGCGCGAACAGGTTGACATGATGCGGGTAGAGTGTGTTGTCGAGGTCGAAAACCCACTCGGTCACATGCGAGAAGTCCGCCTTGGTCGGCGTGCGATCTATCTTGGTCATGGGGGCGTTATGGCACGGCTGGCCGAGCAAGGAAATCGGCAAGAAAAAATAGACGCCCGATTTGCGGCGGACGCGGCCCGCAAGGAATGGTAGAACGCCTCATGCTCTTCGACCTCCCCAGTGACGATGCGCTCTACGATGCGCTGATTGCCCGCAGCCCGGCCTACGAAGGCCTCGCCTATGTCTGCGTCAAGACAACCGGCATTTTCTGCCGGTTGACCTGCCCGGCTCGCAAGCCGAAGCGGGAAAATACGCTCTTCTACGAATCCATCGCCACCTGCATGCAATCCGGTTTTCGGCCCTGCCAACGGTGTCGGCCACTGCAAGAAGCAGGCCGGGAGCCGATCGTCGACCAGCTCCTCGCCGCGCTCGACCATAGTCCAACAGCGCGATGGACGGAGGACGATCTGATCGCGCGCGGCTACGATCCCTCGACCGTGCGGCGGGCTTTCAAGCGATCCCTCGGCATGACGTTTCTCGATATTGCCCGCTATCGCCGTCTTGGCGAGGCGGCAAAGCAACTGGCGAATGGCGCGCGCGTCATCGATGCTCAGATCGAGGCAGGGTACGAATCGGGCAGCGGTTTCCGCGCCGCGTTTCAGCGGCTGATCGGCAAAGCGCCTGCAATGTCGCAGAATCGCGATCGCCTGTTCGCCGATTGCTTCGAAACGCCGCTCGGCCCGATGGTCGCTGTGGCCGACCAGACACATCTGCATCTCCTCGAGTTCCACGATCGCAAGGCACTGCCTGCGGAGCTGGAAAAGCTGCAGCGCAAGACGCGCTCTACGGTCGCAACCGGCCGCACGCCGGCGATCGATCAAATCGAAGCCGAGCTGAAAGTCTATTTCGATGGCAGGTCGGCCGCCTTCCGGACGCCGCTCGCGCTGGGCTTCGGCACGGCGTTCGAGCGCCGAGTCTGGTCGAAGCTGATGGAGATACCCGTTGGCGAGACACGCGCCTACGGCAACATTGCGCGTGATATGGAAAACCGGCAGATGGTGCGCGCCGTCGGCCGCGCCAATGGGGCGAACCAGATGGCGATCGTCATCCCATGCCACCGGCTGATCGGTGCCGATGGGTCACTGACGGGCTATGGCGGCGGGCTCTGGCGCAAGCAATGGCTTTTGCGACACGAAGATGAGATGAAAACCAAGGGATTGTTTGTGGAGGAGATCCAATGAATCAGGCTGAGAAGGCAAAGGCATTCGGCGCGCTGCATCAGAAGGGTAATCCCGTCGTTCTTTACAACATATGGGACGCGGGAACGGCGAAGGCGGTGACTGAGGCGGGCGCCAAGGCTCTGGCGACTGGAAGTTGGTCGGTTGCCGCAGCACAGGGTTATGGCGATGGCGAGAAGATTCCGATGGACGCGTTGGTCGCCACGACCCGCCAGATCACGGCGGTCAATGACCTGCCGCTCTCCGTCGATTTCGAAGGGGCATACTCAACCGAGCCTGCCGGCGCTGCCGCCAACGTCGAGAAGCTGATCGACGCCGGTGCTATCGGTATCAACTTCGAAGATCAGGTGGTCGGCGGCGATGGGTTGCACCCGGTAGAGAAACAGGTCGCCCGCATCCGCGTCATTCGCGAGTTGGCGGACCGCCGTGGCATTGCCTTCTTCATCAATGCGCGCACCGATCTGTTCCTGCGCGAAGGCGACCTCTCGAAACATGCGAGTCTGGTCGATGCGGCAATCGAGCGTGGCAAGGCTTACGCTGCCGCTGGCGCCAACGGCTTCTTCGTGCCCTGGCTGATTGAGCCGGCGCTGATCCAGAAAATCTGCGACGCGTCGCCACTGCCGGTGAACATCATGATGCGGCCGGGTGCGCCGGATGTGAAGACGTTGGCGAAACTTGGCGCCAGCCGCATCAGCTACGGGCCGGGACCCTATCGGATGATGTTGGAGAAGCTGAAAGAGGCAGCCGCGGCGGTCTATGCCGCCGCGGGCTAAAGCAATTCCACGGTTTTTTCGTCCGGAACTGCGTAAAGTAAAGGCTCAGGGAACGATCAGCGTTCCCGCGCCGTGCTCGGTGAAGATCTCGAGCAGCACGGAATGGGCGGTCTTGCCGTTCAGGATGACGACGCCCTGGACGCCCGCCTTGATCGCGTCGATGCAGGTCTCGACCTTCGGGATCATGCCGCCGGAGATCGTGCCGTCGGCGATCAGCGCGTGCGCCTGCGCGACGGAAAGTTCCTTGATGAGGTTGCCCTGCTTGTCGAGGACTCCGGGGACATCGGTCAGGAAGAGCAGGCGGGTGGCGTTCAGCGCACCGGCGATCGCGCCGGCAAAGGTGTCGGCGTTGATGTTGTAGGTTGCGCCGTCGCGGCCGGGAGCAACCGGAGCGATGACAGGGATCATTTCGGAGCGGGCAAGCAGGTCGAGCAGCGTCCGGTCGACTTCGACCACCTCGCCGACGAAGCCGAGGTCGAGCACGCGTTCGATGTTCGAATCCGGATCCTTGACCTTCTTCTGCGCCTTTTCGGCGAAGACCATGTTGCCGTCCTTACCGCAAAGGCCGATTGCCCATTCGCCCGTTTGATTGATGAGCGCGACGATCTCCTTGTTGATCGAGCCGGCCAGAACCATTTCGACGATCTCGACCGTCTTGGCGTCGGTGACGCGCAGGCCGCCCTCGAACTTCGATTCGATGCCCATCTTGGTCAGCATTGCGCCGATCTGCGGGCCGCCGCCGTGGACGACGATCGGGTTGACGCCCGACTGTTTCAAGAGTGCGATGTCGCTGGCGAACGCCTTGCCGAGCTCGGGATTGCCCATGGCATGGCCGCCGTACTTCACGACGATCGTCTTGTTTTCGTAACGCTGCATGAAGGGCAGGGCCTGCGCAAGCAGGCGTGCCTGGGTTTCGCTTTCAGACTGGTTCATGGGATACCCCGCGGAATTGATCGCGGCCTTTTATCGCAAGTTTTTGACAGATGGAATAATCCAGAGACCATTAGTTTAGCGTATCTGCTGGCAAGTGAGGGCAGGACGACACAGCTGTCGCCAAGAGGCATGAAATGACGGGCGACGAAATCGCGCATCTGATCAGCCAGGTTGCGATCGGCGATCGCAAGGCCTTTGCGATGCTCTATCGCGAGACCGGCCCGAAACTCTTTTCCATCTGCTTGCGTATCTTGAAGGACAGAACGGACGCCGAGGAAGCGCTTCAGGAGGTCTATGTCAAGATCTGGCAGCGCGCCGCCGTCTTTGCCGCCGGGGCAGGCGCGCCTTCGTCCTGGCTCGCCGCAATTGCGCGCAACCAGGCGATCGACATCATGCGCGCGCGCAAGCCGATCGCCGACGAACTGGATAGCGCATACGACCTCGCGGATGACGATCCTTCCCCCGAGATACAGACTGTGATCAAGGATGAAGGAAGGCGCATTGACACCTGCATGGAAGAGTTGGAAGCTGATCGGGCAGTGGCGGTGAAGAGAGCTTACGTCGAAGGGCAGAGCTATCAGGAACTGGCCGATCAGTTTGGCGTCCCTTTGAACACGATGCGCACATGGCTGCGTCGCAGCCTCTTGAAACTGAGAGAGTGCATGGAACGATGACATCGCCGGATCAGAGCAAGGGAGGCCGCTCCCGCGACGAGGTACTCGCCGGTGAGTATGTTCTTGGTGTTCTTTCCTTCAAGGATAGGCGGGTGGTGGAAGAGCGTATGCGCCGCGACCGGCAGTTCGCAGCTATTGTCAGCCGCTGGGAGACTAATCTCTCCGCTTTCAACGACGACTACGATGTCGTCAGCCCCGGTCAGGAAACGTTCAAGCAGATCGAAGCGCGGCTGTTCGGTACGTCGGAAGCTGCCCCAACGCCGGCACGTGGTCTGTGGGCTTCCATCGTCTTCTGGCGCTGTCTTGCGCTCGTCTCATTGCTGATTACAGCAGGTGCACTGACGATTGCTACCGTTGCTGTCACTCCACCTCAGACCTCCGCGCCGCTCGTGGCCGAGCTGACCGCTTCCAACAGCCAGGTCAACCTGCTGGCCTCCTATGAGCGGCAGAGCGGAAAACTGAGGATCGTGCCCATCGCCACTGGCAAACCTGAAGAAAAGTCACTGGAACTCTGGCTTGTTCCGGCAAGCGGTGCGCCAAGATCGCTTGGTGTGTTCCCCCCGGGTCAGGCGGGCGAATTGGTCATACCTGTCGATATGCGCGGCAATATAGACGAGGGCGCGGCCCTTGCCGTCAGCCTCGAACCCTTCGGCGGTTCGCCGACCGGGCAGGTCACCGGGCCGATCGTGGCAAGCGGCACGGCGCACCGTCGCTGACCTTTTTTCAGCAAGCTTGCGCTCTCGCTGAAACTCTCCCCACAAGCCTCCCGTAGATCCTCATGTCCGCAAGGGAATGTTGGCATTCAGCCGGTCTTTTGCGCGGACGCTAGAGGAGAACCACCATGATGAAGTATGCACTGCGCCTGACTGCGCTTGCCGCTGCCGTTTCCGCATTTGCGTTTACCGCGCAGGCCAAGAACCCGATGGTTGGCGGAGCTGCCATGTATCCGACCAAGGATATCGTGCAGAATGCGATGAACTCCAAGGATCACACGACACTGGTTGCTGCCGTCAAGGCTGCTGGCCTGGTATCGACGCTGGAAGGCAGGGGGCCCTTCACGGTCTTTGCCCCGACCAATGAGGCCTTCGCGGAATTGCCCGCCGGCACGGTCGATACGCTGCTGAAGCCGGAGAACAAGGCCCAGCTGACAAAGGTCCTGACCTGCCACGTCGTTGCCGCTGACGCGATGGCCAAGACCGTCGCCAAGATGATCAAGGCCGATGGCGGCGAACA
>Ga0102590_1004390_pt1 | contig 12065 bp, 11 predicted proteins | sample AraplaMF_Col_mMF_FD_76859 | JGI IMG/M metagenome (GOLD analysis project Ga0102590, IMG submission 76859) | Arabidopsis root microbial communities from the University of North Carolina, USA - plate scrape MF_Col_mMF | ecosystem: Host-associated > Plants > Roots > Endosphere | place: USA...
GCTTTTGGCATACGACAGCCGTTGCCGGCGCGTCACGCGACCGACACAGGATGCGGGTGTAGCTCAGTGGTAGAGCACGACCTTGCCAAGGTCGGGGTCGAGGGTTCGAGCCCCTTCGCCCGCTCCAGTTTTTCCCAGAGCATCCAGCCAGGCCAGACCGAGACGTGGTTTTCCACGCCGCTGGCGGATGGCTTGGGTCTGACATGACAGTTCTGGTCACAGGCAGCGCCGGCCACCGTTAAGCTCGGGGTCACCTCGACCGACATAGCCCGACCGAGTTTGTTCGATGGCCGGAGAATCATCTGGCGCTCGACCAATCCAGATATCGGAGGGCCGAAATAGTTGCCGAGTGCCCACTTGGCCGACAAGGTTGCCCAGCGCTGGAAGCCTTTTGAAAAGGTGAACTCGAATCAATTATCGAAGATGCGGACAGTAAGTCGGTCCTTAGTGACCATATCAGAGCCGTTGACGCTCTGCGCCGCGCAAACGGGTCGCGAACGAGGCTTCAGAACTAGAGCTCAGACGTCTCTTGTCCGCCGGGTTTGGAATCAATCGTAATGTCTATTTCAGATAAGACCATCAAGTTGCTTTGGGCGAACGCGGCAGGTCGATGTGCGTTTCACGGCTGTGGAGCGCTGCTCTGTACGCCAGAAAGCGGTTCGGCAGCGCCATACACGATTGGCGAAATGGCTCACATACGCGGAGAGAAACCCGGAGCAAACCGCCACGACGCCGGGCAGACTGCGAAGGACCGCGACGCTTACGCAAATCTTATTCTACTTTGCCCCACCCACCACACGTTGATTGACAAGCCTGAAAACGAAACCGTCTTCAGTGTGAACTTGCTTCTGAACATGAAGTTGCAACACAATCAGGATGTCGAAAATCGGTTCAAGACAAAGGTTTATGCAGACAAGAAGGATGTCGCGAAAACGATTCATCCGCTCTTAGTGCAGAACCATGCGGTCTTTCAGAGCTACGGTCCGCAATCGGAAATTGCCCGGAAGAATCCAGAAAGCGACGCCCATGCGATCTGGCTTTCGATGAGGCTCTCGACCATTGTTCCCAACAACCGTCGAATTGTCGAATTGATTTCCAAGAACGCAGGTCTGTTTAGTGCTGAGGAGCAAAAGACGTTGGCGGCATTCGAGGTGCACGCAACCGGCTACGAAAAGTGGGTCAATGACGAGACCTCCTATGAAGGAGTTGTTCGCTTTCCTGCGAGCTTCGCTACACTCATTCAGGACCTTGCAGCATGAACGACCAAGCACCCGCAGCTTTCCCGTGGCCGCCGTACTATGGGCACTTCAATTTCTTTGAAGCGCGCATGCGGGGCCATGGGCGCATCAAAGCAATGAGTGCGAGTGCGGAGGGAGTTTATGATCTGACCCTCACAACGGGCGTGTCGATCCGTGTATTTATCTGCGAATGCTACAGCTTTGGAGCTGCCGAGTACGTTGAGACTACTAGCAAACTAGGCCGTCTCGATGCGATTATAATTAACTCGGCTTGGTGCGGTTATACGTCGGACGCCAAACGTACTGCGCGCGCAGAGAAGGTCGGCCTGTACAAGATCGGAGACTTCATGGCCGCTTTGAATAGACCGAACTTATGGGACTATTTGAATGAGGGCGAAAAGGAAGCGTTTAAGAAGAAGGGTTGGCTTTGAATCAGGCGGCAAACATTTACGGCTTCGGCTCATACTTCAAGATTCACGCCCCGCCGCCGAATGACATCGACCTCTTGGTCGTACATCAAGATGTGTCGGTGGATTCGATAAGCCTTGCATTACAGTGCAAGGCTGTTCTTACGAAAATCCTGCCGGAGGCGCACATCACTATCCTATCCAAAGAAGAGGAGCGCGAGCTTGAATTCTTAAGGAGGTCGCAAGCGGCACTTTTAAATACAGTCAACTCTTCGAACGTGTCGTCTACGATCAGTGAACTCGCGAAATCCTTACGCCCCTCAAGGACAGCGGATGCATGTTCCTATCCTGTGCCGAGCCTCAGCGTTTCCGACGTACACGAAGGCCATGTGTGGAATCTTGAATAAGAGGAGCAAACCTCGCTTCAAACTCAGGCCAGAGAACATCGTATAGCCGGTCAAGTTGGCGCACGAGCCGACGGGTAACTCGATTAAACTCTCGCTGAATTTCGACGAGCCCTTCCTTGAACATCCTTTCCATTCTGATTTTTCGGCCAAACCGATCCGTCCCGCCGACACCTCCCCATCGGCGCTCCATCATAGCTGTTGTCCGGAAGGTCTGGTCATCATCCGTGAATCCGCGTTCGGTGCCATGATGAAAGCGAGCATTTCGCTCGTGCCGCAAATCACCCTGATCTTGAAGCATCTCCTCCAAGAGCCTGAGAACCTTTTCCGGCGCGCCCTTCTTCCGTAGATTGCCAATCGAGCACTGCTTAGGATGCAACCCAAGTTCGAATACGGAGTTCACCAAAAGCATCGTGCAATCCACCACGGACACGTAGCGCATTAGAAAAACGTCTGTTGCTATCGTGAGCCATTCGTAGCGAGAGATGGGAAATTTGCCGAAGTCGTGTGGCAGTGGCTCGGGCCAAAGCAGATGGCCCGTTAGATTAAGGCTTTCAACTCGTCTCACGAGGGAAGTGACCTCAACATTTAGATCGAATGCATACTTGCAATCCGGGTGGCGAGCGAGATCCTCATAAGTTTCGAAGTGCAGTTGGATCATACCAAGGTCGAACATGCGACCTACGAAACGATGCTCATCCGAAGGCAAGATGTAGCGAACCAAGAAAGCGGATCGTTGACGCTTGGGAGGCGCGTCGCCCGCAGGCCTGACCTTTCGGACTGGCTTGCTGGCCTGCTGATCGTTCAAGTTCTGCTCCCAGAGCTACCATTCTGATGCACAACGCTAGATTTAGCGGAGATTGCACTTTGTATCTATAGTGATAGCCTCTGCCGTGGGGGGCTATCATGGGCATACGCAGTATTCCGCTAGCTGATCTTCTCGTGAATCGAGCGAACGATCGGCACGGCGAATTGGAGAACGAGACCGCAGCTATCGCGTGGTTGTTCAGTACGCGCGAGGTTCATATGCGTAACCTCGCTAAAGACATCGTAGCGAAAGGTGAGATTTTCGAACTTCCCTTGGTCTCGCCCGAGGGAGCAAAGTTTCTCGTGTTCGATGGAAACCGTCGCGTGACATGCCTGAAACTGCTAGGGGATCCTCGCCGAGCGCCTACCGTTGAGCTTCAAGCCTTCTTCAAGGAGCAGCGAGAGAATTGGGTCGGCCAGTTTCCGGAGGCGGTCCAATGCCAGGTCGAGAACGACCGTGATAGGATAGACGAGATACTCTTCCGTCGGCATACCGGCACTCAAAACGGGGTTGGTCAAAGTACCTGGGACGACCGGATGAAGGCCACGTTCGTTGCGCGCACCGGTAAGGCCGGCGGCGCGGTTGTGGCAGACGAAATCGAGAAGCGCTTGGCCGACGCAAGCATGCTGCCCAAGGGGCGTAAAATCCCTCGTTCTACGCTGAACCGCCTTCTGTCAGCAGAGCCGTTTCGAAATCGACTTGGGTTCACGATGAACAAGGGGCGATTCGCTTTCACTCACGAAGAGCAAGTTTCTTTGGCTGCCATGGCGCGCGTTGCCGACGATCTGGCAAACCGTAGAGTCGTCTTAGGCGATATCTGGGATGTAGACGGCAAGCGCGACTATCTGGATGGCCTTGAGAAGGCAGGCATACTCCCGAATGCGCAGCACGCTTTATTAAAGCCAAAGACGAGTAGCGTAGCTTCACCTGCGAAACACAAGCCGAGCGCAACTCCAAAGCAAACGCCGCGGACTACGCTAATCCCTCAAAAGGACTTCGGTCTGGTCTGGCCAGGACGGCTTCAGCGGCATCACCAGATTTGGGAGGAGCTTCAATTCCGTCTCGAATTGAACCGTCACCCGAACGCAATTTCCGTGCTGATGCGTGTCTTACTTGAACTGTCAATCGAGAACTATATCACTCAGACTAAATTGACCGTGCATGATAACGACAAGCTCGCAAACCGTGTGCACAAGATTGGCAAAGATTTGGAAGCAAAAGGCAAAATAGATCAGAAGTACCTAGGGCTGCTCGCCAAATTTCAGCACAGTGACAAGCTGGTCTCGGCAGATACGCTTAATCGCTATGTCCACTCACCAAATTTCGCTCCGTCGCCAGAGCATCTGACCTCGCTTTGGGATAGCCTCTCAGTCCTCATTGTGCATTGCCTTGAGGCCTAGCTTTTGCGGCCGATGGCGGGTGAATGTGCCGACCTTCCACGAGCGGATAGGATTGTCCCGAAAATTCGGCAAGCTTCTTCGCTGCAGCAACCAGCGATCGTGGTTGATACCAAACGTCTCGGCCCTCGACAGGCGCCTCAGCGAACAGTACTTAAATACCGCAGATCGGCTCGGGGCGCTCCGCCCTGATCGTTGCAATTGGTCCCGCATGACAATCCTAGGCACAGGCAGCGCCGGCCACCTCGGGGAGGCGATTCTGCGGACGCTCCGGCGTTGCGGGTCACCAGCGCGCGGCATCGATCTGAAGCCCTCGCCGTTCACCGACGCCGCGGGCTCAATCGTCGACACCGCCCTTCCTGCGAGCGCAGATGGACGGCGTCACGGCCGTGATCCACACCGCGACGCTGCACAAGCCGCATGTGGCGACCCACTCCAAGCAGGCCTTCGTCGACACCAACGTCTCCGGCACGCTCAACCTGCTCGAGGCGGCTGATGCGGCCGGCGTCACGAGTTTCGTCTTCACCAGCACCACCAGGTCAATTCGCGCGATGAATCAGGCGTGTGGCCGATGTCACCGCGCCTCATTCGGTCTCGGCCGTTCTACTGTGCATGGGGTTGTTTTCGCGTTTTTGCATTGGTCGCCTAATTTTGCAGCTCGCGGCTGCGGTGCTCGCGAGACCGATTCCGCGTTGCAGCGAGAGCGTTGCCATGGCCGCTTGCGACACTGTGAGACGATCAGTCTCCAATTCTTGCGGAGCGCGATCGCAGCGCACGCGGCGTGCTTTCCACCGCGCGCAGATGTGCTAACCTTTTTGCGTCTGCCTCTCGACAGACTCCGAACTTCGCCTACTCGACAACAGCAAAACAAAGAACGCGCAGCCCTCACGGCTGCCTTAGGGGAGTGACGCGATGAAATCGATGATCTATCGATCCGTGCTGGCGCTTGCGACCGTGGCCCTTCTGGCCGGAACCAGCAATGTCAATGCGCAGCAACAGGACAACAACCGGGCCCTGAAGAAATACGAATCCGGCACCAAGGAATTCTGGACCCATCCGCCGGATGACTGGTTCCTCGGCGACGAGACCGAGGCGCAGAAGGGTCTCGCACCGCCCTCGGGTCCGCCGACCGGCGCATCCGATGCCGAGCTCGCCGACATCGTGAAGAAGGTGAAGCTGCCGGCGGGCTTCAAGATGGAGGTCTACGCCTCCGGCGTGCTGGCCGCGCGGCAGATGGCCTGGGGTGACAAGGGCACGCTGTTCGTCGGCTCGTTCGGCCTCGGCAACGTCTATGCCATCAAGGACAACAACGGCAAGAAAGAGGTCAAGACCATCCTCAAGGGGCTGAATATGCCCACCGGCCTCGCCGTCAAGGACGGCGCGCTCTACGTCATCGCGGTCGACAAGCTGATCCGCTACGACGATATCGAGAACAAGCTCGACAATCCCGGCGAGGGCAAGGTCGTCTATGACGACATGCCGTCCTATGCCGCGCATGGCTGGAAGTACATCGCCGTCGACAAGGACGGCTGGTTCTTCATTCCGTTCGGACCGCCCTTCAACATCGGCATTCCCCCGACCAGCGTCTCGCAGATACGGCGCGTCGATCCCAAGACCGGCAATGCCGAAATCTGGGCGCTCGGGGTTCGCAACTCGGTCGGCGGCGACGTCGATCCGCGCACCGGCAAGTACTGGTTCACCGAAAATGCCCGCGACTGGGTCAGCGATGATCTGCCCTCGGACAAGCTGAACATGATCAACAAGATCGGCGAGCATTTCGGCTATCCCTACTGCCACCAGGGCGATCTTCCCGATCCGAAATTCGCCATGGGCCACCAATGCTCCGAGTTCACACCGCCGGTGCTGAATCTCGGCGCGCACGTCGCTCCGCTCGGCATGAAGTTCTATACCGGCGACCAGTTCCCCGCCGAGTACAAGAACAACATCCTGATCGCCGAGCACGGCTCCTGGAATCGTCACAAGTACCAGGGCGCACGCATCATGCGCGTGATCGTCGATCCCGACGGCAAGAACCCCAAGCAGGAGGTGTTCGCCTCCGGCTGGATCGAAGGTGACCAGGGCTATCTCGGTCGTCCCGACGACATCATCCTCGCCAAGGACGGTTCGATCCTTGTTGCCGACGACTGGGCCGGCGCAATCTATCGCATCAGCTACAGTAAGTAGCGCAAGCGACACGAGGCTGCGACCGCGCGATGGTTCGCAGCCTCTTTCGTTTTAGAGTCTCATGCCGTCGTTCTGGATTGCGCGGAAGCGCAAGTCCGCTTCCGTGGCGCCCGGAATGACGAGCCAGATAGATCGGAATTCTCATCATGCGCCGGCAGTTCATCTCGCACGCCATCAGCGCGGCTGCGCTCCTCGCGCTCGACGCGCTCTCCGCCAGGGCTGCTGACAACGCCGCCGTCCAGGAGAAGGCGGCCGTCTGCTCCGGCTGTCACGGCGAGAACGGCATCTCGCAGACCGAGAACATCCCCTCGCTGGCCGGCCAGCCCGATCAGTTCCTGCAATGGCAGCTTGTCTTCTTCCGCGCCGGCTCGCGCAAGAACGAGCAGATGCAGCCGATTGCCGAGGCGATTGCCAACGAGGACGTTCGCAGTCTCGGCGCCTATTTCGCTGCCATGACGCCGCCGAAGCCGGCAGAGGACAAAGATCCCGACCTGTCGAAAAAGGGTGCGCAGGTTGCCGAGGGCCGCCGCTGCGCCTCATGCCACACAGACGGCTTTGCCGGCACCAAGGCGGTCGCGCGGCTTGCGGGTCAGCGCGAGGAATATCTGGTCAAGGCGCTGCACGATTACAAGGCGGGCCAGCGCGTCGGCGGCGGCGTCGCCGCAATGGCCGATGTCGCCTATCGCATGAGCGACGAGGAAATCACTGCGGTCGCGCACTATCTGGCGTATTTCAAATAGCGTCCGGCACCTACCCCACTCGCTGCAGCTCATACGCCTTCAGATGCGTGTAGGCGATGCGGAGCTTCGGCACCGGCACCTTGGCGGCATCGGCGCGCACGATGAGGTCGCCGATCACGTGATCGGCTTCGACCGGCAGGCCCGCCTTGATGTCGCGAAACATCGAGGCCGTCATCGGCGAGCCCTCGGTTGTGAGGTTGCCCTTCACGCGTTCGAAGAACGGGCCGCCCGGCGGGTAACCCGACGCGGTGGCGATCGCACTGGTTTCGTCCAGCATGCCGAGCAGGAAATCGCGCCCGCCCGGCGCGGCGAGGATATTGCCGACGGAGGTGCGCATCAGGCTGGTGGAAGCTGCGAGCGAGGACAGGAACACCCACTTCTCCCACATGTCCTGCATGATGTTCTGGCTGGCGGTGGCGCCGATAATGCCGCTCTTGAACTCCTCGTCGATCGCCTTGACGCGGTCCGACGTCTTCCCGTCGCGCTCGCCGTAATTGATCGACTGCATCGGCTGCAGCTGCACCACCTCGCGCTTCTCGTTCAAGGTCGCGGCGATGGCACAGAGGCCGCCGAGCACGCGCTCCTTGCCGAATTTAGCATCGAGGATATCGAGATGCTTCATGCCGTTGAGCATGGGAATGATCGCCGTATTCGGCCCGACCGCCGCGGCGAATGAGGCGACGGCATCGTCGAGGTCGAACGCCTTGCAGCTTAGGAGCACGACGTCGAACTTGTCCTTGAGCGCATCGGCCCGCACGGTCGGCGGGTTCTTCAAGGTCATATCGCCATTCGGGCTCTTGATGACGAGGCCATCGCGGGCAAGCTCGCCGGCGCGCTTGGGGCGCACCAGGAAGGTGACGTCGCGGCCCGCCTGCAACAGCCTGCCACCAAAATAGCCGCCGATGGCGCCGGCGCCGACCACGAGGATACGCATTGTAGAACTCCGCTTTTAGTGGCGAATGGCGAATAGGGAGTAGCGAATAGTCGGTCCGATTTCCACTCGCTATTCGCTATCCACCATTCGCGCGCTTCACTTTCCCGATACCATCTCCTCGACTTCGCGCAGCTGCTCCTTGCCGAAGAACATCTCGTCGCCGACAAAGAACGTCGGCGAGCCGAACGCGCCGCGGGCGACTGCATCCTCCGTGTTCTTGATCAGTCTGCCTTTCACGTCGCCCTCCTGGGCGCGGGCGAACAGTTTTTGGGCGTCAAGCCCCGAGGAGGCCAGCGCCTTCGCCGCGATTTCAGGATCGTCCATTTTCTTCGGCTCGCGCCACATGTGGTGGAAGGCGGCATCGACGTATTTCTCGAACACGCCCTCGAGCTGTGCGGCGATCGCCGCGCGCATCAGGTTGAGCGTGTTGACGGGAAAATGCGGATTCCAGACATAGGGCTGGACGTGGAAGCGCTTGATGAAGCGCTCGGTCTCGACCTGCTGGAATTCGCGCTTGTTCTTGACGCCGGCGAGCGTCTCGGCCGGCGATCTGTTGTTGGTCGCCTTGAAGATACCGCCGAGCAGGATCGGCACATATTCGAATTTGACGCCGATGCGCTGTTCGATCGCCGGGATCGCCAGGTGGCTGAGATAGGCGTTCGGGCTGCCGAAATCGAACAGGAACTGCGGAGAAGTGCGGGGCAAATTCGTTCTCCCTGAGATCGCTTTTCCCCATTGTGGCGCAGCGTGCGCCACAGGTCCACCGTTTAATGATGGTCATAATATCTTGATGGTCAGATCAAGCGCCGGATCGCCCGCTTACGCCACACCAGGCAGTAATAGCCCATCTGCAAGACGAACATGCTGCAGAATACGATCGGATAGGCGGCCCAGACGCCCTCGAGCCCGATCGCGCGGCTGAGGAATACCGCGGACGGCAGCTCGATCGCGAGAATCGCGAAGATCGACAGCAGCATCGGCGTCAGCGCCACGCCGGCGGCCCGCATCGCGCCGGAAAACGTCGTCGCCAGGCCGAAAGGCACCGAGCTCCATAGGGCGACGAAGAGCAATGTCTTTGCCAGATCGAGCACGGCGGCGTCGGTGATGAAGATGCCGAGCACGGCGCGCGGGACGAGATAGATCAACGCCACCAGCCCGCCGGTCAGCACAAGGTTGAACGCAAGCCCGGTGCTAACGATGCCGTCGAGCCGCGCCCGGTCGCCCCCGCCGATAGCTTGCGCCCCGAGAATCGAGACCGCGATCGAAATCGACATCGCCGTGAACTGCGTATATCCCATTACCTGGTTGACGGCGCCATAGGCGGCGGTGGCGTCCGATCCAAAGCCGTTGACCAGGCCGAGCAGAACCAGCTCGGCAATGGCCATCACGACCATGCCGATCGCGCTGGGCAATCCAATGCCAAGGATTTGTCCGATCACCGCGCGGTTGAGCCTGATATGGCGCAGCAGTGCGGCGTCAGGTGCGAGCGCGTGCTTCTTGCGCAGCAGGTAGACGGCCAGCACGATCAGCGTCACCGCGTTGGAGATAGCAGCCGCCCAGGCTGGGCTGGTGATGCCGACCGCGCCCCGGATCAGCATCGGCGTCAGGATCAGGCCGATCGTCGTGGACAACGCCAGCGCCAGCAGCGGAGTCACGGCATCGCCGACGCCGCGGATCATCGCCGTCATCAGCAGGAAGACAAAGCCGAGCGGCATCGTCAGCATCATGATTCGAGCGTAGGCGCTGGCCGCATCGAGAATGTCCGCGGGCGTTGCGAGCGCCATCATCAATTGCCGGCTAAATAGACTCCCGAGCAATCCAACCGAAATCGAGAGCAGAAGGCCGGCCGCGAGCGTCGTGCCGACGACGATCTTGATTCGTCCGTGTTCGCCCGCGCCGAAGGCCTGGCCGATCAGCACGGTGGCACCCGTGCTCAGTCCCATGACGAAGGCGAACAGGAAGAAGAACACCGGGAAAAAGGTCGAGACGGCCGCGAGCGCGTCCACGCCGATCATATGGCCGAGATAGACATTGCTGACGGTGCCGAATAGCGATTGCAGCGCATTGCTCAGCATCAACGGCGCGAGAAAGCGCAGGAAATTTTTCCAGAGTGGTGTTGAAGCGGACATGGATGTGCCTTTCATCGGGCGTGCAAGACCGTTGCCGCGCAATGCGCGGCTCGGCCGTTGATGGGGTGAGAGTGTGCCGCGCGCGTTTACGCGCGGTCGCTGTAGGCGAGCTTGACGATGTGGTCGCGAATGTCAGTGGGCCATTCGGCGATCAGTCCGGTGAAGCGTCGCCGGTCATCGGCAAACAGCGCGCGCGAGGCTTCCTCGAACTGAGGCAGATTGCCGGCCATGGCCGACATGAAGTGATAGGCCGCATCGCGCGCCTGCCGCTCGCGGTCTTTGTCGCCGCTTGTGCGCCGTGCCTCGTCGACGAGCTTGCGCAGCGCAACCGAGGCGCCCCCGGGCTGCGCGCCGAGCCATTCCCAGTGTCGCGGTAACAGCGTCACCTCGCGCGCGACGACGCCAAGCTTGGGCCGGCCGCGCCCGCGCGGCTCAGTCGGTGCTGCGGTCTCCTCGACCGGCGGTGGGATAAGCTTCGCCAACCGCGCAAGCACCTCGCGATCCCCGCCGCGCAGATCGAAGTCGATCGATCGGCCCGTGGCGTCCTCGAAGATGACGATGGGCTCGTCCGGCCGCGGCGCTACCCGTTTGACGACGAGTGCGACCTCTCCAGCCGGCCCGGACGCCAGGCGGTGCGGTCCCTGGAAGGCGGTGAAAGTCTTTTGCATTGGAATCATTGCCATATTGGACGTTGTCGATCAATTTAATACCCGGGTAAATTGCCGTAGTCAATATACCCGGGTGAAAATATCCGCGCCAATGGCTCGACAATGTGTTCCGGGACTGGCAGGTACCCGGCCGACCGACCACGCTTACATCTTGAGGATCTCGCGATGCTGACCGTCCACCACCTCAACAATTCGCGCTCGCAGCGCGTGCTGTGGCTGCTCGAGGAGCTGGGCGTTCCTTACGAGATCGTGCGCTACCAGCGCCAGCCCGACATGCGTGCTCCGAAGGAGCTGCGTGCGATCCATCCGCTCGGCAAGTCGCCCGTGGTCACCGACAACGGCAACACCATCGCCGAGTCAGGCGCGATCATCGAATATCTCATCGCGACCTACGGCAATGGCCGGCTGATCCCGCCGCCCGATACGCCGGAGCGGCTGCGCTACACCTATTGGCTGCACTATGCGGAGGGATCGGCGATGTCGCCGCTGCTGCTGAAGCTGCTGTTCACGCTGATGCCGAAGCGTGCGCCGGCGCTGCTTCGTCCGCTGGTGCGCAAGGTCTCGAACCAGGCGCTCACGGCGCTCGTCAATCCGCAGCTCAAGCAGCACATGGACTACTGGGAAGGCGAGCTGGGAAAAAGCCAATGGTTCGCCGGCAATGAGTTCACGGCCGCCGACATCCAGATGAGCTTCCCGCTTGAAGCCGCGCAAGCGCGCGGTGGGCTCGAGCAGGGCCATCCGAAGGCGATGGCGTTCCTGGAGCGTATCCACGCGCGGCCGGCCTATGTGCGCGCCCTCGAGAAGGGCGGGCCGTATCAGGTGGGGCGGTAAGCTTTTTCCCGTCATTCCGGGGCACGCGAAGCGTGAACCCGGAATCTCGCGGCATCATCTCCGGATTCCGGGTTCGCCCTTTGGGCGCCCCGGAATGACGTTAATCCGCGTGCAGCACGCGCCCGCGCGTTTCCGGCAGTGCGAAGGCGGCGATGAAGAACACCGCGTAGGCGACGACTGCGAAGATCGCGATTGCATTGGCCAGCGACGTCGTCGCCGACAGCGCGCCGACGAGGAACGGAAACAGCGCGCCGATGCCGCGGCCGAAATTGTAGCAAAAGCCCTGGCCCGAGCCGCGCAGCCGCGTCGGAAAGAGTACGGTCAG
>Ga0102590_1004398_pt1 | contig 12042 bp, 10 predicted proteins | sample AraplaMF_Col_mMF_FD_76859 | JGI IMG/M metagenome (GOLD analysis project Ga0102590, IMG submission 76859) | Arabidopsis root microbial communities from the University of North Carolina, USA - plate scrape MF_Col_mMF | ecosystem: Host-associated > Plants > Roots > Endosphere | place: USA...
ATGATCCTACCACCCTGCAGCATCACGACGCGGTCAAAATTGCGCAAGGTGGCGAGACGGTGGGCGATCGCAATCACGGTCCGGCCGCGCATCAGACGCGACAGCGCCTCGCGGATCGCTTCCTCGGATTCGGAGTCCAGCGCCGCGGTGGCTTCATCCAGCAGCAGGATCGGTGCATCCTTCAGGAAGGCGCGGGCAATGGCGATGCGCTGGCGCTGACCGCCGGACAGCTTGACGCCGCGGTCGCCGACCATGGTGGCGAGGCCTTCCGGCAGGGTCTCGACGAAATCGCACCGCGCGGCGATGGCTGCGCGCAGCACCTCGTCATCGGTGGCGGTCGGACGGCCGTAGCGGATGTTCTCCATGATGGAGCGATGAAACAGCGAGATGTCCTGCGGTACCACCGAGATCGCCTCGCGCAGGCTCTGCTGGGTCACCCGCGAAATGTTCTGGCCGTCAATGGTGATACCGCCCTGGTTGACGTCGTAAAAACGCTGCAGCAGGACGAACAGAGTGGACTTGCCGCCACCGGACTGGCCGACCAGCCCGACCCTCTGTCCGGCATTGATGCGCAGCGTGAATTTGTCGAATACCTGCAGCCCGCCGGGATAGCGGAATGCGACATTGCTGAATGAGATGGCGGCACCGGCCCGAACCAGCGGCTCGGCCTCCGGGTGATCGCGCAGTTCATGCGGCACCAGCAAGGTGGCGGTGGCCTCCGAGAGCCTTGCGACATGCTGGGTGACGTCGACCAGCGCCACCGCCAGATCGCGCGTGGCATGCAGGATCGAAAGACCGAGGGTGCAGACCAGAACCACGTCGCCAGTCGATGCGCCTCCGCCCTGCCAGAGCATGATGGCCCAGGCCAACAGCCCCAGCGTCAACACCACCGTGACCGCCGCATGACTAAGCCGCAGCCACTCGAGATAGCGCAGGCTGCGGCCCCGCGCGTGCAATTCGCGATTCACCGTGGCATCGAACCGGTCGTGCTCGTAGCTGAGACCGCAAAAGGCGCGAACCAGCGGCATGTTGTTGATGACGTCGACCATCTCGCCGTCGACCGCGGCCGCCTTGTCGGCGAAATCGTCATGCAGCGGCTTGCCGGCGGCGGCCAGATGGAACATCGCCACCACCATGGCGACGGCAAACGCCGTCAGCCCCGCGGCCATCGGCAAACTCACGGTTCCAATCAGTGCGATCGCCGCCAGGGTGGCGATGCACGGCGGCATCACGTTCCAGACGAACATATTCTCGACGGTGAACACCGCGTTCGAGGTGGCCGTGATCCGGCTGGTCAGCATGCCCGGCAGCCGGTCGGAGAAATAACTCGGCGCGTGGCCGGTGAGATGACGAAAGATGTCGCGGCGCAAATCGCCGGTCACGCCGACGAAGGTGAAGCTCGCGACCCAGCTCGCGATCCGCCACAGAAAGTTATCCGCAGCGATCAGCGATACGAGGAAAGCGAATGCCAGCCATACGCCACCGTCATGCGTCGGCCCGCCGGACAGGCCATCGACGAGAAACTTGACGCCGTATTGGGTGCCTACAGAACAGGCGACGGCAGCGACCACCGCGAGCACGATGACAAGATGCGACGCAAGCCGCCGGCGCAGGTAGCGCAGCACGAACGCGAAAGGGCGATGCGAATATCCCGAAAGGGTGTCCATGGGAACCTTCAAACCTGTTGGCGGAGAATGAGAATCTTTGGTTCGCGCGGCCCGTCCGATCGGCAACGAAGACGCGGGCCGGGCGTTCTTCCTTCGCCATCACTGCGCAACAATCTTGCAACAATTATCGTCAAAGGAAGTCTGTGCAGGCGTGATGGCATCAGCAAGACCGGAGTGTGGAGGAAGTGCGCGTGTGGAAGGGAACCTCGCACCTGCGAAAACGTTCCCGACTCCGGCATGCCGGTGCCGCGATCTCAACTCTAACAAGTCCAAACACAGGAGACGGGTAGATGCGCATCGCGCAAGTTGCTCCGCTGACGGAGGCTGTTCCACCGAAGCTTTATGGCGGCACCGAACGGGTGGTGCACTGGTTGACCGAAGAACTGGTTGCGCTGGGAAACGATGTCACACTGTTCGCCAGCGGCGACTCCCAGACTTCAGGGAAGCTCGACGCGACCTGGCCGAAGGCGCTCCGTCTCGATGGATCGGTCCGCGATGCCAATGCCCTGCACATGGTCATGCTGGAGCGCGTGCGACGGAAATGCGACGATGAGGAATTCGACTTCCTGCATTTCCACCTCGACTACTACCCCTTCTCCTTGTTCTCCCGTCAACCGACGCCCTTCGTGACAACCCTGCACGGCCGACTCGACCTGCCGGAGCACCAGCCGGTGTTTCACACCTTCTCAAAGGTGCCGGTGATTTCGATCTCGAATTCGCAGCGCCGGCCGGTTCCACAGGCCAACTGGATCCGCACCATCCACCATGGGTTGCCCGAGAAGCTGCTGACGCCCCAGCCGGTGACGCCGGGCTATCTTGCGGTGCTCGGCCGCATCGCGCCGGAGAAAGGCGTCGACCGCGCCATCAAGATCGCCATCCGATGCGGCATGCCGCTGAAGATCGCCGCCAAGATCGACCGCGCCGACGAGGATTATTACAACGACGTCATGCGCCCGCTGATGGATCACCCGCTGGTCGAATACGTCGGCGAGATCAGCGACCACGAAAAATCCGCGTTCCTGTCCGGCGCCACCGGACTGCTGCTGCCGATCGACTGGCCGGAGCCGTTCGGGCTGGTGATGATCGAGGCCATGGCCTGCGGAACGCCGGTGATTGCCTATAACCGCGGCTCGGTGACGGAGATCATCGAGGAAAACGTCACCGGATTCATCGTCGAAGACGAGATCAGCGCCGTCGCCGCGGTGGGCCGGCTGCCGCAACTGAACCGCGCGGCGATCCGCGCCGAATTCGAGAAGCGCTTTACCGCGCGCCGCATGGCGCTCGACTATCTCGCCGCCTATCGCGGCCTGATGGAGGAGGCGGCGCCGAAGATCCGGCTGGTGAGCAGCGCGGAGTAGAAGGCGGAGAGGTTTTCTCGACGGGTCGTCCCGGCGCAGGCCGGGACCCATACGCCGTGTCATCCCCATCTATGCAGCGAGGCAGCTGTCTTCTTGAACTGCTGACGCCAGGAGTTCTGGGTCCCCGCCTTCGCGGGGACGACCCGTTTGTATTCGAGGGTAATCCTACAAGAACGCCGACGCCAACGCCGGGGATTCCTCCAGCGCATGCGCCATGTATTCGAGGCCCGAGACCAGCCGCGGCCGCGTGATCGGGCCGCCGATGCAAACCCTTACCGCTTCCGGCGGGGTCGCGGCGGTGGTGAACGCATCGCTGGCGACGATGCCGATTCCGGTCGAGCGCATGTGCTCGACAAAGGCGCCGCGGGTCCACGCTTGGGGAAGGGCGAGCCAGATGTTGAAGCTCAGCGTGTCGCCCTTGTAGCTTCCCTTCGGCAGGATCTCCGCCACCAGTTTCTGCCGCGCGGTGGTCTCGCTGCGGATGAAGCGAAGCATCGTGTCGGCGGTGCCGTCCTCGATCCATCGCGTCGCCAGCGCGACGGTGAGCGGCGACGCCATCACCGTGGCGGAGCGCAGCGCCGCCGCGAACGGCCAGGTCGAGCGGGTGTCCGGCACCACGACATAGGCCGCGCGAAGGCCGGCGCCGATGCATTTGGCGAGGCCGGCGACGTGCCAGGTCAGGTCCGGCGCGATCGCGGCGAACGGCGCGTGGCCGTGCGCGGGGATAAATCCATAGGCATCGTCCTCGACAATCGGAAGCTTGAAACGCCGCGCGACGTCGGCGATGTCGCGCCGCCGCTGGTCGGTGATGGTCAGGGTGGTCGGATTCTGCAGCGTCGGATTAAGGTACAGCGCTTTCGGCTTTGCCTTCTTGCAGGCCGCGCTCAAGGCGTCGATGTCGATGCCTTCGGCATCCATCGGCAGGCCGGCGAGCTTGACCCCGAGCTGGGCGGCGATCGAGCGGATGCCGGGATAGGTCAAGGCCTCGCACAGCACCGTGTCGCCCGGCTTGGCCAGGATGGTGAGAATGCCGAGCAGCGCCGGATGCGCGCCGGGCGAGACGAAAATCCGTTCCTGCGCCGGCACCAGGGCACGCCGGCCGAGCCAGCTCGACGCCGCGTCCTTGTCGGCCTGGGTGCCGCCAAAGCCCTGATAGCGCAGCAGCGAGACGATATCGCGCGCGACATATTCGACGCCGGCCTGCATGCGCTCGATCAACTCCGGATCGGCCGGCTCCGGCGGCAGGTTCATCGACAGATCGACCGGACGCGGCGGCGGCATCGGCTGCGCGCGGCGCGGCCGCGGCTTGTCGCGCACGAACGTGCCCTGGCCGACCTTGGATTCGATCAGGCCGCGCTTTTGCGCCTCGACATAGCCGCGCGCCACCGTGGTGAAATCGACATCGAGACGCGCGGCGAGCTTACGCTGCGGCGGCAGGCGATCGCCAACACCAAGCCGTCCGGCGCCGATATCGGCGGCGATCGCATCGGCGATCGCCAGATAACGCGGCTTGTGATTCTTCGATAAGTCCGGCGCCCAATCGACCATGCGTTCTCTTCCGTGCGAGGCGGAACAATTGACTGTAGATTGTAGCGCGAACGAGCTCCAGCGAAAAATCCGATGCCCACGCGCGCGCTGCTGTCGGGAGGCATCGCCCAGCTTCGGGTCGCCCTTCCTGCACAGCTAAATCGCAGGCCGCATAAGATTTATACGCATCATTTTCCGGCAACTCTCCGCATCCCGTCAGAAATCCATTCAATATTGACTGTAGAATTGATCGCAAATTGACTGTTCTGATGCGCCGTTGTGCAGAACTTCAATTGGCACATCCGTTGCAAAGCTTCGCGCACCCGGCACGACGTCCGGACCCATCGCAAGGAGCGCAACATGCCAGCCGTGACAATGCCCGCTCGCCAGAAGGGCGATATCCTCGTCGACTACGAAAACAAGGTTTTCGAAGACGTCAAAGCCAAGCCCGGTGAAAAAGCCCTGGTGACATTTCACACCGTCGCCTTCGAAGGCTCGATCGGCTTCGTCAACATGCTGCAGGCGACGCGCCTGATGCGCAAAGGCTTCGAGACGTCGATCCTGCTATATGGCCCCGGCGTCACGCTGGGCGTGCAGCGCGGTTTTCCGAAGATCGGCGACGAGGCATTTCCCGGCCACCAGAACTTCAACAACACGCTGGTGAAGTTCATGGACGAAGGCGGCAAGGTCTATGCCTGCCGCTTTGCGCTGCAGGCGCTGTACGGCCACGGCGAGCCGTCGCTGATCCCCGGCATCATCCCGATCAGCCCGCTCGACGTGCTGGACCTCACGCTGCTCCACCGCAACGAAAACGCCTTCATGCTGCATACCTGGACGCTGTGAGAGCGTGTCGCATCACGCATGAGCTAAGCTCCGTCATTGCAAGCGAAGCGAAGCAATCCAGCGCCGCAAGGCAGAGACTGGATTGCTTCGTCGCTTCGCTCCTCGCAATGACGGGGGTCATCGACCCGATCTGGTGACGGAGAAACAGTCCATGGCCGAGAAACGCATCGTCAGGGTCGCCGCCGTGCAGATCGCGCCCGACCTCGACACGGCGACGGGGACGCTCGATCGCGTGCTCGCAGCGATCGCGGAAGCCGCCGGCAAGGGCGCGCAGCTGGCGGTTTTCCCCGAGACCTTCGTGCCGTGGTATCCGTATTTCTCCTTCGTCAGACCGCCGATGCTGTCGGGCGCCGAGCACATTCATCTCTATGACAACGCGGTCGTGGTCCCCGGCCCGGTGACCGAGGCGGTCGCGGCCGCGGCGAGGAAGCACAACATCGTCATCGTGCTCGGCGTCAATGAGCGCGACCACGGCTCGCTCTACAATGCGCAGCTGATTTTCGATGCGGACGGCACGCTGCTGCTGAAGCGGCGCAAGATCACGCCGACCTTTCATGAACGCATGATCTGGGGCCAGGGCGATGGTTCCGGACTCAGGGTGGTCGATAGCGCCGTGGCGCGGATCGGCGCGCTGGCCTGCTGGGAGCACTACAATCCCCTCGCCCGCTACGCGCTGATGGCGCAGCACGAGGAGATCCACGTCGCCCAGTTCCCGGGCTCGCTGGTCGGACAGATTTTTGCCGACCAGATCGAGGTGACGATCCGGCATCACGCGCTGGAGAGCGGCTGCTTCGTCGTCAACGCCACCGGCTGGCTCAGCGAGGATCAGATCGCCAAGATTGCCCCGGAGGAAGCGCCGCGCCGCGGGCTGCGCGGCGGCTGCATGACCGCGATCGTCTCGCCGGAGGGCAGCCACATCGTGCCGCCGCTGACTTCGGGCGAAGGCATCCTGGTCGCCGATCTCGACATGGCGCTGATCGTCAAGCGCAAGCGGATGATGGATTCGGTCGGTCATTATGCGCGCCCGGAACTGCTGTCACTGCTCTGGGACGACCGTCCCGCCACGCCGCTGCATGCCTCACATCCGTCTCTTTCCCGCTCCGGAGGATCATCCGATGAAACCGATGCTGGCCCAGGATCAACCCCAGGCGATGCCGGCCGAACAGCTGATCAACGAGTTGCAGTCCTTCGGAGTTCGTCTCGCTGATCCCAGATCCGGCGGCGACAGCCGGCGCGGCGGGGCGGGCCCTTCCGATCACATGCCGATGACCATCGACGGCAATACCGTGATGATCCCGGTGCACAACGCGCCGGCGTTCGAGAGCCCCTACGTCGTCGACAAGCCGGATGCGCACGGCCGCAGCCGGGTGAGCCGCGACGGCGCCATGCTCGGCGAAGTGAAGTTCCAGCTGCGGCCACGGTTCTACGAGCGCGCCACCGCAGACGGCATTCCCTATTCGAAGATCGCCACGCTGCATGGCCGCGACGTGCTTGCGACCACCATCCTGCAGACATGCATCCGCTATCAGAGCCGGACCAAGACCTGCCAGTTCTGCGCCATCGGCCAGTCACTCGCCGCCGGCCGCACCATCGCGCGCAAGACGCCCGAACAACTCGGCGAGGTCGCCAGGGCCGCCGTCGACCTCGACGGCGTCACCCACATGGTGATGACCACGGGTACGCCGCCGGGCCGCGACCGCGGCGCCAAAATCCTTTGCGAGAGCGCGATCGGCGTCAAGGCGGCGGTCGATCTGCCGATCCAGGGACAATGCGAACCGCCGGACGACGACATCTGGTTTACCCGCATGAAGGACGCCGGCATCGATTCGCTCGGCATGCATCTCGAGGCCGTCACCGAGAAGGTCCGCGCGCGCATCATGCCGGGCAAGGCACAAGTGTCGGTCGAGCGCTATTTCCAGGCGTTCCAGGCCGCGGTGCCGGTGTTCGGGCGCGGTCAGGTCTCGACCTATATTCTGGCCGGCCTCGGCGATCCACGCGACGACATCCTGAACATCTGCGAGCGGCTGGTGCGCACCGGCGTCTATCCCTTTGTGGTGCCGTTCGTGCCGATCGCCGGCACGCCGCTCGAAAGCCACCCGACACCACCACCCGCGTTCATGCACGACATCCTGCGGCCGCTGGCCGGCATGCTGCGCGAACACGGCATGAGATCCAGCGACATCAAGGCGGGCTGCGGCAAATGCGGCGCGTGCTCGGCGCTCTCCACCTATGAGAGGAGGACGCAGCCATGATGTTCGAGCCGTTCAAGCCGTTTCTGGCCAGCGCCTACCAGATCAAGTTCGCCCTCGAGGCCTGGGAGCTGCGCGGCGCCGCGGCGCTGCGGCGCCAGGTGTTTTGCGCAGAGCAGGGCCTGTTCGAAGGCGACGACCGCGATGCCGTCGACGACGTGGCCATACCCATCGTGGCGATTTCGCTGTTCGGCGTCGCCGCCGATGCCGTGGTCGGCACCGTGCGGATCCATCAGCATCCGGAGGATCCCGGCGTGTGGTGGGGCTCGCGTCTTGCGGTCACCGGGCAATACCGCCGGCTCGGCGCGGTCGGCGCCGGGCTGATCCGGCTCGCCGTTTCGTCCGCCCACGCGCGTGGCTGCCATACTTTTCTCGGCAACATCCAGAGCCAGAACGCCGGGCTGTTTCACCACATGCACTGGCGCACGCTGAAAGAGGTCGAGCTCTACGGCAAGCCGCATCACATGATGCAGGCTGATCTGGATTTCTATCCGCCATTCCTGAAGCCGGAGGTCGGCTTTCTCTCGCTGCCGAAGCTCGCCGCATGACGCAGAGCCTTCCCATAGCCCTGCTCGCCGAGCGACTGCGTCAAAGCGGCGGGATTCGCGCCAAGAGCGATATCGCGGCGGTGGCGCAATCGCTGGGATTGGCGGCCGACGGCGCCGTTCCGGTCGGCGACGACTGCGCCGCCATCCCGGACGGCGACGGCTACCTGCTGTTCGCCATCGAAGGCTTCATCAACGAGTTCGTGGCCGGCGATCCGTGGTTCGCCGGCTGGTGCGGCGCCATGGTCAACATCTCGGACATCGCCGCGATGGGCGGGCGGCCGACGGCCATCGTCAACGCGATCTGGGCCGATGGCCAGGCCAATGCGGCGCCGGTGCTGTCCGGGTTGAAGGAAGCCGCCGACGCCTATGGGGTGCCGATCGTCGGCGGCCACAGCAATGTCCGCACCGATCGCGGGCAATTGTCGGTGGCGATCCTGGGGCGCGCAAAACGCCTGCTGACCAGTTTCGACGCGCGGCCCGGCGACAACCTGATCGCCGCCATCGATCTTCGCGGCCGCTATCGCGAGCCGTTCTCCAACTGGGAGGCCGCCACCGATGCACCGCCGGCGCGGCTGCGCGGCGACATCGAACTGCTGCCACAGATCGCCGAAGCCGGGCTGTCCTGCGCGGCGAAGGACATCAGCCAGGGCGGCATCGTCGGCACCGCGGCGATGCTGGCGGAATGCTCCGGCGTCGGCATCGCCATCGACCTCGACGCGATCCCGGCACCCGAGGGCGTTGCGCTGGAGCGCTGGCTGCTGACGTTTCCGAGTTTTGGTTATCTGCTGGCGGTCAAGCCGGACCACACCGCGGAGACCATCAATCGCTTTTTGCGGCGCGGCATTGCCGCCGCGTCGGTTGGTTCGGTGACCCGTGGCAGCCGCCTGACGATCGGCGACGGGGAGACGTCGGAAACGATCTGGGATTTTGCAGAGCGGCCGCTGATCCGCGCCGCGTCACAGCAAGCCGATGTCGAGGCGGTGGCATGACCAAACATCCGTTGCCGCTGCGTATCGCCCTGCTCGCGCATTCGGTCAATCCGCGCGGTGGCGTGGTGCACGCCATCGAGCTCGCCGACAGTCTGACCCTGCTAGGCCATGAGGCCGTGGTCCACGCGCCGGATCCCGCCGGCACCGGCTTCTTCCGCGCCCCGCTGGCGCCGGCGGTCACGGTGCTGGCACAGCCCGTCGGAGCGGATGTCGCGGCGATGGTGGAAACGCGGATCGCCGATTACGTCAGTCATTTCCGCCAGCCGGCGCATCGCCGCTTCGACGTGTTTCATGCCCAGGACGCCATCTCAGGCAATGCGCTGGCGACCCTGAAGGACCGCGGCCTGATCCGCCGCTTCGCCCGCACAGTGCACCATCTCGACAGCTTTCAGGACAGCCGCCTCGCCGACTGGCAGACCCGCTCGATCGCCGCGGCGGACGAGCTGTTCGTCGTCAGCGAACTGTGGCGCGAGCGGATCAAGGCGGATTTCGGCCGCCGCACCACGCTGGTCGGCAACGGCGTCGACACCAGGCGATTCAGCGCCACCGCCAGCAGCGGGGATCGCGAGGTGCAGACACGATACGGCCTCCGCGGCAAGCCGGTGCTGCTCTCGGTCGGCGGCGTCGAAGGGCGCAAGAACAGCGTCCGCATCCTCGAGGCCTTCCAGCAGCTCCTCACCATTCATCCCGACGCGCAACTGGTCATCGCCGGCGGCGTCTCGCTGCTGGATCATTCGTCGACCCGCGAGCAGTTCGATCACCTGGTCGCCACCAACCGCAACCTCGAACGCAGCGTGATCCGCACCGGTGCCGTGGCGGACGCCGACATGCCGTCGTTGTACCGGCTGGCGGATGCTCTGATCTTCCCGTCGCTGAAGGAAGGCTTCGGCCTCGCCGTGCTCGAAGCGATGGCGAGCGGCCTTCCGGTGGTCACCTCGCGGATCGCACCCTTCACCGAATATCTGCACGACAACGACGTGATCTGGTGCGACCCGATGAGCATCGCCTCCATCGCCAACGCCATGGCAACCGTTCTGACGCAGCCGCTGCATGCGCGACTGGCGCAGCGCGGCATTCTGCTGGCGCATCAATATGACTGGTCGAACACCGCGCAGGCGCATCTGCCGGCCTACCGCCGCCTGGTGGAGCTGCAGCATGCCTGAGATGATCTTCCACATCGCCTGGCCCGACGGATCGACCGAGCAGTGCTATTCGCCGTCGCTGGTGATCAAGGACCATTTCTCGGTCGGCGAGACCTACGCCGTCGCCGATTTCATCGCGCGCAGCCGCACCGCCTTCACCATCGCCAGCGATCGCGTCAAGGAGAAATATGGCTTTGCCTGCACGCGGGCGATGGGACAGCTGGCACGGCTCGAAAGCGCCGCGACGCGGTTCGAGAACGCCCCGGGCGGCGGCGTCACCATCATGTCGTTCCAGGAATAATGGAGAGGACCGAAATGGCACTTCCCGCGCACACCAGCGTCGCCGTGATCGGCGGCGGCCAGGCCGGCCTTGCGATGAGCTATCATCTGCAGCAGAGCGGCATCGATCATGTGATCCTCGAGAAGAACCGCGTGGCGCATACTTGGCGAACCCAGCGCTGGGACGCCTTCTGCCTGGTGACGCCGAACTGGCAATGCCAGTTGCCGGGCTTTGCCTATGCCGGCGACGAGCCCAAGGGCTTCATGCCGCGGGACGAGATCGTGGGGTATATCGAAGCCTATGCCAGGCAGATCGCGGCGCCGGTCCGCGAAGGCGTCGCCGTTCTCAGGCTCGGCGCGGAGCCGGCCGGCGGTTTCGCCCTGCAGACCAGCGCCGGCGAGATGACGGCAGATGCTGTGGTGCTGGCGGTGAGCGGCTATCACGTGCCGAACGTGCCGCGGATGGCGGAACGGCTCGACCGTTCGGTGACGCAGCTGCACTCGTCGCAGTACCGCAACTCCGCACAGTTGCCGGCGGGCGAGGTTCTGGTGATCGGCAGCGGGCAATCCGGCTGCCAGATCGCCGAAGACCTGCATCTGGCCGGGCGCAAGGTGCACCTCGCGGTCGGCAGCGCGCCGCGCTGCCCGCGGGTCTATCGCGGCCGCGACGCCGTCGAATGGCTCGACGACCTCGGCCAGTACGATCTGCCGGTCGATCGGCACAGTCTCAAGGAGAAGGTGCGCAAGAACGCCAATCACTATCTGACCGGACGCGACGGCGGACGCGACATCGATCTGCGCCGGTTCGCGCTGGAAGGCATGTCGCTGTACGGCCGGCTCAAGGACGTCAACGACGGCCGGCTGCAATTCGCCGACGACCTTGCCACGAATCTCGACAATGCCGACCGGGTCTACAACGGCATTTGCAGCCTGATCGACGAGCACATCGCCCGCAACGCCCTCACCGCGCCAGCCTCGCCGCATTACGAGCCGGTGTGGCGGCCGGCCGACGTGCCGGCGGAACTCGATCCGGCACGGGCCGGCATCTCGACGGTGATCTGGACCACCGGGTTCCGCGCCGACTGGTCGTGGGTCGACCTGCCGATCTTCGACGGCGCCGGCTATCCGACCCACCAGCGCGGCGTCACCTCGATGGACGGGATCTATGTGCTCGGACTGCCGTGGCTTTACACCTGGGGGTCAGGCCGGTTCGTCGGCGTCGGGCGGGATGCGGGATTCATCGCCGAGCAGATCGTGGCTGATATGCCAAAGGGCGCACGCGGCAAGGCGGTGGATTTCCAGCTTGCGGCAGGCGCCGCGTAACCGCGAAGCCACCCGAGTCGTCACGTCAGATCAGGCCGCCTCGGAGCGCGGTTCGGCGTTGGAGTCGGTGGCGTTGCATTCTTCAAAATGCGCGGCGAGATATTCATGGGCGCGGTG
>Ga0102590_1004400_pt1 | contig 12037 bp, 8 predicted proteins | sample AraplaMF_Col_mMF_FD_76859 | JGI IMG/M metagenome (GOLD analysis project Ga0102590, IMG submission 76859) | Arabidopsis root microbial communities from the University of North Carolina, USA - plate scrape MF_Col_mMF | ecosystem: Host-associated > Plants > Roots > Endosphere | place: USA...
GCCGAACGGATCGTGCGCAGAGTGTTGTTCGGGGAGAACGCCTGGCTGCCGTCCGTGGTCCCGCCGGCCGGCCGGCACCCGGTCCCGCCCGCCATGGCGGGCGGGACCACCGCACCGCTCACCACCGTCCCGGTCCCCGGCAGTCGCGCACCGGTCGCCGAACGCCTCTGACCACCGAACCGCCCGAACCCCCGGAGTTCCGCCATGCCGCACAGGCCCCCCACCGTCCTCACCGGAAGGCCCGGGCGCTGACCCACCCGCACGCGTACGACGCACCGGCCCCGGGACGGGGGCCGGGGCCCGAGAGAAAGAGCAGAATGCCCCGCTTCAGCATCATCGTCCCCGCCTTCGGCGTCGCCGGCCGCCTGTCCCAGGCCCTGGACTCCGTCCTCGCCCAGTCCTTCGGCGACCTCGAGGTGATCCCGGTCTGCGACACGCCCGACTCCACGGCCGGCACGGTCGCCGCCGCGTACGCCGAGCGGGACCAGCGGGTCGTCCCGCTCACCTCGCCTCCCTCCGGCGGCCTGGGGGTGGCCCGTACCACCGGGGCGGAGGCGGCGACCGGGTCCTATCTGCTGTTCCTCGACAGCGACGACGTCCTCGCACCGGGCGCCCTCGCGGCGATCGACCGGCACCTGGCGGCGGTCGGCGAGGTGGACGTCCTCTACTTCGACCACGAGCGGGTCCACTGGTGGGACGCCGAGCCGTCCACTCCCCCGCTCGGCGGGGCTCCCGAGGGCGCCTTCGCCCCCGGCCTGGCCCCGGAGCTGACCGGTGTGTCCGTGCCCGCGTGGAGCGCGGCCTACCGGAGCGCGTTCGTCACCGCCCACCGGCTGACCTTCCCGGCGAGCCACTTCACCGACATCGGCTGGGGCGGCCTGGTCACCCTCGCCGCCGAACGCATCTCGGTGCTGCGCTCGGTCTGCGTACGGCATCTGGTGCGCAGGCAGGGCAGCCGACTCCATGCCCCCGGTGAGCATCAGTTCGACCTACTCGACCAGGCCGACATGGTCCTGAGCCGGGCCGCCGAACTCGCCCTTTCCGCAGACCGGTTGCTACCGCTGTTCGAGCAGATCTTCGCCGTGGTCCTGCGGACGGCCGCGCATCCGGAACGCCTGCCGACACCTCGCCGCCGGGCCTTCTTCCGGCAGGCCTCACGCCTCTACCGCCGCCACCGCCCGTCGGGTCACCGGCCGCCCGCGGGCAGCGCCGGGATCCAGCACCGGCTGCTCGCCTGCGGTGCCTACAGCGCTTTCCGGGCGCTGCGCGGCGTCAACCGCGGCGCCGCGAAGGCGGCGCGCAGGGCCCCTGTTCCGCGCATGCTGCGCACCCGGCTCCGGTACGCCCTGGCGTTGCGCCGCCCGCTCGAGGCCGACCTGGCCGTGTACTGCGCGTACTGGGGCCGCGGCTACACCTGCAACCCGGCCGCGATCCACGCCAAGGCCCGGGAACTGGCCCCGCACATCCGTTCGGTGTTCCTGGTCGAGCCGGACGCGGTGGCGACCCTTCCCCCGGACGTGGAGTACGCGGTGATCGGCAGCCGGGCCTACTGGGACGTGCTCGCCCGCGCCACCTTCTGCGTCAACAACGCCAACTTCGCGGACGGCGTGGTCAAGCGCCCCGGCAGCGTGCATCTGCAGACCCAGCACGGCACCCCGCTGAAGAAGATGGGCGTCGACCAGTCGACGTACCCCGTGGTCGCGGCCGCGACCGGCAGCTTCGCCAAGCTGCTGACCCGGGTGGACCGCTGGGACTACAACCTCTCCTCCAACCGGCACTCCACCGAGATGTGGGAGCGGGCCTTCCCCGGCTCCTACGAGACCCTGGAGTACGGCTATCCGCGCAACGACGTCTACTACACCGCGACCGCGCGCGACGTGGCTCGCATCCGCCGCGAACTGGGCGTCCCCGAGGGCAGGACGGCGATCCTCTACGCGCCCACGCACCGCGACTACAGCTCCGGTTTCGACGCGCGCCTCGACCTGGAGGCGTTCTGCGAGGCGATCGGCGACGACTACGTGGTCCTGCTGCGCGCCCACTACTTCTACGACGTGGGCGCGGCGCGGAACGACGGCCGGATCATCGACGTCACGGGGCACCGCTCCGCCGAGGACGTGTGCCTGGCCGCGGACGCGCTGATCACCGACTACTCGTCGATCATGTTCGACTACGCCAACCTCGACCGGCCGATCGTCGTGTACGCGGACGACTGGGACGTGTACCGGGAGACCAGGGGCGTCTACTTCGACCTCATGGAGGCACCGCCGGGCCGGGTGGCACACGCGCCCGAGGACCTGGCCGCCGTCTTCCGGGACGGCTCGTACGCGGACGGCTCCGCCGCCGCCCTGCGCGCCGCCTTCCGCAAGCGCTTCTGCGGGTTCGACGACGGGCGCGCCGCCGAACGCGTGGTGCGCCGGGTGCTGCTGGGCGAGCCGCCGGAGTCGATCCCGCCCGTGATCCCGCTCGCCGAGCGCATCCCGGCCCCGGCCCCCGCCCTCGTCAGGAGCTGATTCCCGTGCCCCGTTTCAGCATCATCGTCCCCGTCTTCAAGGTGCAGGGCTTCCTGCGCGAGTGCCTCGACTCGGTGCTCGGCCAGTCGTACGCCGACTTCGAGGTGATCGCCGTCGACGACCGCTCCCCCGACGGCTGCGGGGCGATCCTGGACGAGTACGCCGAACGCGACCCCCGCATGCGCGTGCTGCACCTGCCGGAGAACGTCGGCCTCGGCCGGGCGCGCAACGCCGGGCTGCCGCACGCCACGGGGGACTACCTGCTGTTCCTGGACAGCGACGACACCCTCACCCCGGGCGCGCTGCGGGCGATCGCCGACCGGCTCGAGGAGACCCGGGATCCGGACGTCCTGGTCTACGACTACGCCCGTTCCTACTGGTGGGGCGGCACCCGGCGCAACGCGCTGGCCCAGGTGCTCGCGGACGCCACCGGCACGTTCACCGCGGCCGAACGCCCGGAGATCCTCGACCTGCTGATGGTGGTGTGGAACAAGACCTACCGCCGGGACTACGTCACCGACCACGGCTTCAGCTTCCCGCCCGGCTACTACGAGGACACTCCCTGGACCTTCCCCGCTCTGCTCAGCGCCGGGCGGATCGCCGCCCTCGACCGGATCTGTCTCCTCTACCGGCAGCGCCGCCAGGGCAACATCCTGTCCACCACCAGCCGCAAGCACTTCGACATCCACGACCAGTACGAGCGGGTCTTCGCATACGTCGACGCGCACCCGGAGCTGAACCGCTGGCGGCCCTACCTGCAGCGCAAGATGGGCGAGCACTGTCTGGACGTCCTCGCCAAGCCGGACCGGCTCCCCGCGTCCGCCAAGGCCGAGTTCTTCCGCCGCACGGCCGAGCTCTTCCGCAGGCACCGCACGCGGGAACCGGTTCCCGCCGCACTGCGCGTCCTGGAAGGGGGTTACACCCGCTACCGGGCCCTGCAGCGCACCTCGGCCGCGGGCCGTGCGCTCGGTCTGCGTGCCGGGCGGGTCCGCCGGGCGGCCGCAGGCCGTGTCGGGCGCGGCTGGTCCTGGGCGCACGAACACCGGCCGCTCGACCCGAACCTGGCGGTGTACTCGGCGTTCTCGCACCGCGGCGTCCTCGGGGACCCGGCCGCGATCCACCACGCGGCACGCGACCTGGCGCCGCACATCCGGGCCGTATGGGTGGTGCACCCGGAGGAGGTCGAGCATCTGCCGCCGGACATCGAGTACGTCCTCCCGGGTTCCCCGGCGTATCGGCGGGTCACCGCGCGGGCGACCTACTTCGTCAACAACGTGAACTGGCCGGGCTCCCTGGCAAAACGCCCCGGCAGCGTGCACGTCCACACCCACCAGGGCACCCCGCTGAAGTACATGGGGACCGATCTGCGGGGCAAGCCGGGCGCCCGGCACGGCCTCGACGTGCCGGGGATGCTGCGCCGCGCGGACCGCTGGGACTACAGCCTGGTCGCCAACCGCCACTCCGAACTGGTGTGGGACCGGGCCTATCCCTGCCACTTCGCCTCGCTCCGCACCGGCAGCCCGCGCAACGACGTCCTCGTGAACGCGAAACCCGGCGACGGGGCCGCCTTCCGGCTCCGGCACGGCATCCCCGAGGACCACACGGTCGTGCTGTACGCGCCCACCCGCCGCGACCATGTGCGGGGCGGTCATACGGAGCCCTTCGACCCCGCGCGGTTCGCCGAGGACCTGGGTGAGGGACACACCCTCGTGGTCCGGCTCCACCCCTCGCTCGCGGACGGTCCCGCCCGCGGGATGGGGCTGGCGGAGCTGGACCGGCGGGGCGTGCTGGTCGACGCCACCGACGAGCCGCATGTGGAGGAGGTGATGCTCGCCTCGGACGCCCTGGTCACGGACTACTCGGCGCTCATGTTCGACTACGCCAACCTGGACCGGCCGATCGTCGTGCACGCCGGCGACTGGGAGGCGTACCGGGCGAGCAGGGGCACATACGTCGACATCACGGCGAACGCGCCCGGGCAGGTCTCGCGCTCCTACCGCGAGCTGGCCTGGCTCTTCACCTCCGGCTGCTGGCAGGACGCGGACGCGGCGGCACTGCGGGCCGCCTTCCGGGCGCGCTACTGCGAGTTCGACGACGGCGGGGCGGCCCGCCGGGTGGTACGGACCCTGATGCTGGGCGAGCCGGACACCGCCGTCTCCATCCCGGCCCCGTCGGCGGGCGACCACGACGTGGCAGCCTCGACATGACACGCGCCCGGAGCCGGGAGGAGGTTCCGGCGCCGGGCGCGGGCCGAGGACCGCCCCGTACGTACTCGAAGGCGCACGGGGCCGCTCGGGGTGGGACTACTCGACGACGAGCTCCACCGGGATGTTGCCGCGGGTGGCGTTGGAGTAGGGGCAGACCTGGTGGGCCTGCTCGACCAGCTTGCGGCCGGTCGCCTGGTCCACCGACTCCGGCAGCTCCACGCGCAGGGTGACCGCGAGACCGAAGCCCTCGCCCTGCTTGCCGATGGTGACCTCGCCGGTCACGGCGGCGTCGCTGACGTCGACCTTGGCCCGTCGGCCGACCACGCCGAGGGCGCTGGCGAAGCAGGCCGCGTAGCCGATGGCGAACAGCTGCTCGGGGTTCGTGCCCTCGCCGTTGCCGCCCATCTCGACCGGCGGGGACAGCTGAAGATCGAGCTTGCCGTCGGAGGTGACGGCGCGGCCGTCACGGCCGTGGGTGGCGGTGGCGACGGCGGTGTACAGCGCATCCATGGGGAACCATCCCTCTCGAAGTCATGTCCGGGCGACCGGGCCTTCCGTCCGGACCGCCTCACGGACATAAGTAGAGCACACAATTAAGTTGGGCACAACTTAATCATCCGCAGAGCTATCCTGGAGTCATGACGACCACGCCGACCCCCGGTGCCGAGGCCTCAGCCGGCGAGGAGTTCCTGCGTCTGGACCGCCAGATCTGCTTCTCGCTCCACGCCGCATCCCGCGCCTTCAACAGCGTCTACCGCATCGTCCTCAAGGACCTCGGGCTGACGTATCCCCAGTACCTCGTGATGCTGGTGCTCTGGGAGCACGGCGAGCTGCCGGTGAAGAGCCTCGGCGAGCATCTGCGGCTGGACTCCGGGACGTTGTCGCCGCTCCTGAAGCGTCTGGAGGCCGCGGGTCTGGTGCGACGCGAGCGCAGCCGCGAGGACGAGCGGTCCGTGCATGTGCGTCCCACCGAGGAGGGCACCGCCCTGAAGCAGCGCGCACTGCTGGTGCCGACCCGGATCGCCGCCTCGACCGGCTTCGAGCTGGAGGAGGTCATGGACCTGCAAGCCCGGCTCGACCGGCTGACCCACGCGCTCGACGAGGCGGCGCTTCAGGAGGCGCCCGGCTGCGTCGACCCGGCGGACCAGGGCTCCTCGCGGCGTACGTAAAGTCGAAGGGTGATACCGCGGCGGACGTACTCCTCACGGGTGATGAACTCCTGGGTCACCATCTCGAGTTTGGCGCGCTCCGTGGGGTTCGAGGGAGCCCAGGTGGACCTCAGCGCGAACGGCTCAGTGACCACCCACACATAGGTGAGGCCGCCGAGCCGGCGCCGCAGCTCGGCGGGGCCGGCCTCCCGTCCGTACAGCGTCCCGTCCTCCGCGGCGGGCACGTCGAGCGCCACGTCGCGCACCCCTTTGAACCCGGCCGGATAGGCCAGCGCCGACCGTCGCTCCAGCGACGGCAGGAACAGCACGGGGTCGCCCGGACGCACCACCCGGCCGACAAGAGCGGAGACACCCGCCAGATCGTCCGGCCGGTGGTCGGCCCGGCGATCGGCCCTGAGCAGGGGCAACTGCGCCACCAGCACGGCGCAGACGGCGAGCACACCCAGCAGGGCGCCGCCCCGCCACCGGACCCACAGGGAGGGCGGGACGGCATCGTGGGCGCGGGACGCGGAGATCCGCGGCGCGTCCCGGAGGGCGACGCCCCCGCCGCGGCCCGCGGATCCACGCGGTGCGGGCAGCACGGGGGCGCCGACGGCCGCACCGTGGCCGTACGACGCCTGGCGGGGCACGGCGGGCAGGCGACGGCGTCCCGTGCGCAACCGGCCGAGGACACCGGCCGCCCGTTCGGCGCCCACCACGGCCAGCAGCGGCGCCCCGGCCAGCGAATACAGCACGTACCGGTCGTCGTAGAGCGGGGAGATCTGCGAGATCCCCATCAGCACCGCCGGCGGGACCACCATCAACGGCAGCGCCACCCCGGCCGGCGACAGGTCCCGCTTGGCCCTCGCCATCCCGCCGGCCAGCGCCATCAGCACGAGATACGGCCCCAGCAGCAGGGGGGAGGACCCCGTGAACCGCTCCAGCAGCTCCTCGACGCTCCGCCCGTCGGGCGCGGTCAGCCACGCCACCTGTGCCGACTGCCCCCACGAGACCAGGACCAGCGGCAGCAGTACGACCACGACCGCCCCGGCCGCACAGCCCCAACGCCGCCACGTCGCCCCCGGCACCCGCGCGAACGCCAGCGTGCAGGCGTGCGCGAGCAGCACCAGCACGGCGAACTCGTGCAGCACACAGGTGACGGCGAGGACCGCCCCGTACGGCCACCACCTGCCGCCCCGCACGGCCCGCACCAGCAGCAGCGTCGCGCCCGCCACCCCTGCCGCGACCAGCGCGTACGAGCGGCCCTCCTGCGCGTAGTGGCCGACCATCGGCGTGGCCGCGTACGCCAGGCCCGCCCACAGTCCGACGCGCGGCCGGCACAGCCGGACACCCAGCGCGGCGACCAGGCCCGTCGCCAGGGCCGCCCCGAAGACCGAGGGCAGCCGCAGCACCACCTCGCCCGGGTGGACGGCCAGGACCAGGTGCATCAGCAGGTAGTACAGGCCGTGCACCGCGTCCACACTGCCCAGCAGGTGCCGGATCTGCGGCACCGAGCGGCGGGCGACCTGAAACGTGACCGCCTCGTCGCGCCACATCCCGTCGCGGTCCAGTCCCCACAGCCCGATCGCGCACATGACGACGACGGGTACGAGGACGGCCAGGTACTCCGCGCGTCTCTCCGACAACCGACTCATGACCGCATTCAACATGCCCGGTTTTTGTACTATTAACTAATCTTTGTGGGTAGTTGACGGCGTATCTACGCACATGCCGCGTACGGACGGCCTACTATCCGGGCTTGATGAGTGCCTTGAAGAGTGCCACGGGGTCCCGAACGACCGTAGCCGCGCCGCTTTCGCCGCCCCTCGTGAAGAGGATCCGCAAAAAGCACCGGCTGTTTCTCCTCGGCGCAGGCTGGCTCGCCACCCGCGCCCTGATGCTGTGGCTGCTCACCCACGACCAGTACCCCCTGCTCGGCCGGGGCGGGGTCGCCAGAGAAGTGTGGAAGCTGTACTTCCACTGGTACGGCGTCCTGCGCCACGGCGCGTTCCCGTCGGGCGACCAGCTGTGGCAGTACCCGCCCGGAGCGGGCGCGGTGCTCCTCTCACCCGCGCTCGTACCGGGCCTGACGTACTTTCAGGCCTTTGTGGTCCTCACGCTGGTCACGGACGCCGTGATCGTGCTCGCCCTCGCGCGTGCGGGCACCCGCCGGGGCAGTACGCTGCTCGGCGCCGCCCTGTGGACGGCGGGCCTGCCGCTGCTGCTGCACATCCCGCTCGCACGGTACGACGTCCAGGTCACCGCCTTCGCGGTGATCTCCCTGCTGGCGGTGCCGCGCCACGCGCGGACGTCCGGCGTCTTCGCCGCACTCGGCGCCCTGGTGAAGGTGTGGCCGGCGCTGGCCCTGATCGGCACGCCGCGCGGCCGTACGACCCGGCAGGCGTGGACCGCCGCCCTGGTCACCGTGGTGACACTGCTCGCCGTCGTCGAGGCCCTCTTCCGCAACCCGTTCGACTTCCTGCGCCAGCAGGGCGGCCGCGGCGTACAGATCGAGTCACTGGGCGGCACCGTCCTGATGTTCGCGCGCCGGGCCGGCTGGCCGGTTCGCACCCGCTACCAGTACGGGGCCGTGGAGTTCGTGGGCCCGCATGTGCACCTGGTCGCCGTCGGCTCGCTCGTGCTGACCGGAGCCGCCTTCGCCCTCCTGCTCCTGTGGCGGCTGCAGAACCGCCGCTGGACGCCCGCGACCCCCTACGACGCGGCCCTCACCGCGGTCCTGCTCTTCACGGTGACGAGCCGGGTGATCAGCCCGCAGTACATGATCTGGCTGGTCGGCCTGGCCGCCGTCTGCCTGACGTCACGTCACACCACTCAGCGGCCGGTGGCGTTGCTCCTGCTGGCGGCCACCGCCGTGAGCGCGGTCGAGTACCCGGCGTACTACGGGGAAGTCGTCAACAGCACCTGGACGGGCTGCGTGCTCATGCTCGCGCGCAACGGACTGCTGATGTCCGCCGCGGTCGTGTCGCTCGTCCGCCTGTGGCGTTCCGGACACCCCCTGGCGGAACGGCCGGAAACGGACGCGTCGTCCTGGATCTCCGACCGGATTCCTGCATACTTCCGCACAGGTGGAGAATTGCCTCTTAACCGATGATTACCAGGCATCCCTAATGTTTCGGCTCGTGGAATCGATGCACCCTCACGATGCACAGGTCAGCGTCGTCGTCATCGGGTACGACGACGCCACTCATGTGACGGACGCGGTGCGTTCCGCCCTCGCCCAGGGCGGTTGCGTGCGCGAGGTGATCGCGGTCGACGACGCGTCGACCGACGGCAGCCCCGAACTGCTCGACGCCCTCGCGGTCGAGCACCCGCGCCTCAGGGTCGTCCGCAGAACGGTCAACAGCGGCGGCTGCGGCACCCCGCGCAACGACGGGATCGACGCGGCCGCCGCCCCGTACGTGATGTTCCTGGACAGCGACGACCTGCTGCCGCCCGGTGCGGTGGACGCGCTGCTGATGGCGGCCGTCGCCCACGGGTCCCCGCTCGCCGCGGGGCTCTGCGTGCGCCGCGAGCTGCCCTGCGGCCGCGAGACACCCTGGCAACCGGAGCTGTACGAGCGTCCGGCGCTGGTCTCCCGCCCCTCCAAGCGCCCCCGTCTGGCCTACGACACGCTGTGCGTCAACAAGCTGTACCGGACCGACTTCCTGCGCAAGCACGGCATCCGCTTCCCGGAAGGCCGCTTCCCCTACGAGGACTTCGTGTTCGGCGCACGTGTCCTGGCCGCCGGACCCAGCGTGGCCCTGGTCCCGGACCGTGTCTACATCTGGCACGTCCGGCGCTCGGCCCGGCGTCTGTCCATCTCCCTGGACCGCGCCGACATCGAGAACTGGAAGGCGCGTACGGAGGCGAACCGGCAGGCGTACGAGATCCTGCTCGGCGCCGGCGAGAAGCGGCTCGCGCGCGCCGCACGCACCACCTTCCTCGACCGGGGACTGCGTCTGTACGCCCGGGAACTCCCGCTCCGCGACACCGAGTACCGGGACGAGTGGTGGAGGCTCACCCGCGCGTATCTGTCGACTTTCGACGCGGCCGACCTCGCCCAGGCCTCGGTGCCCGGCAGGGTCGTCGCCCAGGTGGTGCTCGCCGCCGGGCGCCCGCGCGACCTGCACCGGCTCAAGGAGCTGGCGGCACGCCCCGCGCGGCTCACCCCGCCGTACGCGAGCACGCGGGACGGCACCCCGGTCTGGTCGGAGGATCTGCCCCAGGTCCGGCTGGAGCACCTGCTGTACCGCCCCGTGCGGCACCTGCCGATCGCCGTCGACGCGGAACTGCGCCCCCGGGCGCGGGCCGGCCTGCTGCGGCTGCGCCTGCACGAGCTGTACGGGCGGGTGGAGAACGCCCGACCGGGCCGGGTGGACGTGGAGTTCGTCCGCCGGGAGGGCGGCACCCGGGTGGGGCCTTCGCATCCCGCGGTCCTCAGGCGCGACGCGGACTCCGACGGCTGGACGGCCGAGACGCCCGTGGACCTGGCGGCACTCGGCACCGGCACCTGGGACCTCTCGCTGACGCTCCGCTTCGACGACGGGACGAGCCGCGCCACCACGCCCCGTGCCCTCACCGGGCCCGGTCTGCTGCGCCGGCGCGCGGTGCCGAACCCCAGGTGCGGAGTGCTGCTGGTGCAGCCGTACGCGACGCATTCGGGGGCCCTGGCCCTGCGGGTGGCATGCGGGGTGCGCGGAGCGGCCTCCGTTCTGGGCCGCAGGCTGCGGCGCCTGCTTCACTGGACGTGAACGCACCGACACGGTGGGCCAACTGACGAGGGGACGGCCGCACATGACCTGGCTGATCACCGGCGGCGCCGGTTACATCGGAGCGCATGTCGTCCGCGCGATGACCGAGGCGGGCGAACGGACCGTGGTGTACGACGACCTCTCCACGGGCCTCGTCGAACGCGTGCCCGCCGAGGTGCCGCTGGTGGTGGCGTCCACTCTGGACTCCGAGTCGCTGCGCCTCGCCCTGACGGACCACGCGGTGACGGGAGTCGTCCACCTGGCGGCGAAGAAGCAGGTGGGCGAGTCGATGGAACTCCCCCTGCACTACTACCGCGAGAACGTGGAGGGCCTGCGTGTCCTGCTGGAAGCGGTGACGGGAGCCGGCGTTCCCTCGTTCGTGTTCTCCTCCTCCGCGGCCGTGTACGGGATGCCGGACGTCAGCCTGGTGACGGAGGAGACACCGTGCCTGCCGATGTCGCCCTACGGGGAGACGAAGCTCGTCGGCGAGTGGCTGGTGCGCGCCACGGCCCGGGCGACCGGCCTGTCCACGGCGTGCCTGCGCTACTTCAACGTGGCGGGGGCGGCCGCGCCGGAACTTGCCGACGTCGGTGTCTTCAACCTGATCCCGATGGTCTTCGAGAAGCTGACGCAGAGCGCGCCCCCGCGCATCTTCGGCGACGACTACCCCACATCGGACGGCACGTGTGTGCGGGACTACATCCATGTGGTGGACCTCGCCGAGGCCCATGTCGCCGCGGCCCGCGCCCTGCGGACCTCGCCCGGCGCCGATCTCACCCTCAACATCGGCCGTGGGGAGGGGGTGTCGGTCCGCGAGATGGTCGACCGGATCAACGCGATCACCGGCTACGGCACCCCGCCTACGGTCACCCCCCGCCGCCCCGGCGACCCGGCCCGGGTCGTCGCCTCGGCCGACCGCATCGCCCGCGAACTGGGCTGGACGGCCAAGCACGATGTGGAGGACATGATCACCTCGGCGTGGGAAGGGTGGGTACGCAGGCATCCGGGGGCGGCGCGGGCATAGGGCCCGGGCGGCGGCCCTCAGGTCGTCGCCTTCGTGCGCTGCGAAAGGCGCGGGAACACGATCCCGGTCAGTTCCTCCGAGACTGTCCACAGGCGGCGGGCCGACTCCGGGTCACTGGCCGCGTGGGAGCGGCCGACCAGGGTCGGCGCGCCGCGCATCTCCCCGAGACCGTCGGGTCCCACATAGCTCGCGCCCGGCAGATCCCGGGTCGCCGCGTACAGGGTGGGCAGCGCGCCCGACTTGTTGTCCTGGGCGAGCACGCGGTTGCCGATCCGCATGGCGACCCGGCGCACCGCGCTGGCGTCGTGGCCCTGGAGGTTGGTCGCGGCCCAGCCCGGATGCGCGGCGAGGGCCCGCAGCGGTGAACCCGCCTCGGCGAGGCGGCGCTGTAGCTCCA
>Ga0102590_1004402_pt1 | contig 12033 bp, 14 predicted proteins | sample AraplaMF_Col_mMF_FD_76859 | JGI IMG/M metagenome (GOLD analysis project Ga0102590, IMG submission 76859) | Arabidopsis root microbial communities from the University of North Carolina, USA - plate scrape MF_Col_mMF | ecosystem: Host-associated > Plants > Roots > Endosphere | place: USA...
TGTGATTCGAAGGATGTCGTCGGCAGCAGGAAGCGGCCTCGTGAAAGCAGTACTGGGCCCAACAGCTGGTGGCACAACCACGCCTACCCGGCCGACGCGCTGCACATCGCTTGAGGGAACGGGGCGAGCAGAGGTGCTCAGGCCTCGACGGCCCGTCGTGTCCGGCGTGACCGCACGAAGGCGTAGAGGTCAGGGATGCCGGGTGTCCTCGGCACGCGCGTGCACGGTCTCGACATCGACTCGGGCGCCTGATCCCGCCCCGGCGCCCGATCGTGGTACTGCCAAAGCCGGATCAGGTGGTGCGTGCCCTGAGGTGGGCCCGCTCCCCCTGTTGCCCGAACAGCACGAGCAGTTCCACGACTTGGTCGTCGTCCGGACCGAGCCAGTGCGGCACGTGGGTGTCGAACTCGGCAGCTTCCCCGGGCTTGAGGACCAGGGTCTGATCGCCCAGCATCAGGCGCAGCCGCCCGGCCAGCACATACAGCCACTCGAATCCCTCATGGGTGCGCAGCTCCGGCTCACGTTCCGGCCTCGGCGAGATGAGCAGCTTGTGTGCCTGAACGCCGCCGGGATGACTCAACGGCACATAGGTCATGCCGTCGCGGCTCACCGGGCGCAGATGGATGCGCGGGTCGCCGGTGCGGGGCGCGCCGACGAGCTGGTCCAGGGGAACGTCGTAGAGCTCGGCGAGCGGGAGCAGGAGTTCCAGGGTCGGTTTGCGCACCCCGCTCTCCAGGCGCGAAAGCGTGCTCTCGTTGACCCCCGTCTGTGCCGCCACATCAGCCAGAGTCAGTGACTTGCTGCGCCGCAGTTTCCGCAGCCGGGGGCCGACGGCTGCCAGCACATCGTGACGCCTCTGTTCATCCATGGATCCAGGTTGCCGAAACGGCATCGAGCTTTGCAACTTTGGCAGGCGCGCGTGCATCGTCGCGAGCGCGGTCCCGCCGGACCGCTCCCCCCTTGGACCAGCTCACACCTTGATTGGACAGTGATGACTGCAGCGACCGATACGACGAGCCCGGGCATCGCGCTCGACCCGCGGCGCTGGCCGGCGCTGACCGTGATCTCGGTGGCGACGCTGATGGTGGTACTCGATGCCTCCATCATCAACATAGCGCTGCCCCGGGCTCAGGCCGATCTGCAGATCAGTGACGCCGACCGACAGTGGGCGGTGACCGCCTACGCGCTGGCGTTCGGCGGTCTGCTGTTGCTGGGCGGTCGCGTCGTCGACTTCGTGGGCCGCAAGCGCGTCTTCATGATCGGACTGGTCGGCTTCGCCCTCGCCTCCATGGTCGCCGGTGTCGCATCCAACGGTGCGGCGTTGTTCGCCGGACGCGCGCTGCAGGGCGCCTTCGCCGCGCTCCTCGCGCCGGCCGCCCTGTCGCTGATCGCGGTCACCTTCACCGACGGCCGCGAGCGCGCCAAGGCATTCGGCGTCTACGGCGCCCTGCAAGGCGCCGGAGGCGCCGTCGGACTCATCGCCGGCGGTGTGCTCACCGAGTACGCGAACTGGCGCTGGTGCCTCTTTGTCAACACCCCCATCGCGCTCGCCGCCGCCGTGGCCGCGATCCCCACCGTCCGAGAAAGCCGCGCCGAGGGGACGCGCCGCTACGACATCCCCGGAGCCGTGCTGGTCACCACCGGCCTGGTCGCCCTGGTCCGGGGCTTCACGCACGCCGCCGAAGACGGCTGGTCCAGCGGATCGGCCTGGATCCTGCTGGCCCTCGGAGCGATCCTGCTGATCGCGTTCGTCGCCGTCGAAGGCCGCACCGACCACCCGCTGCTGCCCCTGCACGTCGTCCTGGACCGTGACCGCGGCGGCGCGTTCCTGGCCTCCCTGCTCACCAGCGCCGGCATGTTCGGTCTGATGCTGTTCCTGACCTACTACCTGCAGGTCAACCTCGGTTACCAGCCCCTCCACGCCGGACTGGCCTTCCTCCCCTTCAGCGTCGGCATCATCGCTGCCGCTACCCTCGGCGCTCCGCTCGTCGCGAGGACCGGCCCCAAGCGGCTGATGGCGGCAGGACTCGCCGTCACCCTGCTCGGCGCCCCGTGGCTCGTCATGGTCAAGGCCACCAGCGGCTACCTGCCCGTCGTCCTCCCCGCCATGATCCTCACCGGCCTCGGCCTGGGCGTCTTCTTCGTCGCCCTGCCCAACACCGCACTCACGGGCATCGATCCCTCCGACACCGGCGTGGCCAGCGCCATGATCAGCACCACCCAGCAGATCGGCGGTGCCATCGGCCCCGCCCTGCTCAACACCCTCTACATCTCCGCCCTCTCCGGCTTCCTCAACGACCACGACGGCGGGATCACCCAGGCAGTACGCCTGGACGGCTACATCCACGGCTACCGCCTGGCGTTCATCGCCGGCGCCGTCGCGTTCGCTCTCGCGCTCGCCGCGATCGTTCTGCTGATCAAGAAGCACGAGCACACCGACGTTCCCGCCCACACCCCTGCCCACGCCATCTGACCCAGCCGCCTTTGACGAAAGAGAGCCCTCAATGACCACCGGCAGCGACTCCGCAGCCTTCTGGGAAAAGCACTACGCCGCCCTGGACGATCAGTGGGGCATGAAACCCAACGCCGTCTTCGCAGACCTCGTCACCACCTTGGCCCCCACCCCTGGCACAGCACTCGACCTGGGCTGCGGCCACGGCGGCGACACCATCTGGCTCGCCACCCGAGGCTGGGACGTCACCGCTGTCGACGTCTCCCCCACCGCCCTGCAGCGCGTGGCCACCGGTGCCCGCGCCGGCGGCGTGAGTAATCGTGTGCACCCCGCCCGCCGCGATCTCGCCCACGACTTTCCCGAAGGCCGCTTCGACCTGGTCAACGCCAGCTACTTCCACGCTCCCCTCGACATCCCTCGTACGAAGGTGCTGCGTCGCGCGGCGGCCGCCGTCACCCCTGGCGGACTGCTGATCATCGTGGAACACGCCTCCATCGCCCCTTGGTCCTGGCAAACCGGAAACGACGTCCACTTCCCCCACCCCGACGAGATCCTCGCCTCACTCGAATTGGACGATTCCTGGACGCCCGAGCGCTGCCACGCCCCCCAACGCACCGCCACCGGACCCGCAGGGCAGAGGGCCACCGTCACCGACAACGTCCTGACCCTGCGCCGCACATCCTGACGAACGGTCCCCGGGGCCTGCTCCATCATCGGACTCTACGGCCTGCGTCTTCCGCACGAACGTGAGTGGACGAACTCCCTCGCCAAGGGCACCGAGTTGCCCACTTACTGCTCCCAGGGTCGGTGAAACTGCGCTTCGCTCCCCTCCAACCATGCGCAGGCTGTCGCTACGGTGCGGCTGCGGTACTTCGGCCGTGAAGGTGTCACGGGTTCCTTCTTCACCACGGCATACCGCGCCGCTATTTCCTTATGGATCCGGCCTGGTGGCGTGGGGCCTTCCGACGCGGCGTCACCGCAGACGGAGGCCGATCTGATCGGCGGCCTGAGGGATATCGGCCGGATGCCCGCCGACGGAGGTGCCCACGGATCGCGCGAGAAGAGTGAGCCCGATCCACAAGGACGACCACAGGGTGGGTTCTCGGCCTTCCGAGTCCGATTCGCGAAATCCGGATCCTCGCCATGACCGCCTCGACGGCCGGCGCGTCACCGGCCTGCCCTGCGGTGACGCGGATGGCGAGAGGTCGCGCCTGGCTGTCGCCGACCGGATGGACCTTCCTGCTCAGACCATCGGGAGCGTCCGAGCGTGCGGTGACGCACAACGTCACGACAACGCACACGCGTAGTGCCAGACCTTGTGTGTAACCTCTCCGACTGATCGACTTCATGATCGGTTCATAAGGGGAGGACCATGAAAGGCACAACACGCGCCAGGCGAAGAACCGACTGGGTGGCGGCAGGAGGGGCAATCGCCCTGGTGCTGCTGGCGGCGACGAGTGCCCACGCCGAGGGACGGGGGGACGTCCGAGTGGTGTCGGCCGTCGTCAACGGCGGGGCCAACGTCACGATCGGCACGACGAAGAAGGTGACCTTCCCGATCGCCATCACCGTCAGGGACAACTCAGGGGTGAAGGGGCTCACCAGCGTCAGTACCTTCAACCGCTCCAACGGGTACGGCTTCTTCGACTGGACGGGCACGACGTGCCGGAAGAAGACCTCGACCACGTCGGTGTGCACAGCAACCATGACGGTTGACCCGGCCTGGATCAGGGCCAGCGACGACATAGATTCCAACAAGGTCGCCGGCCTATGGACGGTGAACGCCACGGTCAAGGCCAACGACGGCGACTACTGGATCTCCGATTCCATTGCCCAGTACAAGGTGAAGCGCGCCTCGAGGCTGACAACGGACGCAGCCCCCGAGCCGGTCGCCAAGGGCGCGAAGCTCACGATCACCGGCAAACTGTCGCGGGCGAACTGGGAGACCCTGAAGTACCAGGGGTTCACCGGACAGGTCGTCAAACTCCAGTACCGCAAGGCCGGCGCGGCGCACTACAGCACGGTCAAAACTGTGAAGACGGGCGGCTCCGGGCAGCTCAGCACCAAGATGACCGTCACTTCGGCGGGGAGTTGGCGCTGGTACTTCCCCGGCACGACGACAACGGCCCGGATCGTGTCGGCCGGTGACGCAGTAGCGCTCAAGTAGTCGCCGGATGCGAAAGTCCTGGGACTCCGGCAGCGGAACTGCTGGAGTACCAGGCCGCGCCGAGAGGTACTGGTCGAAGATGCGGCATGCCGTGGCATCTCGTTCCTGCGGCGGCCCGCCGGGGCTCTGCAAGCCGCCGCTCGCCCGGCACCCGCATCTGAATCCGTGGACTGTGGAAGTCTGGCAGTCGTGGAACGGTTTGGTGTCCGCTTGCGTCGTGCCTTTCCGGGGCAGAGTGGCTGTCCCCAGGAAAGGGGAGACCGGGTGCATACGGGCGGCTTCGCCAAGTGGACAAGTCGGTTCGAGGACGAGCGCGAGCGCAGACGTGCCAAGGGCGATCCGGACTGGGGGCAAAGCGCGACGCTGCATCCGGCGGTCTGGGCCAGCATCCAGCGCTTCCAGGTCGGCGAGGACGGTGACGGTGCCAATCTCGTCGGCAAGGCGGACCAGGCGGGCGACGCCGACTACGTGCAGGCGGTTCGGCTCTTCATCGCCGAGGAACAGAACCACGCTCGTCTGCTTGCTCGTCTGCTTGCTGCGGGGAGCATGCCGACGTTGCCCGGGCACTGGAGCGACACGGTCTTCGTGCGGTTGCGGCGTCTCATGGGCCTGCGCATGGAATTGCTGGTACTGATGATCGCGGAAGTCGTGGCGCTGCGTTACTACCGGGCCCTCCGCGATGGCACCGAAGACGCGCTCACCTCGGATGTGGCAGGGCGGATCTTGTCCGACGAGCAGCGCCACGTCCCGTTCCACTGCGAGCGGCTGCACGCCTCCCTTGCGGAGTTGCCCCGCGCAATGCGGCGCCCGGTGATGGTCCTGTGGCGGCTTCTGCTTCTTGTGGTCTCGCTTGTAGTCGCCGCCGACCATGGTCCGGCACTGCGCCGGCTCGGCATTGGGCGCCTGCGATTCGTGGGCGATGTCATGACGTCGTCCCATGCGGTGGTCTCCGCAGTGCTGGTACCCCGCCCGGACGCATGGACGACCACAGGCTGACAACAGACAGTTCACCGCTTCCTACAGCCCTCTTACGAGCCGGGTGGGGCAATCATGTGCGTGATCTGCGGATTCCCTACCTTGGGTGGACACCGGCCGAACTCATCCCTGCGAATCTCGGTTCCCCGTGAGTCGCCGTCCCTTCTGGCACTAGAGTGGCACGGCCGCCGTGCCCTGGGCCCGTCGATGCCAACTATGGGCGTGGCGGTCGTTGAGGACCGCAGGGACGGCCGCTCATCACGAAGAACTGTTCCTACGTGGTGGTGTGTGGTGTGTGACTACAGGCCCCGGAGCGCTTGCGCCAAAGCCCCGTAGTTCCCCCAACAGTCGACACTCCCATCGGGGTACAAACTACCCATCAGCCAGTCCTCCTCGCTCACCGCCTTGACGAGACAGAGATCCCCGAATCCCAAAATGAATTCCGGGTGGAGCAGCTCGTCTTCCATCCCGGCGGCGGGATGGCGCACGTACTTCACAGTGCGATTGATACTGAGCGCCTGGGCTTCGCTGTCGCCGGATACCTCACGGATTCGCCGAATCGTCCAGCCTGGCGGTAGTTGCGGAGTCGTCATGACCTGATGATGGCACTTCACCTGCTTGATGAGTTGGGCCGCAAAGTTGCCCATGGAGCTCAACCCACCACTTCCCCCACCTGGTCCGAACCCAAGTCGCCGACCACACGTCCGAGGGCGTTGAATCCCCAGAACCTGAGGAATGGCAGTTGTTCACGGACAGCGGCATCGACGAGCGGGGTGAACTTTGCCCCATCCGGAACGGATGCTCGCTCGCTTTGAACTGGTCCGCCCTTCATCTGCGCTGTTGATCCGCTGACGTCCACGGTTGTTCGCCACTGTGCGTCGTGGTTGTCACGCAGCCGGACACTCAGCGCGCTTCCCCCATGCACTCCTGATCGGTCGGCTAATTCCCATCCTCGGATTCGTGCAGTGCGACGAGTTCACTCAGATCGTTACCGACCATGACTTGAGCGAGTCGTCCGGCGACGGCTACGACCTCTGGCCAAGAGGCCGCCTGGAGATACTCCGCATCGGTGTCGTTGGGCGCCTCGTCTGCGGCCGCGTTGAGCGCTTCACCAAGCTCCCGTATGAGGGCGACCTCCTCCTCCGTTCGCAGACTTGTGCCGAGGAAACGCTCGGGTTCGTCCGCGTCGCAGAAGTCGTCGAAGAGCGTGTGGAAGATATGGTCCAGGTTCTCGAACGTTGACGGGTCAAGCCAGACATCCCGTTGCCAGGGAGGATTGGCCAAAGCCAGGACTGCCGGAACGAGGTTGACTCGGAAGTTCGCCAGGAGTCTAGAGTCCTCAGCTCGCTCATCGCCCATGAGGAACCGGTCCTCCTTGCTTGCTGGTTGGCCGCTCGGCAGTCACGAGGTACCCGGCGAAGCTGAGGCCTGGGCGAGCGTCTGCCCACCCGTCCGCCTCCCTGACCGGAACCAATACGGTCGTCCCCGCCACCGCGTGCTGCACGTTGGACGTGCTGTCGGACGGGACCTCGTACCGGCAGTGCACCTCCGTGATGGTCAGCACCCTCAACGGAGTCGACGCCTTCCCTTCCTCCTGGCCGTGATGCTCCTCGCGGAAGTTGATCGCTGCCGCCCGTTCGCTCCCGACGACATCGGCGTAATCCTCCGGATCGATCTCCAGCAACTGCCATGAGACAACAGCCCCTGGCGTGAAGTTCTCGCCACAGCACTGGATCTGCCAGTCATCGACCCAGATCGTCAATGTCATGCCGCCATTGTTCGCCGAGTCATCTGCGCTCACCAGGGCTTTTCTTCATCCTGCGCAGACCACAACCCATCATTCACCCCTGCTCCCATCGCGTCCGCCGTCGACCCGAACACGTGGACGGGATGGGAGCCCAACCAAGCTCGCCACGATGCCCGCGGCCGAGAACGGCGCTCCCTCCACTCCGGTGCCGGCCGTGCCCCCGCCCGAAGCATCGCTTGTGACCCATGGCCGCGTGCATCGGGTGCTCGACCTCGACAATCGCGTCTTCTACCCAACGCCGACATGGCGTCCTCTACGACGACGACCCCCAAGTGCCGCCACCGTCGCGCCGTCCCGCTGCCCGCACTCTGCATCGCCCCCTGCGCCGGCACCGCCTGCGGCAGGCGGGGGCGAGCTGCAAGGAGTCGGAGTGCAAGTACCGGGCGAATCCGGAGCCATAGGCTCCGGTGCCCTCGACGCCGACGGCGATGAGGTCGCCGTGGGAGCGAAGCCAGTCCAGGAGCCGGTGACAGCCGTCGGGCGTGGTGCGGACGGCCTGGGTGGTCAGGTGCCGGCCGATCGAGTCGATCACGGCGGCCTGGACGGAGGTCGCAGGACGTATCGCCCCCGACCGTGCGAGGGCGATACGTCCTACCGCGCTGCCGGCTAACCCATGGTCTTGGCGCCGTCCAGGGACTCGCGGATGATGTCGGCGTGGCCGGCGTGCTGGGCGGTCTCCGCGATGATGTGCATCAGCACCCGGCGGGCCGACCACCGCGCGCTGGACTCGAACCACGGGGCCTTCGGCAGCGGTTGTGTGGCGTCCAGGTCGGGCAGGGTGACGACCAGCTCGTCGGTCCGACGGGCTACCTCGGCGTAGTCGGCGAGCACGCCGGCCAGCGTCTCGCCGGGCAGCATCCGGAACTCGTCGGCCCGTCGGGACCAGTCGGCCTCGGTCATGGTGGTGAAGTCGCCCATCGACGACGGGCCGTCCAGGATGAACTGCACCCAGGTCCGCTCGACCGCAGCGACATGCTTGATCAGGCCGCCCAAGCAGAGCTGGCTGGCGGTGGTCCGGCGCCCGACCTGCTCGTCGGTGAGGTCGCGGGTGGTGAAACGCAGGAAGTCCCGATGCTTGGCCAGTACCTCCAGCAAGTCGGCGCGCTCGCCGGTGGCTGTTGGCGCATCGGCCGGGTCGTGGGTGGCCAGTTCGTTGACAGTCACGATATCGCTCATGGTCGCTGCCTTCCGTGGTTCGTGTTCCGCCGGGCAAGGAGGACGCTAGAGGTCGTAGAGGTCAGATTCTGACCTAAATGAGGGGAGATCACCTTACCGGCGACGGCAGCGCCCACGGCGGGTAGCTCCATGTGGTGAGGCATGGCGGTGATCTCGGCCAGGCCGACTGCATTCGGATTGCTTTGCGGCCCAGCCGTCAACGGCTGTCCGTGTCGGTCATCGTTGGTCGCCGTCGGACGGTCCCGGGACGGCCCGACTCGGCGCCTGGCCGACGTCCATCAGACGCTCGACCAACCGCTCCGCTTCGGTCACTGCCTCATCAGCACTGACCGTCTCGAGCACCGTGCCTGAGCGGGTACGCACGGTATAGAAGCCTTCAGGAGCGAGCGCGATGGCCACCGGCAGAACCTCACCCTCGCCAAGCCAGTGACGCGGTCCCGTGCTGAACGCAAGCGCTGTATGGCTGGTGAAGGGGTAGAACCGCCCCAGCGCGCTGTTCCGCGCCCTGTCGACCAATGCCGCCAGGATGGGCGGAACCCACGAAGTGGTGGAGGTTCGGGACCGCTCATCCCAGGCTTCGGCCGCACGCGCCCGAAAGTCCCACGCCGCCTCGATCGAGTCGCCGGTCTCGCTCCCCGCGTCCAAGCTGCCTCCCCGTCCGGTCTACCAACGGCACGGTATCTTCCGAGCGTTGCATTGTGGCGCGGTGAACGTCGGTGGCGTCTCAATGGGCGGTGTCAAGCCGCCGCCACGTACGTCAGTGATCTTCGCTACGCCGACGTGAGTATCCAGGCGCTGATCGGCGAGGAGGCTGACACCGAGGAAGACGACAAACTCACCTACGTGTTCCTCGCGGATGCGACCACCATGACCGACCCTTCATCTCCGCTCTTGGCCATCGACCTCTATGACGAACCGGGACGGACGTTCGGGTCCTGGCCCGCTGGTACCCCGAGATTTCCGCCAATCCGAGCATCGCCAACGTGAACTTCGCCGACGTAGCTGACGATTCAGGAACGTTCCGCGGCTGGGGTGACGATCGAACGCTCCGTCCCATGGCGCCGGTGGTTCCCATCTCGCCCGACCGCCACCGCGGGCTCTGCGCAATGCCCCTGCTGTCTGCATTTCCCGTCGTTTCCCGCGAACGGACACGGACGGGCGCGACTACGGAGTGGCGTGGACGGCGGCGTCCAGCACCTTCGACTGAGCGTTGACGAGATCGCTCGGGATGCTCGCCGACTCCCCAAGGGTGTCGGAAATGTTCTTGTAGATCGCCAGTGTGGACCCGTAGCGGATGACAGCCACACTGACGGAGCACTTCAGGCCGTCCTCACCGGGCTCGACAACCCACTTGATGACCCACCGGGAGTTCTCAGGCTTGTTCGGCCCGCGGTGCTCACCCTTGGCCGAGGGCTCTCAGCGCGCACTCCGCCGCTGCCACTGCCGTACGGGTCTGGTGGGCCACCTGGGCGTGCACCGGGACGGGGCGTGTGTGCAGGGCGGTCTCGAAGTCCGTGCACCAGGTGGTGAAGAGGTCGCTCAGTTCGTCGTGGAGCGCGGGGGCGGCGGCGTTGGCCGACGCTTCGAGCAGGCGCAGCAGCAGGCCCGCTGCCCTCAGGGGTTGGCGGCGGGCCACGATGTCCAGGGCGGCGACCTGGGCCGTTGTCAGGTGGCGGGGGTCCTCGGGGGTGTCCGCGGCGGCGGCCTGCTGCGCCAGGGGTTGCCAAGACGCGGCGACCAGGTCGTAGAGGCCGGCGGCCATCCACTCCAGTACGCGGCGGAGGGGGTCAGTCTCGGGTGGGGGCAGGAAGCCGCGGGTCTTGGAGAGGACCTCGGTGACCTGTCGGCCGCCGTCGCGCACCAGGTCGGCCAGGTTGCTCAGAAGGCGGACGGCCTCCGGTTCCGGGGTGGTGTCCGCGACCATGGGGGCGGCCCAAATGGGCACTTCGATAATGGCGGTGACGCCGCCATAGTGCCGGGGCGCGCACCAGGTGGAGCGGGCGATGTCCTCCGACCCGGCCGCCAGGCGGGCTGCGCTGTCCGGCGGGGGCAGGACGTAGATCGCGGGACTGGGGTTCTCCCAGTACAGCGCGTCGTAGGTGCCCTGCTGGAGGGGGATGCCGATCGCCTCGGCGGACTCACGGAAGGGTACGGCCAGATCGGGGAGGTCGCGGGTCAACTGGATCCAGCTCCCACCCACATCTGTGCTGTGCAGGGAGCACTGGATGAACGGGCGCAGTTCGTCGATCACGCGGAGGAGGGCGAGGGTCTCCGGGATCGGGCGGCCCGCGACGGGGGCCCATTCGGGTTGCTCGGCGGCCATGGGGCGGTAGGCCGAGCGGTAGTAACGTGCAAGGCTAAGAGGTCTTTTGGCGGGAATCGGGCCGAGATCCGGGCCGAATCCGGGGCCGGCAGCGTTTCCGAGGTCGGGTACGGACACGGACACGGGATCGAAGCCGCGTCCGAGAACAGGGCCGGCGTCGTCTGCCGCCTCGGCGAGGGCGGCGCCGTCCGGGTCAAGGCACAGGATGATGTTCCAGGTGACGAGGGTCGGGTCGGTTGCAGGGGACTGCCGGTCGCCTCGTGCCGCCAACTCCGCCAGCGCGAGGGCCGTGCCGCCCGCCGCCCGCTCGTCCGGGTGCGGTCCGGCGACCACCAAGGCCTTGTGAGGGCCGTGTCCGGCGGACAGCATCAGAAGCGGGCGGCCCTCACGGGACGTCCCGATCCGGCGCAGTCGGGCGGTTCCGGGGAACCGTGAAACCAACTTCCGCGCCGAATCGGTGACTTCCGCGACCGTGAGGTAACGGTCGTTCAGTGCGTGTCCGATCAGGAGCCGCCGTTACCGCCGCTCTCGCCGGTGGTCTCCTTCTTGTCCAGCGGCCTGATCTCGATCTTGCTCTTCGCCATGTCGTGTCCCTCCGTGAGGCCGGTCGGTGTGCGCGGGGTCCGCATGGGCGCACAGGGTCGACGTGCTCTTGCCAGAGTTCGCGTCAGCCGTCACCGTTGTCAATCGCTGTTGCCGCTGGAGAAGTCGGTGTTGACGAGATTGGCGGGAAGATGACGGTGCTAGTGATGCGGCGGCCCCGGATCAAGCCGGAGCACCGGCCCTACCGCACGGTGGACGGTCACATCAGGATCGGAAGCGTCGTCTACGGCATCGGTTCCGAGGTCACGGACCCCGACGGGTGGGTATGGACCCTGGTCGAGGCGATGGACGGCACGCGGGACCCATCGGAGATCGTCACCGAAGTCTCCGTACAGCACGCCGAGTTGGAAGTGTCGGCCGCGGACATCCGCCGGGCGATGGCCGATCTGACCGAGGCCGGGTTCGTGGAGGACGCCGGTGCCGCGCCGCCGCCCGGGCTGTCCGCCCCGGAACGGGAACGGTACAGCAGAGGAATGACGCTGCTCCGCTGGATGGACCTGCGGCCGAGGAAGAGCTCCTGGGATCCGCAG
>Ga0102590_1004409_pt1 | contig 12015 bp, 10 predicted proteins | sample AraplaMF_Col_mMF_FD_76859 | JGI IMG/M metagenome (GOLD analysis project Ga0102590, IMG submission 76859) | Arabidopsis root microbial communities from the University of North Carolina, USA - plate scrape MF_Col_mMF | ecosystem: Host-associated > Plants > Roots > Endosphere | place: USA...
ATTAATTTATTTTATCTGTTCAAATAATAAATAATCAAATACTTATGGTATTTGTAATCAAACAATAGATGTCCGTTTAATACGGGTGTATCAAATGATGGGCTAGTAAGTAGTAGTATGGTCAGGGTAGCATATAGATACGGTATAGTCTTATCCCCTTAATAATCAACCAATAATAGAAAAGCCCAGCTGATTCGCCGAGCTAGTAAGTAGGTTTTGCGAGTTGCAAATATAGGAATTTCCGGGAGAAATAACAAGCGCTGAAGCCTTATCTATTGCGGAAAAAGGCAGGAATTTTGGTAGTGTCATTTATAAAGAAAAAACGTTACATTTATATGAATGAAGTATTGTCGATCCCAGTCCCTACTTAAAGAAAAATTCATCTTACATGGCTAGCCCCCTGCCAAAAAACTGGAAGAAAATGCTGGCGGCATTGCTTGCCAGGGCAAACCCTAAAAGAGCTACCCTGTCAGAGCAGTTTACACCTCCTCCCTCCCCGCCGGTGAATGGTGAAAATGCGTTAAAGACAGTGAATGAAGAATCTAACCGGATCACGGGCTGGTCGCTGCTGATCATTGGCGGATCCCTGCTGGCTATTCTTGATAAGGATTATCTGAAGATAGACGGCTGTTTTAAATGGATCTACTTTCTCTACATCCTCGGCTGGCTGCTGCTTTGCCTGTCTGTTTACTGGGGACAGAAGGTAACACGCAGTTACCTGGCCAGTTTGTTTGTGTCGAAGGAATTTATTGACAAAACTGCTGAGCAGGCGAACATTTGTTTCAACCGCCAGATCAGCTGGTTTATAGCTGGCGTGATCGTCTTTTCGCTTTGGATGGTCTGCTTTCTTTTACTCTGGATCTTTAACGCCAAAACCACCATATGACAAACTGCAATTGTGCGCAATATCCTTTCAGTCCGCATGTTCCCTGCTATAAGATCTGTACTGGCAGGATACTGAATTATGCCAGTCCGGACGAACTGGTAAACATCTTCAACATCCCTGAAGGCATCGTCGCCAAGATCTACGACATTAACCTGGAAAGCAGGGCGCAGACCCTGGATGATTACCAGCAATACCTGAGCGCTCCTGAATTTGGCGCGCTGAACCGGATCTGTTCCCAATTAGGCAGTAATCCCGCTGCCATGATCTGGATACGCAAGGAAATGGGCTCCCAAATGGATACGGAAGAAAGAGAGACGGTGCAGGTGTAAACAGGCCTTTACCGTCATCATTCACCCTCCCGGCGCTTCCTGTTTCCTATTGTCTTCCCTTCGCAGTAAAGGTTCTGTAAAGAGCCAGAACCAGATATTCTGCAGCTGATGTATGTATTCAATAAATCGCACTTTATCATAGCCTGAGAATTGCAGTATCCAACGGTTGGCAGATGCTGCTTTCAGGAACACGGGCATACCGTTATGCCCTCTTGTCCAGTTGTTAAAATCCCCGCCGCGCACCAGGTTAAAACCCAGCTTGGTTAAGCGGGTAGACTGGATACGCAGGGGCTGTAATTGTTGGCATAAGGTAGGCAGCATCGGGTAATGCTGCTCCGTGATCCGGATCACCTGCCGTCCCATGGCGAAATAATTGCCCAATCTTACCTCTTCCAGCTCGACCGCCATAAAATTACTAATATTTTTAGCTAATGTACTAAAATAATTAGTTAACAGAAAAACTTTATTTTCGTTGCAGATAAAAGAAATATGCTGAAAATATACTCTCCTGTAGTATTGCTGCTACTCGGTTTATCCCGGATCACTTATGCACAGACAGCCCCGCTGCAGCAACAGATCGAACAATATACCGCCGGCAAAAAAGCCACTATTGGCGTTTCCGTATTGGGTATGGAAGATCATTATGCTGTGAGTGTTAAGGGAGATGATCATTTCCCTATGCAGAGCGTTTTCAAGTTCCATATTGCGTTGGCGGTACTGGCGGAGGTGGATAAAGGAAAGCTGCGCCTGGATCAGCAGATAAAGGTCAGAAAAGATGAATTGCCGCTGAATACCTGGAGCCCGATACGCGAGAAATTCCCAAAGGGGACGACGCTTACATTAAAGGAAGTGTTGCGGTATACGGTGTCTGAAAGTGATAATATCGGGTGCGATATTTTGCTGCGATTGATGGGCGGGCCGAAAGTGGTGAATGATTATCTTGTAAGGAATGGCGTAAAAGATATTGCTATAGTGGCTAATGAGCATGAGATGCATCAGGCCTGGGATGTACAGTTCAGGAACTGGACGACGCCGAAATCAGCGACGGAACTGCTGAAAATGTTTTACGATAAAAAACTGTTGTCTCAAAAGAGCACAGAGCTGTTGTGGACTATGATGGTGGAAACACCGACAGGTAAAAAACGGATCAAAGGACAATTGCCGGAAGGGACAGTGGTAGCGCATAAAACAGGGACTTCTGATACGAATCAACAAGGGATCACGGCAGCGGTGAATGATATCGGGATTGTGACCCTGCCTGATGGGAAACATTATGCGATCAGTGTGTTTGTGTCTAATTCGGCGGAGGATATGGAGAGGAATGAAAAGATCATTTCGGACATTGGAAGGTTTGTTTGGGAGTATTATACGCGCAGATAAAAAACATATGAATTACACGTTCACATTCATAGACGATTTACCGGCTGACTTTTCCGGTGTGCCCATATTAATTTCCGGAGAAGGCTCATTAAAATGGGAGGGCAAAACTTACTTAAAGCCTTCCGGAACGATATACGATGCGGCTTTGTTTGAAATAAACCATCAATATGATGGTCTGCCATTTAAACAGGCAATGCTAATTGGCCATCTGCTTGCGGTAGGATACCAACAGCATTTTTACCTTTTCGACCTATCTGCCAATAAGCACCTGCTCACGCTCCAGATGGATGGATATTTTGGACACTTGTATTTTGATCAGGATGTTTTTTATGTAACTGATTCAGAGCAGGCTTATTGTATTACCAAAGAAGCCATCATTTTATGGGAGTCTGAAGCAGTAGGACTAGACGGTGTAATCATTGATCATTTCATGGATCATGAAATCCATGGAAGCGGTGAATGGGATCCTCCGGGAGGTTGGAAGGATTTTGTTTTAGACAGACAAACAGGAAAGCTGAAAAAATAGTTGGCAGTCTGCAGTGGGCAGTACGCAGTCGCTTGCCCACTGCAGACTGCCAATTTTATTTACTTAGATCGCTAAACCCGAGATCATCCAAAATAATCACACCTGACGGCGATTTATCAAACACCAACCGGATGCTGTGCAGCTTGTTCATCGCAAACTCAGGATGCTGCTGTTGCAGCTTATCCAGGTTAAAGTAGAACAGATCCGGGATAGTTTCTGCGTCATCATACTGGTTTAGGAATGCGAACTTGGTCAATTTTTTCTTGATCTGCGGTTGTAAGGGTGCGCATTCGCTTAAGGGAAAGCGAATGTGAGTACCTTGCTGATCGATCAATTCTATAGTAAAATCAATCGCTGTTTTTTCTGTTTTATCCTTTGGTTTCTCTTCTTTCTTAGCCTTCTCTCCTTTTACCACATGGGCGGCGCTTTCATCGCTTTCTGCCAGGCTGAAGAAAAGTGATTTACCTTCCAGCTGCAGGCTGCTGCTGTCTGGCAAGGTAAAAGTATAATCAGCGGGAAGGGTATCAGCTCCTTGTCTGTCCCATCCGATGAAGGCGGAACGGGTAATATGATCGCCCCACATCAGTTTATGCAGTGCTTCGCGCCAAACGCTCAGGTGATCCGTAGTGATCCTTACACCGGGCATGGTAGCGGTTTGCAGGTTCAGGTCTTCTTCATAACGGGCAATGAATGTAGCCGGGCTGTTCTCAAACTGGTTGAAGTAGATCTGTTTAGGCAACCATTGACGGCCGGAACGGTAGTCGATGAACAACGGCTTATAAGCTTCCACGCCTTTCAGGTGCAGGTCCAGGAAGGCGCTGATGTATACCTTGGCGATCTGCTGCTGATCTGCAGCAGGCATCAGGTTGGTGAAGTTGTACAGGTTAGCGTAAGGGCTGGTTTGATCGTATTTTCCCCAGGAAGTATTGAACTGGCCATGGTTGGCGTGGTGCACGTAGAGGCCTGCTTTACAACCATTATACGAGGGAGAATATTCGATGCGGTACATGGGGCTTAAGCCGCCGTAGGACTGCATATCCATATCATGCGTACCATGGATGGTAAAGTAGTTGATGTCTTTCAACGGCGCCAGGATACCGGCAGGCTTGTATTGGCCGTCTACCGGGGCGATGGCGATATAGGCTTTAATGTTGAAATTAAAATGAAAGACTTCATTGGCATCATCCGGATGGGCGGGTAAAGTATTGAATAATGCTGCGTGGGACATGGCCTCGCCGCCCCGTGAATGGCCCATCAGGGCGATGTGATCCATGTCTATTTTATGATAGAAGGGATTAGCGGGGTCCTGGTTCCATTTTCTCCAGAGCTCAAGGTGTTTGAGCATGAACCAGCCGCGGACGCCGTTCTCATTTTTTAACCCGCCCCAGGGCATGTCTGTAAAACTGGTGTTCAGGAAATTCTCATCTACGGAAGCCACAATGTATCCCCTGCTGGCGAGCAGCTCGGCGAGATAGTCGTAGCCTTTCTCTGACCAGTCCTGCGCCAGGTGATTACCATGTACGACCAGCACCAGCGGAGCAGGTCCCTGCAGGTTTTGCGGGTACCATACCATGGCGTTCAGGGGGAGTTTATCAGGGCCAAAGCCGAAGTACCAGCTGCGGAGATTACCATATATGCCGCTCCAGGATTTAAGCAATGATGAAGCGTCTACTGTAGGCGTTTTAATCTTTACGGATTGATGATACAAGGGACGGCGTTTATCGTTCCCGGATCCGTAGGTAAGGAAGGAGACCTTATAGCTACCAGGGCTGGAAGGATCGCCGGCAGTGATCGTATCCGGCAGTTGGGCCTGCATTTTATAGTTCGTTATCGGGGAAACCGGGCTCCCGGGATAAAAGAAGAAATACAATCCGGTGATAGCGCCACCTAAACCGATGAGGAAGAGTATCCCGGTCATGATCTGTTTGGGCCGGGTCCATTGTACTGTACTGCGGCGTCGCCAGTAGGATATAGTTCCGAAGATGAGCGCAGGGAACAGCACCAGGAAACCTGCCAGCCAGTAGCCGAGATCGCGCAGGCGGAAGAAGAAGAAAATACAGAAGAAGGCGAAGGCGACCCCGATCCGGAAATAACGGGGCGTTCTGCCTACCAGGAGGGCTACCCAGGCGATCAGGGCAGCTATGAGCAGGGCGGGAATGCCGCGTACCAGTAAGGTGACCAGGTAATAGCCGAAACCAATCCCTTTTGACAGGAAGAGGTCTGCCATGGTGTAGATGAAAAACAATAAGGTGGCGAGCAGTATACCGATGCCGCTGGCTTTCAGTGTGGCCTGACCGGGCGTGATAAAGGTTATGGCAGCCCGCAACCGGTTCATGAGCCGGCGCCAGGCAGACGGTTGATTTCCCATAAGCGTAAGCGTAGTTTAGATGATGCTTGTGTACGATACAAAATAGGGAATTATGTATTAAGAAAAGGAGGTTTTTGTGCGGAGGGGAGGGCGGGGAGAGATGGGTATCACTAGTTAGTGACAGCGCACTTACAAGGAAAGAACAGCATGTTCACTAAGCTTGGACATTACTATTACGCGGAGCATGCGAGGTGTAAGCCTTATGTGTGAGGCCAGTGTAACAGAGGGCTTCATGGAGGTGAGGTGGAGTTGATCGGGAGTTGAGGCGGGGATGAAATGGAGGGGGAAGAGAGAGGTTTGAAGAGAGAGGTTTGAGGTCTGAAGTTTGAGGTTTGAGGTTCGTTGAAGGTGGGAGGTTCAGGACAAGGGGCGGGGCGAATGGTGGAAACTGGTTTGGGGAGGGGAAAAATGGTGGATTGGGGGAATTGAGGGTATAGGTTTTCTGCGAGCTGGGTGCTCGGGGTGTGAGGGAGGTGTTTTATTAATGCGATTGAAGACCCGGAGGAGATTGCTTCGGGCTGGCTCTACGCAGGGCCGCGAGGCCCTCGCAATGACGGGGATGGAGACCCGGGTGAGCTCTGTGCGACTCGCAATGACGGAGGAGGGTGCCCTATTTGCCCTTTCGTTTGCGATGATGAGGAAGGAGATCCAGGTGTTCTTTCCGCAGCTCGTGATGACGGGGAAGAAGACTTACGGAAGGCAAAGCGTTTACGTGTCGCTTTTAGGAACGCTGTTGCTGTAAGCTCTTCTGCAGGTACGGTGATGCTGATCACATCGGCGGCCATGTAGCGGCGGTCGCCGGAGGGATAGAGTTGGCCCATAGACATTTTGCAGGAGCGGTATTGCAGTACAACCATCAGCGTGCCTTCACCTTCAATTGGGATGTTCATGGCTATGCCATTGAAGGGTTTATCGTCGTTGAGTTCAATGATGGCGGTGGAGACATCGGTGCTGATCACCCGGTTTTCAGCGAAGCTGATGCGGGTGGCGATGAGCCGAAGCTCTATGTGGGTATTGTTGCCTTGCGGCAGAAGCTCCTGCGCAGGGATGTGTAAGGTGCCGTTTGTTGTGAATATGGGCTGGTCAACAAAGAGCTTTTCAATGCCGGTGTGTTTGTTGAAGTGGAAGCCCCGGAGATTTGGGAAATTATCTCGGCCGGCCTGGATGAAGAGTTTGTTGAGGCGGTTTACCAGGGTGCCGTCGTAACGCATATCCAGGTAAGGGCGGACAGCTTTGCGTACGAGCTTTCCTTTCCGGCTGGCAATACCGAAGTGACGGGCAGCCCGGCGGGTGGGAGCTGTCTGTCGTACTTTGTCCGGCATGCTACGGAGGAAATATTTACCATTTCTGCGGTAGCCGATGACGTTGTCCATTCTGCCGGTGAATTTGAGGACACCAGTTTGAAGCGCCATAACAATACTTTTATATAAAGTTATGGGAACTCCGGATTATAGCACTTGATCTAAATCAATTAATCGGGGAACCTTAAAGATTAAATCTGATGCCCCCGCCAGCTTCGCGTAAGGAAGAATAGCCTGCGTATACTTCAATGAGCCTGGTGATGCAGTAGCCGAAGTAGATGCCGCCGCCTATTACGAAACGGTTGCCGTGGATGTAGCTGTAATGGATCCTTCCGTCCTCCCCTTCTTCGGAATAGTTGGTGAAATGGGTTTTGCTGCCGATAGAGAGGTCCATTTTGATGTTGATCCGTTCTGTGAGAAAGCGGCTGTAGCCGATGTCCCCGGTTCTGAGGAAGTAGCCGGTTTTATCGAGTCGCACACGGCTGTTGTTGGTGATCAATTCAGAGACCCTGTCTTCATAGGGGCTGGACCAGCCTACGGTCAGGCCAAGGTGAAAGCGGTGTTCCTTCCAACGGATGCTGGCGTCGATTTCGGCGACGGCGGCGCTGTGAAGGCCGATGCTAAAGCCCCTGCCGTTGTCGTTATTTTCATTATCCAACAAAGGGTAGAGCCATGGAACATACCCTTGTGCGTAGGTAGAAACGGGGATGATGAACAGTAGGAGGAGGAGCCATCTTTTCATGGGTATCGGAATTGGGTTGAGGTAAAAGTAAGGGGAATTGGGGGAATTACAATTTGGATTTAACAGTATATAACAAAGCAATGTTTAAATGGAATACCACGAACCTCTTCCAGCTCCATGCCGCTGTAAATGCTTCGCATCGACAAGATTTTCCAGGTGCCGTTTTATCGTATTACGTTTAGCTTCTGTCAGAATAACAATTTCGCTGATTGAAACTCTTCCGCGTGATTTTGCCAGCTCCAATATCTTCAATGATAGTTCGGGTAATTGCGCGAGTAATATCCTTTCCCGCTCAATTTTTATTTTCAAACGATTCTTTTGTTGCTGTAAAGCCCGAAGAAAAAATAACAGCCATGGCCGCCAGTCCGGCGTATCTGTTTTTAATGCGTTTTGTGTTTCCCTTAAGGCAAGATAGTAGGCGTCCTTGCTTTGCTCAATGACCGCTTCTAAAGAGCTATAGGGCACATAGGCATAACCGGCCCTCAACAGTAACAGCGTGGTGAGCACGCGGCTCAGGCGGCCGTTCCCGTCCTGGAATGGGTGGATAGCCAAAAATACGACAGTGAAAATGGCAACAATTAGCAGCGGGTGAAGCTCTTTTCGTTCTAAAGCCCTGCTCATCCAACTAACTAATTCTTCCATCTGCAAAGCTGTATCAAAAGGTGTGGCTGTTTCAAATACGATCCCTAAGCTTTGTCCCTGCTGATCGAATGCTTCTATATGGTTTGCAGATTTCTTATAATTGCCACGATGCCAGTCATCCTTACTACTGAATTTCAGCAGGTCGCGGTGTAATTGTTTAATGTGGTTTTCGGTTGGGGTAATATCGGGATAATTTTCAAAGATCATGTTCATGACAGCAGCATAACCTGCCACTACCTCTTCATCGCGGGAATCTAGTTGTTGTATGGAGAGATTGCTTAGTAGGATTTCAACTTCTTTATCGCTCAATTTGGCGCCTTCAATACGGGTAGATGAGCCAATGCTTTCAATGGTTGCCACCCGTTTCAAGCTATAAAGGCGATCTGGCGCCAGCTGGCCTAAGGCCTGCCAGGCACCTTTGAATTCGTCGATTTCGGCAACGAGTGTCAGGATCTCAGATGTAATAACAATTTGTGATATACTGAGCATAGTAGCTATAAAGATACCCAATTATACCCAATTAGACAGGTTAAAGCCCATAAAAATACCCGATTATATCCAAAAGGCTAAAGAGAAGGCGATAATGCAATAAATAAAAAAGGGCTTCTTTCTCAAGAAGCCCTTTCGGAGTTTTCATTTTGGGGTGGCCAATGGGGTTCGAACCCACGACCCCTAGAACCACAATCTAGTGCTCTAACCAACTGAGCTATGGCCACCATTTTCAGCACTTTTTTATCAGTACTCCCTTTTTCGGGATTGCAAAGATAAGATAATTCAAATGCAATTTCCAAATGATAACAGAAAAAAAGTTATCCCGTTTTTTTTTGCTTTCTTTGCCCTCTCAAAAAACAAGCCTGGCCAAGATGTCGATATACCTGATACCCTTTATTTCAGCTTTTATAGGATGGTTCACTAACTGGATTGCCATTAAGATGCTGTTTCACCCACGGGAACCGAAGAACCTCGGCTTTATGACGCTGCAGGGTATCTTCCCCAAAAGGCAACGGCAATTTGCTGAAAAACTGGGTAAGCTGGTAGCAGACGAACTGCTGTCCTTCGACGATATCCGCCAGAAGCTGACCGACCCGCAAAAGGTTAAAAGCATCATTCCCCTGGTGGAAGATCACCTGGAGGAGTTCCTCCGCGTAAAACTGCCCGATGCCATGCCGGTATTATCCATGTTCATCGGCGACAGCACCATCAAACAGATCAAAGATGTACTGGTAGTAGAACTGGATAACCTGTTCCCCATCATGATCGACAAATACCTCCAGAACACCAAGGAAGACCTGGACCTGGAACGCATCGTGACCGAAAAAGTAAGCGCTTTCTCTTCTGATAAGCTGGAGCAGATCCTGAACGGGATCATGTCCAGGGAATTCCGCTTTGTAGAGATCATCGGCGGCGTACTGGGCTTTATCATCGGTATCATCCAGCTGCTGATGACACATCCTTTCTAATCTGTTAATTACTGTTAAGACCTTTTACCGCCATTTTTTACGACTTCCCCGGGCTAAAAGGCCCATTCGTCATATTACATCACCACTCATATGGAATGCCCGTAATTTTGCCTCCGGATTTCGGGTAATGACGCCGTGTGCAGTGTAACAAATCCCCTTTTACAAAGACCAACGAATAAAAGCATACGATAGATGATGAAAAAATGGTACTTAACCATGGTCGCTGTTCTCATTGGAATAGCCTCCCTGCATGCCCAGATACCTGCTATACCTGCCGGTGGCGCCGGCGGACGGGGCGGCGCCCCTAACGGACAACGCCAAAACATGCCGCAGATAGGACACCTCTACGGCAAACTGGTGGATGCCAACACTAAAAAGCCTGTACCCTACGCTTCGGTTGCCCTGCTGAAACTGCGCGATTCCAGCGTAGTCACCGGCATGCTGACGAAAGAGAACGGTGAGTTCAGCATGGAAAGCCTTCCACTGGGTACTTTCAATATGCGTATCTCCTTTATGGGATACGAAACCATCTACAAAAAGGTCGCTATCAGTCCGCAGACCTTTGACCAGGACCTCGGCAACATCCGCTTCAAACCAGACGCGAAAATGCTGGCCACCGTAGAAGTGACCGGAGAGAAAAGCGCCTTCCAGATGGGCATCGATAAAAAGGTGTTCAATGTAGACCGTAACCTCACCAGCGTGGGCGGTACCGCACAGGACGTATTGAAGAACGTACCTGCGGTGAACGTAGACATCGACGGTAACGTAACCGTCCGGAACGCTTCACCTAACATCTTTGTAGACGGTAAGCCCTCTACCCTCACCCTGGACCAGATACCCGCAGACGCGATCGAGAGCGTAGAGCTCATCACCAACCCTTCGGCTAAATATGATGCGGAAGGGATGTCGGGCATTATCAACATCGTGCTTAAAAAGAACAAGAGAGCCGGTATCAACGGTATGCTGATGGCGGGCGTTGGCACAGGCGATAAATACAACGGCGGGGGCAATATCAACATCCGCCAGGGCAAAGTGAACTTCTTCGCCAATTACATGATGAACTCCCAGCGTTTCTGGGGCGATGGCACCACCGACCGTACCAATTTCATCGGCAGCGGCACGAGCAGCCTTCACCAGGAAAGTGACAGCCGTACGGCTCCCCGCTTCCAGTTTGGGCGCATCGGCCTGGATTATTACCTGGATAACCGTAACACCATCTCTGTATCACAGAACATCGTGGACGGTAAGTTCAGAAACTACGAAGACCTGCTCAGCACCTTTAACAAAGGCGATTCCATGAGCTCCCGTATTAATAATAACCAGTTCGGGTTCCGGAACTATACCTCCCAGTTGGGCTTCAAGCATACCTTTGCCGAACCTAACCGCGAATGGACCGCTGACTTTAACTATAACCGCAGCAATAACGACCGTAACGGCAGCTTCCTGAGCCAGCCCGTGGATATCAACAATATGCCGCTGGCGCAGTCCATGTACCAGACCAACAACTCTGACGGCCACACTACCTTCATTACCATCCAGACCGACTATACCGATCCTATCGGTAAGAATGGTAAACTGGAAGCGGGACTGAAGACTACGCTGCGTAACTATACCAGCGTGTATAACGTGTACGACCAGGACACTACTACCGGCGATTTTCATTTCAACAACCTGCTTTCCAACGATTATAAATACAAGGAACAGATCTATGCAGGATACGTGAACTATGCGGGCACAAAGGGTAACTTCGGCTACCAGGCGGGTTTGCGCGTAGAGCAGTATGTATACTCCGGAGAGATCCCGAGCGAAGGCATGAAATTCAAGCCTACCAGGGCTACGCCCGGTTTCTTCCCCAGCGTGTATCTGTCGCAGAAGATGAAGAACGACCAGGAACTGCAGCTGAATTACTCCCGCCGCGTAACCCGGCCGAACTTCTTCCAGCTGATCCCCTTCCGCGACTATAGCGATCCGCTCAATCAGCGTGAGGGTAATCCGAACCTGCGGCCGGAATATACCAACAGTGTAGAACTGTCTTACGTAAAGAACTGGAAGACCGCCAATTTCCTGGGTACCGTGTACTATCGCAACACCAATAACCTGATCTCTGCGATCAGCACGCCGATCGGTACCGATACCCTGCTCACCAGCTTTACAAATGCAAATAAAAACAACAACTACGGCGCCGAGCTCACGCTGAAGAATACTTTCTTCAAGATCTGGGACCTTACCACCAACGTGAATCTATACCAGGCAGAGCTGAGCTATACACAGGACAAGAAAGATTATAAGAACAGCAATTTCAGCTGGATGGCTAAGATCAATTCAGAACTGAAACTGCCGGCTAATTTCACGTTGCAGATCAGCGGTAACTACCAGGCGCC
>Ga0102590_1004417_pt1 | contig 11980 bp, 9 predicted proteins | sample AraplaMF_Col_mMF_FD_76859 | JGI IMG/M metagenome (GOLD analysis project Ga0102590, IMG submission 76859) | Arabidopsis root microbial communities from the University of North Carolina, USA - plate scrape MF_Col_mMF | ecosystem: Host-associated > Plants > Roots > Endosphere | place: USA...
CGTTGCGGCCGCGGCGATCTGCCCGGGATGACCGCGCAGCGCCTGGATTTCGGGACGGAACGGCGCCGTCGATGCCATCGCTGCATCCACCGACAGCGCGCCAGTCACGAGCGCGGCGCGAGTCAGGCCAAATGCACGCAGCACGCCGGAGATCGCGTAGGCGGTCGAAAACTGCGTGCCGTTGATCAGCGCGAGCCCTTCCTTGGGACCAAGCGTCAGCGGCAGGAGGCCGGCGGCGGCGAGCGCCTCGTGGCCGGGCACGATCCTGCCGCCGACGATCGCCTGCCCCTCTCCGATCATCACAGCCGTCATGTGCGCGAGCGGCGCGAGATCGCCGGATGCGCCGACCGATCCCTGCTGCGGCACCAGCGGATAGACACCGCGCCCGAGCATGGCCTGCAGCTGTTCGACCACCTCGCGGCGTACGCCGGAAGCCCCACGCCCGAGCGATACGATCTTCAGCGCCATCATCAGCCGGATGATCGGCTCCGGCGTCGCCGCACCGACGCCGCAGCAATGCGAGACGATGAGGTTACGCTGGAGCAGCGCGGTCTGGTCAGGCGGAATGCGCTTTGACGCCAGCTTTCCGAAGCCGGTGTTGATGCCATAGACAGGAAGGCTAGCTTGCGCGGCCTTCGCGACGATCTCGGCTGCGGCGTCGACGCGCGGCCAGAACGATGGATCGAGAACGACAGGGGCGCCCTCCAGCACGCACGCGAGATCGTCGAGACTGACCGTTCCCGGCTTGACGACGATCGCAGCACCCCGCTCCTTCACTGTCCCCTCCACACTCGCCGGTGCAGCGGATTGAAGCCGATGCGGTAAACGAGTTCCGCCGGCCGCTCGATGTCCCAGATTGCGAGGTCGCACCATTTACCGGCTTCCAGCGTGCCGGTCTCAGCGAGCACGCCGAGCGCCCGCGCGCCTTCGCGGGTGACGCCCGCAAGGCATTCGGCCACATTCATCCGGAACAGCGTCGCCCCCATGTTCATTGCCAGCAGCAGCGACGTCAGCGGGGAGCTGCCGGGATTGCAGTCGGTCGCGAGCGCCATGTGGACGCCGTGCTTGCGAAACGCTTCCACAGGCGGCTTCTGCGTCTCGCGAATGAAGTAGAACGCGCCGGGCAGCAGCACGGCCACCGTTCCAGCCGTCGCCATCGCGGCGGCGCCGGTCTCGTCGGTGTGTTCGAGATGATCGGCAGATAGTGCGGAGAATTTTGCGGCGAGCGCCGCGCCGCCGAGGTTCGACAATTGATCCGCGTGAAGCTTGACCGGCAATCCAAGTGCCCCTGCGGCCTGGAACACACGCGCGGTCTGCTCGGCGGAAAACGCGATGCCTTCCATGAAGGCGTCGACGGCATCGGCAAGGCCGGCCTTTGCAACGGCCGGCAACATCTCGCTGCAGACGAGATCGATGTAGCGGTCCTTGTCGCCATCGGCTTCCGCAGGCAGCGCATGCGCGCCCAGGAAGGACGTGCGGATCGCAACCGGCCGCTGACGGCCGAGACTGCGCGCGGCCGCGAGCTGACGGATCTCGGTCTCGGTCTCGAGGCCATAGCCGGACTTGATCTCGATCGTGGTGGCGCCCTCGCCGATCAGCGCATCGAGCCGCGGCAGCGCCTGTGCGACAAGCTCGGCCTCGCTCGCCTTGCGCGTCGCGGCCACCGTCGAGACGATGCCGCCGCCGGCGCGGGCGATCTCCTCGTAGCTCGCGCCCTTCAGACGCAGCTCGAACTCGTGCGCGCGGTTGCCGCCATAGACGAGATGAGTATGGCAATCGACGAGCCCCGGCGTGATCCAGCGCCCCTCGCAATCGATGCGCTTGATCGCGTCCGCATCAACAGGGAAATCCGCCGCGGCACCCGCATAGACGATGTGGCCGCCACGTTTGGCGATCACGCCATGCTCGATCTCGCCGAGATCGGGGCGGTCGGCCCGCATCGTGGCGAGCCGGGCGTTGTGCCAGATCCGATCAAAGCGCTCTGCCATGAAGGTCCCCCTTCGCCCTGGGATGCTTGACTTATATGTCTAGACATATAATCGTGGGGCGGTTCTGTCCAGCCGGCGTGTAAGCATGACCCGACTGCATTTTGCCTCCGCGCTCCTGCCCTCGGGCTGGGCCAATGACGTGCAGGTGGTGATCACCGCCGGCGCGATCGCGGAGGTGACGCCGGGCGTTGCGCCGGCCGCCGGCGACGAGCGCCACGGAGTAGCGCTGCCGGGACTTGCGTGCCTGCATAGCCACGCCTTCCAGCGCGGCATGGCAGGTCTTGCTGAGCTGCGCGGCGACTCCACCGATACGTTCTGGACCTGGCGCGAGACGATGTACCGCTTCGCGCTGGCGATGACGCCGGATGACGTGACTGCCGTTGCGACGCTGCTATATGTCGAGATGCTGGAACAGGGGTTTACCCGCGTCGGCGAATTCCATTACCTGCATCACGATCGCGACGGCTCGCACTACGCCGACATCGGCGAGATGGCGGCGCGCATAGCACAGGCTGCCGAAGCTTCAAGCATTGCCCTGACGCTGCTGCCGAGTTTTTATGCGCATGGCTCGTTCGGAGGCGCCGCCCCGCATGACGGCCAGCGTCGTTTCATCTGCTCTATCGATCAATTCGCCAAGCTCATGAACGCCTCGCGCAAGGCGATCGCATCATTGCCGAGGGCCAATATCGGCATCGCGCCGCACAGCCTTCGCGCGGTGACGCCGGATGAGCTCGCAGCAATCATTCCGCTCGCCGATGGCGGGCCGGTGCATATCCACGCGGCCGAGCAGGTGAAGGAAGTCGAGGATTGCCTGGCCTGGTCGGGCCGACGTCCGGTGCAATGGCTGCTGGAGCGCGCGCCTCTCGATCGGCGCTGGTGCGTCATTCACGCCACCCACACGACCGACGCGGAAGTCGCTGCGCTCGCGAAGACCGGTGCGGTGGCGGGCCTCTGCCCCATCACGGAAGCGAGCCTCGGCGACGGCATCTTTCCGGCGCGCGAATTCCTCGCCGCCGGAGGCGGGTTCGGCATCGGCACCGATTCCAACGTGCTGGTCGGTGCTGCCGACGAGTTGCGCCAACTTGAATATGGCCAGCGCCTCAAGCATCGCCAGCGCAACGTTCTCTCCGGCGGCGCGAGGCGCTCGACCGGGCGCACGTTGTTCGACCAAGCGCTCGCGGGCGGCGCACGAGCGCTGGCGCAGCCGACCGTCGGCCTCATGCCGGGAGCGCGCGCCGATATCGTCACGCTCGACATTTCGCATCCATCACTGGCGGGGCGCTCGCGCGACGCCGTGATCGACGGCTGGATCTTTGCCGCCGGCAACGGCGTGATCGATTGCGTCTGGGCGGGCGGCGACAAGGTCGTCGAAGGCGGGCGGCACAGATTGCGGCAAGCTGCGCGCGAACGCTTCAACGCGTCGGTGCGGAGGCTCGTCGCATGAACCTCGCGACCGATGCCGCCGACCAGCCGACGCTCTACAAGCGCATCCGTGCCGACATCGAGAAGCGGATCCTGACTGGCGAGTGGCCGCCCGGTCACCGCATTCCGTTCGAACACGAGCTGGTCGCGCGTTATGGCTGCTCGCGCATGACGGTGAACAAGGCGCTGTCGGAGCTTGCACAGGCCGATCTGATCGAGCGACGTCGTCGTGCCGGCTCCTTCGTGCGTCGTCCGCAACATCAGTCGGCAGTGCTGAAGATCGCGGACATGCGCGCAGAGATCATCTCGCTCGGCCGCAGCTATGGCTACGAACTGATGCACCGCAAGCTGCGCACGGCGACGGCCGCTGACCGTGCGCGCCTTGGCGTGAAGAAGGCCGGCAAGGTGGTCGCGATCGCCTGCCGCCATAGCGCCGACAACGTGCCGTTTGCCGTCGAGGACAGGCTGATCGATCTGTCATCCGTGCCGGATGCCGCGACCGCGGATTTCTCGCGAGAGCCCCCCGGTTCCTGGCTGCTTCATCATGTCCCATGGACAGAAGCCGAGCATACGATCAGCGCGATCGTTGCGGATGATCGTACGGCGGAAGCGCTCGACATCGCCGTCGGCGCCCCCTGTCTGGTGATCGACCGCTACACCTGGCGCAGCGCGCGCACCATCACCGCGGTGCGACTGCTCTATCCCGGTGACTCTCACCGCCTTGTCGCCCGATTCAAGGGAGGCTGAGAGGACGATGTCGGCACAAATCGTGCAACGCTTCGGGCAACGGTCCGTAGGGACCGGCAATGATCAACAGGACGTCAATCCATCGATCGGCAAGAGGACGACAATCATGCGTAATTCAAAAGTTTTTGCGACAATCATTGCTCTTGCGGCCTCCACTCCGGTGCTCGCCGACGACGTCAAGGTCGGCATCGGCATCTCCGGATGGACCGGCTTCGCGCCGCTGACGCTGGCAAAGGAGGCCGGCATCTTCAAGAAGAACGGCCTCGACGTCACGATCAAGAAGATCCCGCAGAAGGATCGCCATCTCGCGATCGCCTCCGGCGACATCCAGTGCGCGGCCACCACGGTCGAGACCTGGATCTCCTGGAACGCCAATGGCGTTGCCACCAAGCAGATCTTCCAGCTCGACAAGAGCTTCGGCGCCGACGGCATGGCGGTGCGCAACGACGTCGCCGCGATCAAGGATCTGAAGGGCAAGACGGTCGCCGCCTCCGCGCCCGGCACGTCGCCGTACTTCGCGCTGGCCTGGATGCTCAAGAAGAACGGTCTCACCACGAAGGACGTCACCATCGTGAACCTCGAGCCGGCGGCCGCCGCACAGGCCTTCGTGTCCGGCCAGAACGACGCCGCGATGACCTATGAGCCTTATCTGTCGACCGTGCGCGCCGCGCCCGACAAGGGCAAGATCATCGCCACGACGCTGGACTACCCGATCGTGATGGACACGTTCGGCTGCACGCCGAAATTCCTCAGCGAGAATCCGAAGGCCGCACAGGCGCTCGCCAACAGCTATTTCGAGGCGCTCGACATGATCGCCAAGGACCAGGCCAAAGCCTACGAGATCATGGGCGCCGACGTGAAGCAGACCGGCGAGCAGTTCGGCAACTCGGCCAAATATCTGCGCTGGCAAGACAAGGCCGCGAACCAGAAATTCTTCGCCGGCGATTTCCTGACCTTCAACAAGGAGGCCGCCGAGCTCCTGCTCGAGATCGGCATCATCAAGGCCGCGCCGAAGGTCGAGGACCTCTACGACGCCAGCTACATCAAGTAACCTCCTCAAGACATGCCGGTCCCGTCTCGCGGCAGGGCCGGCAAACCTGTTCCCCTTCCGGATAGATCGTTTGATGCGTCCCCTGGATCCCGTGACGTCGAAGCAACGCGTGGTTTACGGCCTCGCGTTCTTCATCCTGTTCGTTGCCCTGTGGTCGTGGGCGACCTTCGGCGGCCATGTGTCGAAAGTGTTCCTCGCCAATCCGCTGACCATGGTGCAGGAAGGATACGACCTGCTGGCGAAGCAGGGGTTCGTGTACGACATCGGCATGACGATCTGGCGCGTCGTCGGCGGCTTTGTGCTGGCCGCCATCATCGCGGTGCCGTTCGGCGTGCTGATGGGCGCCTACAAGCCGGTCGAGGCGTTCCTCGAACCCTTCGTCTCCTTCGCGCGCTATCTGCCCGCCTCGGCCTTCATTCCGCTTTTGATCCTGTGGGCCGGCATCGGCGAGCTGCAAAAGCTGCTCGTCATCTTCATCGGCTCGGTATTCCAGATCATCCTGATGATCGCCGTGACCGTGGGTGCGACACGGCGCGATCTGGTCGAGGCGGCCTATACGCTCGGGGCCAGCGACCGCGGCATCATCCGGCGCGTGCTGCTGCCCTCCTCCGCGCCCGAGATCGCCGAGATCCTCCGGCTGGTGCTGGGCTGGGCCTGGACCTATGTCATCGTCGCCGAGCTGATCGGCTCGTCCTCCGGCATCGGCCACATGATCACCGACAGCCAGGCGCTGCTCAACACCGGCCAGATCATCTTCGGCATCATCGTGATCGGGCTGATCGGCCTTATCTCGGACTTCCTGTTCAAGGCGTTCAACGCCTGGCTGTTTCCGTGGAAGCTCGCATGACCACGCTGAAGATCGAGCAGGTCTCGCGAACCTTCCCCGCCCGCCACGGCAACGCGCCGACCCGTGCGCTGGAGCCGACCGACCTCACGATCGGCAACAACGACTTCGTCACCATCCTCGGCCCCTCGGGCTGCGGCAAGTCCACGCTGCTTCGCATCGTCGCCGGCCTAGACCGCCCGACCAGCGGCCGTGTGGTGCTCGACGGCCGCGAGGTGACCAGCCCGGGCGCCGATCGCGGCATGGTGTTTCAGTCTTACACGCTGTTTCCCTGGCTGACGGTGCGCGAGAACATCGCGTTCGGCCTGCGCGAGCGCGGCGTTTCCGAGGCGGAGCGTAACAAGATCGCCGACGCGTTCATCCGCCAGGTCGGCCTGTCCGGCTTCGAAAACCATTGGCCCAAGCAGCTCTCCGGCGGCATGCAGCAGCGCACCGCGATCGCGCGTGCGCTCGCCAACGATCCGAAGATCCTGCTGCTCGACGAGCCCTTCGGCGCGCTCGACAACCAGACGCGTGCGCTCATGCAGGAGATGCTGCTGGGGATCTGGGAACGCGACCAGAAGACCGTGCTGTTCGTCACCCACGACATCGAGGAAGCGATCTTCCTCGGCAGCCGCGTCATCGTGATGAGCGCGCGTCCCGGACGGATCAAGGCCGACATTGCGATCGACCTGCCGCATCCTCGCTCCTACAAGATCAAGACCACGCCCGAATTCGTCCAACTGAAGGAACGGCTGGTCGAGGAAATCCGCACCGAGGCGCTGAAGGTTGCCGAACATGCCTGACACCAAATCACTCGCCGACGGCCAGCGCGTGCTCGCCGACCTCAATGCACTCCGTGCCATCGGCGCCTACGAGACGGGCGTGCACAAGCCGACCTTCTCCGAGCCGCACAAGCGCTCGCTGGACTGGCTGGTGCAGAAGCTCCCCGAGGCCGGCCTCGGCGCGGAGATCGACGGCATCGGCAATGTTCTCGGCACGAGCAGCAAATCCGGACCGAAGCTGCTGGCCGGATCGCATCTGGAGAGCCAGAACTACGCCGGCTGGCTCGACGGCCCGCTCGGCGTCGTCTACGCGCTCGAAGCCGCCCGCGTCCTCAACGCCGATCCCTTGTTCAAGGGCGCGGTCGAGGTCGCCGCCTGGTGCGATGAGGAAGGTCATTTCGGCAGCTTTCTCGGTTCGCGCTCCTATGTCGGGCAAGTGACCGAAGCCGAGATCGACGCCGCGCGCGACCGCACCAACGGCCGCACCATGCGGGATGCCCTCGCTGACATGGGTCTCGCCGGACGTGCGCGAATCGCCGTCGAGAAGGGACGGCATATCGGGTATCTCGAGGCGCACATCGAGCAAGGCGATACGCTCGAGAGCAGCAAGCTCGCGATCGGGGTCGTGACCTCGATCGTCGGCATCTGGCAGTATCGCATCAATTTCGTCGGGGAGCAGAACCACGCCGGCACCACCCGCATGGCCGTGCGGAAGGATGCCGGGCTGGCGATGGCCAAGTTCTGCGTGGCGATCGACCAGCGTTTCCCCGCCGCCTGCGGGCCGCGCACGGTCTGGACCACCGGCCGCATCACGCTCGATCCGGGCGCGCCGAGCATCATTCCGGGCGGGGCCGAAATGCTGTTCCAGATCCGCGACGACGATCCGTCCGTCATCGCACGGCTGGAGGACCTGCTGCGCACGATGGCCGACGAAGTCAACGCGAAGGGCCCTTGCGCCGTCACTGTAACGAAGCTGCGCACCGGTGCTCCCGCCATGATGGACGCCGGCTTCCAGGACGCAATCGAAGCCGCGAGCAAGGCCATGGCTGACGGACGATCGATCAGGATGCCGAGCGGCGCCGGCCACGACGCGCAGATGCTTGCGACCGTGATGCCGGCAGCCATGCTGTTCGTCCCGTCGATCGGCGGCATCAGCCACCATTGGACCGAGAACACTGCCGACGCCGACATCGTCACCGGCGCGCAGGTATTCGTCGAAGCCTGCCGGCGGAGGCTTGGCGGCTAGAACGACGTCCCGCCGCCGAACCTGAACTCCTGAACCGTGTCGTATTTGCCCTTCGACAGCGGCACGGCGTAGTCGAAGCGCAGCGGGCCGAACGGCGAGGCCCAGATCAGGCCGACGCCGACCGACGACCGCACGACGTTGCCGTCGTCATATTGCAGGCCGCAGGTCGGGCAGGCCTTGGTGTTGACTTCGCCCGTGGCGGACCACGACGTCGGCCCCTGATAACCCCAGAGTGAGCCGGCATCGGCGTAGACGGCACCCTTCAACCCGACCTCCTTGGGCAGGAACCAGAACGGCATCTGCAGTTCCATGGAGGCGCCCCAGTACTTCGTGCCGCCGAGCGCGTCGCCGGTGGAGCCATAGTTGAGGTAGGTGATGTCGCGCGGACCGATGCCGTTGGAGGCGAAGCCACGCACGAGGTTCGGGCCCATCTGGAAATGGTCGAGCATACGCAGATCGTTGTTGCCGATCTTGTTGAGGATGCCGCCCTGAAGATGAATCACGTTGACGATGTCGGAGACGAGCGGGGTGTAGTACTTGGTGTCGATCACCGTCTTCAGGTACGTGACGTCTCCGCCCACCCCAGCGAAATCCTGCCTGAAGTCGACCAGCAGACCGCCAGTGGGATTCTTGTTGTTGTCGAGCGTGTTGTAGTTCAGCGTGTAGCCGAGCGCCGAGGTCCAGGTCGCGCCGTTCGCCAGCTCCTTCCGGACCGGCAGGCTCGACTCGCCGTCGCCGTAGCAGCCGTAGCCATAGACGCCTGAGCTCGTCGCGTTGGTCGGATCCACACCGCCGAGAACGTTCTTGATGTAGGAAGGCGTCGGGTTGAAGGCCAGCGAGGTGTTGGCCGCGTTGTTGTTACAGTTGTTGTAGGCGCTGGCGAGCGTGATGCTCTGCTGATACAGCGAATAGCGGAGCTGCAGCGAGAGATCCTCACGCAGCGCGAAGCCGAGGCGCGGGGAGAAGCCCAGCGTCGTCACGCCATAGCTCGTATAGCTGTTCGATTTCTGCTCCTTCCAATAAGTGTCGAATCCAAGCGCCAGCCGGTAGTCGAGCAGATAGGGCTCGACGAACGACAGCGATACGCCGCGCGAATACTGCCCGTAGCTGACCGACGCCTTGGCATAGAGCCCCTTGCCGAGCAGGTTGCGCTCGGAGACCGAGACTTCGGCCAGTGCGCCGTCGCTCGTGGAGTAGCCGCCCGAGATCGAGAAGTCGCCGGTCGACTTCTCTTCGAGGTCGACGATCAGGATCACGCGGTCGCTGGAAGAGCCGGGCTCCGTGACGATCTTGACGCTCTTGAAGTAGTCGAGGTTCTTCAGCCGGCGCTCGGCACGGTCGACCAGCGCACGGTTGTAGGCGTCGCCCTCGGAGATGTCGAATTCGCGCCGGATCACGTAGTCCCGGGTCCGCGTGTTGCCGCGAAGGTTGATGCGCTCGATGTAAGTGCGCGGGCCCTCGTCGACGTTGAACACCACGGAGACCGTGTGCGCCTCGAAGTTGCGGTCACCACCCGGCCGCACCAGGGCGAACGCATAACCGCGGCGCGACGCCTCGATCTGCATCTCTTCGGTCGACTTCTCAACCGATTCCACGTTGTAGAGCGAGCCGACACTGACGCGCGACAGGCTTCGCAGCGAGTTCGCGTCAAAATTGGCAATGCTGGAGCGGAAGTCGACGGTGCCGACGCGGTACTGCGCGCCTTCCTCGATCTTGAAGGTGACGTTGAAGCCCTTCTTCTCCGGATCGTATTCGGTGAGCGCGGCCACGACCTGGACGTCGGCAAAGCCGTTCTTGAGATAGAAGCGGCGGATCAGGTCGCGATCGGCCTCGACGCGATCGGGATCGTAGATATCGTTGCTGGCGAGGAAGCTGAGCAGGTTGCTCTCATGCGTCTTGATGACGTCGCGCAGGCGCGCGGCCGAGTAGGCGCCGTTGCCGATGAACTCGACCGACTTGACCGCGGTCTTGGCGCCCTCCTCGACCGTGAAGATCAGGTCGACACGGTTGTTCGGCTGTTCGATGATTTCGGGCGTGACGCGCACGTCGTAGCGGCCTGAACGCCGGTAGATCTCGGCGATGCGCAGCGTATCCGACTGCACCAGCGCCCGCGAGAAGGTTCCGCGCGGCTTGGACTGGATCTCGGCCGAGAGCTGCTCGTCCTTGATCTTCTTGTTGCCCTCGAAGGCGACGCGACCGATCACGGCGTTCTCGACCACCGACACCACGACGCGGCCGCCGGCCTGATTGATCTTCACATCCTGAAACAGGCCGGTACCGATCAGCGCCTTCAGACCGTCGTCGATCGCGGGCTGGTCGAGGCGCCCGCCGGGACCGGGCCTGAAGTAGGAGCGAACCGTCTCGGCCTCCACGCGGCGGTTACCCTCGACCACGATCGTCTCCGCGACTTGCGCGGCCGCCGGCTGCGGCAGCAGCACGACGGGAATTGAACTCGCAATCGACATACCGCTCATCGCCACCGCGATCAGCCAGGCCCGCAAAACCGACATTCCACACCTCAAGAGCACGCACTTGCTCTGAGACGAAACGGCTGTGGCCGCGGTGTGGCTTTGAGATTGCTGTACTGTTTCCGGTCGTTGAATTTGATTGGCGGATCAGCCGCGTGGTCGAGGCGGCCGGACCGGCCGCACGCACCGTCAGCATCGAGTGGCCCGATCCTGCAGCCATCGCACGCGTGCCGCCCGCCCGGACGCGCAGCAACATCTCGCAACGCGCGAATTCTTTACAGGCGCGCGGGCCGGTGCGAGAGGCCACCACATCAGGAACTTGCATGGGGTATTCGCCGATGAGCACGATTGTCATGACCAGAACGGTGTTGCTTGCCTTCCTCGCCTCGACCTTCGCCGCTCATGCCGCAACCTCCGCCAAGCGCGAGCGGCCGCAGGCGACACCGAATGCCGTTTACGACTACGGCCCGCGCGGCCCCAACCGGTCCTACCAGTCGGGGCCGCGCACCCGCCTCTATGTGAGCAAGCGGTCGTGGCTGGATGGCGGCACCGAAGTGCTGCCCGGCGAGCGCAAGTTCACCGATTACGCCTTCCCGCCCGGCACCTCGTTCGCCCGTGGCAACAACAACCGGCCGCTGGACCGCCAGCCGCTCTACCCCGACTCGGATCTCGGCGGATTTGCGCAGAGAATTCCGATTTCGTGGTGAACGGGCCTTCTGGCGCGCACTCCTCGTCATTGCGAGCGCAGCGAAGCAATCCAGAATCCCTCCGCGGAAAGACTCTGGATTGCTTCGCTGCGCTCGCAATGACGGAGCATGAGGCGACAGTTCGCTCTCCAATTACCGCTGTCGTTCCCCGCGAAGCGGGGAATCCAGTACGCCGCGGCCGCTCGGTTGAATCACAACTGTCTCGGAGTACTGGATCGTCCGGTCGAGCCGGACGATGACAGTGAGTGTGTGGTTGCAGACACGCCTTCTCATTCTCGCGGCGCGTTTCGCCCGAGCTTTGCTTCTTCTCTATACCCTCCAATCCAAGAGGGCGCAGGGAAGACCGTGCCGACAGGCACCCGCGGTCCGCTGCGCGAAGATGTAGCGCAAAAGAACCGCACAGCAGCATACAGGTGTAGCCGATCACTCGGCCTTCCCTGCGCGATGGTCGGACGGCTTATGCCGTGCTCTCCCGGGAGCCGAACTTTCCTTCTGGCCTCCCTCGCTCCCGCGAATTGACGATGCTGTCCGCCCGGTCGGGCTCGCACACACCTCCGCAACAGCTTGACCGTAGCAACGACGGCCAGGACCACACGGTTTTGCCGTACGCACGGCACGCCATGTCGCCGCAGTTTTCCCGGCCCTGTCGACGGAGCCGGAAACTTACGGACGAGACGAACCTGACAGCGCCGCTCGTCCGCACGCGGCCGCGAGCTCACAGGGACTACCCGCCCTGCCCGCAC
>Ga0102590_1004419_pt1 | contig 11976 bp, 10 predicted proteins | sample AraplaMF_Col_mMF_FD_76859 | JGI IMG/M metagenome (GOLD analysis project Ga0102590, IMG submission 76859) | Arabidopsis root microbial communities from the University of North Carolina, USA - plate scrape MF_Col_mMF | ecosystem: Host-associated > Plants > Roots > Endosphere | place: USA...
TCTTTATGATCGTGCTGCTCACCATCGCCGTTTTCGTGGTAGGCTTTTATGTAGACAAGATCTCACTTTCGCCCACTGGTTATTTATTCGGCTTTGTGATGGCGCTGGCTGGCGGTACGGTGTACCTGGGCCTCGGACAGATGATCGTTGGCCTGATCAAACATCCTGAAACAGTGAACGCTGTCACCCGCCTCGTGTATTTCCTTTTCATCATGGTAGGCATGCTCGGAGAGCTGGGCGCAATGGGAAATGAAGTACAGCAGGCCGTGATATGGTCGCCTTTCGGTACGGTAAAGCGGATCGTTTCTGACAGCCTGCAGCCAGGGCATTGGACCGGCGATAGCGGAATGGCTTTGATGGCGACAGCAGGATATGCCATTGTGTTTTCCGTGCTGGGTATTAAATGGTTTAAGTGGAATACTAAATAATATTGCTCACCCGCCTTGAAAAGTCAACATTCACAGCTATCTTTGCGGCAACTTGAAACAGGTTGCCGCAATATTATTACTCCTTGGCGTGCTGATGCAAACCTTCAGCAAAGCCATGATCGTAGCTGAATACCAGCTGAACAGGGAGTATATTGCCAAAAACCTTTGCGTGAACAAAAGCCGTCCCAAGATGCATTGTAACGGCCGCTGTCACATGATGAAGAAGATGAAGCAGGAAGAAAAGCAGGACCAGGATAATCCTGAACGCCGCGCAGAGAACAAGTTTGAGATCATCTGCGGCGCTTTTCATACCGCCACCATCATACCCGCCCGCTCTTTTTCCGTCGTTCAATATCCTGTTTTCCAGGAAGACACCTGCACAGATTATACCCCTTCCTTCTTCCATCCGCCGCAGGCGGGCTTTATGCGTAACGCATAACGCATAACGCATAACGCCGAACGCACTGTAAGCTTACTGCACAACTTTTGAGCGTTTAGCATTTTGCGTAATGCATTCAGCATTTCTATTGAACTATTGATGATGAGCAATGCTAGCTTCAGCTCAGCATCAGTACACTCGTTAACTATTGAACTTTCCTGTCTGTCTTTATACCACTGGTACTGAGATAGCGAACCTTTTATTTGCCATATATGAAGCTACATATTGTACTGTCAGTGATCTGTTCGGTCCTGCTGCTGCAAGCGCATGCCCAGCGCAAGGACAAAGCGCCTGTGCGTGATACCATCACTGAACTGCAACAGGTGGTTGTAAGCGCGAGCCGCTCTGCACAAAAACGCAGCGAAGCGCCTATTGCCATCAGCACGATCACTACACAAACATTACAGGATACAAAAGCAAACCGTTTAGACCAGGTATTAAATAAGGTAAGCGGCGTGTTCATGGTAAGCCTTGCCAATGAGCAGCATGAGATGAGCATACGCCAACCTATGACCACTAAAAGCCTTTTCCTTTACCTGGAAGATGGTATTCCCATCCGCACTACCGGCCTGTATAACCATAACGCCCTGCTGGAAATGAATATGGCTGCTGCCCGGCAGATAGAGATCATCCGCGGGCCTGCCTCTTCCTTATATGGGGCAGAAGCCATCGGTGGCGCTGTTAATATCATCACCCTTGCGCCGCCAGCTGGCAGCAGCGGTATGATCAGTCTGCAGGCCAATAACAACGGTTATAAGCGCGCTGATTTCCAGGCGGGCACTACTACCGGTAAATGGGGATTTATTGTTAGCGGTTACTATGCCAACCGCCATGACGGTCCTATTGATTACAGCGATTTTCATAAGACTGCTTTGACCTTCCGTGCAGACTATAAAGCTAGCGAACGTACCACCTGGAGCAACAGCATCAGCTATATCGACTACTACAGCGATATGACCGGATCGCTGGACAGCGCGCAGTTTTCGAAAAAGGATTATACCACGCCGTATTCATTTACCTATCGTAAAACCAATGCGCTGCGCATCCGCTCGCAACTCATCCAGCAATGGAATGAACAGAGCCAGTCGCAGTTGTCTGTGCTCTTCCGCGATAATTCCGTAAAGCAGAATCCTTCTTACTATATCACTAATAACAGGACCAACCCGCTGCTGGCCAATGGTCAGTTGAATAACAGCTCTTTCAACAGTTACCTGCTGGTGGCTCAGCATCAGCAGCAATTCAACTGGCTGAATAGTAAAGTGATTGGAGGTATCAGTGCGGATATCAGTCCCAGTACTTATAACGCGCGTTACATCCGCATCAGCCGTGACGGGAAGGGGAATTATGTGAGCTATACGCCTACAGACTCTACCCTGAGCGATTACGCCACGGCGATCAGTAACCTGGCTTCCTATGTACATTACGAGATGAGCCCATTAAAAGGATTGAAAGTAGTAGCGGCGCTGCGCTATGATTTTTATCATTTCGATTTCAATAATCACCTCTCCGCCTCCGCCAGTACAGGGGCGCCATCTACCCAAACTGATTTCAACCGCGTTACGCCTAAAGCGGGCTTTACATACAACTTCAAAGGCATTGGCATATATGCCAATTACAGCCAGGGTTATGTACCGCCGCAGGTATCTGAACTGTTTAACAGCGTAAAAGTGCCTTATCTGCAACCGCAAACTTTCTTCAACTATGAAGCAGGTGGCTGGTTTTCATTACTGCAGCATAAAGTATATGCAGATTGGAGCGTGTACCTCATGAACGGCAGCAATGAAATTATCTCCGTGAAGCAGGATGATGGTACTTCCATCAATCAGAATGCAGGTAAGACCAGGCACCGTGGTGTTGAATATGGGATGACCTACCGGCCGGACCGGCAATGGATGATCCGTTTAAGCGGTACCAATGCCAAACATAGTTTTATTGACTATGTAGAAAAAGGCAGCAACGTAAGCAACAATGAAATGAGCGGCGCACCCCGCTTTATCGCCAATGCGGAAGTGATGTATAAGCCTGCGTTTTTCAAAGGTTTCCGTATCGGGATGGAATGGCAGCACCTGGGCAAATACTGGCTGGATAATGCTAATACACAGCGCTACAGCGGCTTTGATGTGCTGAACGTACGCAGCGGTTATAACTTCGGCCGTTTTGAAGTATGGGTGAATGCCCTGAACGCGCTGAATAAGTATTACGCCACTTTTGCCAGCCGCTCTGCTTACGGGTACAGTTATAACCTCGGCGATCCCAGGGAATGGAATGTAGGCTTTGCCTGCCGTTTTGGACATTAAGAAAGGAACCATGCGAAAGAAAATATACAAGGTGCATCGCACCTTATCGATCATCATTGCCATACCGGTACTGCTTTGGGCATTGAGCGGCTTTATGCACCCGCTGATGACCAATATCCGTCCGCAGGTAAGCACGCAATCATTGCCACCCATAGTGATCGACAGCGCCCATATCAAAACAGACCTGGCCACTGCATTGCAGCAAAACCGTATCGACAGCATCAACTGTTTCCGTTTGGTGCATATAGACACCACCTGGTTTTACCAGGTGCAGCTGCCACAAAAGCCGGAGCCTGTTTACCTGAGCGCCGTAAATGGAAAGGAGCTCGCCGCCGGTAACTGGCTGTATGCTCAATACCTGGCCAGGCAGTTCCTGGAAGGGCCGCTATCACCTGATAGCAGCGCGGCGCCTCCCGCTGCCGCATCTGATGCAGGTACATTGCATGATTGCTGCGATGCGGCCACCAGTTGCGTGCTCAATGGCAGCAAAGGCAGTAAGGTGACAGATGCTTCCATGCTTACTGCATTTGATAAGGAATACAAAAGCATCAACCGTCTGTTGCCAGTGTACAAAGTTGGCTTCGAAAGGCCCGATGGGATCCGCATTTATGTAGAAACCACCCAGGACCGCTTTGCGTTTGCTATGGACAATAAACGTGCAGCTTTTGATACGGTATTCCGTTTGTTGCATACCTGGGACTGGCTGGATGTTTTAGGAAAAGGAAAGCTGGCCCTTTTATTCCTGCTCACATCACTGGCTTTCATCACCAGTGTGATGGGCATCTACCTGTTCTTTGCCACCAAAAGCAAAAAAGTAAATGGGAACGGGCTGGTAAAAACGAGGCGCTGGCATCGTTATACGGCTATTGTCGCCGCACTGTTCACGTTGATGTGGACTTTCAGCGGGGCTTATCATGCGCTGTCAAAATTTGAGGACGATACCAGGGACCGTTATTTTGTAAGCAACCGCTTTGCCAGCGCTGCCTTACATTTACCGCTTAACAGCCTGATGCAGATCGTGAAAGCGCCGGTGACCAATATCAGTATGGTGAAGATAGATACGGCCAGCTACTGGCAGGTATATACAAAAGGAGAAGCGGGTATACAGTACGTGAATACCAGGGATCTGTCTCTTTTATCCGAAGGAGATGCAAAGTACGCGGTGTTCCTGGCAGGGCGCTTCAGCGCCAATCCGGCGCTCTCTGTTCGCGCTGTTACACCTGTTACAAAGTTTACAGACGAGTACAATTTTACAGACAAGCGCCTGCCCGTTTGGAGAGTGGCTTATGATAGCAGGGGCCATGAAAGGTATTATGTGGAAACGAAAACAGGCAGATTGTCTGTACGCGTAGATGATGCCGACCTTAGAGAAGGTTATTCATTTGCGCTGTTCCACAAACATCATTTTATGGACTGGGGAGGCAAGGGACTGCGTGACTTTAGCACCATGTTATGGGCGCTGGTGCAGGTACTGATGGTAACAGTAGGTTTAATACTTTATTTTAAGTGGCGTAGCCGCTGATCATGCCGGTCCGGTGTAGTGTAGCTGTATTAATTTTGCAATGGAAGAGCGGGAACTGGCAGGATCCTGTTCCGAAGTTTCCACTCTTCCCACTTGCTCGGCCAGTGTATCATCATTCACTGCATGCCTTATCCATTTGGAATAATCCTGGTTTTTGAGGTGAAACATCCAGGTATCATCATCCACGCCCTGGGCAAGCTCCACGAATGTTTGCAGGTTGTTGGCGCGCAGCTTTAACTTGTTTTCAGGTCCGGTAAAGATGAAGCTGTCGGGCCCCATATCACCGGTAGAGTATTTTCTTTTATGCCGCTGCAATACCTGTTGCGGTACCAGTGTTCTTACGAGGAAGGGCGCCTCGCCCGAGGGCCGGTGCCATACCAATGCTTCTCCCTTCTGCAGCGGTGTATCTGGGACTTCCGGTATATCCTCTCCCGTTATACTGGCAAAACTGTAGAGCGTATTATGCGGTTCGTCGCCTACTGCTATGATGGTAGTAGCGCGTTCTATCAATGGTTTGTGCACCAGCTCCGGCTTGGTGGTGATGGCCATAAAATTGCGGATGGCAGTTAATGTATTGAAAGAGCTGGGGTCTGCCACTTCGGGCGCCAGGTGATGCGCTTCATCCAGTAAGAGCCAGTGCGGGCGGCTTTTATGTTGTTGCAGTTCCTGGATGGCCACCAGCAATTGCTGCAGGAATGTGGGCTTCTCATCCATCGAAAGGGCTAGTGTGCAGGCGATAACACTTTGGCGGGGCTGTTGTAATAATTGCATGATGGCGTCTATGGCCGGGGGCTGGTTCACATCGCCAATAATAACGGCGCCCTGCATTTCCAGGTAATCACCTTCCGGGTCTACCATACAGAACTGGTAGCCGCGTTGTAGCAATATTTCCATAAAAGCAGCGGTCAATGTGGTCTTTCCGCCACCACTGCTACCGGCTATAATAATGCTGCTACCGTAGGGGCTCAGTTCAAAAGGCGAATTGTCATAACGTTCTCCCAGTGGCAGGTAGTGCCTTTGCAGCAGGGGATCAAAGGCCTGCAGGTCTGTTTCCCGCATGCGGTCTGCCAATTGTATAACGCCGGTTCCGTGATCAGCCGGGGTGATCCAGTCGCTGATCTTTTGTAATGCAGGCAGGGCATTGGCTACACTTACCGCGCATTCAGCCGCCTGTAGCATAGCGGTATCATTTTCTGCATCGCCTACACCTACCACATTATGCAGCGAATACCCCATATTGTCCAGCGCCGTTTCCAGCCCTTTTGCTTTATTGATACCCGGAGGCAGTATCATTACGGCCCCTTTGTTAAAGATGATCTGCCGTTCCATGCCAAATTCCTTGATCACTTCCAGTACTGTCGCCTGGTGCGGTTCCCAGGTAGCCACAATTACCCGTCCGGCAGACAGCGGTTGTACACCCCTTGCCTGCAATGTATGGACGAAGGCAGGTGGCGGCGGATCTCCCAGTTTGGTTTCTTCCAGGGTAGCAGGGTTATAGAGCAAGGCTCCGTTCTCTGCTATGATCAGGTCAAATATGGTGTGCTCGGGGAAGATGGCTTTCAGCTCGTCCAGCTCACGCCCGGTTACCAGCAGGATGGCGCGGCCGCTGGCTTTTAATGCTTTCAGCGATTCCACCACATCATTGGGAACGGCGCCATGGTGGGCAATAGTGCCATCGTAGTCGGTGGCCAGTACGCGGTATCTCATAGGGAGGATCATGCAGGAATTATACCACAGAAAAAGAGGGGTTGACAATAGAAAAGTTGTTAAAAGTTTTGACAATAAAAAAATTGTGAGTAAGTTTGGCAATAAATCCATTGTTAAATGAAGAACATTATCGGTTCGCCCGCAAGAGGAAAAGACTTTTACCAGCGCAAAAGAGAAGTCGAAAAGATCATCAGCAGTTTATCCAACGGAAACAATCTCCAGATCACCGCGCCCCGAAGAGTAGGAAAAACCTCCATTCTCTGGTATTTATTGGATAATGATTTTCCCAACAGGCATTATATATACGTAGATACGGAAAGCATTTCAGATGAGCAGTCGTTTTATAAGCGGCTGTTAGCAGCCGTATTGAAAAATGAAAGGGTTTCCACGTCTTCCAAATTATTGGGCGGCTTTGTAAACGGAGTGAACCGTTTTTTCAGAAGAATAAATAGTGTGCAGGTACTGAGTGCAAGCGTTGAATTTAACCAGCCTGAAGCAGCACGGGATTATTACGACGAGTTTTTTGATTTTCTAATGGGCTATACGCAGGTCGAAGATACCGAGCTGGTACTTTTAATAGATGAGTTTCCCCAGGTCATCGAAAATATGAGCAAGAAGGGAGAGGAGGGCGCCATTGCCTTTTTGCAAAGAAAAAGAGCACTGCGCTTAGACCCTGAGATCAATCAGAAAGTGAAGTTCATTTACACCGGGTCTATAGGGTTAAATCATACTGTTTCCCGGCTGGGTGCTACCGCTACTATCAATGATCTTAATTCAATAGAGATAGGGGCGCTCACAGATGAAGAAGCAATTGATCTTTTTGAGCAGTTGCTGGCGCCCTACCAACGGGTAGTGAAAGCCGAGGGCAAAGAAAAGCTCCTGGAAATGATACAATATCATATTCCTTTTCACATACAGTTGCTGGTACAGGAGGCGGTACGTTTAACCCCCGAAGGCGGAGAAATAACGGCCGCCGCCATGGAGCAGGGTATGGATCATATGATTGTGTTAAGAAACCAGAATCATTTTGACCACTATTTTTCAAGGTTGAAAGAGCAGTTTAAAGAACAGGTGTTTAAATATGTAGATGAGCTGCTGAAAGAAATTGCGAAAAAGGGTATGATGACCAGGGTAGGTGTGTTTGATATGGCCGTTAAATACAGTTTGCAAGACGGCTACAGGAGTATCATTGAATCATTGATGTATGATGGCTATATTCATTATATCGGCAGTTTAGAACAATACCAGTTTACATCTCCGGTGGTAAAACGCTGGTGGATCAAATTTATCTGTTAGTTATGGCAATCTTATTATATAATCCAGACAGAAAGAATAAACAGGAATTTCTTGATGAGTTTGTGGTGCGCCACTGGCAGTTTGACGAGATATTTAATGACGTCAGCACAGATGATATGAAGTACCCCGGGCAGCATTATATGCTGCTCGGACAAAGAGGATCTGGTAAAACAACATTGCTGTGGCGTTTAAAGTATGCCATTGAAGATAACGAATACCTGAATAAATGGGTGATACCGATCATGTTCAGTGAAGAACAGTACTTTATCAGCCAGGTGGTGAATATTTGGGAGTATATCGCAGAATACCTGGAGGATACGCATAATTTTTCAGGTCTATCGGCCGAGATGCAGCAGCATGCTCATAAAGAGGATTTTGAGGAGATAGCATTAGATATACTGATCAAATATTTGGACAGGAATACGAAAAAAGTAGTGCTGCTTATTGATAATGTGGGTGATCTGCTGGATAAATTAGACCGGTTGGAAATATTCAGATTGAGGGAAATACTACAAACCAGGCCTCACCTGCGCCTTATTGCCGCTTCTTCCGCTGTATTGGATGGAATACTCGACTATCAGCAGCCCTTCTTCGAGTTTTTTAAGATGGTACCGTTAATGGGGCTTAGCTATGATGAGAGCACTGCACTTTTGAAAAAGCTGGCGGAGATGCATGGAGAAACAGGGAAGATAGAAAAGATCATCCGTGAAACTCCGTCCCGCATAGAAACCCTGCGTACCCTATCTGGCGGATTGCCCCGCACAATGGCGCTTTTATTCCAGGTGTTTGTGGATGATGAGCATGGAAATGCGGTAAACGATCTTGAAAAGATCCTGGATGCTGTTACGCCCCTGTATAAGCATAGAATGGATGATCTGCCGGCCCAGCAACAGAAGATTGTAGATGCTGTAGCACGCAATTGGGAGGCGGTAAGCGTGAAAGACTTGACGCAAAAGCTTAGGTTAGAAAGCAAGGTGATATCCGCCCAATTAAGGCAGCTGGAAAGGATTGATATTATTGAGAAACGGACGACAAAGACTAAAAACCATCTTTATTTATTACGGGAAAGGTTTTTTAATATATGGTATTTGATGCGGTATGGGCGTAAAGAAGACCGGCAAAGAGTGATATGGCTGGTTAGGTTCCTTGAATTGTGGTGTGATAAAGGTGAGATACAAAGACGCATTGTCAGTTATGTAGAAAAAGTGAAGGAGGGAAAATTAGACCCCAAATCGATCGAATTTTACGGGCAGGTATATTCGTTTTTCGAAGCGCCAACGCCGGCTGTAAGCATGGTTGAAGAAAGCAGTGCAGCGTATGGAAAACCATATGCTGATGATAAGCAGTTTGATGAGCTGTTTGATACTTATTTGAAGAAGAAAGATTGGAAGAATTTCTTTAAGGTAGCGTTCAAAAAGCCGGTATTAAATGCGGCTCAGCGGAAAGCAGTCTACGAAATTGTTGATGATCCCTCAGCGGTTGGATCGCTGATTCGGTCATTTATCGAATACTTACTTGCTTCCAGGGAGGAGCTTATAGAACAGATGCAAACAGAGGCTTATAATTTAATCACATTGGCGCACTGCAGGCTTGGAATGTTATTAGCGATGGAGGATAATGATATTGAAGACACCAATAACAAAGCAAAGTTTTTTACTCAATGCTTTAATAGATTGGCTCCTGCAGTTATAGACGAGAATACAGTAACGTTGTTCTCCACGTTTATAAACAGTTTATTGCTATACAAATATCCGCAACTTGCCTTGTCCATAATTGACAAGGTTTCTAAAGTACATGGGAAGTCGTTTTTTGAAAAGATCAGCTTTAGCTATCATACAGCATTATTAATGGCTTCAAGTAGCGAGGACAGTGAAGAGATATTAAAGAAACTGGGATCAGAATCTAGAGAACCAATAATTAGATTAGTCAATTACTTAAACTCCATTAAACCAAAAAAATAAAATATATTTACATAACACGCTTATGAGCCCGGATAATGATGTTGTAACAAATAATCGCCGTGTAATCTTCCCAATACCTGGTCAGCAGAGGATGAAACTACGTCAAACAGAACTGAGCGCTGAAGGCTGGCCGAAAATCAATATAGCACCGTTAATTGTGTAAGGTGGGGTATACGTACTGATATACGTACAAGATAATTTTTCACACATAAAAATCTGACGACAATGGAGAACAAGAAAAAAGTACTGCTTACCGGCTCACTGCTGGCCGGCGCCTTATTGGCCACTGCTAACCTCAACGCAAATGCAGCAGACCTTTTCCGTTTTAAAGACCTGGGTACCGGTGAATCCGTAAGGGCCCGCTTAATGGACGGCAATTCTGACGCCCGCAGCCTGGAGCTGAATTGCGGCGCTAAGAAAGATTCTGCCGGCGTAAAAAAAGGTAAAGACGGCAAATGTGGCGAAGGAAAATGCGGAGAAGGCAAATGCGGAGATAAGAAAAAGAACAAAGCAAAGAAGGATAGCGCGAATGCTAAGCCTAAAGCTTAAATCGCTTGTTAGTTTGAGGGTTTGAACATTTGAGAGTTTAAATGTATTACGGCCATCACCCGCGAACGTTCCAAACTTTCAAACCCTCAAACTCTCAAACTAACAATTAAAACTTAACGATCATGGTAGGAATAGGTTTCCGAAAAGACTTCGCAGCCACCTTGCTGCAAAGCCCGTCCTTTCATCCGGCATTCATTGAAGTAGCGCCGGAGAACTGGATAGGAGTGGGGGGATACTGGAAGAAGTTATTCCGCCAGGCGCTGGAGAAATATCCTTTATTCACTCACGGGCTCTCGCTTTCTGTGGGTAGTCCTGATGAGCTGGACCTTGACTTTCTCAAAAAAGTAAAGGATTTCCTGCACGAAACAAATGCACAGATCTACTCTGAGCACCTCAGTTACTCCAAATGTGATAACGCCCACCTGTACGACCTGCTGCCCATCCCTTTCACACAGGAAGCAGTAAAGCATGTAAGCAGCCGTATCAGGCAGGTGCAGGATTTCCTGGAAAGACGGATCGCCATTGAAATAGTTAGCTACTACACACCTGTTGCGCCAGAGATGACGGAAATAGCGTTTATCAATGCCGTCCTGCAGGAGGCGGATTGCGACCTCCTGCTGGATGTAAACAACGTATATGTGAACGGGTTTAACCACCAATACAACGCAAAGGCATTTATTGACCAGCTGCCGATGGAAAGGGTACGCTATATCCATATGGCCGGTCATGAAAAAGTAGCAGAAGACCTCATCATCGATACACACGGAGAAGCGATCATAGACCCGGTATACGATCTTTTTGCTTACACCATGCAGCGCCTGGACCGCGATGTGCCTGTGCTGCTGGAAAGGGATTTCAATATCCCCGAACTGGAGGAGCTGCAGGTGGAAATAGACCGTCTGCAGGCAATCAAAACCGTGAACCTGAAAAAGCAGCAGTATGCAACAGCCTGAAGCCGCTACCCGCCAACATCAATCGGCACTGGCAGCATATTGCCGTACGGGCCGCTATACAGCTATTCCCGGTGTGCATAACGGGCACGTTACACATTACAGGCGGCTGGTGTACAATGTGGTGGATGATATGCTGCAATCGGCCTACCCGCTTACCCATCACCTGCTGACGGCAAAGCAGTGGAAGGGCATGGTGCAGGACTTCTTCTCCCATCATCCCTGCCAGTCGCCCCAGGTATGGTACATGCCCCGGGAGCTCTACGAATATCTCTTGCAGGTACAGCATCCTTTGCTGGAAAAATATCCTTTCCTGTCAGAACTGTTGTGGTTTGAATGGCTGGAAGTGGAGCTGTTCATGATGGAAGATAGACCGGCGTCTTATACCGCCTCCGGCGATATAAAAACAGGCGCTTTGGTGCTGAACCCGGAACACCAGCTGCAGCATTTTCATTACCCGGTACATCTGAAACCGGCTAAGGAGATCCGGGCAGACGATAAGGGGGATTATTTCCTGGCCCTGTTCCGCAAGCCGGACAATGGCGAAGTGGCCTTCATGCACCTTTCGCCCGTGCTGGTCACCTTGCTGGAATTATTACAGGAAGGCCCGCAAGGCATGGATACCCTGGTAGAACAGGCCTGTGCAGCCTGGCAGCTGCCGCTGAATGAAGAGATCAGGGAAGCCGCGGGCGCCTTCTTTCTACAGGCGCTGGAGAACCAGCTTATTCTTGGCTACGACATCAAATCGCAGAAGCTATGATACAATCGCTAAGCAGGTGGGGCGCTTCCATGGAAAAAGGATGGTCTCTTCCCTTACTGATCATGAG
>Ga0102590_1004422_pt1 | contig 11975 bp, 15 predicted proteins | sample AraplaMF_Col_mMF_FD_76859 | JGI IMG/M metagenome (GOLD analysis project Ga0102590, IMG submission 76859) | Arabidopsis root microbial communities from the University of North Carolina, USA - plate scrape MF_Col_mMF | ecosystem: Host-associated > Plants > Roots > Endosphere | place: USA...
GCAAGCACGATGCTGTGCAGCAGCGCAACGTAGATCATGCTTTCAGGGCTCCGCACTGCTCCTGGGCGGCGCCACACCGGTATGCTTGGACAACCCATCAGCGATTTGGACGTGACGGCAAAATCCCTGAAATGCGCCCTGTGTCATCCCTCAGCCCCTCTTGCGCCCAAGCGCGAGGTAGCGCCAGGGTGTCCACCAGTGTAAGCGCTCGTCGAGCTGGTCGGGAACAGGGTCGAGCCCGCTCGTGCCGCCCGGCCCACAACGCGCGACGCGAAACAGCGTCATCCACCCGCCGCTCCACAGCCCATGGCGCGCGACCGCCTCATAACCGTACTCAGAGCAGGTCGGGATGTGGCGACATGAGTTGCCGATGAAACCGGAGAGCGTCAGCTGATAGAGGCGGATGAAGCCCATCCCGAGCAACCTGCCCGGCGTCTTGCGGAACGGCCCGGAATAATTACGGGAATAGGAGCCTGCTGACCGACGGGATGCGGCTGCACCGCCCTCGTCTTCGTCGTCATCATGGTTTATCGAACAGAACTCGCACATCGACTATGCCGCTCAGGCCTCGATTGTTTCGGCGCGCTTGGCCTCAATCTGGCCGATGGCATCGACGACGGCTTCGAACGTGAGCATCGTGGAGGCATGTCTGGCCTTGTAATCCTTCACTGGGCGGAGATAGCGCATGTCCTCGAACCGGCCTTCCGGCCCCTCGCCGTCCGCCTTGAGCATGGCCAGCATGTCCTCGCGCGCCTTGCGTACTTCACCCGCATTGGCGCCAACTACATGGCGCGCCATGATCGAAGAGGATGCCTGCCCAAGCGCGCAGGCTTTGACGTCATGCGCAAATCCGGTCACCGTGTCGCCATCCATCTTCAGCCAAATCTTCACCTTGGAGCCGCAAAGCTTGGAGTGAGCCTGGGCGCTGGCGTCGGCATCCGGCAAATCGCCGATCAGTGGAATATTGCCCGCAAATTCGAGGATTTTGCTGTTGTAGATATCGTCCATCGTGGATTCCGCTCCAGAATTCATGCGGATCGGCGCCTTGAAACTCATTGTAGCACAAAAGAAAAACACAGCGTGTCGTGCCGGGAGACTTACATAAAGGTGCCGTTTTCCTATATGTATGTCGTTCGAAGGCCATAAAAATGCAATGGCCTCGGCTAAGTTTGATTGGGAAACCGTGCCGGAAGGGTAGCTATTTGAGCCCTGAAAGCCCCGGAGCCTGCCAAAGGTGCATGAATTCCCTCGAGTGGAATTGCCAGTGGCTAGTCCGAAAGACGGTTCGCTAAAGCGGACCAGGAGACTGTTACATATGGACGCCATCATCAAGAATTTTCCGCAGACCCCCGCCGATCTTGAAGCCGATCGGCCCAGCCAGAAGGAAGCCGAGGACGCCGTCCGCACGCTCCTGCGCTGGGCTGGTGACGATCCGTCGCGCGAAGGCCTGCTTGATACTCCGGCTCGCGTGGCAAAGGCCTATCGCGAACTTTTCGCCGGCTACGATATGGACCCCGAAGACGTGCTTGGCCGCACCTTCGAAGAGGTCGCCGGCTACGACGACATGGTCCTGGTCAGGGACATTCCTTTCTTTTCGCACTGCGAACACCACATGGTGCCGATCATCGGAAAGGCGCATGTCGCCTATATGCCCGACGGCAAAGTCCTTGGTCTTTCTAAGATCGCGCGCGTCGTGGAAATCTACGGTCGCCGCCTGCAAACGCAGGAGACCATGACCGCCCAGATCGCGAAGGCCATCGACGACACACTCGCTCCCCGCGGCGTTGCCGTCATGATCGAGGCTGAACATATGTGCATGGCAATGCGCGGTGTGCAAAAGCAGGGCTCGACCACATTGACGACAACATTTACCGGAACGTTCAAAACTGAGCCGGCTGATCAAGCCCGATTCATGTCCATGGTCCGGAGCCGGTAAAGACGGCTTCGAATGAGAAAGCCGCGATGATGCCCTTTGCCTTCAATGCACCGTCCGACGATAAATCCGAACTCGAGGACGCGGGCGACTTCACGCCGCGATTTGACGACCGCGGTCTGATCACTGCGATCGTCACAGATGCTACCGATGGCGAGTTGCTGATGGTGGCGCATATGAATGCACAGGCTCTCGCCCTGACCATCCAGACCGGAAAGGCGCACTACTTCAGCCGGTCGCGTGGCAAGCTCTGGATCAAAGGCGAAACGTCGGGCAACACTCAGATGGTCAAGGAAATCCGGACGGATTGCGATCAGGACGCCATCTGGCTGAAGGTTGAGGTAGCTGGTCACGATGCCACCTGTCATACGGGCCGCCGCTCCTGCTTCTATCGGACCGTGAACCTCGAAGATGGCAAGCCGATGCTTGAAATCGTCGATGACGATCTCCAGTTCGATCCGAATGAAGTTTACGGAAAAGACTCATAAAAGCCGAAAATCGCCTCTTATTGGGCCAAAATCTACGCCTATATACGAATTGGAAAGGGACGCGGGACACTAATATAGTTCGTTTTTGAGTGTTTGCCGGGAGGGAGGCGAGCCATGCTGAATTGGGGTTTGTACCGCCAAAGCTCTGAGCTGGGCACGTCCAACATCAGTACCCCGACAGCGCCAGACATGAACGCTCCCGCCATTCCCGCGCCTGCCCCCCCCAAAAAAGCGAAACTTGCCCTTGCACTCGGCGGTGGTGCCGCGCGCGGTTGGGCGCATATAGGTGTCCTACGCGCATTGGACGAGGAAGGCATCGAGATCGGCATGGTCGCCGGAACCTCGATCGGCGCCTTGGTCGGGGGCTGTTATCTGGCCGGCAAGCTTGACGAGTTGGAAGGATTCGCCCGTTCGCTGACAATGCGGCGTATTGCCAGTCTGCTTGACCTGACGATCGGCGGCAGCGGCTTGTTCGGTGGCATGCGACTGACGAAGCGCATGCAGGAGCATCTGGAAGGCCTGAACGTCGAAGATCTGGACCGGCCGTTCGTGGCCGTCGCCGCGGAGGTCAACACCGGGCATGAAGTCTGGATCGCCAACGGCTCGTTGATCACCGCGCTTCGCGCTTCCTATGCCCTACCCGGCATTTTCGAGCCAATTCGCAGCAACCAGCGGACGCTCGTCGACGGCGCCTTGGTCAATCCGGTTCCCGTTTCGGTATGCCGTGCCTATGAGCAACCGCTGGTGGTCGCCGTCAACCTGAACTACGATCTCTATGGTCGGTCTGCTGTCGTCCGGCACAACGCCACCCTCTCACCGTCCGAAGTGCACCGGCGCGAGGAGGCACCCTATGCCAAACTCGGCATGACCGGCGTGATGGTGCAGGCTTTTAACATTATCCAGGACAGGATCGCGCGTGCGCGCCTGGCGGGTGATCCGCCGGATCTATCGCTTCAGCCGCGTCTCGGCGATATCGGTTTGTCGGAGTTCCATCGCGCCGGAGAAGCGATCGAGCGCGGCTATGAGGAAGCCAAGCTGCGGCTTCCTGAATTGAAACGAATGCAGGAGATATTCGCCGGCCCTCTCTGAGCGCCGGCGAAGCGTTTCAGCCGGCGATGTAGGCTTTGATCTGTTCGGCTTCCAGTTCGACTTCCGCGATACGGGTCTTCACGACGTCGCCAATCGAGATGATGCCGGCGAGCTTGCCGTTCGTTTCTACGGGAACGTGGCGGAAGCGGCGGCTTGTCATCAGTCCCATGAGGTCGTTCACGGTTGAGTCTTCATGGCACCGGTAAACCTTGGAGGTCATCAATGAGCCAACGGGCTGGTCGAGACATGCGGCACCCGCTTTTGCGATTGCGTGCACCACGTCACGTTCCGTGAAAATCCCGGAAATCTTGTTCTCCATCCCGACGATGACGATCGCGCCGATCTTTTTCTTGCTGAGAATCACGGCCGCTTCAGAAACAGTCGTGTTCGGCCCGGCGGTTACGACATCTCTGCCTTTTACGTCGAGTATGGCCTTGACTGAATTGGACATTTTTGAACCTCCTATGTCGAAAGTGCAGCACTTCAACTGATCACAGGCATCCGCGACGGTCTCTCCTCTCGACACGGATCAGTTCGAATGGTGCACTCCAACTGTCAAGATTGCAATATATCCGATGTCTCTGAAGTTGGCGGCGGCTCGGGCGGTTTGCGGTCAAAAAGACCGAAGAGAGCGAAGCCGAAAATGAACCCACCTATATGGGCGTCCCAGGCGATTGCTTGCGAGCCGTCGCCGATCAGTGGGACGCCCACCGCAATCAGGATATTGCCCACGAACCAGAAGAGAATGAAAGCGACGACCGTGCGGCTGCGAAAAGATTCGACCATTGAAAGACGGGGATTGAGATGCGCTGGTCGGGTGATCCGCTGTTCCGGCGGGAACGCAAAGCGGCAGGCAGCGCCCATCAGGCCGGATACCACGCCGGATGCGCCGATCAGCAGCGTGGCCTCTCCCCAATTCAGCGCCGCATGCAGAGCGGCCGACGCAACCGCGGACAGCACCCAGAAAACGAGGAAGCGAAACGTTCCAATGCGGCGCGCCACCGGCGTTCCGAAAGCCATGAGCCATAGCCCGTTGAAAACGATATGTTCAATGCTGCCGTGGAGAAGCGAATAGGTGATCGGTGTCCAGAAGAGCTGCGGCCCCTGTTCCGACAGTGGCGTAATGTAGCGCAACGGAATGAAGCCGAAATTGAAAAACAGCCAGTCGAGAGCGTTACCAGACAGAAGCGTTGATTGAACGGCATATATCAGCCCCAACAGTCCAAGGGCTGCGAGCACCGGGCCTGGAAGGTTGAAGATGGGCGCTGACGGCGGCGTTGCCGGGGGCTCCATCGCCGCTTGCGGCTCGACCGAGTGCTCGTTCATCTTCGTCCTCACTTCATTCCGGCACAGCCTTACAGGACGAAAGGTCAAAAAAAAAGCCGTCAGGCAGAGGCCGGACGGCTCCGAGCGTCCCAGGGAGCCGCCCGACAGTCTGTGCTGAACTTCCCAAAGGTAGGAAGCGATGGGCAAACACTGCCACGGCACGGCTGGCAGCTCAATCGAAACCCTTTCTTAACCTTAATTGCCGCGAGTTGGCATGAAATACGCACGGCATAAGAGCGCACGGCCATGACGGCCGTGTTTTGATCCAAACTGAAGCAACTGGTGCCGTAATGCGTGTCAAAACGACGATCGACCTATTCGAATACTGGAATCGCATCCGCGGCCACGACGTGGCACCGCTGAGATCGCAGGTCGAACCAACGGATTTGCGCCAGATCCTATCAAGTGTGTTTCTCCTCGAAACAAACGAAACGGGCCGCGTTGCGTTCCGTCTTGCCGGAACGCGCATTTGTGATCTCTTTGGTCGCGACCTCCGTGGTGCTCCGTTTTCCGAACTCTGGGCGCATGGGAGCGACGATATCGAGCACACGGCGGCGGGCGTGATGGCTCATGCGATCCCCGCGCTGCTCAATGCGACGGGTTTCACCGCAGCCGGCCATAGTGCCTGCTTCGAAATTGTCCTGCTGCCGCTGCGCTCCGAGGATAGCAAGTGTGACAAGCTGTTGGGCGCCATCGCTCCCGCCGTCGCGGTAAGTTGGCTCGAAGTCGTGCCGTTGCAGTTCCTTGCCTTTGATCGCAGCCGATTGCTGCATGAACGACTTGGCGGCGAGGAGAAGCGCAATGACGCGGAGCTTGAAAATGAACACACGCTCTACGTGCGTCGGCCATCGATTGCCGATACAATGCGACGCGTCGTGTCAGATCTGCTCGCGGAACGCGATGTCTCTGCTGTTTCGATTCGACACAACCGCGTGCGTGCATAGAGGCCGAACCTGAACAACCTTCTGTTAAGGGATTACGGGTAATGATCGGGCGGTTGTATTTCATGAAGAAGCCCTTTGATGCACGCGTTCCAGCAAGTTCAGACGCAACGGACTGCGCCTCGCCTCGAACAAGGTGCCTTTCAACGCGTTCCCATCAACATGCAGGGCCGGCTGATGCTGGCGAACTATGAGGAATATGAGTGCATGGTCATCGACATGTCGCCGGGCGATATGTACGTGACCTGCCTGGGTCGTCCTCGCGCCAATGAGCGCATTGTTGCCTATATCGACCATCTCGGACGCGTCGAAGGTTATGTGCAGGCGGTCGACGGTCATGGCTTCTCGATGTCGATCCATGCGACCGAACGCAAGCGGGAGAAACTCGCGGCGCAGCTCACCTGGCTTGCGAACAAGCATGAACTCGGGCTTCCGGAAGACCGTCGCCACGACCGCCTGACGCCGCGCGAGACCAAAACCGAAATCACCCTGGAAGACGGCGCCCGCTACAGCTGCCGTATCATGGACTTGTCGCTTTCTGGCGCCGCGATTGATGTCGAGGTGCGTCCGCCGATTGGCACGCCTCTCCGTCTCGGCAACATGCGCGGTCGTGTTGTTCGCCATTTCGTAGAAGGCGTCGCGGTCGAGTTTCTTTCCATTCAGTCGCGGGAAACGCTCCGCGAGTTTCTCTGATCTCTGTCATCCGTACGTCACGAACATGATGCACGACGCTGCCGGAAGATTGGCGTATGAAGAGTCTGTATCCTGAAATAGAGCCCTACGAGCACGGCCTTCTCGATGTGGGCGACAGGCAGCAGGTCTATTGGGAGGCTTGAGGCAATCCGGATGGTCTGCCGGCGCTCTATCTTCATGGTGGCCCTGGCTCTGGCTGTTCGACATTCGCTCGTCGCTACTTTGATCCCGCAGTCTACCGGATTGTCCTCTTCGATCAGCGCAATTGCGGTCGGAGCCTGCCGAGTGCTGCCGATATGACCACCGAACTTAATTTAGCGCGAACACGACCTGGCACTTGGTCGACGATGTCGAGAGATTGCGGCATCACCTCAGGGTGACAAGCTGGTTGTTGCTCGGAACGTCCTGGGGTTCGACGCTGGCACTTGCCTACGCTGAGACATATCCAGCAAGCGTTCGCGCGCAGCTCGAAATTGGCACGAATGGGAGGCCGCCTCGATCCTCCTTGCTGATCCCAAGGGCCTCCCTTGCCGCCGGCAAGATCCCGGCTACTTACTGACGCGGGCATGGATCATACGCACTACTTCCGTAATCTCGCGTGGCTAGACGACGGCGTTCTGCTCCGCGATGCCGGAAAACTGGCAGGCATATCCGGCGTGCTTGTTCAGGGCCGGCTGGACTTGGAGGCCCCGCTCGTGACGGCATGGGAGCTGTCGAAAGCCTGGCCGCAAAGCCGGCTTGCTATCGTTGAGGCTGCCGCCCATTCGGCGTCGGACGAGGCTTTTGGCGGGTGCGATCGTCGACTCGAGAGACATTCTTCGCGAAGCTTCTAGAAAATAATTCTGGCGCCGAAACTGAAATCGCTGGGACAATCGGCCACTTTCAGCGCCGATTCGTCGGTTTCAATCGAGGTGCAGGCTCGTGCCGAGGCCATCTCGGATGGTAAACAAAGTTCTGCGAAAACTTCGGGTTCGGTCGCGCCGTTAATAAATTGTCCCACAATGCTCCGATCACTCGCCGGACGCCTTTCCGAGGAAGGAACAATTTTAATCGAAATTAGCGCAAAAGCGCTTCGAATTTTATGTGTATTCGACTTTCCTTTTAGTCGATTTCTCCGCGTGTTTGAATCAACTAAGCCTTTAATTTAACTGCGTAATTTTGCGCAGAATAAAAGCGTCCGTGTCAGGTTCTTCTCACAACGGGGAGACGACAAATGACGATAGCAACTTTCATCAAGGGCAGTTTAGCCGTCGGTGCGATGTTGATTGCGATGGTGGGTTCGGGACAAGCGAGCCCCCTCAACATGACCGTCCTTGGCAATTCGAGCCCGCCAATCGGCGCCTATCAATTCTGCAAGGAGATGCCTGCCGATTGCGCCAATGCAGCTGGCGACCAAGGCGAACTTCTTCTGACGGAAGAGCGCTGGAAGACGATCCTCAAGGTGAACTACCAGGTCAATTCGTCGATTACGCCGTTGACCGACAAGGAAATCTACGGCGTTGAAGAGCGCTGGGCCTATCCCCGCACGGCTGGCGATTGCGAAGACTACGCGCTGCTGAAGCGCAAGATGCTGATCGATGCCGGCTTTTCGCCTTCTGATCTGCTGATGACGGTCGTCCTGCAGCCGAATGGCGAAGGCCATGCGGTGCTGACGGTCCGCACCGACCGCGGCGATTTCATTCTCGATAATATGCGCAACAAGGTCATGCTTTGGGCCGACACAGAATACACGTACCTGAAACGTCAGTCGGCTGACGATCCGACCCGCTGGGTCAAGCTGCAGGATGGTCGTGCAGTGGCGGTCGGCAGCGTCAAGTAAGCATGACGTCGCCGGATAGATGGCGACAACCATACGGCTCCGGTCGTCCCCCCGCATCCCCGTCCCTGACCGGTGCCATAGAACCGCTCCCGCTGTCCCGGGAGCGGTTCACTTTTTATCGTGCCCCAATATGTGGTTTAATTGTTCGTTAACCGTGATGGCGGGATCATAGCTGAATTATCAACGGCACCGGCGACTCTGTTCTCTTCGCGGCGGTCTGACAGCCGAAGGTCGCCATGAACCATACCGGTACCGTCCGCGAGATCGAGGAATCGCCCCTCCTTTCGACGCGTTTCATCATCCGCCTTACGATCGCTGTCGCCTGCCTTGCGGCATTGACGATGATTATCAGTTTCGGTGGCCGTTGGTTCGGTGCTCGCATTTCCCTCGCTGGCAATACCGCTTCGACCACTCCAATAATTCTGACAATCGGCCGCGACACCATCAGTCTTCCCGAAAACACGCTGCGCTTCCCCAGTCAGCGGAAAGACGGCCCATCCAAACGGGCGGACCTCTACCTCACGTGGCCGGAAATGCAGGGCTACAACAAGGCCCGTCGGGAGCGATTCGACGATATCAGCCAGTCGTCGGGGTTGATCTTCCTCCAGATCGCGCAAAGCACCATGTCCCGGGATATGTCCGGTCGCCTTGAGCCGATCTACTCGCATCTGATCGAGGGCGACGGCGCGCCCTTTGCCAATGGCATGACGCTGCATCACCTGCGCGCAGACGCAGGCTATGCCGACGAGGTTCTGTTGACCGCGCCGCGCACCGGCGCGCCGGATTACGTCGTGCGTTGCACCTTGCCGGCAATGCCTCAAATGGCCACCAGCGGCGATTGCCAGCGTGACATAAAAGTCGGTCGCGATTTAACTGTGCTTTACCGGTTCTCAAGCACGCATCTGCCCGATTGGGACCATATTGACGCCGCTATTCGCCATTTTGTGGAGGCGCGGCTTGTGAACACTTCTGCGACGGGTCGCTAGAATGATCCGATGTGGCGAAACAAACGATTAATCATAAACGGATTGGTAACCCCGGACGGATAAATTTGGTGAGAGAGCGATCGCGCCGAGAGGGCGGGCGATCTCTCCAATATCCGAAATGCAAGCGAAGAGTAGAATAGTGCTAAGGTCAGTCTCCTCCGTATCCCCATCGCGATCCCGCAATTTTCTGATAAGAGCGGTCACGGCGTTGTCTCTCGCTGCCGGTATCGTCATGGCCGACTCGATCGATGCCGATGCGGAGGCTGCCAACTCGAAATATGCCGGCATCGTTGTCGATGCGAAGACCGGCAATGTTCTCTACAGCGAGAACGCGGATCGTCTGCAGTATCCGGCGTCCCTCACCAAGATGATGACGCTCTACCTGACCTTCGAAGCCCTGGAACAGGGCCGCATTCGCCTGGATACTCCAGTTCCCTTCTCTGCACACGCTTCCGCCCAGGCGCCGACGAAGCTCGGTGTCCGCGCCGGCGGTACGATCACGGTCGAACAGGCAATCCTCGGCCTTGTCACGCTCTCAGCCAACGATGCATCTACGGCTCTCGGCGAATTGCTCGGTGGCTCGGAGGATCGCTTTGCGCAAGTGATGACCGCCAAGGCACACGCGCTGGGCATGACGCGTACAACCTATCGCAATGCCAACGGTTTGCCGAATACCGCCCAGATGACGACCGCTCGCGACCAGGCCCGCCTCGGTATCGCACTTCGCCAGCATTTCCCGCAGTATTACGGTTATTTCTCCACGCAGAGCTTTAAGTTCGGCAATCGCATCATCCGAAGCCACAACCGTCTCGTTGGTTCTGTGCGCGGCGTCGATGGAATCAAGACCGGCTATACCCGCGCGGCGGGTTTCAACCTGGTGAGCTCCGTTCAGGTCGACGGCAAGTCGATCGTTGGAGTTGTTCTCGGCGGTGCGTCGACCCCTGCCCGCGACAATCAGATGCGCAAGCTGATTGCGGCCTATCTGCCGAAGGCATCCAGCCGCGGCGGTTCTTCGGAGTTGGTCGCCCAGACCCCATCGCAACCCGCAGCGCCTGTCGCGGAAACGCGCGTCGCTTCGGCTGCGGCTGAAGTCAGCGTGCCGCGCACTGCTCCGGACACGCGCTCTCAGCCGGCATCTGCGCAGGTCGCGTATGCCGATGTCGCCCAGTCGAAGTCCGAAAATCCGCTACTCCAGCAAGAAATGCCCGCGCCGAAGAAGGTCAAGACGCAGGCCATCAAGCAGGCATCTGTCGCCACGCCGGCACCTGCGCCGGCCTATGTACCGCCGGAACAGGGTGACACCTCAGTCGACGAACTGACGACTGCCTCCACCAAGGAGGCGCAACTAACGGGGTGGGCTGTCCAGATTGGCGTTTCCGCAAGCAAGGAAGGTGCAATGGATCTGCTCGACAGCGCCAAGAGCAAGGGCGGCAAGGCTCTGCGCTCGGCGAAGCCTATCGCAGTCGCTAACGCCGGAAGCTATCGTGCTCGCTTCGGCGGCTTTGATGATCAGCGTTCTGCCGTGAACGCCTGCAACGCCCTCAAGCGGGCTGGCGTGAAGTGCTGGGCCACGGCTCAGTGATCAGCGACCTGCCGCCTGACATGCGCAGGCGGCAGTCTAGGACGTCGTGATCGGTGTTTTTGATCCGACGGAGTTCTGAGACTCGGTTTGTAATGCGTAGGGGATGAGAATGGCGATCAACGAGAATGTTCCGGAGTTTCCGCCACATGGCCGGGTGACCGGCAAGAATCCGCGAGCCGGTTTGCACCCACTACACGAAGCGGCTTTGCGGCTGGCAGAGGTGGGGTTGCAGCGGCAGAAGCCAAAGTCGGCAAAGACCAAGGACCTGATTAATCTGCTGTTGTGCCACGGCGCGCGGGCGTGGCGCTGCTCGCAGGCGGAAGCCAACATCCACCTTCATGTCACGTGTCCGGAAGGTCGGGCACCGGTAACGCTGCGCCTGCGCTGATCAGAGCAGGCCGAGTTCGGAGAGCTCGCGGCGAAGGTCCGCGGGCATTTCTGCAATCCCTTCTCCCAGGCTGTTCAAATCGCGCGGTACATCGTCCTGCGGATAATAGCGCCAGCCCTGGAAAGCTCTCTTCGGCTGCACGGCCGTTTCGATGACTTCAGGCCCAAGCACAAGATGGCATCGCGAGATTCCTTCGCCATCGGTAAAGGTCTGGATGTCGAGCAGTTTCTGGCGTGCTTGCACCTGCCCCTTGATCACCCAATAGAGCGAACCGCCGTCGAGTAGTTCCTCGACACGCTTCGGGACCATCCTTGTCGTATGTACGGAATGCGGCTCAAGCCCGGCCGCAATCGCCCGGAGAGAGCGTTCTGCGACCCATTCGCGCAGATCGTCAATCGAGTCCGCGCCTACGCATAATTTAATGAGATGCAATGCCATGCCGCCGTTGAAGTCCTTTTATCGGGCAACGTCAAGCGGCAAGTCGCATGTTCACAAAGTCAACATTCCACGACGTTGACGGCAAGCCCGCCGGTGGATGTCTCCTTATACTTCTCGCTCATGTCGTTGCCGGTCTGCCGCATAGTTTCGATGCAGGCATCCAGGGGAACGAAGTGCTTGCCGTCTCCCTTGATTGCCAGCGACGCCGCTGTAACTGCCTTGACCGCGCCGAGGGCATTTCGTTCGATGCAGGGAACCTGCACGAGGCCCGCGACGGGGTCGCAGCTCATGC
>Ga0102590_1004424_pt1 | contig 11974 bp, 9 predicted proteins | sample AraplaMF_Col_mMF_FD_76859 | JGI IMG/M metagenome (GOLD analysis project Ga0102590, IMG submission 76859) | Arabidopsis root microbial communities from the University of North Carolina, USA - plate scrape MF_Col_mMF | ecosystem: Host-associated > Plants > Roots > Endosphere | place: USA...
TCGTCGATGGCGCCAAGAACGGCATGTTTCGGCTGCAATTTGCCGGTAACACCATGTCGCAGCAGGACGTCGCCGGCTTGATGACCAAACTGCAGAGTGAAAAGATCATCAGCCTCGCCGTGGCTGCGCAATAGGTCGCGCGCAAGCATGGTTCGCGCGTCGCGCGTGCGGGGAGGTCCCATGGTCGACCATCGTGACGCTAACCATCGTGACGGCGTCGATCGTGACGGCGTCGATCGTGACGGCATCGATCGTGACGGCAATCGCCCGGCATGGCGCCGCACCGCTCTGGCTCTGATCGCTGGCGCGCTGGCGGTGACTGGCGTGTCCACGGTCCATGCCCAAGGCATGATGCGCTCGCCCAGCATCAACATAAGTTCGCGCGTTCCGACCATCAGTTCGAGTGCCGCCGGCCGGATCAGTCCAAGCGTCGGCCGCACCAATATCGCGGTCGGCCGGGTCACTCCGAGCGTCACCGCCCGGGTTACCCCCAGCGTCACCGCCCGGGTCACCCCCAGCATCAATACCACCTCGCGGATTGGGGTGGTGACGCCGAAGCTCCCTTACGCCCGCTTTTCGCACAACAGCTACCCGGCCTGTGATTACGTCAACCGCGCCGCCAGCGGCGAATGCGTCGACCGTCAGGTGTCCGTCGAGGTCGGTGGCGCTGGCGGATCAAAGAGCCGAAAGGGTGGCCAGAGCAACTCGCCGCGGCGCGACAATCCGCAGGCGGTGCTCAGCACCAGGTACGTCGCCAACGAAATCATCGCCGAAGTCGAGGAGGCCCAGGCCGACGACCTGGCACGGCGCCACGGTCTGACCCGGGTCGATTCGCTTAGTCTTTCGCTGGTCGGCACCACCCTCGGGCTGTTCCGCATCACCGACGGCCGCTCGGTCGAGACGGTGCGGGCCGCGCTCGCCGCCGACGCAAGCGTGCGCTCGGTGCAGCCGAACTTCCGTTACGTGCTGCAGCAGCAGAAACCCACTGGCGTGCCGACCGAAGGCGATCCGGCGCAATATGCCCTGGCCAAGCTGCGCCTGCCGCAGGCGCACGCGCTGGCGCACGGCGCCAACGTCACCATCGCGGTGATCGATTCCGGCATCGACGCGACCCATCCCGAACTGGCGGATTCGATCGGCGACACGTTTGATGCGCTGGGCAGCAAGGAGGGTCCGCACGTCCACGGCACCGGGATCGCCGGCGCCATCGTGGCCCATGCCCGCCTGATGGGCAGCGCGCCGCAGGCCAGAATTCTGGCGATCCGCGCCTTCGGTACGGCGCAGAACGGCGCCGAGAGCAACTCGGTGGTGATCCTCAAGAGCCTGGATTACGCCGCCGCCCACGGCGCCCAGATCGTCAACATGAGCTTTGCCGGACCCAAGGACCCCCTGCTTGAGCGCGGTGTCGCGGCTGCGGCAGCCAAGGGCATGGTGCTGGTCGCCGCCAGCGGCAATGCCGGTGCGAAATCGCCGCCGCTGTATCCGGCCGCCAATCCCAACGTCATCGCGGTGAGCGCCACCGACGCCGCCGACAAGCTGTTTGCCGCCTCGAATCGCGGCGCCCACATTGCGCTCGCCGCGCCCGGCGTCGACATCTTCCTGCCCGCGCCTGACGGCAAGTACCAGATGACCTCGGGCACCTCGTTCTCGGCCGCCTATATCAGCGGGCTGGCAGCGCTGGTGCTGGAGCGCAATCCGGCCCTCAAGCCCGAGCAGCTCCGCACCGTGCTGATCCGCACCGCCCGCGATCTCGGCGCCCCCGGCCGCGACGATCTGTTCGGCGCCGGCGCGGCCGACGCCTATGCGGCGGTCACCGCGGCGCAACCGCCCGCCTCGGTTCCCGTCGCGGTCGCCCCGGTGCCGCCGGCAATCCCTGCATCGGCAGAAAAAGCATCGACTGAACAGGCACTTCCCTCAACCAGGGCGCTTGAGCAGGCGGGCGCCACGATGGCCTCGGACAAGCCGGCGGCGCAATAAACCCGCGAGCATGATCCGGAAAAGTGGACACCGGTTTTCCGAAAAGATCATGCTTAAACAAGAAGCTAGAGGCGGATGACTTGTCGAAGATAAGTCATCCGCCTCTAGCGGCAAAAAAGTTAAAAAATCTTTCGAACCGCTTTGAACGTTCCGCGATGTCCCCGCGACTTACTGGGTGTGGGAGCGGTAATCCCTCCCCAACGAGGCTGTATTCGGCGCGAGCGCCCATCCACCCCAGCGCCCGGTATAGCTTGACCCGCCCGGTTGTCCCCCCGGGCGGGTCTTTCGTTTTTGGGGGAGGGCGACCCGAACCGGGCCTGCAAACTAAGTTTGCTGGAGGGCCGCTGTGAATAGCGGGCAGAAGGCGCGGCGTTATAAGTCGCCCCGTAACCATCTCAGCTGGACGCGTAAAGGTTTTGTTAAGAATATCAAACGTATCGTTAACCCGATTCGTAAAGGTTGCGTCCGCGTCCGTTTTCCTCCTGGCGGACATTTTCATGACATACCGAACCGACGTGGCCCGTGGTCGCGCCATCATTGAGCGCTGGTGCATGCTTGCCGAGCAGCGCCTCGACTACCTGACAGAGCTGTTCGAGACCGGCCGCTGGCGGCGCTTCCACAGCGAGGTCGCCTTCCTCGAAAACATCCAGGAAGCCAAGAAGGCGGTCGAGACCTGGCGCGTGCTGCTGAACCAGGAAGGCGCCGCCGACAACTCGGCCGTCGATACCTCCTGGCTCGAGAGCAAGCCGCTGCCGCCGCGCAAACCGTCGATCCTGCACGACGAGATCCGCCCGGTGCTGCCGCGCTCGCTGCGCCTTGCCGCCGCTCAAATGTCGCCCGAGGCGCGAGCTGACCTGCCGGCAGCAGTACTGGCGGAACCGGCCGAAACAGTCCCCGCCGCCGATGGCAACGCCTGGCAACGGGGGCTTGATCTCAGCGTCATGCAGCAACGCTATCCGCTGCTGCGCAACGCGCTCTGAGCCAGCAATACCTCAACGGGTCGTCCCGGCGAACGCCGGGACCCATACGCCGTGTCGTCTCGTTTGAGCAGTGAGGTCGTTGCCTTGCTTCACAACAGGGGCCAGGGGTGATGGGTCCCGGCGTTCGCCGGGACGACCAGCGGAGAAGCGTGTGCCGGATTACGCTACGCCATCCATCTACGTGCTGACTTACCGCACCACGTTGCCATTGACCGCCACCTGGGCGAAACGCTGCGCACCCTCGGCGGCGAGATCCGGCGTTACCGGCCTCGCGTGATCGAGGCCGACCACCGCGCCGCGGCTGGTCCCCGAGATCATGTTGCTGCCGACCAGTGCGGTGCCGGCGCCCGGCGCCACCGAGACGCCGATGCCGATGAAGGCGTTGCGGATCACGTTGCCGGTGATGGCGACGTCGCGCAGATACTTGCCCCAGCCGGCGATGATGCCGAAGGAGGGGGCGTTCTCGATCACGTTGCCCGCGACCGTGCTGTCCGCTTCGACATAGATGCCGACGCCGGCGTCGTCGTCCGGCGCGGTGCCGATCGGCCGCTTCGGCAGCAGGTTGCGGATGATGTTGCCCTGCACCACCGCGATGCGGCCGCCCTCGTTGAAATTACACACCGAGACGCCGGTGGCAGCGACGTCGACGGTGTTGTTGGCGATCACTGCGCCTTCGAACGCGAACTCGGAATACAGCGCCACCTCGCGGACATTGCTGATGCTGTTGCCGGTGATCTGGATGTTGGACGCCGAATTGCCGCGCACCGCCGAATAGTCGCAGTTACGGATCCGGTTGCCCCGGACGATGACGTTGCCGGCGCGAAACGCGTTGATGGCGTTGCCGTATTGTCCGGAGCCGCCGGGGCCGGCCTTGATGTCCTCGATCCGGTTGTCGATCACCAGCGTGCCGTCGTCGCCGATCGTGGTGCGCAGGATCTCGATGCCGTTGTCGTTGGTGCCTGAAATGGTGTTCTGCGCCACCACGAGCCCCTGCGCGTCGAACGACAGGATGCCGGTGGTGGCGATTTTGGAAATGATGTTGCCGCTGATCGCGCCCGAGACGTTTTCCAGCCAGATGCCGTTGCCGCCGCTGCCGCCGATTTCGCAATCGGTGATCCGGAGGTCGCGCCCATGCAGGCAATGCACCAGGCCGCGCCGGGTCGGCAGCGCAATGCCGGCGCCGTCGAGCACGAGACCGCTGAGGCCGATGCTGCTGCCGCCTTCACTGACCAGCAGCGACGGTCCGCCGCCGGTGAATACGATCTTGCTCGCGCCGCGCACCCCGGTCAGTTGCGCACCGCTGGGCAGTTTCAGCATGCCGCTGCGATAGATGCCGGGCGGCAGCGCCAGCGGCACTTGCGCGCGTGCCGCATCGTCGATGGCGCGCTGCAGCGCCCGGGTCTGGTCGTCGGGACTGTTGGGCCGCACGCCAACCTGGGTGGCGTCGCGACCGAGCGCGGCGACCGGCCCCGCCGCGCGCGCAGGCTCGCTGGCGGCCAGCGCACCGGCGACACCGGCTCCGGCGACATTCAAGAGGTGACGGCGATTGACGTCCATGACGTGGCTCCGGCGGACCAGCTCAAGCCGTGTCCGTGCCAACGGAGTAACGCAAAAATGCCGGTACCGATGGGCGGGCTGGGGCGCCGCGGCGCGATTGTTGGAGGTAGAGTTAAAAGCAGAGCAGCCAGCCAAGCAGCGGTACGGCCAAGCGTTAACTAAATATTCAAACTCATCTTCGCTTTTACGTTTTGTTCACTTTTCAGAGAAACCTAAAAATGAGTGGAGTGAGCCACAGCTTGGAGTAGCGTGGTGAACAGGCTCTATTTTGGCGATAATCTTGATGTGTTGCGCGCGATGCCCACCGGCAGCGTTGACCTCATCTATCTCGATCCGCCGTTTAATTCGAACGCCGACTACAGTTTGCTTTACGGAACGAAGCGAGGCGGGCCATCACAGGCGCAAGCCCGTGCTTTTGAAGACACTTGGAGATGGGGCAGAGAATCACAACGCGCTCTTGATGAGACCGCCGATCGGCATGTCGATGCCGGCGCGTTGTTGGATGCCTTTCAGAAGGTGCTGCGGGGAAGTAACATGATGGCTTATCTGGCCATGATGTCAGTTCGGCTGATTGAACTACACCGTGTATTGAAGTCGACAGGGTCGATGTATCTTCATTGCGATCCAACGGCGAGCCATTATTTAAAAACTCTATTGGATACGATCTTCACGCCGCTTCACTTTCTGAATGAGATTGTTTGGCTTCGCTCAAACTCTCATAATTTCAAGACACGGATGTGGCCGCGCCAACACGACACGCTCTTGTTGTACGCGCGTGGTGATACCTTTACTCTAAACCCTGTGTACCAGCCGTATGGCCCCGAGCAATTGCGGCGATACAAGCCAGATGAAAATGGTCGACTACATACAGGTCAGGACATGACGGTTTCGGCCGTCCGCCGTTTACGGCAGTTCGAGTGGCGTGGCGTTAAGCCTCCTCCTCACCGTTCTTGGGGGGCATCGCTTGATCAACTCGAAACGTGGTATTCAGAAGGTCGTATCCTTCTCAAGAAAGACGGTACGCCGCGCTTCGATGGTCTGAAAGTTTACTTAGATGAAACCAAGGGGAAACAAGTCGGTTCCGTTTGGATTGATATTGAAAGAATCAGCAATACGGCGGCCGAGCGGCTCGGCTATCCGACGCAAAAGCCACTATCGCTCCTTGAGCGCATTATTCTGTCTTCGTCCAATGAAGGCGATACTGTCCTAGATCCATTTTGTGGTTGCGGCACGGCCATTGAAGCTGCGGAAAAGCTGCACCGAAATTGGATCGGCATAGATATTACCTATTTGGCGATTCACGTGATTGAAACCCGTCTGTCCCGTATGTTCAGCGCGAGTATTCGGGAAAGGTATACTTTGCACGGACGCCCAAAAGACCCCGAAAGCGCAAATGCACTAGCCGCGCGTGATTGGTTGGAGTTTCAAAAATGGGCGGTCATCACGCTTGGGGGACTTCCGAAGGACCGGCCTGGTCCAGATGGTGGGATCGACGGCACTATTCGATATCATCGTGTTGGTATTGAACAGCCGAAGCGCGCCATCGTTTCAGTGAAAGGGGGATTGAATGTTGGAGTTGACGCAATTCACAAATTGAAGTCGGTTATCCAGCGAGAAGGAGCTGAGGTTGGTGTTCTGATATGCATTGATCCTCCAACACGCGCGATGCGAAAAGAAGCGGACTCTGCTGGCGAAGTGGGGCCCTCGTCTAGACGAGTTTCGAAGATACAAATTGTTCCTGTCGCGATGTTGTTTCAGAAAAATCCCATAGACCTCCCAGGTACGTTAGATCCACCAGAAGTGGGGCGAGTGAATATACCGCCACAGCCGAAAAAGAATAGGAAGCGAATTGAAGGGCAATCCGAGATGCTCTTTACTATGGAATCTTCACAAGAGCTCTATTCGGCTCCCAAAAAGAGTAGGTCAGGGCGACCAATACGGACTGTCGATATCGAGGTCACGCGTGCAAATCCTTTGCAGAAAAAAACGAAATGAGAACTGGCGGTGGCTCGTTTGGCGCGCAGTGGAGTGCCGCATCAATCGTTGATGCCTTGCGCGATCAGCCCGTCGTCTTGTGTGGCCGGAACAGCCGGCCTTTTTCCACCACCACCACCAGCACCACGCCGAGCGCCGTCAGCGTGCTGAGCAGCGCGCCGGTGGCGAACGGCAGCAGCGTGCCGTCGTAGCTCTGGCCGATCGCATAGCCGATGGCGATGCCGAGCAGGGTGGTGATCGAGCCGAACAGCGACGACGCGGTGCCGGCGATATGGCCCTGCGGCTCCATCGCCAGCGCGGTGAAGTTGGCGAACATCAGCCCGAAGCCGAACAGGCTCAGGGCCGTCAGCACCATGTACAGCGCGAACGGCACGCCGCCATTGGCGGCCGCCTGCAGCATCACGCCGCTGACCAGCACATAGCCGACCAGCGCACCATGCGAGATCACCCGCATGCCAAGGCGCCCGACGAAACGCGCGTTCAGGAAACCGGCGATGGCGACGCCGACGGCACAGGCGGCGAACGCCAGCGTGAAGTAATGGCCGAGGTGATAGATCCCGGTGAACACCTGCTGCGACGAGAACACGAAGGCGAACATCGCGCCCTGGACGCCGCCGGCGGCCAGCGCGTAACCGAGCGTCTGGCGATTGGTCACCGTCTGGCGGAAGGCGCCGAGCACCTCCGGAATCGCGATCGACCTGCGCTCGGCAAGCGGCAGGGTTTCCGGCAGTCGCACCGCGCTCCACAGCATCGCCAGCACGCCATAGGCCGCCAGGATGACGAAGATGACCCGCCACTGCGACGCCAGCATCACGGCCTGGCCGAACGACGGCGCGATCACCGGGACGGCGATGAAGATCATCATCACCAGCGACATCACGCCGGCCATGCGCCGTCCGGCGTAACAGTCGCGCACGATCGAGATCGCGATCACGCGGGTCGCCGAGGTGCCGAGGCCCTGCAGCACACGGGCGATCAGCAGCGTTTCGAACGACGGCGCAAGGATCGCGACCAGGCTGGCCGCGTTGTAGAGCACCATGCCGGTCAGCAGCACCGGACGGCGGCCGAAACGGTCCGACAACGGGCCGATGGCGAACTGGCCGATGCCGAAGCCGATCATGAAGGCGGACAGCACGGCCTGCAGCCGGTTGGCGTTGGCGATATGGAACGAGCTTCCAATGTCTGGCAGCGCCGGCAACATCATGTCCATCGCCAGCGGATTGAGCGCCATGATCGACGCGACGACGAGAACGAATTCGGGAAAGCCCATCGGGCGATGGGTCGAGGAGACCCAAGTAGTCGCGTTGTTGGCGTTAACGTCAGTCACATCAGCATCCTTGCGCAAGGATACTGGTTAGGCGGCGATGTTGCGGCGCACAACTCCCATTCGGGAATAGCAGCTCCACATCGTCGCACGCGATTGTTCAGTTTTTAAGCAGACGCCGCGGCGAGCCTGCGTTGTCGGGTCAGCCTCACCATCTCCAGCAGCACCGCTTCGCCGGCGTCGACCAGCTGCTCGGGCGTAATACGGCCGCTCGTGCTCCTGCGACGGGCCGCATTGTCACGCGGAACCGGGGGGACATGAACGAACGCCGCCAGCGCCGGGCCGTCCTTGGCGCGCACCGCCTCGATGGCGCGCCAGCTCAGATAGTTGCACAGGTAGCTGCCGGCATCGCGCGACGCGCGGGCGTCGATGCCGGTGAGGCGTGCCGCGCGCAGCAGCCTTGAGGTGTGCGGGCCGAACATCATGGCGTCGGCGTCGGGCGCGATCGAGCCCTTGCGGGCGCGGGCACGGTCGGCGTCGGGCCATAGTGTGGTGACGGCGTTGCGGGCGCGGGTCTCGATCCGCAGATAGGACGTGCGGCCGGCGAGGCCGAACATCAGCAACGCATCGGGTTTGTGTTGCGCCAGCAGCGCCGGCAATTCGCGGTCGACGGTCTGGTAGGTGACGTGGAAAATATGCCCGGTCAGCGCGACGTCGTCGAGCGCGGGGCGGCGCAGCCGCAGCAGCCGCTCGACCAGCGCCATCGTCGGATTGAACGGCGCGCCGGGAAACGGCCCAAAACCGGTGATGAGGATGCGGAGCGGTGCGGTCATGGTTTGATCCTAAATGACAGAACTGGAGGCACAACTGCAAAGTGGCCGTTGCTGCCGTCTCATTGAGCAGGACTGAATGTTATTTGGCGTTGCTTCGCCAACGACGGCGGATTGAAATCAAGTCCTGCTTTTGAAGGAGCCGGGTTCATGACCGCGTCGCGCAACTTTGAGATTTCCTCGGCTCCCGAAAACATGGTGTGGGGCTATCTCGACAGCGCCACGCCGCCGGTGCTCGAAATCGCCTCGGGCGACACGGTGACGCTGCATTCGTTCCCGGCGGGCGGCAACGAGTGTCTGCCGCCCGATCGCAGCCGGGTGCCGGCCGATTATCTGGCGGCGATCGATACGCTGGTGCGGGGGGCGGGACCGCACTTCATCACGGGCCCGGTCTATGTCAAGGGCGCCAAGCCCGGCGACGTGCTGCAGGTCGACATTCTCGACGTCAAAATCCGCCAGGACTGGGGCTACGTGTCGATCCTGCCGCTGCTGGGCACCCTGCCGGAGGAGTTCACCGACTATGAAACGATCCACCCGAGCATCGATCATGCACGCAACGTCTGCGTCATGCCGTGGGGCACGGAAATTCCACTCGATCCGTTCTTCGGCATCATCGCCACCGCGCCGCCGCCGGCCTGGGGCCGCTGCGGCTCGCCCGTGCCGCGCAGTTTTGGCGGCAACATGGACAACAAGGAGCTGCGCGCCGGCACCACGCTGTATTTGCCGGTGTTCAACGACGGCGCGCTGTTTTTCGCCGGTGACGGCCACGGTGTGCAGGGCGACGGCGAAGTGTGCATCACGGCGCTGGAGACCGGGGTGACCGGTACCTTCCGCCTCACGGTCCGCAAGGACATGGATCTATCCTGGCCATTCGCGGAGAACGCCACCCACCTGATGTCGATCGGCCTCGACGAGGATCTCGACGATGCGGCGAAGCAGGCCGTGCGCGAGATGGTCAAGCACATCTGCGGCCGCACCAACCTGTCGCGCAACCAGGCCTATATGCTGTGCTCGCTCGCCGGCAATCTTCGGGTGACGCAGCTGGTCGACGGCAACAAGGGCATTCATATGCTGTTGCCCAAGGCGCTGCTGTAAGCTCGCAATCCGCGCTGTGTCATACGCGGGCTTGACCCGCGTATCCATCAATCTTCGCAAGAGTCTCGTGGCGGGGATGGATCACCAGGGCAAGCCCGGTGACGACGCTGAATATGCTGCAACGATCGTGTTCCATCATGTAGCAGAAGTAACCTACTTCAGCATTTCCACGATCTGCTCCGCCGCCACCGCGGGCGTGATGCGTCCCTCGGCAACCGCGGCTTCGGTCTGCCTCACCTTGGCGCGGATCGCCGGGTCGGCGCGCAGCCGCGCCATCAGCCGCTGCTCGAGCATCGCCCACATCCATTTCACCTGCTGCTGCCGTCGCCGCTCCGCAAAGTCGCCGGAGGCGTTCATCGCGGTGCGGTGATCGAGGATCGTCTGCCACAGTTCGGCGATGCCGGCGCCGGTCAGTGCGGAGTACGTCAGCACCGGCGGTTGCCAGTGTTCGGAGCGGGGCGTGAGGATATGCAGCGCGCCGCGATATTCGGCGGCGGCATGCTGGGCGCGCTTGAGGTTGTCACCATCGGCCTTGTTGATGGCGATCATGTCGGCGAGTTCGACCAGGCCCTTCTTGATGCCTTGCAATTCGTCGCCTGCGCCGGGCAGCATCAGCGCCAGGAAAAAGTCAGTCATGTCGCAGACCGCGGTCTCGGACTGGCCGATACCGACCGTCTCCACCAGCACCACGTCGAAACCCGCGGCCTCGCACAACAGCATCGCCTCGCGGGTCTTGGCCGCGACGCCGCCGAGCGTGCCGGACGCCGGTGACGGCCGGATGAAAGCGGCGTCGGCGGCGGACAGCCGCGCCATCCGGGTCTTGTCGCCGAGGATCGAGCCGCCGGTACGGGCCGAGGAGGGGTCCACCGCCAGCACCGCGACCCGGTGGCCACGCTCGATCAGGAACATGCCGAGCGCATCGATGGTGGTGGATTTGCCGACCCCCGGCGAGCCGGTGATGCCGACCCGGATCGCCTTGCCGGTGTCCGGCAGCAGCGTCTGCACCAGTGTGCGCGCCGACGCCTGATGATCGCCGCGCCGGCTTTCGATCAGGGTAATGGCGCGCGCCAGCGCCGCACGGTGGCCGGCGCGCAATTCCTTTGCCAGTCTTTCCGCATCGGCCGGCTTGCTAGTGGTCATTGCTGGTCATCGTCGCCTCGGGGCCGCGCGCCGGCGAAGATCGCCGCACCTTCCGGCGTCAGGTAGGACTTCAGCTTGGCCCACGGCACGAACGCGACGTATTCGCCTTCGGCGTAGGGACCGACCGCGTAGGGCGGATAGTGAAAGGTGAGACCCGAGCTCTTGCCCTCCTGCGTCGACGGCGCCAGGGTCACCGCGCCGATCTTCAACAGTTTCGGCTCGACGCCCTTGTACCAGTTCATGTCTGCGTTCTCCTCGACGTCGCGCTTCTTCTTCTCGGCCTTCAGCGACTCGATCACGGCGCCCTGCATCGCCCTCATCGTCGGACCGTCGTCGGCGGTCTCGGTAAAGAACGGGCGGATGCTGATGCGCTTGCGGACGTTCGAATCCCACAGGATGGTGTCGACGTCGGAATTGGGGTGCGCGCCATGGGTGTCCATGTAGTCGGCTCGCACGATCGAGACGTAATGGCCGGCGACCGCCGAACGGATGCCGTATTTGCGCTCAAAACTCCAGCCGCCGTCACGAAACAGCTGCGGATCCTGCTTGCGCGACGCGTCGGCCTCGGCGCGGTTCTTCTCCGCCCACTTCTTGCCCTCGGCCAGACAATCCGCCGCCAGCGCCGGATCGGCCTTGATCCTGGCATCGAGGATGACGTTGGCCTCGATGGCCTTGGTCTTGAGGGTGAGGTCGGGCTTGGGGTCGTCGGCGGCGGTGGCGGGGGCGGACAGAGCGAAAGTCGTCAGCGAAGCCAGCAGGAAGGTGCGGAGAAGAGGTCTCATTCTGGATCAACCGTGAGAGTGGAGAAACGAGGACTTATTCGCCGGCGTTGCCGAGGTTGCGCTCGGCGAACGATTTGAGGCGTGGTAGATGATTCTGCAGGATGTCCCACACCGTTTCTGCCCTCGTTGTGTGATACGCATGACGTAGCAGATTTCCGAAATCGATCATTTTTCGCCAATCGATGTCCGGACCTTCCTTCTTCAACCGCTCGGGAATTGTGCGGGACGCCTCGCAAAGAATCTCCAGCAGGCGCTCGCTCAAGAGGCGCATGCGGCGGTCCGATGCAAACTGATCGAAGCCGATGCCCCGTGTGATGTCCTCGATCTCGATGATCGCCTCGACTATATCGCGCA
>Ga0102590_1004432_pt1 | contig 11959 bp, 9 predicted proteins | sample AraplaMF_Col_mMF_FD_76859 | JGI IMG/M metagenome (GOLD analysis project Ga0102590, IMG submission 76859) | Arabidopsis root microbial communities from the University of North Carolina, USA - plate scrape MF_Col_mMF | ecosystem: Host-associated > Plants > Roots > Endosphere | place: USA...
TTCCGAAAGGCACACTGGAAGCGGTCGCGTATTCCGCATCCCGTATGAACAACCTGCAGGCGGAAAAACCCGGCGACCATACCAATTGTATGGATATGCCGCAACGCTACGGCATATTCGGCCTGGTAGAAAATGGCAAGGGGTATTTTAAGAACAACCTGCTGGAAGTGGCTAAACTAAGCAACATCACTCCTGCACAATTCAAGAAAGATGTACGGCTGCAGATCCTGGCCGTGGCTAAGTTCCTGAGCCAGCAGGCAGGTGCGCAAAGACTGGCCACCGGCGCCGGGGTAGAAAGCTTTGAACCTGTACTGGAAAAGCTTTCAGAGATCCCCAATGACGGCAGTGGTGTAAATACCTATGCACGCTCCCTGTACACCTATGATATCTACGAGCACCTGCAACAGGGCTTTAAGACACCGACGCTGGAACTGGCGCCGGTAAAAGTACAGCTGGAAAAAGTATATCCTGCCAAGACCCTGCGCACCTTGCAGTCGGCCGGTACCCAGGTAGACTACGATAAGGACCGTGTGTTGTCTGCAGAAGAAGTATCCCTGTTAAGCACTGATTATGGTCCGGCTAAGTGGGACCAGGCGCATACCAATAACTGGGCTACCCGCACCGGCGGACAAAAACCAACGAACGTAACCGTTCATACTGCACAAGGCAGCTATGCGGGCACTATCTCCTGGTTTAACAATGGTACTGCAAAAGTATCTGCTCACTATGTGATCCGTTCATCAGACGGACAGGTTACACAGATGGTGCGGGAGAAAGACAGGGCTTACCATGTGCTGAATCATAACAACTATACCATTGGCATTGAGCATGAAGGTTTCGTAGCAGAATCAAGCTGGTACACTACCAAAATGTATAACTCTTCTGCCGCCCTGGTACGTGATATCTGCAGCAGCTGGAGCATAGACCCGAAGAAGTGCTTTAAAGGAGCAGCTTCCTCCGGTACTAATCCGCAACCTGTATCCGTACGTATTAAAGGTCACCAGCATTACAGCGGTAATACGCATACCGATCCGGGAAAATACTGGAACTGGACCAAATACTATAACCTGATCAATCCTGCAAGTCTGGCGCCTACTACTATTACCTTCACTGTAAGAAGTGAAAGCACCGGCTTTGGCGTTGCCAATGCTATTGCTACGGTAAAAGGCCCTGATGGTGAAACACAAACACTGCAGACAGATGACAACGGCCAGCTGACATTGCCTGCTGAGAAAGGAAAGTACAGCATTGCTTTTGACAGCAAAGGATATAACAAGCTGGAAACTTTCTTTGTAGGTGGAGAAGAGAAAACCATCAATGCAGACGTTACACTTGATCCCCTTGTGAGCACACTGGCTGCCGCCACTGCCGAAGCTGAATTAAAAGCAGCCGCAGATGGTAAAGCAACGGTGCAGGGTTATATCAGGGATGGCGCTTCCAATAAACCCCTTGCCGGTGCAACAGTAAGCCTGGGCGCTAATACTGCTACCACAGACCGCAATGGGTATTTCTCTCTTGTTTATTCCGGCAATGTAGCTGCCATTAAAGAAGATGCTACTCCTGCCAAAGTAGCCGTGAAGATCAGCAAGGAAGGTTACAATGCTTACACTGTTAACCGTTTCCTGGAACCAGGTACTTACACCATGAAGGTAGGTCTGAATAAACCAGGCGCTGCGGGTCTGCAGGATAATGCCAGAACCCTGCAACAGGGCCAGGAAACAGAAACAATCCCTCATGGCTTGTTTGACAGAAAAGAAGCAGAGGCACTGCAACGTATGCAGGCGGAAGATGCTATTGAAGCAGCTGAAGCTATGGATGCCAATGCGCCTGTAACGGTAGAGGATCTGGCTTTGGCCGCTATTACCGTGCCTTCTACTATTCGTGTAGGCATTAGCTGCAGCTGTACTTCGTGCAGCAGCGTAAAGGTAATGAGCCTGGAAGCATATGTACAGAGTGGTTTGGATGACGAATGGATCTCCGGATGGGGCGCTGCTTCCCTGCGTGCAGGCGCGGTAGCTTACCGTTCTTACGGTGCGTGGTATGTACAGCACCCGGTAAAGAGCAATTTTGATATTGCCAGCACCACCTGTAACCAGGCCTGGCAGTCTGATACCTATACCAGGACCAAAGACGCCGCCACCTATACTAAAGGTAAAGTGTTGATCAAGAGCGGTAAGATCTTCCGTTCTGAGTATTCTGCAGAGAACAACAATGCAGGTTGCGGTAACGGCTACAGCGGTACAGGCACCAGCTCCGGCTGGCCTTGTATATCTGATGCGCTTTGTAAAGGCAAAGCAAAGAATGGTCATGGCAGAGGTATGTGCCAATGGGGTTCCAGCCGCTGGGCCACTGATGGTAAAACATACAGCTGGATCCTGAACCACTATTACAACCCGGGTGGCGTCACTACTTCCGCTATTGCTGCGGCCCGTACCACCAGTGCAATAGATGATCTTAAAGCGCCTGCTGACAAAGGTCTTAAAGCCAACAGGCTGGAGGTAGCCCCGAACCCGGTTGCCGGTAACGAGGTGAAAATAAGCTATACGGTATCTGTACCTTCAGGCGCTATGCTGCAGTTGTATGACAACTTCGGCCGCCTGATCAAGCAAGAGCGTGTTGCGCTGCAACAAGGCGTTAACAGGCTTAGCCTGGATGTAAGCACACTGAAAGGAGGTATTTACATTGTTACCGTGCGTGCAGCCGGTGGCAGTGTTGAAAGCAAGAAATTTGTCCTAATCAGATAGCCATAAAGGCTGATTTATCCTAATGCCGTCTCTCCTCGCTTCTGCGGGGAGAGATTTTTTATGGGAAAGATTCATTATCTTAGAGATAGTATCCCCAATCTATGCTTTCCAGTATGCTATCGTCAATTTTTGAGGCGTCAAGATATATCACTACCCCGATCTCATTATTAGCTTTCATCGGTGCGGGCGTTTTCACTTATCTACTGACGAAGAACAACAATGAAAGAAAGAAAATAGAACTGGCTCCTGAAAATGAAAGGAGTGACCTGATTAAAACGGTTTCCGAAAAATTAAGACTTGATATCAAAGATATCCCCGAGCATGAGCGTGCAAAGATCGTTATCCAGACATTAAGGAACAGGGTGCTGCACCAGGTCATACTCGCGGTTTCCATACTTTTGGGCGGCATCATCTTCTCTTATATTTTACTCCGCGCTTCAGGTATGCCTGCCAAAGAGAATAAGGACAGCAAGATTGACAACAATTCATTTACATTTACCACCATCAGTGTTGGCATCAATGGCCAGCTGGGCGACACGATCTCATTATCAGGGAAAGCGTATGTTCAGGACCTGGACGGCGTGCAGCTGGAGCTGGTGGAGATACCCGGCGGCACCTTTTATATGGGGACAGATACTTCGGAAATTGTAAGGTATGACCTGGTCAATGAAATCTCGAAATTCTATCCCGGGGACAGCACCACATCGGAAAATCACAAATTGTGGCCTTACAGGGAAACGCCCAAACACCTGGTTACGGTGAGCCCTTTTAAAATAGGCAAATTTGAAATAACACAAAGACAATGGAAGAAGGTGGCCAAGCTTCCGCTGATCAATTATTCGCTGCATGAGAATCCCTCTGTGCATATTGGAGACAACAAACCGGTTGAATGCGTTTCTTTCAGGGCAGCAGAAGAATTCTGCAACCGTTTAAGCAGGTTCACCGGAAAAAAATACCGTCTTCCCACTGAAGCGGAGTGGGAATATGCATGCCGGGCGGGGAGCACCAGCCAGTTCTCTTTCGGAGATAACATCCAGCCATCTTTTGTAAATTATGATGGTGGTTTCCCTTTTTTAACGGTACCCAGAGGGATCTATAGAAACACTTCGGTGGATGTGGGGAGCCTTGGCTATGCCAACCGCTTTGGCATTTATGACATGCCTGGTAATGTATGGGAATGGTGTAGTGATCTCTGGCATGCAGATTACAGGAATGCCCCTACTGATGGCAGCGCCTGGCTGGAAGAATCGGGGTACAACAGTGAAGCGAGAGTAGTAAGAGGCGGTTCCTGGTATTGGTTTGCTTATGGCTGCAGATCGGCTTACCGGAACTTCCAGGTGGAGTATGACAGCAGTGAAGTGATTAATGGCAAGATCATTGGCAACCATGGGTTAAGGGTTGTTCTTGAGAATGAATGATTACGTATTTAACCTCAATAAATCAAGCATTATGAAATCAGCATTTCCCTGCGCCTTATTCGCCCTTTTATTGTTGTTGAGCGTTACGTTAAGCTACCAGGAGGCGAAGAGTATAAGCCCGGTAAAGGCTTTCACAAGCAGTATCAAACAAAAACAGGAAAAGCCGGATAAACCAGGAAAGCCGGATAAGCCGCAGAAACCGGAAAAACCAGAGAAGCCTGAGCGGCCGGAAAGGCCATCTCCCGCACCTACAGGCAAACCATAGATCTATTCCATTGTTTTCTTTACCATCAGTCGCTGTGCTTTGTAGATGCCGCTATGGCCACTAAAATAGTAGGCAGTGAAGCAGGCTACGGCAAAGTAGAGGATATGTTCTGTTCCGAAAAGTTCTGCTCCCATGAGGGTGCAGGCGATAGGGGTATTGGTGGCCCCGGCAAATACAGCGATAAATCCGAGTCCGGCAAACAAGTCTACCGGCGCGCCCAGGAGTAATGCCAGGGTATTGCCCAGCGTTGCGCCGATGAAGAACAAGGGTGTCACCTCCCCTCCTTTGAAGCCCATGCCCAGCGTAACGGCGGTAAACAGCAGTTTCCATAACCAGCTCCAGGTGTCTGATCCGCCTGCGTGAAATGCGTTCACTATACTGACGCCGGAAGGGTCTTTGCTGGTAGCGCCCAGTCCCAGGTAATCTCCTGTACCCAATGCCCAGGCAAATATGATGATAATCACGCCACCGGCGGCAGGTATCAGCCAGGCCGGACGGATATAACGCTGCGCCGTTTGTTTAATGAGATGCATGGTATTGGCAAAAGCGTAGCTGGCGAGCCCGAAGGCTATGCCAGCCAGGATCACGCGGGCCAGCAGCCAGAGATCGATGTGCAGGAAAGGAAGAAAAGGCAGTGCATTGCCGTGGATGTAGTGAATAGCGTAGTGTGTATGTTGTATGCCCCAGGCGCTGCAAATAATATCGGCGAATACGGCGGAGATAAGGCAGGGTAGCAGGGCGTCGTAACGGATCACACCGATGGCCAGCACCTCCAGCGCGAAAACGGCCCCGGCCAGAGGGGTACCGAATACAGCGCCGAAACCGGCGGCGATACCGGTCATCAAGAGCATGCGGAGGTCTTTTTCACTTAGTTTCATCCAACGGCCCAGCATGTTGGCCATACTGCCGCCAATCTGTACGGCAGTACCTTCACGGCCGGCAGAGCCCCCGAACAGATGCGTAACTACAGTGGTGAGCAGTACCAGCGGCGCCATACGGGCGGGGATACCGCCTCCGGGCTGGTGGATCTCTTCCATGATGAGGTTATTGCCCGCTTCAGCGTTCCTGCCGAGTTTCTTGTACAGGAAATAGATGCCGATGCCTGCGAAGGGCAACAGGTATAAAAGCCATTCATGCTGCCAGCGTGTATGCGTAGCTTTATCCAGCAGCCAGAGGAACAGGGCGACCAGTGATCCGGTAACGACGGATACGGGAATGGCCAGGATAGTCCAGCGGATAAGGAGGTAAGCGATAGTGAATTGTTCGAAAGAAGATCTGATCTTTTTAATCATAGTCCTACAAATAAAAGGGTGATGGCGCTAAAGGCCATTTAATATTTGTAGGCGCCATCAGTTCCGCCGGCTGGCGGAGCGGTTCTTGTGCAGGAAGACACCATTTCCTGGTTTCGGGGACTAAAGTAAGGATAATTGGGAATAATAGCAAGATCTGGGGGCAGCGGAGGGCTGGATTCCTGGTAATTGTATCTGGACAGTGATTAAATAATAAATGGTTAAAGATTACCATTTTATTTATCATTGTAAAGGGAAAAACTATAGAAATAGCCAGCTAATGCCATTATCAGAAGACAATTCAATTAAACGCATACAGGACTTCGCTGACGTTTTGAATTTTATAGCTACGGCAAAATCGTATTGTGCATGTATTGAATATTATCAAACTCAAAATGCAAAGGAATTTTTATTGCTCGTCCAAACTAATCTGCTAACTCTTTACCAAGCCGCTCATAAGCTACCTGATATCAATCCACAAGACAACAAAGCGCCCGAGCCAGATATAGCTAGTGAATCTCTTAAAAAATTAATTGCCTTTATCGCAGAGCGCTTAGTGGATAACCGGTATTACCTCCACCTGTTTAATCCTACTGATGAAAGCGATAGGGATATTTGTTATGGCGATCTCCTTGATGACATTGGAGACATTTACAAAGACTTAAAGCAGGCGTTACTGATCTTTGATATTGGTACTGATGCTGCAAAGGAAACTGCTATCTGGGAGTTTAAATTCAGCTTCGCTACTCATTGGGGAGATCATTGTATAAACGCCATTTATGGATCTCATTATTTTTTAAGGAAAGAGAATGAATAGTAAAATTATATTTGTGGGAAGGCCATAAGATCAGCTTGGTGCTTCTACTTTTGACTTTTGAACACATGATACACATCTTAATAATTTTGTCCAATATTGCGTTATACTTTGTTCTTGCATTTCTAGGCTCTTTTATTGAATTTGGAATATGGGGAAGTGGTGCTGTAAGTGAAAAATATTCAAAATGGGTTGGATTATTTCTAATTGCGCTGCAGATAATATTTAATATCTGGTTGAATACAAAAAGAAGGTTCCTAAAAAACAGCTGGTTCCTCCTATTCAATATAGCAATCATTATCGGCTTATATACTTATATCGTTATCTATCGAAGATAGTTATCTTTCGTTTTTGGGTTTAATGAGAATCCCCCACAGAACACGGGTCTGTGGGGGAAAACCAAATACATTCAAATCTGCTTAATTACTTTGCCTCCTCACATATTTCGTGAGAATAACAATCACCTGACCTTCAATCCTCCCTTCAATCTGGCCTGTGTTCTCTTCAACCAGCCGGATGTTTTTTACAACGGTGCCCATTTTGGCATTCAACGTACTGCCTTTAACATCCAGCGATTTTGTGAGTATAACGGTATCTCCCTGCTGGAGGATCTGACCATTACAATCTCTGTGCAGGTCTACAGCAGCGTCGTTTTCATGATCGCCGGTCGCCTTTGCCCAGGCAAGTACTTCATCGGGGAGATACAACATCTCCAGGTTCTCTGCGGCCCAGCTTTCGTTTCTTAAACGATTGAGCATCCGCCAGGAGACCACCTGCACAGCCGGTATTTCACTCCACATAGACTCAGCAAGGCATTTCCAATGATTGCTGTTTAACTCTGCTTTTCTTTCTACCTGCGTGAGACAGGCATCGCAAAGCAGGATATGACTATCCGGGTCATTTCCTTTGCCGGGAGGGACTTCATATGCTTTCAGGGAGCTGGTACTTTTACATAATTCACATGCACCACCGCTTCGTTGTGTCAAAAATTCTTCCAGTTTCATAAAGTTGTTTCGAGTTTTCCATTGGTTAGCTTTTGATATTCTTCCGGAGACAGCAGTGGTTCCGGGGTATTACCGAACTTCAGTGGTGTTATAAAGAATACCCAGCCATTGTCCTGGGAGCTTTCCAGGATCAGGTTCAAGTTATCGGCCAGTTTTCGGTTAGGACCTAAAATGACACAGCTTACAGGGGCATGTACAGGAATGCGGTCATCTCCTGCAATCAATTCAGCCACCAGAATCCCTTTACTGACAGTTCCATGCTGCCGATGCCATTTTATACTGTCAATCTTTTTAATTTCTTTGAGTTTAAAAGCAGAAATGCCCACAAAGCCCACAGTACCATTGAAATCAACCCATTCGTGATCGCTGGTGAATTGGATCCTGGGTCGTGAGGTAGTTAATATTTTCATTTTGCAAAGGTACTTCGGGATCGGCCAGGTTTAATTGACACTTTTCAATTTAAAAGTTGCAAAAAATCACTTTTCGCGGGTTAGCGGTGCTTGGGAATATCCCTATCGTATTCATTAAAATCCTCATAAAAAGGCCATCCTGCTGAGTGGGCATGAACATAATTTCAATATATTCACACCGGCATTTAATCCTTCATTATCTCCATGAAAAAACTCCTTATCCCATGCCTGTTGTTAATCCAGGCAAGCTCCTATGCCCAATTCAAAGTAGTTGCTGAAAGCCCGTCATTTAGGGAACCAGAAGGTCTTGCACAGATCCTTCAAATGAAGAACGGGAATACGCTGTTCATTCGGAATGGCCACCCTGGCAGCTATGATCTCCAGATCTTTGACGCAGCGCATCAGTTGAAATTACAGCAAAAAATTGCACCGGATCCAGGTAAGCGGGGATATTACAGCATAGCGTCCATTTTCGAAACAAACGGAGATATTGCAATATTCCTGAACGATAGAGAAAACGATACCATCATGCTCAACAGGTTGGTGCTTGATGGTAATACCGCCAAAGTGAAAAGAGAAGAAAAGATAGCGACCATGAAAACAATGACCAGGGGCCAGATGTATGGTATGTGGATTAAAGGTACTCCTGAGCAGGACTTTATTGTACGTAAAGACCTTTATAGTGACAACTATGCTGTCGCATCACTCAACAGCTTTGCCCCTGACCCTAACAAGCGTATTGAAGTAATGCTATATAGTGCTGATCATGCTGAATTGAGCCGTGCTTATTATACTTCTCCGGAAAACAAATATAAGTATCTGAAATTCATCGATATGTCCGTGGTGAACAAGGAAAAAGTATGCATGCTGGCCTATGCCTATCATACCAGGGTGCGCGATGATAAAGAAAGGGAACTGGTATTGGCCTCGCTGGATAAAGGCGCTGCTGCCCTTACGTTGGATGAGCTGGAATTCTCGGAGTTCATGAAGATTGCCCATGGTCTTACCCGTTTCAACCCTGTTACCCAAAAATTATTGCTGCTGGCGGACATCGCCCCGGACAATATACCAGCCCAGCATGCTGTCCTGTTAAGTATTGATCCTGTTACAAAGAAAATAGAAAATACCTTTGAGGCATTTCCTGAAGACGCAAACAGGAAGAACATCGAACTGTTTGGCCGTAGACCAGCATTAAACGCTACGCCACAAGGGCTTTTCATCCATACCGATGGCAGTTTTTCCATCGTGTCTGAGGAGATAAAAAACATCCGGCATTCCAGCTCCACAGACGTGTTAAACGTGCTGGAGGATGAAGGCACGGAATTGGGTAACGTAACGGTATCTACTTTTGATACCAGCGGAAAACAGATCAGGAGCTACCTGATACCCAAAAAACACTTTTATTTCAACAACAAGAAGTCTGCTTTTTATAATGCCTATCAGCTGGGTGATATGTCCTTTGCAGGTGACGAGTACAAATCCTTTACATACATAAACAGCAAAGACAGGATGTATGTCCTGTTCAATGACAATGAAGAGAATACAGAAAAGGTATTAAAAGGCAAGCTCACTACTGTCCGGCGAATAAACAAATGTGATGCCTACTATTACACGCTTTCAGGCGATCATGTATTGCCCGCAAGGGGGCAGGTATTCGGCAGAGCGGAGAATGAACAAGATCATAACCTCGCCTTGTTTCTTGGCTCGGATTATGATCCGGTCAGGGATCTGTTCATCGCATTGAAACTGGAAGTAAATGGCAATGATAAACGTATGAAACTGGTGTGGATGTCTCCATCCTGATCAGTGGGGATTACCATCCCATAAACACCATCCCTATCCCACATATCGTCACCGTGGCTCCTCCTATTGCATGGATATATCTTTCCAGCTTATCCGTTCTCAGGAAGGAATAACCGTAATATCCCAGCAACACCATCGTTACCATGGTGATCAGCGTGAATACGGTAAAAGTGACGATTAACATCACAATGCCGAAAGTAGATTTCTGTGCAGCGGGGTAAGTTAGTAAAGGGATCAGTGGTTCACAAGGGCCGAGGACAAAAATGATAAACATGATCCAGGGCGTTACTTTGGTACGCTGCTGTGGATACACCGGGCCTTCACCATGTTTATGCTCGTATACATACACAGACCCATCGTCATAACGGTCAAAATGTTTATGCGGCTTGTTGAGATAAGCGCGGCGAAGCCCCCATACCAGGTAGGCCAGTCCGAAGAAGAGCAGCGCCCAGCCGGCGATGCCGCCACGGATACCTTCCAGCCAGGAGATCTTTGATAACTCCCATCCGAGGAAAACACCCAGCAGGCCCAGTAATACAGAGCTGCCTACGTGGCCGATGCCGCAGATCACTGTCCACAAAATAGTCTTGGGTACGGACCAGTTACGGGATTGCGACAAGGCGATAAAAGGCATATAGTGATCCGGACCTGTAGCAGTGTGTACACAGGCGATGGTGATAGCAGTGAGGATTAAAGCGCCAATCTCTGTTGTCATGTTTCGTTTTGTTTAAAGGACTAAAGGGTTGAAGGTTCGCGGAGATTGCGTTAGGAGATTGCTTCGTCGCGCCCACCCGAGGGGCCCTGCGCTCCTCGCAATGACGGGGGGGAAGACCCGTTTGCTCCTTCTCTATTACCTCGCGATGATGGGGAGATAGCAGCAACGGCCGTCTCGTAAGGCGATGATTGGGCAGACAACCCTGACCATAATGTTGTTTCCATGCTGCGCATGCAGTTGAACAGTTGTTCCGCGCCGTGGCCGAGTATGCGTAATACAATAGCCGGACCTGCACTTTGCGTAACGCCAAAAGCAATATCTTCTTCAAGGGTCAACATCTCCAGCAAACGATCCGCTACCGGCGGCGCATCTGGCCGGGTATCAGCGTAAATGAGCGTGGCCTGGTGGGTGAACCCTTCCATTTGTCCTGGTTCGTATACGTTTAAACGTGACGGTTGTATCATCACATTATCTTTCAGGATCAGTTTTCCTTTGTACCGTACTTCCGTCAGGTTATGGAACAGACGGAATTTGAACACTTCTCCATTCAGTTTTCTGCCGCAGGTAAGGATTTCCCCCCATATCAAACGGCTGCCTTCCGACAGGTTAATGCGGTTATGCCCTTCAAACACCGCATCCGTATGCGGCACGACGGGATGGGGCACATAGCTGAAAAGCGCCTCCTCTCCTATTGACACATCCATTTGCTGACGCGCCCCTGTCTGCATGCTGTATAAGCGTTGATAAGCCTGCGTTTGCAGCTGCAGCCGTGCACCTGTGCTAACGTTAATCGTTATACGGTAATCATCTCCGTTCAGCATACCGGGCGAAGCCGTCATCAGCATCAGGCAGAGGGCTTTATCGGCGCGGTAAGCGCCTATATCCGCCAGCTTGAAGGGTTTGGTATAATAGCTTTCTTTCAGGTAGGTAATACCTTTACGAACACCTGTTCCTATTTTCAGCTCACTGATCATCGGTGCAGCTTAGGTTCTGCAATATCTTCGAGCAGGGCGTATTTTTTGATCCAGCTGATCACGGCATCCAGGCCCACTCCTTTCATCAGGTCTGTAAATACAAAAGGCTGACCTTTGCGCATCAGCCGGGCATCCCGCTCCATCACTTCCAGGCTGGCGCCTACATAAGGGGCCAGGTCGATCTTGTTGATCACCAGCAGGTCGGAACGGGTAATGCCCGGGCCTCCCTTGCGGGGGATCTTGTCGCCCTCAGCCACATCGATCACGAAGATAGTAACGTCTGCCAGGTCCGGACTGAAAGTAGCGGAGAGATTATCACCACCGCTTTCTATGAAGATGAGCTGTATGGCCGGGAAACGTGCCGCCATTTCATCTACCGCTTCCAGGTTCATGCTGGCGTCTTCGCGGATGGCGGTATGCGGACAGCCACCGGTTTCCACGCCGATAATACGCTCGGCCGGCAACAGGCTGTTCTTAGTAAGGAACTCAGCGTCCTCTTTGGTATAAATATCATTGGTGATCA
>Ga0102590_1004434_pt1 | contig 11955 bp, 9 predicted proteins | sample AraplaMF_Col_mMF_FD_76859 | JGI IMG/M metagenome (GOLD analysis project Ga0102590, IMG submission 76859) | Arabidopsis root microbial communities from the University of North Carolina, USA - plate scrape MF_Col_mMF | ecosystem: Host-associated > Plants > Roots > Endosphere | place: USA...
CCCCGGAACAGAGACGGTGATACGTCCCCGCTTCCAGTGCAGCACGTCCCGCTCCACCCACACCCGAGTGCGACCGCGTGCCAGGACAACCCCCGCCACAGTCCGACTGTTCGATTTCCGCACGGCAGCAAATCTTAGACCGACGGCCGCTGGGTGGTTGAGCGCAGCAACTCGTGGATGAACAACTTCGGCAAGCTCCGCCGCAACACCGAACGACGGCGCGCATGCACCGAGTTCTTCCTCGCTCTGGCCACCGCCATCATCACCGTCCGCAGCCTAATCCGACGAGCGTGGTACACCCACCGCTGGGACACCCGACCCGCCAGCCCCCGCATCCGATAACCCCAGCTCACCGCCTACTGGCGGACGCTCTTACGCGTCTCCCCTTCCAGCGGCCGTCCGTAGGACATCGGCTCCATCGTTTCATCGACGCCTTCGTCGGGGCCCGGCACATTCCGCCGGTGGTCACAGGCGGGTGAGCGGGCCGCCTGCGCGAAGCACTTGATGCATACGGGGTGTCTCCGACACCAGACGATGGCGCCCGCCATGCTCCCCGGCCCTGGTCTCCGCCCGGCACAGCACACGAAGGCCGGAGCGGTCGAAGGAGTCGACCGGCCGCAGAGCCACCAGGACATCCGGCGTGGAACGGTCGGTGGCCGCCCCCAGGCCCGCCGAAGGCCCGGCCGCGACGGACACCGGGTACCCCCGGACGGTCGGAGGGCAGCCCGTACGATGGGTCCACGACGAGGCGACGGCGCCGACGACACAGGGACCCTACGACAAGGGATGCGATGGAGATCCGCCGAGCGCCCGCCGGGGCCGGGCTGCCGGACACGACTCCGGTCCGTGAGCCGGCCTTCCGGATCCTGCCGGACCCCGGCTCCCGGCAGACGCCCGTGATCCCTGCACGCCCGACCGGCATCGCCACGGTTCGGCTCAGGGCGCATGACAGACATCCCCGCGCCGTGCGCGAACCGGCGGCCCAGTCGGCTCTCCTGCCGACCCGCGCCTCAAGAGCACGGGCCGATTCCGCCCATCCGGAAGGGCTGTTACGGCCGCCCGCGACCGCCGCGGGTCGGCGCGCGCCCACAGCCGTCGTGCCGTGCCGTGTCGGACCGCGCATCCGCGCCCGGAACGACTGACCCCGCACCCCCGACCGCGCTCGCCCGGACGCGGACAGCTCCCCGATCGCCGCCCCGCACAGGAAAGCAGGCCATGTCCTCCACCACGCCCACGTGTCTCCCGACCTCCCCCGAACTGCCGGGCGAGCCCGTGGACATCCGACTCGTCGTCACCGACATGGACGGCACGCTCCTCGACGGTGCCGGGCGGATACCCGAGGACCTCTGGCCGCTCCTCGCCGAACTGCGCCGTCGCGGCGTGCTGTTCAGCCCGGCCAGCGGACGCCAGTACGCGACCCTGGCACGGCAGTTCGCCGACGCGGGGGACGGCATGGTCTTCGTCGCCGAGAACGGCACCTACGTCGTACGCGACGGTGTGGAACTGGGCTCCGATCCGCTGGACGCAGCGGTGGCCGCCCGCGTGATCGGGAGGACACGGCTGCTCGCCGCCGAGGGAGTGGACGTGGGCGCGGTCCTGTGCGGGAAGGAGTCCGCCTACGTCGAGCGCGCGGACGAGGCCTTTGTGACCGAGGTGAAGCGGTACTACGCCCTGCTGCGCATCGTCGACGACCTCACCGCCGTCGAGGACGAGTTCCTCAAGGTGGCGCTCTACGACTTCGGGCCCGTGGAGCGGACCACCGCCCCCGCCCTCGCGCCGTTCGCGAAGAGCCACCAGGTCGTCGTCTCGGGCGAGCACTGGGTGGACATCATGAACGCCACCGCCAACAAGGGCGCCGCTCTGCGCAGGCTCCAGCGTGAGCTGGGCATCACGCCCGCGCAGACGCTGGTGTTCGGCGACTATCTCAACGACCTCGAGATGCTCGATGCGGCCGAATGGTCCTTCGCCATGGCCAACGCGCACCCGGACGTGCTGCGGCGCGCCCGCTATGTGGCACCGCCGAACACCGAGTACGGCGTCCTGAGCACGATCTCCCGGCTGATGGGGCTGCCCACGCGCTGAGAACGGCGCTGCCCCGGTTCACACCTCCGGGCGGCGACGGATGCGGGCAGCCAGGACCGCGACGTCGTCCTCCGCATGGCGGGCGTCGAGCCGGGCCAGGACGTCGGCGAGCAGGTCCTCGACGCTCGCGCCGGGCCGCAGCCGCAGTCCGGCGAGCCGCGCCAGGGAGACGTCGATGTCCTCCTCCCGCCGCTCCACGAGCCCATCGGTGAACAGCAGCAGCGTCTCCTCGGGCGAGAGCGTCCGGGTGACGAGCTCGTAGCCTCCCACCCCCGTCCCGAGGGGCGGTCCGACCGGCACGTCCAGCAGTTCTCCGGTCCCGTCGGCGCCGAACAGCGCCGGCGGCAGATGCCCCGCGCTGGTCAGCGACGCCGTACCCCGTGCCGGGTCGACCTGGACGAGGACACAGGTCGCCGGACGGCGGCTTCCGTCCTCGGCGACGGCGGCGTCCAGCCGGCGCAGCACCCGATGGGGCGGCAGGTCCGTGGAGGCGATGTACCTCAGCATCGAGCGGTAGGCGTTCATGTCGACCGCCGCGTCAAGGCCGTGACCCATGACGTCGCCCAGGACCAGCAGGGTCCTGCCGAAGTGCAGCCGCACCGTCTCGAACCAGTCTCCGCCCACCAGGGTGCCGCCACCGGCCGGCAGATAGCGGGTGGCCAGGTCCAGGTTGGGATGCGGCCGCCCCGGCTCGGACAGCAGCGCCCGCTGGAGTCGGTACACCGTGCCGCGCATGTCCGTGTACCGGCGTGCGTGCCCGAGATGCACGGCCGCCAGTCGCGCCGCGAGATGGGTGAGGACGGTGTCCCGGTCCGCGAACACCGCGCCGTCGCGCACCAGCAGGAGCACCCCGTACAACCGGCCGTGCCCGAGGAGCGGAACGGTCATGGCCTGGCGTTGCCCCTGCCCGGCCGGGTCCGCCGAAGCGGTGATCGGATGCCCTTCCGCCAGTGCCCGCACGGGCAGCGAGCGGAGGCCCCCCTCGCCCCATGACCCGAGGAGGTCCGCCCGTCCCGCCGTCGCCACCCGCTCCAGGTCCGGGTCGGACACCGGCGACATCGAGGGGATGTCCTTGGGCAACAGGTCCACGGCGGCCGCGTCGCACACCAGGTCGCACATGTAGTCGACCAGTTCCTGGCAGGTGGTCCGTTCGTCGAGGGTCGTACCGATCGACTCGAGCGCGTTGTCCAGGCCGTACAGCGTCGACGACACCTCGGAGCCCACGCCGTACGGCGGGTCCGCAGCGTGGCCACCGCCCACAGTGCACCTCCGCGACGACGCCTCTCCGAGTCCATCCACGCACGGGACCGCCCCGCACGCACCCGCGCCTGCCTGGTCAGAGATCGTTCACCAGCACGGCCGCCCCGTCGAAGCGCCCGGCCTTGAGATCGGTGAGGGCCCGCTGCGCCTGTGACAGCGGATAGGGGTGCGTCGTGGCGCGTACGCCGTACCGGGCCACGAGCTCCAGGAACTCCCGGCCGTCCTGACGCGTGTTGGAGGTGACACTGCGCAGTTCCTTCTCGTAGAACAGCTCGCTCTCGTAGCGCAGGCCGGGCACGTCGCTCAGATGGATGCCGGCGACCGCGAGGACGCCGCCCCGGTCCAGCGCCCGCAGCGCCACCGGGACGAGATCGCCGACCGGTGCGAACAGGATCGCCCCGTCGAGCGGCTCCGGCGGTGCGTCGTAGGCATCGCGCGCCGAGGCGCACCCGAGGTCGAGCGCGAGTCGCCGGGACGCCTCGTCCCGGGTCAGGACGTGCACGGTGGCCCCCTGGGCCAGGGCGACCTGTGCGCACAGATGAGCGCTGCCCCCGAAGCCGTACAGCCCGAGGCGCCCGCCCGACGGCAGCGACGTCCGCAGAAGTGCCCGGTATCCGATGATCCCCGCGCACAGCAGCGGCGCCAGCGCGACGTCGGGCACGTCCGCCGGGAGCCGGTAGGCGTACGCGGCCGGCACGGTCATGTACTCCGCGTAGCCGCCATCGGAGGTCCAGCCGGTGTACTCGGAGTCGGGACACAGGTTCTCGGCCCCGCGCAGACAGTACCGGCAGGTGCCGTCCGTGCGGCGCAGCCATGCGGCCCCCACCCGCTCACCGACGGTCCATCCGCTCACGTCCGCGCCCGTCCCGGCGACCTCGCCCACGACCTCGTGGCCGGGTGTCACCCCCGGTCGGCGCACCGGCAGATCACCCTCGGTGACATGCAGATCCGTACGGCACACACCGCAGGCCCGCATGTGCACCAGCAACTCGTCGGGCGCCGGCTCCGGGACCGGTCGCTCCACGAACCGCAGCGGCTCCCGCTCGACGGGAGCCGGCCGGTCCACCACCCATGCGCGCATCGTCAGTGCCCCGTCCCGTCCCAAGACCGTCCCCGTTCCAGTGTGAATCAGGACCGCGGTTCGGCGCGCGGTGCGGCACGGGCCTGGCTAGCGTGAGGAACGCAGCCCGATCCGTCGTACGGGGAAGGTCGAACGCCATGGCGGTTCAACCCGAGGGAACGCCCTGCTGGGCCGACGCGATGTTCACCGATGTCGAAGCGGCCATGTCCTTCTACGGCGACGTCCTTGGATGGACGTTCGGGGAGGCGTCCTCCCGGTACGGCAACTACACGCAGGCGTACGCCGACGGCAGGGCGGTCGCCGCGGTCGTGCCGCCCATGAACGGTCAGGAGGGCCAGTCGGCCTGGTGCCTGTACCTCGCCGCGGCCGACGCCACCGCTACCGCCAGGAGGATCAAGGACCACGGCGGTGAGGTGCTGATGGAACCGGTGCAGGTCGGGGACTTCGGCACCATGGCCCTGGCCCGCGACCCGAGCGGCGCTGTCTTCGGCGTCTGGCAGGCCGGCGCCCACGAGGGTTTCGAGGCGCGGGACGTGCCCGGCGCCTACTGCTGGGCCGAGGTGTTCACCCGGGAACCGGAACGGTCCGACGCGTTCTTCCCCGCCGTGTACCCCTATCGAGCCAAGCAGATCGAGGACGAGGCGATCGACTTCCGCGTCTTCGAACTCGACGGGAACCCCGTGCTCGGCAGGATGAAGATGACGAACGACTTCCCGCCGGAGCTTCCGCCGTACGTCAATGTCTACTTCACCGTCGAGGACTGCGACGTGGCCGTCCAGCGGGCCGTCGAGCACGGAGGCATCCTGCGGTTCGGCCCGATGGACAGCCCCATCGGTCGTTTCGCCGCGCTGAGCGACCCCCAGGGCGCCAACTTCTCGGTCATCGACATCACCACCACCCACGGGCGGATGCCGGACACGACGGATGTCTCCTGACGGCTGACACCGGGGCAGCGGTGCGTACGTCACGGTGGCACGCGCGGGCGCGTTCGGGCCGCGGTCCCGCTCGGCCGCCCTCTTCCGGCAGCACGGGCCTGCACCCCGGGAGCCAGGGCGGGGTCCGGAGCGTGGCATGATCGGAGGCATGCGTGAACGTGTTGTGGCCGCCTGTGACGGGGCTTCGAAGGGGAACCCCGGACCTGCCGGATGGGCCTGGGTCGTCGCCGACGAGGACGAGATCCCGACCCGCTGGGAGGCGGGCCCGCTGGGCAAGGCGACCAACAACGTCGCCGAACTCACCGCGCTGGAACGTCTGTTGACCGCCGTCGCGCCGGATGTCGCGCTGGAGATCCGGATGGACTCCCAGTACGCGATGAAGGCGGTCACGACCTGGCTGCCCAACTGGAAGCGCAACGGCTGGAAGACCGCGGCGGGCAAGCCCGTCGCGAACCAGGACCTTGTCGTGCGCATCGACGAGCTGCTGGACGGCCGTGAGGTCGCGTTCCGCTACGTCCCCGCGCACCAGGTCGGCGGCGACCGCCTCAACGACTTCGCGGACCGCGCCGCCAGTCAGGCGGCCGGCGTGCAGGAAGCGGCCGGCAGCGCGTACGGCTCCCCGGAGCCGCCGCCGTCGGCGCAACCGGCGGCGGCCGGCGCGTCCCGCCGCCCGGCACCCGCGAAGAAGCGCGCCACCGCGCGCACCCTCAAGGCGAAGTTTCCCGGTCGCTGCGCCTGCGGCCGCTCCTACGCTGCGGGCGAGTCGATCGCCAAGAACGCCCAGGGCTGGGGCCACCCCGAGTGCCGCACGGCCGGCGACGCCTGACGACCGGGGAAGCCTCCACCTCGGTGGCGTGACGGCACGGGCCGTCTGCCGGACCGCTTGTTGTCCGGTTCCGGTCACATAGCGTGCAGGGTCGCGTCGGTTCGCCGGATGCACAGGGGCGGAGTACACCGGAAGAGGGACACCCGAGCCGCTCGCGGTGCGCACCGCCGTCGTGCGGCACTGGAGGTGACTTCCATGGCGGAAGGCCGTGGGGGCAGCGACGCACGTGACGCCGGGATGGCGACGCTGGACGCCTTGTTCGCCCGGTCTCCGATCGGCCTGGCCGTGCTGGACACCGATCTGCGCGTGCTGCGGATCAGCACGGCAGGCCCGACCGTGCGGGGCCTGCGGGAAGAGGACCTCGTCGGGCGGCCGATCCCCAACGCGCACCACGTGGTGGAGGAGAAGGCGGCAAGGGACCTCCTGCGCGGTGTACTGAAGGACGGCGTTCCGGTGCAGGGACGGGTCATGCGGGCGCGGCCGCCCGCGGACCACGGTCAGGAACGTCTGTACGAGATCTCGGCCTTTCGGCTGGAGGAGCGTTCGGGCACGGTCCTCGGCGTGGCGATGACGGTGGTGGACGTCACCGACCGGGAAAGGGCCCGGATCAGGCTCGGCATCCTGGACGCCGTGCGAGAGTGCGTGGGACGCACCCTCGACGTCGTGGCCACATGCCAGGAGCTGGCCGAGGAGCTGGTCCCCGCGTTCGCCGACGTGGCGGTCGTGGAGGTGGTGGACGCCGTGATCCGGGGCGACGACCCTCCGCTGTCCCCGCTGCCCCGCGACGTGCGGCTACGGCGTGTCGCCTTTCGCAGCAACGCGGCGGGAGCGCAGCCGCAGGCGTACCCGGTGGGGGACGTCCGGGCCATCCCCGGACCGACCCCCTACAGTCAGGCCGTGGCCGACCTGCGACCGCGTACCGTGGCGCTGCGCCCCGACCTGCCATGGCTGACGGCCGACCCGGCGCGCGCCCGCGCCATCAGCGAGTCCGGGTCGCACAGTCTGCTCGCCGTCCCGCTGGACCTGCGCGGCACGGTGATCGGTCTGGTGTGCCTGTACCGCGCCAGGACGCCCGGCGCGTACGACGAGGACGACCTCGAACTCGCCCGGGACGTGGCCCGGCACACCGCTCTGTGCATCGACAACGCCCGGCGTTACACCCGGGACCACACGGTGGCGGCGACGGTCCTGCGGCACATCCTCCCGCTGTTCCCCGCCTCGCTCACGGCACTGGAGTCCGCAGGCATCGCCCGCCCCGGTGAGGGCGGCAGCGGATGGTTCGACACCATCGGCCTGTCCGGCGCACGGACCGCCCTGGTCGCCGGAACGGTTGCGGGGGGAGGCATCCAGGCGGCGGCGACCGTCGGGCAGTTGCGCACCGTGGTCCATTCCTTCGCCGCGCTCGACCTCGACCCGGAGGAACTCCTCGCCCGGCTGAACGACACCGCCGCGCTCCTCGCGGCCGAGCGCGCGGCGGTCCCGCCCGGCACCCCGCTGCACCGCGAGCCGCTGACCGCGAGCTGCGTGTACGGCGTGTACGACCCGCTGACCCGGATGTGCACCGTCGCCCGGGCGGGGCACCCCGCGCCGGTCGTGGTGCATCCCGACGGCACCGTCGACCGGCCGGACACCCCCGCCGGGCCGGGGCTGGGCAGTACGGATCGGGCGCCGTTCGCCGCCGACCACATCCGGCTTCCGCACGGCAGCGTGATCGCCTTCGCCGGCAACGCGGTGCTGGCCTCGCACCTGACCTGTGAGAGAAGTCCTCTTCGCCTGGCCGTGGCGGACGGCGACCAACCGGTGCAGCAGCTCTGCGACGACATCCTGTACGGCCTGCCGGCCGACATGGAGGCCGACGACGCCGTTCTTCTGGTGGCCCGTACGCGTCCCTTCCCCTGCGACCGCATCGCCACCCGGCGACTCGACGACGAGCCCACGGCCGCCGCGACGGCCCGTGGGTACGCGCGCGACCGGCTCGCCGACTGGCGGGTGGGTCAGGAGACCGCGCTCAACGCCGAACTCATCGTCAGCGAACTGGTCACCAACGCCCTGCGCTACGGCGGTCCGCCCCTCGAGTTGCGCCTGATCCTGGACCGGGGCCTGACCTGCGAAGTCAGTGACTGCAGCGCCACGGCACCGCATCTGCGGCACGCCCGCACCACCGACGAGGGCGGACGCGGACTGTTCATCGTCTCGCAGCTGTCCCAGGCATGGGGGACCCGTTACTCACCCGACGGCAAGACCGTGTGGACCGAGCAGGCGCTAGAACCACCGTGATGGCACACGCCCCGGCGGAACCCCGTCGCGGTCGGACGGGTCCGAGGCGTGCACCGTGGCGAACCTGCCGGGCCGGGCGCCGGAGTCGGTCGTTCGGGGGAAATCGCCCCGCGCGCCGGCCCGTACGCGTGTCCGCCCGCGCGGGGGCGCGTTGAAGGGATGTGACGAACCAGAACACCCGACTGCCCCGGCAGCTGCGGGAGCTGATCGAGTCCGGCCCCATGGTCCACCTGAGCACCGTCAACCCCGACGGCAGCCCTCAGGTGACCGTCATCTGGATCGGGCTGGACGGAGACGACGTCGTCAGCGGCCACATGGCGCGCCATGTGAAGCTGCGCAACATGGAGCGGGACGCCAGGGTCGTGCTGTCCTTCGACGCCCCCAGGGTCCGGGGCGCCTTGCTGAACGAGTACGCCGTGCTGCGGGCCCGGGCCACCGTGCAGCCGAGCGACGGCACCTGGGACCTGCTCAACCGCCTGGCCAAGGTCTATGTCTCACCGGAGACCGAGTTCCCGGCGCCGAAGGGCCCCGGCTACATCGTGCGCTACTCGGTCGAGCGCATCGGCGGGGTCGGCCCGTGGGCGGCACCCTCGCACTGAGGCCGACCGGGCGTTCGCCGCCGGACACCGGTGCCTCCCGGAAGGCGTGCGCATCGGGCCGGGCGCCTTGTTCCGCACGACCGGCCGCGCCGTGTCACCGGGGCCGTCCCGGAGGTGGCCGGTGGCCGCCCCGCCGTCGGGGGCTGACCTTTCGCCGTCGCTGCGGGTCATGTTCTCCCGGCCCTGTGGGTGCCGCTCGCGCGCTGGTGCCGATCAGGCCCGACCGCACATGGACCGCCTCCTGAACGCCGTCTTCGTTCTGCGGAACGAACGAGCCGGAGCGTAGGACGCCCGTGAAGGCGTGTCAACGGCCCACGTCCGGTGCGTAGTTGTGGTGCATCCGACCCCGATGTACCCATCGCGAGCAGTCGACGGCCGTTCTTCGAACCGAACCTTCATGTCCCCTTTGACACTCTGGAAACGGCCCACATACTGTCACTCAGCAACTCGAACAACGGTCGAGATATCGAACAATCGGTAGGGGTTGATCTCCCGCGGATCCCGACCGCGCGCCCGCGCCGTCCGTCCCCGCTCGTGCCCCGTCACGCACCCGCCCCGTAAGCACTTGTCGGAACGTCACGGCTTCCCCGTCCCCAGCCGGAACACACAGGCGAGCCGCCCGAGCCTGCCGTCGCACCGTCCCGGCCGCACAGGACCCCCGTGGCCTCCGCCGTCACCGAGGAGTTCACCATGCCCGAGTTCTCACGGCGCGACGCACTACGGCTGACCGCGCTCGCCACCGCCATCCCCGCGTTCCAGGCGATGTTCCCGACGGCGGCCGGCGCGGCGACTCCCGCGACGGCCGCCGCAGTGGGGGAGGGCTCTGCGGCGGGGGCCGTCGGGGCCTCCGCCTCGCCCGTCCCCTCGTCCTGGGTCGTCAAGCCGTTCGACAACACGCGCGTGACGCTCGCGCCGAGCCTGTTCACGGACAACCGCGACAGGGTGCTGAATTTCCTGCACGCCTACTCGGCCGACCGCATGCTCGCCGTCTTCCGCACCAACGCGGGGCTCGACACCCTCGGGGCCCAGCCACCCGGCGGCTGGGAGACGGCGGACGGCAACCTCAGAGGCCACTACGCGGGACACTTCCTCAGCGCACTGTGCCTGGCGTACGCGGGCACCGGCGAGCCGGCCCACAAGGAGAAGGCCGACTACATGGTCACCGCGCTGGGCGAATGCCAGGACGCCCTCGGCGCCCTGGTCGGCACCGACGACCCGGCCGCGCCCAGCCACGTCGGCTATCTGGCCGCCTACCCCGAAACGCAGTACATCCGGCTTGAGCAGTACGCGACGTACCCCACGATCTGGGCGCCCTGGTACACCTGCCACATGATCATGCGCGGGCTGCTCGACGCCTATCAGCACACGGGCAATCACAAGGCGCTGGAGATCGTTCTGGGCATGGGCGACTGGGCGTACAGCCGGCTCGGACACCTGCCGCGCACCCAGCTCGACCGGATGTGGAAGATCTACATCGCGGGCGAGTACAACGCGATGCCCGTGGTCATGGCCGACCTGTACGCCCTGACCAAGGACGAGAAGTACCTGACCACCGCCAAGTGCTTCGACAACACCTACCTGTTCGACGCCGCCGTCGCGAACGAGGACACCATCGACGGCGAGCACGCCAATCAGCACATCCCTCAGTACCAGGGATACCTCGAGATCTACGAACAGACCGGGGAGCGCGAGTACTTCGACGCGGCCAAGAACTTCTGGGACATGGTGGTGCCGCACCGCACCTATGTCGACGGCGGCATGGCGGGCTCGGGCGAGATATTCGGCACACGGGACGTCATCGCCTCCACGATCCAGAAGAGCAACGCCGAGACGTGCTGCGTCTACAACATGCTCAAGCTCAGCCGCAGCCTGTTCTTCCACACGGCCGACCCGAAGTACATGCAGTACTACGAGCGGGCCCTGTACGGGCAGATCCTCTCCTCGCGGCAGAACACCTCCAGCGACACCAACCCGCTGCTGACCTATTTCGTGCCGGTCAATCCGGGTGCCCGCCGCTCGTACGGAAACCTCGGCACCTGCTGCGGCGGCACCGGGCTCGAAACCCACGCCAAGTTCCAGGACTCCGTCTACTTCAGCTCCAGGGACGGCTCCACGCTCTACGTGAACCTCTACCTTCCGTCCACCCTCCACTGGCCGGAGCGAGGGCTGACCGTCACCCAGTCCACGCAGTACCCGACCGATCCGACCGGCACCAGCAGTCTGACGGTGACCGGCAGCGGCCACCTCGACCTTCGGCTGAGGGTCCCCTACTGGGCCGAGCAGGGCTTCACCGTCCGGCTGAACGGAGTCCGCCAGCGGATCGACGCCAAGCCCGGCAGGTACGTCTCGCTGAGCCGGCGCTGGCGGACCGGGGACCGGGTGGAGATCGCCGCGCCGTTCACCCTGCGGATCGAACGCGCACTGGACGACCCCGCCACCCAGGCCGTCGCCTACGGCCCCGTCCCCCTGGTGATCCGCAGCTCGGCCACGGCGTACCAGAACCTCACCCTGTACCGCGACTACCCGCTCAGCCGCGATCTGAGCAGCGCCATCCGGCCGACCGGGGAACCGATGACGTTCACCACCAACGGCCTGACGCTGGCGCCCTTCTACATCAACACCACGGACAACTACCACGTCTACTTCAAGCGCACCGAACCCGAGATCGTCTTCGGTGCCACGGCCACCGGCATCGAGAACCGGCCCGGCGCCGAAGGCCTGACCTTCCTCGACGAGGTCTGGGACCGTGGGCCGTTCCGCAACAGGGGCGGCCTGGTGCAGGCGGTCACCGCGGTCAGCCGGGATCGTGTGGCGGCCGGGGAACTCACGGCCGACGAGCGCCACACGCTGATCAAAGCAGCGGCCCGGGCGGACATCGCCTCCTGACCGCATCCC
>Ga0102590_1004436_pt1 | contig 11949 bp, 9 predicted proteins | sample AraplaMF_Col_mMF_FD_76859 | JGI IMG/M metagenome (GOLD analysis project Ga0102590, IMG submission 76859) | Arabidopsis root microbial communities from the University of North Carolina, USA - plate scrape MF_Col_mMF | ecosystem: Host-associated > Plants > Roots > Endosphere | place: USA...
TCATCGAGGCGAGCATCTCATAGATGGCCTCGGCGCCGATCATCGCCGTGAACTGATCTTCGCCGAACTCGTCGACGGCGATCATGTATTCTTCTTCGGAAAGAAGCTGGTTTTCCTTGAGCGAGGTGAGGCCCGGCTCAGTGACGATGTAGTTCTCGAAATAGAGTACGCGCTCGACATCCTTCAGCGTCATGTCGAGAAGGGTCGAGATACGCGACGGAAGCGACTTCAGGAACCAGATATGAGCAACGGGAGCGGCGAGCTCGATATGGCCCATGCGCTCGCGGCGAACGCGCGACAGCGTGACTTCGACGCCGCACTTTTCGCAGATGATGCCCTTGTACTTCATGCGCTTGTACTTGCCGCACAGGCACTCATAGTCCTTGATCGGCCCGAAGATGCGCGCGCAGAAGAGGCCGTCGCGTTCCGGCTTGAAGGTACGGTAGTTGATGGTCTCCGGCTTTTTGATTTCGCCGTAGGACCAGGAGAGAATCTTCTCCGGAGACGCGATCGAGATCCGGATCGAGTCGAAGTGCTGTGCAGGCACCTGCGGATTGAAAAGATTCATGACCTCTTGGTTCATGCCTATCTCCTTTAGGGGCGGAAGCCCTCAGCTGGCGATCGATACGGTCCCAATTCCCGGCAAGGACCGCCCGATGCTCTAAAACGGTATTAGCCGCGAAATGCGGCAAAAATCCCCCTGCCCTTCGGTGCGAACCGGGGGCGGGAGTGGCGCGCGCCCATTCCTGGCGCGCGCCGGCTTTTGTTCTTATTCGGCTGCGTCCGGCAACTGACCGGCGGTCGCATCGTCGATCTTCGAGTTCTCGAGTTCGACGGACAGGCCGAGAGAGCGCATTTCCTTGACGAGAACGTTGAAGCTCTCCGGAATGCCCGCCTCGAACGTGTCGTCGCCGCGCACGATCGCTTCGTAGACCTTGGTGCGGCCGGCCACGTCGTCAGACTTCACGGTCAGCATTTCCTGCAGCGTGTAGGCAGCGCCGTAGGCTTCGAGCGCCCAGACTTCCATTTCGCCGAAGCGCTGGCCGCCGAACTGCGCCTTGCCGCCAAGCGGCTGCTGGGTGACGAGCGAGTACGGACCGATCGAACGCGCATGGATCTTGTCGTCCACGAGGTGGTTCAGCTTGATCATGTACATGTAGCCGACAGTCACCTTGCGGTCGAACTGCTCGCCGGTACGGCCGTCGTAGAGCACGGACTGACCGGACGGGTTGAGGCCCGCCTTGGTCAGCATCGCCGCGACGTCCGGCTCATGCGCGCCGTCGAAGACCGGCGTTGCGATCGACAGACCACGCTTGGACTGCTCGGCCAGGCGAACGAGAGACTCGTCGTCGAAGCTTGCAACTTCGGCGTTCGCCTCGCTCTCATAGGCTTCCGTCAGTTCCTTCTTCAGGTCGGTGATGTCGTTCGACTTGCGGTACTCCTCGAGCAACGCACCGATGCGCTTGCCCATGCCGGCGCAAGCCCAGGCGAGATGCGTCTCGAGGATCTGGCCGACGTTCATGCGCGAAGGCACGCCGAGCGGGTTCAGAACGATGTCGACATGCGTGCCGTCTTCGAGGAACGGCATGTCCTCGACCGGTACGATGCGCGACACGACGCCCTTGTTGCCGTGACGGCCGGCCATCTTGTCGCCCGGCTGGATCTTGCGCTTCACAGCGACGAAGACCTTGACCATCTTCATGACGCCCGGAGGCATTTCGTCGCCGCGCTGGACCTTTTCGACCTTGTCCATGAAGCGCTGTTCAAGGCGCGACTTGGATTCGTCGTACTGGCCGCGGAGCGCTTCGATTTCGCCCTGCACCTTTTCGTCCTCGACTGCGAACATCCACCACTGCGAGCGGGGGTATTCGGAGACGACGGCGTTGGAAAGCTCGACGCCCTTCTTGAAGCCCTTCGGTCCGGCAACCGACATCTGGCCGCGCAGCATGTCCATCAGGCGGCCGTAGACGTTACGGTCGAGGATGGCCTGTTCGTCGTCGCGGTCCTTGGCGAGGCGTTCGATTTCCTCACGCTCGATCGCCATGGCGCGTTCGTCCTTCTCCACGCCGTGGCGGTTGAAGACGCGAACTTCGACGATCGTGCCGAAAGTGCCCGGAGGCATGCGCATGGAGGTGTCGCGAACGTCGGAGGCCTTTTCGCCGAAGATGGCGCGCAGAAGCTTTTCTTCCGGCGTCATCGGGCTTTCGCCCTTCGGGGTGATCTTGCCGACGAGGATGTCGCCCGGCTGGACTTCGGCGCCGATGTAGACGATGCCGGCTTCGTCGAGGTTCTTAAGCGCTTCTTCCGAAACGTTCGGAATGTCGCGGGTGATTTCTTCCGGACCAAGCTTGGTGTCGCGCGCCATCACTTCGAATTCCTCGATGTGGATGGAGGTGAACACGTCGTCGGCAACGATACGCTCGGAGAGCAGGATCGAGTCTTCGTAGTTGTAGCCGTTCCAGGGCATGAACGCGACGAGCGCGTTGCGGCCGAGCGCCAGGTCGCCCAGGTCGGTCGACGGACCGTCGGCGATGATGTCACCCTTGTTGAGGATGTCACCAACCGAAACCAGCGGACGCTGGTTGACGCAGGTGTTCTGGTTCGAACGCTGGAACTTCATCAGGCGGTAGATATCGACGCCGGACTTCGACGGATCGAGGTCTTCGGTGGCGCGGATAACGATACGGGTCGCGTCGACCTGGTCGACGACGCCGCCGCGGCGGGCAGCGATGGCGGCGCCGCTATCGCGGGCGACGACCGGTTCCATGCCGGTACCGACGAACGGAGCTTCAGCGCGTACCAACGGCACGGCCTGACGCTGCATGTTCGAGCCCATCAGAGCGCGGTTGGCGTCGTCGTTTTCCAGGAACGGAATAAGCGCTGCCGCGACCGAGACAAGCTGCTTCGGCGAGACGTCCATCAGGTTGATGGTGTCGCGCGGCGACAGCATGACTTCGCCGGCGTGACGGCAAACGACGAATTCTTCGACGAAGGCACCTTCCGGCGTCAGCTCGGAATTCGCCTGAGCAACGTAGTACTTCGCCTCTTCCATGGCGGAGAGGTAAAGCACTTCCTTGGTGACGACGCCGTCGATGATCTTGCGGTACGGGCTTTCGATGAAGCCGTACTTGTTGACGCGGGCAAATGTCGCAAGCGAGTTGATCAGACCGATGTTCGGGCCTTCCGGCGTTTCGATCGGGCAGATACGGCCGTAATGGGTCGGATGCACGTCGCGGACTTCGAAGCCGGCGCGCTCGCGGGTCAGACCACCCGGGCCAAGTGCCGAAAGACGGCGCTTGTGGGTGATTTCCGACAGCGGGTTCACCTGGTCCATGAACTGCGACAGCTGCGAGGAGCCGAAGAATTCGCGAACCGCGGCGGCTGCCGGCTTCGCGTTGATCAGATCCTGCGGCATGACGGTGTCGATCTCGATCGACGACATGCGTTCCTTGATGGCGCGTTCCATGCGGAGCAGACCGAGGCGGTACTGATTTTCCATCAGTTCGCCGACAGAACGGACGCGGCGGTTGCCGAGGTTGTCGATGTCGTCGATCTCGCCCTTGCCGTCGCGCAGTTCGACCAGCATCTTGACCACGGCCAGGATGTCGTCCTTGCGCAACGTGCGGACGGTGTCGGCGACTTCGAGGTCGAGACGCATGTTCATCTTGACGCGGCCGACGGCGGAGAGGTCGTAACGCTCCGCATCGAAGAACAGCGAGTTGAACATGGCTTCGGCCGATTCCATGGTCGGCGGTTCGCCCGGACGCATGACGCGGTAGATGTCGAACAGAGCGTCCTGACGGTTCTCGTTCTTGTCGGCGGCAAGCGTGTTGCGGATATAGGCGCCGACATTGATATGGTCGATGCCGAGAACCGGGATCTCGTCGAAACCTGCATTCAGGATGATCGGCAGGGTCTTTTCGTCGATTTCGTCGCCGGCTTCGAGATAGATCTCGCCGGTTTCCATGTTGACGATGTCTTCGGCCAGATAGTTGCCGTAGAGGTCGTCATTGGTCGCCTTCAGGGCCTTCAGGCCCTTGTCCGTCAACTGACGGAGCAGGCGCGGCGTGAGCTTCTTGCCGGATTCGACAACGACTTCGCCGGTATCGGCGTCGACCATGTCGGAAAGCGCCTTGGCGCCCTTAAGGGTTTCCGGCTGGAACGGAATCCGCCAGCCGTCGCCGTCGCGCTGATAGGACGACTTCGTGTAGAAGGTCGACAGGATGTCTTCGCCGTCCATGCCGAGCGCCATCAAGAGCGAGGTCACGGGGATCTTGCGGCGGCGGTCGATACGGGCGTAGACGATATCCTTGGCGTCGAATTCGATGTCGAGCCAGGAACCGCGATAGGGAATGACGCGGGCTGCGAAAAGCAGCTTGCCGGAAGAGTGGCTCTTGCCCTTGTCATGGTCGAAGAAAACGCCCGGCGAACGGTGCATCTGGGACACGATGACGCGCTCGGTGCCGTTCACGATGAACGTACCGTTGTCGGTCATGAGCGGCATGTCGCCCATGTAGACCGACTGCTCCTTGATGTCCTTGATCGACTTTGCGCCCGTATCCTCGTCGATATCGAACACGATCAGGCGCAGCGTCACCTTCAGCGGCGCAGCATAGGTCAGATCGCGCTGACGGCATTCTTCCACGTCGAACTTCGGCAGTTCGAATTCGTAGGACACGAATTCGAGCATGGAGGCGCCGGAAAAATCGGTGATCGGGAAGACCGACCGGAAAACAGCGTTCAGACCTTCGTCCGGACGGCCGCCCTTCGGCTCATCGACCATGAGGAACTGGTCATAGGATGCCTTCTGAACCTCGATGAGGTTCGGCATTTCGGTGACTTCGGGGATTTTTCCAAAAAACTTGCGTACGCGCCTGCGACCATTAAAGGAAAGGGTCTGAGCCATCGTCGCTCCTTCAAACTTGCATCCGGGCCTGCAACGGACGGGGTTCGCTGGCCAGTCGATCCCGTCGATCAATGGGTATTCCCAATCTCGTCCCACCTCTCGAACACGCCAGGCCGGATTGCCTTTTCGGTTCGATTCGGGACCATCCTCTTGAGAACCCATTACCCAGGAACCGTTTTGGACGGTTCCTGGGTAATATGTTCGGAGGAAACCGGCGAGAGAGGAGACCTCTCCCGCCGCATTCCGATATTACTTAACGTCGACCTTGGCGCCGGCGTCCTCAAGCTTCTTCTTGAGGTCAGCGGCTTCAGCCTTGTTGACGCCTTCCTTGACAGCCTTCGGAGCGGCTTCAACGAGATCCTTGGCTTCCTTGAGGCCCAGGCCGGTGATGGCGCGGACTTCCTTGATGACGTTGATCTTGTTGGCGCCGGCATCAGCGAGGATGACGTCGAACTCGGTCTTTTCTTCTTCAGCCGGAGCAGCGGCACCAGCAGCGCCACCAGCAGCAGCAACAGCTACCGGAGCAGCTGCGGAAACGCCCCACTTCTCTTCGAGCAGCTTGGAAAGCTCAGCAGCTTCCAGAACGGTCAGAGCAGAGAGGTCTTCAACGATCTTTGCGAGATCAGCCATTTTATTAGTTCCTTATATTCGGTTCGAACTTGGTTTGGGTATGAACAGCGAAAAACCGCCTTACGCGGCTTCCTCGTCCTTCTTGGCGTAGGCCGCGAACACGCGGGCAAGCTGGCTTGCCGGTGCGGCGACAACCGTAGCGACGCGGGTGGCCGGGGCATTCAAGAGGCCCAGCAGCTTGCCGCGAAGCTCGTCCAGCGAAGGCAGGGTCGCAAGCGACTTGACCGCATCCGCAGAGAGCGTGGTTGCACCCATGGCGCCGCCGAGCACAACGATCTTGTCGTTGGTCTTGGCGAAATCCATGACGACCTTCGGAGCCGTTACCGGGTCTTCGCTGAATGCGATCAGCGTCTGACCCTTGAAGAGATTGGACATCCCTTCCGACTCCGTACCCTGAAGAGCGATCTTGGCCAGACGGTTCTTCGCGACTTTGACGGTGCCGCCAGCAGCGCGCATCTTTGAACGAAAATCGTTCATCTGCGCAACTGTGACACCAGCATAGTGGGCCACGACAACCGAACCGGAAGCCTTGAAGACTTCGTTCAGCTCCGTGACAAATTCGCGCTTTTCCGCTCTTTCCACTGTCTGTCTCCAGTTGACGGGACCGCAATCCTGCAGGCCCCATCGGGTTGCCTTTGCCTCAAGGGATCCCTTGATTAAGGACCCCAAGCGACGCTTGAGGATCCTGTCCCCTCGCACTGTCGCCACAGGGGCTCCAGGCACAAGGCACACTAGGCTCGAACCGAATTTTAAAGCGCCTGGGCGCTCATGAATCTCGGGTCTTACCCGTCTCATGCAGGCAATTAAGGCCTAAGCCACCTGCAATCTCGGACAGGAATTCCGGATTTCTCCGGAAATCCCCGGCCCCGAAGGACCGGGAATTCAGTCGACCGAAACCCGAAGGCTCCGGCAATTCATAATCAGGCCGTGACCGTCGACGGATCGATCTTGACGCCCGGACCCATGGTCGAGGAGATCGCTACGCGCTTGACGTAGTTGCCCTTGGCGCCAGCCGGCTTGGCCTTGATGACCGCGTCAGCGAAAGCCTTGATGTTCTCTTCGAGAGCCTTGGCTTCGAAGGAGGCCTTGCCGATGCCGGCATGGATGATGCCAGCCTTCTCGACGCGGAACTCGACAGCGCCGCCCTTGGAAGCCTTGACGGCGCCCGTGACGTCCATGGTGACGGTTCCGACCTTCGGGTTCGGCATCATGCCGCGCGGGCCGAGAACCTTACCGAGGCGGCCGACGAGCGGCATCATGTCCGGGGTGGCGATGCAGCGATCGAAATCGATCTTGCCGCCCTGGACGATTTCGACGAGGTCTTCGGCGCCGACGATGTCCGCGCCGGCTGCCTTGGCTTCGTCAGCCTTGGCGCCACGTGCGAAAACGGCGACGCGAACGTCACGGCCGGTGCCGTTCGGCAGGTTGACCACGCCGCGGACCATCTGGTCTGCATGACGCGGATCAACGCCGAGGTTCATGGAGATTTCGACGGTTTCGTCGAACTTCGCCGTGGCACGAACCTTGACCATCGAGATGGCTTCCGTCAGGGCGACCAGCTTGGTGGGGTCGACGCCTTCGCGGATCTTCTGAATACGCTTTGCAAGCTTTGCCATGTTAAGCCACCACTTCCAGGCCCATGGCGCGGGCGGAGCCCTCGATCATGGCCATTGCGCCTTCGATGTCGGCAGCGTTCAGATCCTTCATCTTGGCTTCGGCGATCGTCTTGATCTGAGCCTTGGTGAGGGTGCCGGCCTTGGCGCCCTTGCCCGGGGTCTTGGAACCCGAAGTGATCTTCGCTTCCTTCTTCAGCCAGTAGCTGACCGGAGGCTGCTTCATCGCGAACGTGAAGGACTTGTCCTGGAAATAGGTGATGACGACCGGGATCGGCATGCCCTTTTCCATTTCCTGCGTGGCGGCGTTGAACGCCTTGCAGAATTCCATGATGTTGATGCCGCGCTGACCAAGTGCAGGACCGATCGGCGGGGACGGATTGGCCGACCCTGCCTTCACCTGCAGCTTGAGCTGGCCCATAACTTTCTTAGCCATTACTCTCTGCCTTTCGTTAGGGACCGGTTTCCCGATCCGACATGCCGGCTCTCGCCGGCGGCTGCGGTTGCGTGGTTCGGCCAAAGTGCCCGGCTAAGGCACCGAACCTCCCACGCGCTTGCGGCGAACGCCGCGCGAGGCCCGCTGAGCAAACAGCAGGCCCCATTCAAAAACTCATCAGACCTTTTCGACCTGAGCGTATTCCAGCTCGACCGGGGTCGCGCGACCGAAGATCGAGACTTCGACCTTGAGGCGCGAGCGCTCTTCGTCGACATCCTGGACGGTGCCATTGAAGGACGCGAAGGGACCGTCGGAAACCCGAACCTGCTCGCCGATCTCGAAAGTGATCGAGGACTTCGGCCGCTCGACGCCTTCCTGGACCTGGCCGAGGATGCGCTCGGCCTCGAAGTCCGGGATCGGAACCGGCTTGTTGTCGGAACCGAGGAAGCCGGTGACCTTCGGAGTATTCTTGATCAGGTGATAGGCTTCGTCGGTCAGGTTGGCCCGAACCATGACGTAACCCGGAAAGAACTTGCGTTCCGAATCCACCTTGCGGCCGCGACGCACCTCGACGACCTTTTCGGTCGGCACGAGGATCTTCTCGAACAAATGCTCAAGCCCCTTCTGGCGAGCCTTGTTCTCGATATCCTCGGCAACCTTCTTCTCAAAATTAGAATATGCGTGGACGATGTACCAACGCGCCGCCATCTTCATTCTCCAGAATCAAACGCTGACGTTCAGTACGAGACGTAGCAGCCAGCCCATAAGCTGGTCGGCAGCGAAGAAAAACAGTGCAGCGAACACAACCATAACCAGAACCATGGCCGTGGAGATCATGGTCTCGCGACGAGACGGCCAATGGATTTTCGTCGCTTCGGAGCGCACCTGGCGCAGAAACGTAACGGGATTGGTTTTGGATGCCATAGATTGTCCACGCAATTACGGCACGTAAAGCTGAACTCGCTCAGCCCCACGCACCGCGTGTCTGTTTTGACCTACATAAACACCCCTTCCCCTTTACACAAGAGGGAAAACAGTGTTCGATGAAATTTCGCCGTCTTGCACGGCGGCCATTTCCCGACAATTCCGCTGCGGATAATCTCGCGCCAATCATCTGGAAGTGGCAGGGGCGGCCGGGCTTGAACCGACGACCTGCGGTTTTGGAGACCGCCGCTCTACCAACTGAGCTACACCCCTTCAACCCTGGCGGATCGTAAACCGGAACTCCGGTTCGCCGCCAACTGGCTAGGCGCTCCCTTTAAGGGGATGCGCCGCGCTTTGCAAGAGCATTTTTGAATATCGGACCGTTCTATCTGAGCTTTCGGCCAGACCTGTCGGACGCGTCCACAAAGCGGACGACCGAAAGCGCCGGCTCTGCGCCGCCGGCGAGAATTTCCTTGCCCGGCAGCTCGATCCCGCCCGGCAACAGGCCGGAGGAATGGGGCTTCCGGTCGGGGGATACCGGCAGTCGCCGCCAGGAAAGGCGCGGCGGCCGTGCCACATAGGCATCCGGCTGATTGACCAGGCCACCCGAGATACGGGCGATGATTCCCTCGATGCCGTGCTTGCGGCCTTCCTTGTGGTAGAAATTGCCCTTCACCTGAATGCTGCCGGCGAGCGCCTTGATGAAATCGGCGAGCAGTTGCGAATCGATCGGCTCGGGATGGCGCCAGAAGCTGTCGATGCCGCCCTGATGGGTGAGGCCCGGCACGTCGTAGACCGCGGCTCCAACGGCGATCGTCGGCACCCCGGCCCGCAGACTGTGCATGGCCGTCGTCGAATTGACCACGATGGTGCCGTGCGCGTTGCGCAAAATGGTGGTCAGGTCGCCCTTTTCGATGAAGACCACCCTGCCCTGCACACGATGGCGTGTTGCAAGACGGGCGACAACCTTGCGCCAGCCTTCCAGATCATTGTCGAGCGGATGCTGCTTGACAATCAGCCGGCTGTTTTCCGGTGCATAGCGGGCAAAGGACTGGATCGTCTGCTCCAGCATCTGGGAGAGATGCCGGTAGGGCGAATTGGCGCGGATCTGGTAGTCGCTCTGGAGCTGGAGGGCGAGAAGGTAATTCTTCTTGGACGTATCGTCGAAGAAACCTTCCGGCAGGTCGTGCCGCGGCCGGAACATGCGCGGCAGCCAGGAGAGATAATCGAACAGCGGATCATAATACTTGTCGGACCGGTAGAACGGGAACATCGGCCGGCCGAAATAGGCCGCGAGATTGTAGACGACCTCGTTCGTCGCCTCCTGGCTGAACGTATGGCCGAAATGCGCCTTGAGATCGGGGACACCCACCTTGGCGGCGATCTGCCTGATATGATCCGGGTCATTGGGAAAATGCGAGAACCGCCCCATGCCATCCCGCTCAAGGGTGATCCAGTCGGGCCTCAGATAGCCGAATTCCACCGCATGGCAGCGGACACCCAGCTTGCGGGCGACATGGGACGCGAGACGGTGATAGGGAAGCCGGTCGGCGTAATAGAGGACGTCGGTAAAACCTTCGCGGCGGATCAGGTCCGCCAGATAACGCGGCCAGGCGCGCAGCGTGCCGCGATAGTTGATCGCGCCGCGCTTGCGCCAGTAGAGCTGGTCGCCGAAGGAAAAATTGACACGCTTGGTTGCGATCCCCTGCGTCTCGAAAGCGTCCGCCAGCTCACGCCAGAATACCGAAGGTGGCCCTTGCAGGAACAGGACTTTCGTCATGCGGAAACCAGTGCTGGTTGAGACTCGGATCTTACAAAGGCGGTTTCAATTGCAAAATTTGTCGATAAGTATCGGCGGCATCTTTCAACAACGCAGCTCGCCTCGTCAATGCCAAACCCGACGCCCACAGTTTTTCCAACAGGTTGTGTGACATGAAAGCCCGCACGTTCCTGTTTCTCCAGGGTCCGGCCTCGCCTTTCCTCAGGCTGCTGGCTGAAGCCGTTGAAAAGAAAGGCGCTTCCGTCCGTCATATCGGCCTGTGCCTTGGAGATATGGCGTTTTGGTGGCCGAGGAAGGGGGATTTTTTCACAGCCCGCGCGAATGAATGGGGTATGTATCTCAAAAGTTACATTCACGATCACGATGTCACGGACATTGTCATGCTGGGCGACGGCCGCTTTCCTCATGCGACGGCGGCGGAGATCGGGATGGAGCATGGTGTTCGGATCCACATCCTCGAACACGGCTACCTCCGGCCCGACTGGCTGACCATCGAACCCGACGGCATGTCGGCCCATTCCCGTTTCCCTCGGGAGCCAGTTGAAATCGGCAGGCTGGCTGCCGGCCGCCCTCCGGTTGCGCCGGGCGGCCTATACCGGTCGAGCTTCCTCACCTATGCGCTTTACGATCTCGCCTACCATGTTCCGAACGTGCTTCTCGGCTGGCTGGTCCATCCCCATTACCGGACGCATGGGCCGGTGCATCCGTTGGTGGAATATGGCGGCTGGATCTGGAAGGCGCTGACCTTCTCCCCGCGCCGGCGAAAGGCCGGAAAGGCCATCGCCGCCTGCCTGTCACCCGATGCGAACGGGCATGCGTATTTCTTCCTGTTTCCGCTGCAACTGCCCGGGGATTACCAGATCCGCAACCAGTCACCGGGCGGAGACCTGTTCAAGCTGGTGGATGCGGTGATCGCCTCCTTCGCACGGCATGCCCCTCCTGAAAGCCGGCTGCTCTTCAAGGTGCACCCGATCGACAACGGTCTGTCCCGCTGGGCCGCCCGAGTAGGCGACGCGGCCGAACGCCTTGGCGTGGCGGACCGCATGTTCGTCGCCGACGGCGGCAATACCGATGATCTGATCGGAAGGTCGGCCGGCATCGTCACCGTCAATTCCACGGTCGGGCTGACGGCGCTTGGCCTCGGCAAGCCGGTCATCGCGCTGGGCTCGGCAATCTACGACGTGCCCGGCCTCACCTTCCAGGACAGTCTAGCCACCTTCTGGCAGCGCCCGTCTCCACCCGATGCGGTCCTGTTCGACGCCTTCACGCGGGCGCTTGCGGCAACGACGCAGGTCCGTGGGGGCTTCATCGGCCCAGAAGCGATCCGCGCCGGCGTCGAGAATGTCGCCGAGCGGCTGCTGGACACCGAAGAGCGCCTGCCAATCGCTTTCCGAAAGCCGCGCGGCGCGGCGAACTTCCGCTACGGGAGCGAGCTCTTTCCGGAAAACTGACTCCGGGTGAGTTTATCGATTGACTCACGGTCAGGCTCAAACAGAAAAGGCCCCGCCGTCGCCGGCAGGGCCCTGTCTATTCCGATGTCGCTGTCGATTACTCGACGATCGAGGCAACGATGCCGGCGCCGACGGTGCGGCCGCCTTCGCGGATCGCGAAGCGCAGCTTTTCTTCCATCGCGATCGGCACGATCAGCTCGACGGCAACC
>Ga0102590_1004438_pt1 | contig 11942 bp, 10 predicted proteins | sample AraplaMF_Col_mMF_FD_76859 | JGI IMG/M metagenome (GOLD analysis project Ga0102590, IMG submission 76859) | Arabidopsis root microbial communities from the University of North Carolina, USA - plate scrape MF_Col_mMF | ecosystem: Host-associated > Plants > Roots > Endosphere | place: USA...
CGTCGCCGGCAATGGATGGCCGTCCGGATCGGTTCTCCTTCTCGGCATTCATGCTGCGGCAGATCCAGGCGCTCATCGGCTTTGCGATCTTTCTGCTGCTGGCGTTCTGCGTCGCGGCACTGGCGACTTGGAATGTTGCGGATCCGAGCTATTCCTATGCGACCGCCAATCTGCCGACCAATATTCTCGGTTACAGCGGTGCCGCCTTTGCCGATATCGTCATGCAATTCCTCGGCCTTGCCAGCGTTGTTTCGATGCTGCCGATCGTCGCCTGGGCGCTGACGCTGATCTCGGGCCGCCGCTTCAGCCGTATTCCTGCCCGCATCGGCGCCTGGTTTGCCGGTTCGGTACTCTCTTCCGCCGTCATCGGCTGTTTTCCGCCGCCACTCACCTGGCCGATTCCGAACGGCATCGGCGGCGTCGTCGGCGACATGATCCTGCGTTTTCCGGCACTCTTTGTCGGCGCTTATCCGACAGGCACCTTCGCCATGATCGTCGGCTGCATCTTTGCCGCGCCGACCGCCTGGATGATGCTCTTTGCCTCCGGCCTCGTCGGTCGCAGCGACGCCGACGAGGAGATCGAGGAAGATTACGTCGATACGCGTAGCAAGGCTCGCGTCGTCGGAGACGAGGACGAGGAGGAGGATGAGTCCCGCTGGGTCGCTTTCAGCGGGGCCGTGACGCATGCCTGGTACATGAGCCAGGGCCGGCTGCGCCGGCTCTTCGGCATGGGACCGCGCAAGCGCCGTCAGGGCGATTACGAATCACCTTATGATTTCAACGATGACGAGTTCGGGACGCTGAACGAACCCGTTCGCGCCAAGGCGCCGACCGTCCGCGGCGAGCGCATGGAGCCGTCGATGGAACCGTCGATGGGGTCAAGGACGGCTTCGCCGCGGCGCATCGTTTCCGCGCCGTCGCTGTCGATCGATGACGACGACGACAATGACGACGACCTGCCCTTTGATAGCGACATGCCGCCGCGCCCGGCCGATATCCTGCCCGACGACGATGACGACGACTGGATGATCCGCGCGCCGGCAAAGGCGGCCGGCAAGCCGGAACCGCGCGTCGTCCCGGTGGTCGCACGTCCAAAGCCCAGCGCCCGCATCGAACGGGAAGCGCAGGGCTCGTTCATCCGTCCCGAGGGTTTCCAGCTTCCGTCGATGCATCTGCTCGCCGAGCCGAAGAATGTCGTGCGCGACTCCACGCTTTCGGCCGATGCGCTGGAACAAAATGCCCGCATGCTCGAAGGCGTGCTGGAAGATTTCGGCGTCAAGGGCGAGATCATCCACGTCCGTCCAGGCCCCGTCGTCACGCTCTACGAACTGGAGCCGGCGCCCGGCATCAAGTCGTCGCGCGTCATCGGCCTTGCCGACGATATCGCCCGCTCGATGAGCGCCATTGCCGCCCGTGTTGCCGTCGTGCCCGGCCGCAACGCGATCGGCATCGAATTGCCGAACCAGACGCGCGAGACCGTCTATCTGCGTGAACTCATCGCCTCCAGGGATTTCGAAGGCAGCAAGGCGAAGCTCGCCATGGCGCTCGGCAAGACGATCGGCGGCGAAGCCGTCATCGCCGATCTCGCCAAGATGCCACACCTGCTCGTCGCCGGCACCACCGGCTCCGGCAAGTCGGTCGCCATCAATACGATGATCCTGTCGCTGCTCTACCGCATGACGCCGGAGCAGTGCCGGCTGATCATGATCGACCCGAAGATGCTCGAACTCTCCGTCTATGACGGCATCCCGCATTTGCTTTCGCCTGTCGTCACCGATCCGAAAAAGGCCGTCGTCGCGCTCAAATGGACCGTTCGCGAGATGGAAGAGCGCTACAAGAAGATGTCGAAGATCGGCGTGCGCAACATCGATGGCTTCAACACCCGCGTCGAGCAGGCGCTGTCGAAGGGCGAGGCGATCTCGCGCACGGTGCAGACCGGCTTCGACCGCCATACCGGCGAGGCGATGTATGAGACCGAAGAATTCGATCTCAGGCCGATGCCCTATATCGTTGTGATCATCGACGAGATGGCCGACCTGATGATGGTCGCCGGCAAGGATATCGAAGGCGCCGTCCAGCGTCTGGCGCAGATGGCGCGCGCGGCCGGCATTCACGTGATCATGGCGACACAGCGTCCGTCCGTCGACGTCATCACCGGCACGATCAAGGCAAACTTCCCGACCCGCATCTCCTTCCAGGTGACGTCGAAGATCGACAGCCGCACCATTCTCGGCGAACAGGGCGCCGAACAGCTGCTCGGCATGGGCGACATGCTCTACATGGCGGGCGGCGGGCGTATCCAGCGCGTGCACGGCCCGTTCGTTTCGGATGTCGAGGTGGAAGAGATCGTCTCCTATCTGAAGACCCAGGGCTCGCCGCAATATCTCGACGCGATCACCGCCGATGACGACGAGGACGGCGACTATGGCGGCGGTGGCGGTGGTCCGGCCGGCACGTCCAATCTTTCCGAATCGGAAGATCCCTACGACCAGGCAGTCGCCATCGTGCTGCGCGACGGCAAGGCGTCGACCTCGTATGTCCAGCGCCGGCTCGGCATCGGCTACAACCGCGCCGCCTCGCTCGTCGAGCGCATGGAGAAGGAGGGCATCATCGGGCCGGCCAACCACGCCGGCAAGCGCGAGATTCTCGTTTCCACCGAAGGCGACATCCTCGACCGCTGACAGAACAGGCATATATTTCCGATGCAGCCGCTTTTGCGGAAACCTGATAGCATCGAAGCCGTTACCTCTCACAGGCCGATCGCAACGCCTTGAAGACGCCGCCTTTCGGCAGCATGCAGATGGCATAAAGGAGATTTAGATGAGTCACTCCGATACCTTCCTCTCCGGCCTGACGGTAACGCGCCGCGACCTTCTCGGCGCCTTCGCCGTTGCTGCGATGGCGAGCGCCATTCCCCTCGGCGCTTACGCGCAGGCGGCAGCTCCCGCCTCCGGCACGGCGCAGGCGATCGCCGATCATTTCTCCGGCGTCACGACGATGCAGGGTGAATTCGTGCAGTTCGGCCCGCGCGGCGAACAGACCGGCGGCAAGTTCTTCATCCAGCGTCCCGGCAAGCTGCGTTTCAACTATGACGATCCGTCGCCGATGCGGGTGATCGCTGACGGCAAGAATGTCGCGATCGGCAATACGAAGCTCAAGACCTGGGATCTCTATCCGCTCTCCAAGACCCCGCTCAGCCTGCTCCTGGCACAGCATATCGACCTTTCGGCCGGCATGGTGAAGGGCGTGAAGGAAGAGTCTGATCTGACGACGATCGCGCTCGGCAACAATACGGTGTTCGGAAACTCTACCATCACCATGATGTTCGACCCGAAGACCTACGACCTGCGTCAGTGGACGATCACCGACAATCAGGGCAAGGACACCTCGGTGATGATCTTCAACGTCAAAACCGGCGTGCAGTTCGACGATCGCGTCTTCCGCGTGCCCTATGAGACCATTCCAGGCACGCCTCAGTCGCGCGACTGAAACCTTTTCGGTTGATCGCCGGCCGCTTTTGCACGCGGCCGGTTCCCTCGCGTCCGCCTTTGTTTTAAAGCCCTTTCATGAAAGCGTGAGAGGGTATGGGCATGGGCTTTTCGATCACCACCTGGAACATCAACTCGGTGCGGCTGCGCATGCCGATCGTCGAGCAGCTCGTTCTCAAGCACAGGCCCGATATCCTCTGCCTGCAGGAAACCAAGGTGACGAACGAGCTGTTTCCGGCGGCACCGCTGCGGGCGATGGGCTACAATCACATCATCATCCATGGCCAGAAGGGCTATCACGGCGTGGCGATCGCCTCGCGCATTCCGTTGACCGAGGATCACCGGCAGGATTATTGCGGCGTCGGCGATGCGCGCCACATCTCGGCGATCTTCGAGCACGGCAATCGTCGCGTCCGGCTGCATAATTTCTACGTCCCGGCCGGCGGCGACGAGCCGGATCGCACGATCAATCCGAAATTCGGCCACAAGCTCGATTTCATCGAGGAGATGAAGCTGCTGAAAGCCAACGGCGAGGCCAACACCTCGGCCATCCTCGTCGGCGACCTCAACATCGCGCCGCTGGAGCATGATGTCTGGTCGCACAAGCAGCTTCTGAAGATCGTCAGCCATACGCCTGTCGAAACCGAAGGGCTGCTCGAGGTGATGAAGCGCGGCGACTGGCTCGATCTGATGCGTCAGCATGTGCCTGAAAACGAGAAGCTCTACACCTGGTGGAGCTACCGCGCCAAGGACTGGGAAGCCGCCGATCGCGGCCGCCGTCTCGACCATATCTGGTCGTCATCGGATCTCGGGCCGCATCTGAAGCGGATCGAGATCCTGAAGGAGGCGCGCGGCTGGGATCGTCCTTCCGACCACGTGCCGGTGACGGCGCATTTCGATTTGTAGCGCATCCTCTCGGAGGCGCGGCCTCTATCAAGATCAGCTGAAGCGGTAGAACTGGCTTGCGGCCTTTGCCGCAAGCTCCGCAAGATTGTCGCGGATCCGGTTCTCGATCAGCCGGGCTGCGTCCGGATATTCTTCGATCAGCCGGTGGAAGAGGGCGCGGGTGATGCGGATGATGCTGGTGTCCTCGCGCGCTACCGCGGTGAACTTGCGCTCCACCAGCGTCACCAGCGCCAGCTCGGAAACCAGGGTTCCGGGACCGGCGATCCCCTCTGTCCTCTGCATGCCGTCGCTGCTCGTCGCGCTCAGCTCCAGGCTGCCGCTGAGGATGACATAGGCGCTCTCGGCGGGTGAGCCCTGGCGAAACAGCATCTGGCCGGCAGCGATCATGCGCCGGTCGGCGCCGAAGGCAATCAACCGCAGTTGATCCTCGTTCATGTCCTTGAACAGAGGAAGCTGCGCGAGCATGTGGATGTCGTCGGTCAGCGCCATGCGGGCTTTTCGCCTTAGAGCAATTCCAGCAAAAGTGCCTAGCGGTTTTGCCAGGCAAAGCGTGAAACGCTTTTGCCGGGAATTGCGTGAAAACAAAGAGATAAAGCATTTCCGTGATTCGGAGAAAAACGGAAATGCTCTAGGGTATGATCTTATAGCCGCCGTTTTCCGTAACGAGGATTTCGGCATTGGAGGGATCGCGCTCGATCTTCTGGCGCAGGCGGTAGACGTGGGTTTCCAGAGTATGCGTCGTCACGCCGGAATTATAGCCCCAGACCTCTTCGAGCAGCACGTCGCGGGTGACGACCTTCTGTTCGGCGCGGTAGAGATAGCGGATGATCGCCGCTTCCTTTTCCGTCAGCCGGATCTTCTGGCCGTTATCGGTGGTCAGAAGCTTCTGGCTCGGCTTGAAGAGATAGGGGCCGACGGTGAAGGTCGCGTCCTCGCTCTGCTCATGCTGGCGCAGCTGCACGCGGATGCGCGCGAGCAGAACGGCGAAGCGGAAAGGTTTGGTGACATAGTCGTTGGCGCCGGCTTCGAGACCGAGGATCGTGTCCGAATCGGTATCGTGGCCGGTCAGCATGATGATCGGCGCCTTGAAGCCGCCCTTGCGCAGCAGCTTCACCGCCTCGCGGCCGTCCATATCGGGCAGGCCGACATCCATGATCAGCAGGTCGACCGGCGTCGAGCGGGCGGTCGCGACACCTTTGCCGGCGTTGGCTTCCTGCAGAACCGTGAATTCCTCATACAGCGACAATTGCTCCGTCAGCGTCTGTCGAAGGTCATCGTCGTCATCCACCAGAAGAATGGTGCGTGCGGTCATGCCGTTTGCGTCCTCATGTTAAGTCCCCTAGTCCTACGCCAAATTCCTGGTTTGGCAAGGATCGGGCAACGGGCTGTTGCCGGGCCAGTTTCGATATGATTTCAATCGAAGCCTCAGACAAGGCACGACATGCGAGAAAAATGGAAAAAGCAAGGCAGAGGCCGAGTATGACGGCGTCAACGATCGTGGTGCGTCCTGCGCCGGGGCGCAAGAGCCGGGCGATCGTCCGGCTCGGCGCCATCACCGTGCCCGCTGCGATCGGCCGCTCCGGCCGCACGGTGATGAAACGCGAGGGTGACGGCGCTACGCCAATCGCCTCGATGAGGCTGATATCAGGCTTCCGGCGCGGCGAGCGGAACGGCCGGCTCGTCACCCCGCTTTCCATCCGCCGCATCCGTCCTGACATGCTCTGGTGCGATCAGTCTGGCAATGCCAGCTACAACCGCCTCGTCAGGGCGCCGTTCCGGGCAAGTCATGAGGAGATGCGGCGCAGCGACGGGCTCTACGATATCTGCCTGGTAATGGACTGGAACATTTCCTCGCGTGCGCGCAATCGCGGCTCGGCGATCTTCTTCCATCTCATCCGGCCAGGCTACGAGCCGACGGCGGGCTGCGTGGCGGTAAGCCTGCGTGACATGCGCCGCCTGCTGCCCCACCTTCGAAAGGGAACGATTGTCCGCGTCGTCTGATTGTCTTCCGGATGCGGTCGCCTATATGCTTCCGGTGACCGAACGCTCCGGCTGAAATGCGTTCAGGGACGTCCGCAAGCGCGGGCGCAATTCATGCCTCGTCCAATTCTTCAAACTCCCGGAGATATATTGTGACCGCTCAACCTATCATCACTTTCCATGACGGACATTCCATTCCACAAGTCGGCCTCGGCGTCTGGCAGACGCCGCAGGATATTGCCGCTCCCACCGTGCGCACTGCGATCGCCGCCGGCTATCGTCACATCGATACGGCTTCCGGTTACGACAACGAAGAGGGCGTCGGCGAAGGCATCCGTTCTTCCGGCCTCGACCGCAAGGACATCTTCGTCACCACCAAGCTCAGGAATACCGATCAGGGCTATGACAATACGCTGCGCGCCTTCGACGGCAGCCTGAAGAAGCTCGGTTCCGAATATGTCGACCTCTATCTCATTCACTGGCCGTCGCCGCATCGCGGCCTTTATACCGAGACCTGGAAGGCTTTCGTGCGCATCCGGGAAGAGGGTCGCGCCCGCTCGATCGGCGTGTCGAATTTCTATCCTGAACATCTCGAGCGTATCATCGGCGAAACTGGCGTCGTTCCCGTCATCAACCAGATCGAGCTGCATCCCGATTTCCAGCAGAAGGCGGCGCAGGAGGCTCATCAGAAGCTTGGTATCGCCACCGAATCCTGGAGCCCGCTCGGCCAGGGCAAGTTCATCTCGAACGCTGATATAGGCGAGATCGCCAAAAAGCATCAGAAGACGCCGGCTCAGGTGATCATTCGCTGGCACATCGACACCGGCCTTGTCGTCATCCCGAAATCGGTGACGCCGTCGCGCATCGAGGAGAACTTCCAGGTGTTCGACTTCAAGCTCGATGCCGACGACATGGCCGCGATCGCCAAGCTCGACAGCGCCAGCGCCCGCATGGGACCGGATCCGATGACGGCCGCCTTCTGAGCACTATCGAGGGCATCAGCGGTCGCCCCGGAGGAGAGATCACCCGGGCGGCCGCACTTGACGGAGGCATGCAGCCTTCAGTCAATAATTGCAATTGGACGATCCGTTGGTCGGCGCGAAGCCGTAACTGCAGCTATTGCCCAGGCTCTGCGGTCTTCCAATTGAGCCGGTATAATCGTCGAAGGCGCGTGAGGGATACCAATAACCATTGGCGCTCTTGATATAGCCGGGCCGGCCACTGCTGTAGCCGCGATATCCGTTAAGTGAAGGTATCTTCTTCTGCGCGACCTGCAGCAGTTGGTCCGAGGCGACCGTGACTGTCGGTATGGCTGGATGCATCGGCGCGGCGCCGACGGCGTCGATCGATGCCAGCGGTGCAAACATGATCAGGCTGGCTCGCAGTAAACTCACTACTAATTTCTGCCTCATGGCGCTTCCCCGATGGCGCGGTGTTCGCCGAAGCCTGAACGGTATCTGTCGCGTGTCGCGCCTGATTATCGATGAGGCCACAGGAATTTATCGATGTCGATTGCCCGAAAGGATGAAATTGGGAAGGCGGGCCATGCACAAACGGGCTCGCCCGCCACGCGCTTTAGCACAGCAATTCAGAGGGCTGCAGAGCTCTTGCGCGTGGGAGAAGGCGCGGAGCTGTGCGGATCGCAACATGTGGGTGTCGAAGCGACAGACGCCATAAAATGCAAAGCCGCCCGATGCGTATCGGGCGGCTTTCAATCTCATCCGTTGGCCGGATCAGATCAGTTCCACTCGCGGATATCGACGAAGTGCCCGGCGATCGCGGCTGCGGCTGCCATTGCCGGCGAGACGAGGTGCGTGCGGCCCTTGAAGCCCTGACGACCTTCGAAGTTGCGGTTCGAGGTCGAAGCGCAGCGTTCGCCCGGCTTCAGGCGGTCGTCGTTCATGGCAAGACACATGGAGCAGCCCGGCTCGCGCCAGTCGAAACCGGCGGCCTTGAAGATCTTGTCGAGGCCCTCGGCTTCCGCCTGTTCCTTGACGAGGCCGGAGCCCGGCACGATCATCGCGTCGACGGTTGGGGCAACCGTCTTGCCTTCGACGACCTTGGCGACTTCCCGCAGATCCTCGATGCGGCCGTTGGTGCAGGAGCCGATGAAGACGCGGTCGAGCGTGATGTCGGTCATCTTCGTGCCCGGCTTCAGGCCCATATAATCGAGCGCGCGCCACTTGGAGGTGCGCTTGGTTTCGTCCTGGATGTCGTCGGGGTTCGGAACGATGCCCTGGACGGAGATGACATCCTCGGGCGAAGAGCCCCAGGAAACGATCGGCGGCAGGCTGGCGGCATCGAGTACGACGACGCGATCGTAATGAGCGCCCTCGTCGGTCTGCAGCGTCTTCCAGTAGGCGATTGCCTGTTCCAGCGCCTCGCCCTTCGGCGCGCGCGGCTTGCCCTTGATATATTCGAAGGTCTTTTCGTCAGGGGCGATCAGGCCGGCGCGGGCGCCGCCTTCGATCGTCATGTTGCAGATGGTCATGCGGCCTTCCATCGACAGCGCGCGGATCGCTTCGCCGGCAAATTCGATGACGTGGCCGGTGCCGCCGGCCGTGCCGATCTCGCCGATGATGGCAAGGATGATGTCCTTGGCGGTGACGTGCGGCGGAAGCACGCCGTCGACCCGCACGAGCATGTTCTTTGCCTTCTTCTGGATCAGCGTCTGGGTCGCCAGCACATGCTCGACCTCTGAGGTGCCGATGCCGTGCGCCAGGGCGCCGAAGGCGCCATGCGTCGAGGTATGGCTGTCGCCGCAGACGATGGTCATGCCGGGCAGGGTGAAGCCCTGTTCCGGGCCGACAATGTGAACGATACCCTGGCGCTTGTCGCTTGCCGAATAATATTCGACGCCGAATTCGGCGGCATTGGTGGCCAGCGCTTCCACCTGGATGCGGCTTTCCTCGTTCTTGATGCCGAGATGGCGGTCGGGCGAGGTCGGGACGTTATGGTCGACGACGGCGAGCGTCTTTTCCGGCGCGCGAACCTTGCGGCCGGTCATGCGCAGGCCTTCGAAAGCCTGCGGCGAGGTGACTTCGTGGACCAGATGGCGGTCGATGTAGAGAAGACAGGTGCCGTCTGCCTGTTCATCGACCAGATGATCGTCCCAGATCTTGTCGTAGAGGGTACGCGGTGCGCTCATGGCGTTAAGTCCGTTTTTCTAAAGCTTTTGGAAAATCGAGAAATGGCAGATCAGGCTCCGCCGGCCGTCATTCGATCAACGAAGTCGGCTGTTGAGCGCACCGGACACGCAGGCAAAAAACCGCGCCGGCAGGCGATAATGGTCCTGCAGCACGAAAATATGCGCACCAATGCATCTGAACTTGGATTCCATGGCCCTGCATATAGCGATTTTTCGCGGCGGCTTCAATTTGAATCATCAGGCGGCCTTCTGAGACCCCTCGGTGATGCGGCCATTGGCGCCGTCACCGCGACTTCATCCATTTCTCCGTCCGCCGCAGCGCCAGCGACAGGCCGATCGTCAGGATCAGATAGATATAGGTGACGATCGAATAGGTTTCGAAGAAGCGGAAGGAGCCGGCGGCATAGACCTTGCCCATCTGGGTGATGTCGGCGACGCCGAGCACGGAGACGAGCGAGCTGTCCTTCACCATCGAGACGAAATCGTTGGAGAGGGGTGGGAAGATCACCCGGATCGCCTGCGGGAAGACGACCGAGCGGAAGCGCCGGTAGCGCGAGAGGCCGAGGGCCTTGGCCGCCTCGATCTGGCCTAGATCGACTGACTGGAAGCCGGCCCGGAAGATTTCGGCGATGAAGGAGGAATAGCCGACCGTCAGGGCGATGATCGCCCGCCACATCAGCGAGAGGTCGCGCACCAGGATGGGCTCGGCCATGCCTGATGTCACCAGCGGCGAAATCAGGAAATTATAGGCTGCGACCAGGGCCGGCGCGCCGACGAAGGCGACGTAGAACAACAGTACGAGAATCGGGATGCCGCGGATGATCTCGATGTAGAATCGTGCAATCTGACGCAATACCTGGCTGTCGGCCATGCCGAGCAGGCAGATGCCGAGGCCGAGCACGGTGGCGAGCACGAAGGCGACCAGCGTGACGAAGACGGTGATGCCGACACCGTTGACGACGGTGCGGAAGACCTGGGCATAGATATCGTTGGTGACGATGACGGCGGCAAGGACGAGGCCGATCGCGACAAGCGCGACCAGCCACCAGGGATAGTCATCCTTGACGTATCTGTCGGGAGATGGTCGCAAGGCCATCAGCTGCAGCTCGGCGTCATTCGCCCATCTTGTAGTCGAGGAACCACTTCTTGTTCAGCGCATCCAGCGTGCCGTCGGCCTTGAGTGCGGTGATGGCGGCATTGACCGGGGCGACAAGATCGGACCCTTTCGGGAAGATGAAGCCGAAATCCTCCGTGCCGAGCGGTTCGCCGATCAGCTTCAGGGCGCCGTTCGAGGCATCGACATAGCCCTTGCCGGCTGTGCCGTCGGTCAGCACAACGTCGACGTCGCCAGCCTTCAGGGCCTGGACGGTGGCGCCGAAGGTTTCGAAGAGTTTGATGCGCGGGTTCTGCTCGTTGCCATCAAGCACTTCGTAGACCGCGGTGTAGAAGGGCGTGGTGCCGGGCTGCGCGCCCACCAGACCGTCCTTGAATTCGCCGAAGGACTTGGCGTCAGTGAAGCGCTTCTCGTCGCCGCGCACCAGCATGAACTGCTGCGAGCGCATGTAGGGGTCGGAGAAATCCACCTTCTGTTTGCGGTCTTCCTTGATGGTGATGCCGGTCATGCCGATGTTGTACTGGCCGTCGGAAACCGCCTGGATCATCGCGTCCCAGCTGGTGTTCTGGTATTCGACCTTGACGTTCAGCCGCTTGGCGATCTCGTTCATCGCATCATATTCCCAGCCGATCGCCTTGCCGGATTTCGGATCGACGAACTGCAGCGGCGGATAGGCATTCTCGGTGACGACGACGACGCTCTTGCCGCCAAGATCAGGCAGTTCGGCGGCCGATGCGGCCACGGGCAGAAGAGCAAGGGCGGCGAAGCTCGCAAGAACGGTACGGCGAAAGAACATTGAACGGTTCCCCTAAATTGAACGGCAAAAACTGTCACGGAAGATAGGCCCGAGGCAAGGCCGCCGGCTGCGTGCCGAAACAAAAATTAGAAAAGGCGACCCGAAGGCCGCCTTTCCAAGCAAAGAATTTTGCGTAGCGCAGAACTTATTCTGCTGCCGGTTCCGCTGCGGCGGCAGCGGCTGCTGCTGCTTCAGCAGCGGCCTTGGCTTCCGCAGCTTCGGCTGCTGCCTTCTCGGCGGCGAGCGCCTGAGCTGCTGCGACCTTTTCAGCTTCGATGCGTGCCTTTTCCTCGGCAATAGCGGCGCGCTCGGCGTCGTTGAGCTTGCGGGCGCGGACGCCGGTGTCTTCAACGATACGGGCAGACTTGCCGCGACGGTCGCGCAGGTAATAGAGCTTGGCGCGACGGACCTTACCGCGGCGAACGACGTCGACGCTTTCGATCATCGGCGAGTAGACCGGGAATACGCGCTCGACGCCTTCGCCGTAGGAGATCTTGCGGACCGTGAAGT